>ULTA01015240.1_pt1 | contig 24592 bp, 16 predicted proteins | sample 1957181 | NCBI WGS metagenome assembly ULTA01 (sample SAMEA4835722, study PRJEB28245) | human gut metagenome | biome: gut microbiome; material: fecal sample | place: Denmark | collected 2008
GGGACGTCGGGCTTCGCCTTTTTGCCATGCTTTGCCGGGGTCTTTTCTGCCGCGGTGTCCCCCTTCTCCGGCAGGCAGAACACCTGCAAAAGCGCGAAAAGCAGCATAATTTCCGGGAAGATCATCGACACGCGAATCGAAATGACCGCATGGGCCAGGTAGCTGACCAGCGCCAGCGTGACGGGCGCTACGCCGGGGCGCAGCCAGTTCTGCGCGGCCCTGCGCAGGTGCGCAATGACAAACCACAGCCACGCCGCCAGCCCGGCAGCGCCGGTGGTCAGCAGCAGCTCCAGATATTCGTTGTGGGCGGCATAGAACGTTTTCATCCGGTCCGTGATGCCCGCGCCCGCCCAATCGGCCATCGCCGTGTGCATCATGCCGGGGCCGACGCCCAGCAGCTTGCGCCATACGGGCTGTGCCAGCCAGCTTTCCACCGTGATGCGCCAGGCCGTGCCGCGGTAGGTGCCCCAATTGTCGTTGAAGATCAGCACATCGTCCAGGCGGCCCAGACTCGGGAAGCCCGGCACACAATTGGCCAGCAGCGTCAGCACCGCCGCACCGGCGACGATGCCCCCCGCCAGCACACGGCCCGGCCTATACAGCGGCAGCTCCCGCCCGCGCAGGCCAAAATACAGCGCGGCCCAGACCACAAGGCAGACCACAAACCCGCGCTGCGCCACATGGCCCAGCGCCGCCAGCATCGGCTTGCCGCCCTGGGTGTAGACGTGGGTGCGCATATACTGCATCCATCCGGCGTGGAAGAAGAAGAACGCCCCGATGACCGCCAGCCGCCGCAGCGTGCGGGTCGTAAAATTTTTCTGGCAGACCAGCACGAGCGCCGCCACGCCGACGCCGAGCATCAGCCCCTCGGCATCCACCACGGCCAGCGCCAGCCCGCCGAAAAATGCCGGAATACCGTAAAATACCGTGTGCCGCGGCCCGCGCGCGACGAGGAACGCATAGAACACAAGCGGCAGCGCAAACGCCATGAACCCGGAGCAGAAGTTTTTCTGTCCCAGCGTCGAGAAAAACTGCGCGCGCTCGACAACTGCCGTGTCCACATACGTGCCGATGAGGTCGATATTAAAGATGTTGAGCACATACAGCACCGTGACCAGTGCCGCCGTGACGCCGACGCAGAACGTCAGCCCGTTCAGAATTTTCTGCGGCGCAAACGCGCGGACAGCCAAATACCCCGCCGCCGTGAACAGCACCATCATACAGCCGCCGTAGTAGCCGCCAAGCCCCCAGAACGAAGCCCCCGGCGAGAGGGAGAGCACGGTGGACACCACGCCCGACACCGTGACCGCGCCCAGCGCCCAAAGTGCGGGGTCGGCTTTCCACGGCAGGCGGCCCGGATCCGGCCTTGCGCCGACACAGGCCAGCGCGCCGAGCCAGAGCGCGAACGCCCAGCTCAGGGTGCAGATGCCGGTGAATTTGACAACGCCGAGGTTGGAGAATTTATCGATATACAGCGGGAACACGCAGAGCGCGGCCAGCAGAAACGCCGTGGCCGAGCGCGCGGCCAGCTTGCGCAGTTGTTGGGATTGGGTCATAGAAAGCCTCTTGAAATACATACTTTGTTATCGGAGCCGCTATGTAGGGGCCGCACATGTGCGGCCCGCCGCCTAACGGAAAACGCTCATCTGCAGGAAGGCCGCGGGCCGGGCATGCCCGGCCCCTACATGTCTCCCGGCAACACCATATTTTACCCCGTGCCACGCAAAATTTCAACCATTCTCCACAGGTTTTACAAGACTGACACAAATCAGCCCCGCTGCGGCACAGATCCCGGCCAGCCAGTGCCGGGCAGCCAGGGGCAGGGCCTGCGCACCGATATAGCTCAAAACGCTGCCGCCGCTCATGCCCAAAGCAATAAAACCGTAGTTCACCCCGGCGTGGGGCAGGCCGAACAGATCGGTGTTGAAGGACGGCTGTACCGCCGCGCCGCCCGAGTAGAAAAACGTGAGCACCGCGTAGGCCGCCAGCACCCACCACTGCCCCGCAAACGCAAACCACGCACTGCCCGCAGCTAGGCCGAGATACACCGCGTACAGCACCGGCTTGCGGCCCAGCCTGTCACTGACAGCAGGCAGCAGCATCCGCCCCGCTGCGCTGGCCGCCGACCCCAGCACAATGCTGTACGGCGCGGCGGACTCCGGCAGACCGCGCTCGGCTGCGATTTTGAAAATCTCCGGGCTGAACAGCAGCACCGCCGGGGCCGACAGCGCCACCGCCGCCGCGCACAGCTTATACTGCGGCGTGCGGAGCATTTGTTTGTAATCAAGTCCCGGCTGCGGCGGGCCGCTCTGCGCTTTGGGCGGCGGGTCCTGCAAAATCAGCGCCCCCGCGCCGCAGACGACGAGCATGACCGCCCCTAACGCGGCAAAGCAGACCCGGATGCCCCACGCCCCGCCGACACCCCTGACGAACACCGTAAAAAACGCGCCGGACAGCCCCATGGCGACGCCCGCCACGCCGGTGGCCCAGCCCTTTTTGTCCTGATACCACTTCTGCGCACACGCCAGCACCGCCGGGGCTAAAAACGCGCTGCCCAGCCCCGCGGGCACACTGTAGACAACGAGAAACAGCGCGGCGTTCGCGGGCGGCACAAGCGCCGCCGCAAAGAACCCGCCCGCCAGCAGCGCCGTGCCCCACAGCCCGGCAAACCGCGGGCCGCGGGCGTCCTGCAAAAGCCCGCCCACTGCGCAGCCGACACCGTAGGCCGCAACAAGCACCGCGAACGCCAGCATGGCCTGCCCGCGGGAAAACCCGTACCCCTGCATGACAGGCTGCTGGAACACGCCCCACGCCGCCGGGATACCGGTGAGCAGCTGCGCCGCCGCCCCTGCCGCCAGAATGTACGGCCCGCGATTTTGTTTTGGCACACGTATCCCCTCCCCTTTTCGTGTTAGTATGCCCGGTTTGGATTGACAAAATGCAGCGCAAAAGGTATCATTATAAAGTATATAAAAGCAAAGAGCCTTCCCACCGAGGGGGAAGCCATTATACAGTATAAGGAGAATACCATGAAAACTCAGCCTTTAAAAGGTATGCGCGATCTGCTCCCGCGGGAGCAGGCGCTGCGTGACTATATCCAGGGCCAGATTTTGGCCACCTACCGCGCCGCCGGTTTCCAGCGCATCTCCACCCCCATTCTGGAGGACATGGAGAATCTGGACAAGAGCGACGGCGGCGACAACCTGAACCTGATCTTCAAGGTCCTCAAGCGCGGCGACAAGCTCGAGCATGCGCTGGCAAGCGGCGACGAGAAGCAGCTGTCCGACATGGGTCTGCGCTATGACCTGACCCTGCCGCTGTCCCGCTACTACGCGGCCAACCGCAACGAGCTGCCCAGCCCGTTCAAGGTCATCCAGACGGACCGCGTCTACCGCGCCGAGCGCCCGCAGAAGGGCCGTCTGCGCGAGTTCGTCCAGTGCGACATCGACATTCTGGGTGACTCCTCCCCCAACGCCGAGGTCGAGCTGATCGACGTGACCGCCCGCGCCCTGCTGAAGATCGGCTTCACCGGCTTCACCGTCAACATCAATGACCGCCGCATCCTGCGCGCGATGCTCGAGAAGATGGGCTTTGCCGCTGACCAGCTGGACTCCGTCTGCATCAGCTTTGACAAGATGGACAAGATCGGTGCGGACGGCGTCAAGGCCGAGCTGACCGAGAAGGGCTTTGCCGCCGAGGCCGTGCAGGCGCTGGACGACTTCCTGCGCGCGGGCGATTTCAGCCTGGACACCGTCGCCGCCAGGGTCGATGACGAGGCGCTGACCGCCGACCTGCGCTATGTCATCGCCGCCAGCGAGAAGGTCGCAGGCGGGCGCTACGGCATTGCCTACGCCCCCAGCCTCGTGCGCGGGCAGGGCTACTACACCGGCATGGTGTTTGAGGTCACCTGCCCGCAGTTCAGCGGAGCCGTGGCCGGCGGCGGACGCTACGACAACATGGTCGGCAAGTTCATCGGCCAGCAGGTGCCCGCCGTGGGCTTCTCCATCGGATTCGAGCGCGTCTGCGGCATTTTGCTGGAGCAGGGCTACCAGATTCCCGGCGCGAAGCCGAAGATGGCGCTGCTCTACCTGAAGGACGCCGACTTTGCCGCCGTGCTGGCCAAGGCCGAATCCTTACGCGCCGACTACGACGTGACCGTGCTGCCCCAGGCGAAGAAGCTGGGCAAGCAGTTCGGCACGCTGGAGGCCGCGGGCTACAACGCCGTTGCCTTTGCAGACAACGACGACGTGAAGCTGCTTGGGCAGAAGGCCGAATAATTGCCGTAAAATTTGTGGGATGTGCCGAAAGTACGGTACATCCCACTTTTTTTGTATTTGCTTTGTAACACACAGGGCGCGTTTTCCGTGTTATATTGGTGAAAAGGGAAATACAGGATGCCTTCCCCCTTGGGGGAAGGTGGCCGAGGCCCCGTCCGAGGCCGGATGAGGGGCGAGCTTACCGCTATTGCCCGCAAACGGCTTAGTATCGCAGGGTCCGCCCTCATCAGCCAGTGGCCGGGGCCACTGACAGCTTTCCCCGAGGGGGGAGCCTTTACAAAGGAAAGGAGCATCCAACCATGAAAAAACGCATCGTCCGTATCACCGCCGCCCTATGCGCCGCCGCACTGCTGGCGGGCTGCGGGAGCAGCATCGGCAGCAAAGACGGCGGGTACTACACCACCGAAGCCGCCGCGCAGGAGAGCTACAATTACGACAGCGCCGCAGGCGGGACGGACAGCAGCCTTGTGCCGGAGAACGCTGCCGAGGCCGCCACCGACGAGACCGCACAGAAGATCATCTACAACGCCAGTCTTTCGATGGAGTCCACCGACTTTGACACGACCCGCGAGGCCCTGATGACCGCCGTCGAGGCCAACGGCGCATGGCTGGAATCCACAAGCCTGTACGGCACCGAGAAGGACCATGACCGTACCGCCGACTACACCGTGCGGGTGCCGGTGGGCAGCTACCGCGCGTTTCTGGCCGCCGTGGGCGACGCGGGCAGCGTGCTCAACATCAGCGAGAGCGCCGAGAACATCACGAGCAGCTACATAGACGTGCAGGCGCGGCTGTCCGCGCTGGAGGCCCAGCGGGACCGCCTGAACGCGCTGGCTGACCAGGCCGAGACGACGGCGGATCTATTGGAGATCGAGAGCCAGCTCTCCGACGTGCAGTACCAGCTGGAAAACTACACCCGCCAGCTGCGCAACATGGATCAGCAGATCACCTACTCCACCGTAGACATCTACCTGCGGGAGGTCGCCACCCTGACCCCCACCGGCGTGACCTTCGGTGAGCGGATTGCCGACGCCTTCGGCGGCGGCTGGGATGCCTTTGTCGGGTTCCTGCAGGGTCTGGTCATCGCGCTGGTCTACCTGTGGCCGGTGCTGCTGATTGCAGTGGCCGTGGTGTTCATCCTGCGCAAGGTCTGGAAAAAGCGGCCCAAGAAGGAAAAACTGCCCAAGCCCGCGCAGACGCCCCCGCCCGCCGAGTACCCGGTGAAGCCGGGCGACGAGCCGAAGCCGAAATATTGACAGAAAACACAAAACCTGCCCAGCCGAGTGATTGCGGTTGGGCAGGTTTTTATCTTTGTGTGCGGTAGGGGCGAGGCATGCCTCGCCCTGCACCTACCCGCAAAAGGGAATCCTGCGGGCAGGTTGCGAGCCGGACATGTCCGGCCCCTACAGCGCAATTACTTCTGACTTAGTCCTTCAGCTCACGGAGGGGTCAAGACCCCTCCCTACAAAGCATCCGTATATGGCAGTTTGTAGGGAGCGGTCTTGACCGCTCCGGCTGCCTTACGGTGGCTGCATGATAGCGGGAACGCCTTAGTCCTTCAGCGTCAGCGCGATGCTCAGATCCTTGAGCTGCTGCTCATCGACGACGTCGGGGGCACCGCTCATCGGCTCACCGGCGTTCTGCACCTTCGGGAAGGCGATAACGTCGCGGATGGAGTCCTTCTTCAGCATTAACATCACCATGCGGTCAAGGCCGTAGGCCATACCGCCGTGCGGCGGCGCACCGAACTTGTAGGCGTCCATCAGGAAGCCGAAGCTCTCGCGGGCCTTCTCCTCGGTAAAGCCGAGAGCGTGGAACATGCGATCCTGCAATGCGGGATCATTGATACGCATCGAGCCGCCGCCCATCTCGACACCGTTCAGTACGATGTCGTAGGCCACGGCATGGCAGGCACCCGGGTCGCTCTCGACCTTGTCCAGATCCTCGGCCTTGGGCAGGGTGAACGGGTGGTGCATCGCCATCCAGCGGCCCTCCTGCTCACTGTACTCAAACAGCGGGAAGTCCACGACCCACAGGAAGTTGAACTTGTCGGGGTCGATCAGGCCGTGCTTGCGGGCGATGTCCAGACGGACCTGACCCAGTGCGGTGCAGGCCTTGACCCAGTCGGTGTCGCTGACCAGCAGCAGCACGTCGCCGGTCTCGGCGTTCAGCGCGGCGTACAGGGCGGCCTTTTCGGCGTCTGTCAGGAACTTTTCAAAGCTGGAGGACGTGCCGTCGGCGGTCAGGCGGCTGTAGGCCAGACCCTTGGCGCCGTAGGTCTTGGCGACCTCGCCGAGCTTGTCGATGTTCTTGCGGGAGAGCTTGTCGGCCAAACCCTTGGCGTTGATGGCGCGGATCGTGCCGCCGACCTCCAGCACAGCGGCGAAGGGCTTGAACTCGGTGCCCCTGAACACCTCGGTCACGTCCTGAATCTCAAGGCCAAAGCGGGTGTCAGGCTTGTCGGAGCCGAAACGGCCCATGGCCTCGTCCCACGGCATGCGGTAGAACGGGGTCTCGACGTCGACGTTCAGCATTTCCTTCCACAGGCGCTTGATGAGGCCCTCGTTCAGGGTCATGATGTCGTCCTCGGAGACAAAGCTCATCTCCTCGTCCACCTGGGTGAACTCGGGCTGGCGGTCTGCGCGCAGATCCTCGTCGCGGTAGCAGTGGGCCAGCTGGAAGTAGCGGTCAAAGCCGGACAGCATCAAAATCTGCTTGTAGAGCTGCGGGCTCTGGGGCAGCGCGTAGAAGTGGCCCGGCTGCACACGGCTGGGAACGAGATAATCGCGCGCGCCCTCGGGCGTGGACTTGATAAGGGTGGGCGTCTCGATCTCGGTGAAATGGTTCTCGCAGAAATAGTTGCGGATGATCTGCATGATCTTGCTGCGCAGCACGATGGGCTCATGCATGGACGGACGGCGCAGGTCCAGATAGCGGTAGCGCAGGCGCAGGTCGTCGTTGACGTTGATCTCGTCGCGCAGCTCAAACGGCGTGGTCTGGGCCTCGCTCAGGATGCGCAGCTCGCTGACGTAGAGCTCTACGTCGCCGGTTGCGATCTTATCGGTCTTGGCGGCGCGCTCACGCAGCTTGCCGCGGCAGATAACAACGTACTCGCTTTTCAGGCTCTCGGCCTTGGCGAAAACGTCCTTCGGCGTATCCTCATCGAAGACCAGCTGCAAAATACCGGTGGTATCGCGCAGGTCGGCAAAGATGATGCCGCCCTTGTCGCGGGCGCGGGCGATGGAGCCGCAGACGGTCATTTCCTGACCGGCCATGGCAAGCGTGACTTCGCCGCAATAGTTTGTGCGGCGCAGACTGCCCAAAGTTTCCATATTTCCTGTCCCCTTTACGGTTTTATCTTTTACTAAAATATTATTATAACGCGCCGCTGTGCATTTGGCAAGAGGGCGGCGGGCAAACACGTGCGGATTTTGCCGGATTTCCGGCTAATTTGTTTTGCAAAGCGTATTGACAATTTTCATTTTGCCTGCTATAATAGTAAAGCTGTGAACACCACAGTGCATACGTGCCTGTAGCTCAGTTGGTAGAGCATCTGACTTTTAATCAGAGGGCCCAGGATTCGAGTTCCTGCAGGCGCACCAAAATAGCCGCGTGTTATCGCTATTTTTTTTAGCGTAACACGCGGCTTTTTTGTTTGCATCCCCGCCACTGACTACATAATGACTACTCACCCGCACACAATGCAGTGGTAGTACCGCCCGGCCCTGCCGTGTATGGCGGGCGGCTGCTTACGGGCAGGCCGCGGGCCGCACATGTGCGGCCCCTACATGGCAGCAATGGTTTTTTCGGAATATCTCCGCCCACAAAAAAGGCATGTACGACTTATCCAATCGTACATGCCTTTTTATTTTGTATTCATTTCCACAGCAGGAACAGCACGGCCAGCAGCACACCTAAACCCACCAGATACACCCCGGCAATGGCCAGGGTGGCCTTCAGCACACCCATGACGGCCCAAAATTTTTCTTTGGGCGTCCAGTCGGGGGCCTGCTCCCAGGGGCGGTCATTCGCCGGCTCCGGGGGCGGGGCGTCCGCCTTACGGCGGTGGGGGCGCAGCGTCGGCGCAGGGCCGATGCCGCTCATATCGGCGATGGTGCGGCCATCGTCCTCGAAGTCGTCGCGCTTCCTCATTTTTCGTACAGGTGGCAGACCACGTAATGGCCCGGCTCGACCTCACGCTGCTTCGGCGCTTCGGTCTTGCAGCGCTCCGTGGCATAGGGGCAGCGGGTGTGGAACTTGCAGCCGGACGGCGGGTTGGCCGGGGACGGGATGGAGCCCTGCAGCACCACGCGCTCGCGCTTGACAGTCGGGTCCGGGATGGGAATGGCCGAGAACAGCGCCTTGGTGTAGGGGTGCAGCGGGTGGGCAAAAATGTCGTCGGTCTCGCCGTACTCCACCAGATTGCCCAGGTACATAACGCCGACAGTGTCGGAGATATGCTCGACGACGGACAGATCGTGGGAGATGAAAAGATACGTCAGGTTGCGCTTTTCCTGCAAGGATTTCAGCAGGTTGATGATCTGCGCCTGAATGGAGACGTCCAGCGCGGAGACCGGCTCATCGCAGACGACGAACTCGGGGTTCAGGGCCAGCGCACGGGCAATGCAGATACGCTGGCGCTGGCCGCCGGAGAACTCGTGCGGGTAGCGGGTCTTGTGGTAGGGCTGCAGGCCGCAGTCGTCCATGACCTGGTCAATATAGTCGTTGAACTCGTTCTTCGGCACAAGGTTGTGCTCGCGCACGGCCTCGCCGATGATCTCGCCGACGGGCAGACGCGGGGACAGGCTGGAGAACGGGTCCTGGAAGATGATCTGCATCTTGGTGCGCAGCTCACGCATCTCGGCGGGGGTCATGTCGTAGACCTCCTTGCCGTTGAACAGCACCTGGCCGCCGGTCTTTTCGCCGCCCAGGCGCAGGATCGTGCGGCCCGTGGTGGACTTGCCGCAGCCGGACTCGCCGACAAGCCCCATCGTGCAGCCGCGGCGCAGGTTGAACGTCACGCCGTCCACGGCCTTGACGTGGCCCACGGTCTGGGACAGCAGGCCGCCCTTGATGGGGAAATATTTCTTGAGGTGGTTGACCATCAGGATATACTGAGGGTCATAGGTGACGGGGGTGTAATCGTTTTCAATCAGGTGCTTACCCTTGTTTGCCATGCGTCACTCACCCGCCTTTCTGTTTTCTTCATAGTAGCGGTAGCAGCTGACCTTGTGCGTCGGGGACAGGCTGATCTCGCAGGGGTACTCGCCGCTGCAGCAGGGCAGCTGCAGCTCGCAGCGGTCCTTGAAGTAGCAGTAGTTCGGCATATCAACGGGGTTGGGGACCTTGCCGGGGATGGAGTACAGGCGGTCCACTTTTTTGCCGACAACGGGCTTGGACGCCATCAGGCCGATGGTGTAGGGGTGGCTCGGGTGGGCAAAGATCTCCTCGACAGTGCCCTTCTCGACGACACGGCCCGCGTACATGACGACGACATAGTCGGCCATCTCGGCAATGACGCCCAGGTCATGCGTGATGAGCATGATGGACGAATTGATGCGATCCTTCAGGCTGCGCAGCAGGTCGAGGATCTGTGCCTGGATCGTCACGTCCAGCGCGGTGGTCGGCTCGTCGGCAATGATGATCTTCGGGTTGCAGGCCAGCGCCATGGCGATCATGACGCGCTGGCGCATACCGCCGGACAGCTCGTGGGGGTACATCGCGTAGACGCCCTCGCTGTTGGCGATGCCGACCATCTCGAGCATCTCGATGGTGCGCTTCTTGATGTCCTCCTTCGTCTTGCCCTCGCCCTCGTGCAGGGCGATGACCTCGTCGATCTGGGCACCGATGCGGAACACCGGGTTCAGGCTCGTCATGGGCTCCTGGAAGATCATCGAGATATAGTTGCCGCGCAGGCCCTGCATCTTGTCCGCCGGGGTCTTGGCAATGTCGTAGGCCTTGTCATTGCCGAGGTTCAGCCGGATGGCACCCTCGACGATCTGGCCCTGGGGGCGCTGCAAAAGCTGCATCAGGGACAGGCTGGTGACAGACTTGCCGCAGCCGGACTCGCCGACGACGCCGACGGTCTTGCCGATGGGCACTTCAAACGAGACGCCGTCGACGCTCTTGACGACGCCGGTGTCGGTGAAGAAGTAGGTGTGCAGGTTATCGAACTCCACCGCGTTGGCGGGGTCCTTCATCTGGGTGGTGTACTCGGACTCGGGCACGTTGCGGCGCTTGCGGCGCTTTTCGTACTGGTCCGTGATGCGGCGGTTTTCCTTGGAGATACGCCGCGACTCTTTGGCGGAAAGGTATCCGTCCTGATTTTTAGCCATCGTGTGTTTCTCCTTCCAATCAGCGTTTCATCTTGGGGTCAAACGCATCGCGCAGACCGTCGCCCACAAAGTTGAAGCCCAGAACGGTGAGCAGCAGGCAGACACCGGCAGGGATCCAGATGAACAGGTAGTTCGTCATGACGTAGGCGTTGTTGACGTCGTTGATGATGTTGCCCCAGGAGGCAAACGGGTACTTGACGCCCAGACCCAGGAAGGACAGCGTGGCTTCGGTCAGGATGGTGGAGCCGAGGCCCATTGTGCAGGTGACGATCAGCTGCGGGATGACGTTGGGGATCAGATGGCGGAAGATGCGGTGCCAGACCTTGATGCCGCAGGCCTCGGTGGCCAGCATGAACTCCTGCTCGCGCAGGGACAGGATCTGGCCGCGGACCAGACGGGCAATGCTCGGCCAGCCGAGGAAGCCCAGGATCAGCATCAGGTACATCATGCGCTTCCAGGAATCGACGCGCATCGCGTCCATGGCCGCACCGATGATGATGATGACGGGCATCGAGGGGATGCAGTAGAAAACATCGACGATACGCATAATAATGTTGTCGATCCAGCCGCCGAAGTAGCCGGAGATGCCGCCCATCAGGATGCCGAGGGACGCTTCAATGACAACAACGATGAAGCCGATGATCAGCGAGACACGTCCGCCGTACATCAGGCGGGTCAGCATGTCCATACCGTTCGTGTCGGTGCCGAGCCAGTGCTCTTTGCTGGGGGCGGCGTAGCGGTCATAAACGTAGGTCTCGGTCATCTGCTTGACGCTCCAGACCTTGGTGGAGGCGTCGTAGACAATGTCATACTCGGCCTCGTTGCCCTCGGCGTCTGTGTAATTGAACTTGGCGGCGTTGTCGTCGATGGCCTCCTCAAGGCGGTTCTTGAAGTCACGGGTGACGACGACGCTGGAATCGGCGGCGGAGACGACGAGGCGGCTGACGTAGCCCAGCTCCTCACCGCCTGCGAGGATGTTGCCGTCCGCGTCGAGGGTGTAGTCCACGCCGTCGGCGGCGAACTCCTTCTCCCCTGCCGTCATGGCGGTCAGGGCAGCCATCTTGACGTCAAAGCTGAACTTCGGCGCACCGTCGGCCTCGTTCACGAGGTCGCGGCTGGCGTAGCCCATGATGTCCCTGCCCTGATAGACAACGTAAAAGTCGTCGCTCTGGATGTCGACGGTGTAGTCAACATCCTTATAGTTGAATTCCGTATTGCCCTTCTTGACGGCCTCCAGTGCCTTGCTCTGGGCGATGGAGCCGAAGTTCTGCCCATCGGCCACAACAAAGCGCATCGTATCGTTGCGGGTAACGCCGACGAACTCCTTGGACATCTGGGTGTAGGTGAAGAACTGCTCGTCCTGGCCGTAGGGGCTGACAAGGCCGCCGACGAAGGAGAACAGGAACATGGCCACCAGAATGGACAGGCCGACGACAGCCAGACGGTTGCGGAAGAACCGCTTGGCGACGAGGGCGCCCGGGGACAAAACCTTGACGCGGCGGTCATCGTTCAGGGAGTACTGCTCCTGCTTCGGGTTCTGGTTCTGCGTATTTTCGCTCATGGGTGTGCAGTCTCCTTTCTTTAAGAAATGCGCACGCGCGGGTCGACCACGCCGTACAGAATATCGGTCAGCAGGTTGCTGGCCAGCGTCAGCACCGCCATGAAGGACAGGTAGAACATCGTGAACGGGATGTCGCCCGCGACCATGGACTGGTAAGAGATATAGCCGATGCCCGGGATGGAGAACAGTGTCTCAGTGATGAGGGCGCCGCTGAACAGGCCGGGCAGGCTGCCGCCGATGATCGTGACCAGCGGGATCAGCGTGTTGCGGAAGGCGTGCTTATAGATGACCGTGCGCTCCGACAGGCCCTTGGCGCGGGCCGTGCGGATGTAGTCGGCGTTCAGGACCTCGAGCATGTTCGTGCGGGTATAGCGCATGTAACCGCCGATGGAGACAATGACCAGCGTGACGATGGGCAGGACCAGATGGTTGGCCTTGTCCAGGAACTGGCCCATCGAATCCAGCTGGGCGTAATCGCGTCCGACGAGGCCGTACAGGTCGAACCAGCCGAGCTTGACCGAGAAGAACAGCTTGAGCAGCGTGGCAAAGAAGAAGGTGGGCAGCGAAATACCGACCAGCGCCACAGAGGTGATGACATAGTCCGCGCGGCTGTACTGCTTGGTAGCAGCCAGCACGCCGAGGGGCACGGCGATCACGATGGACAGCACAAAGGAGATGCCGCCCATGATGACAGACAGGCCGATGACCTCGGTGAATTTCTGGGTGGCAGGCACGTTCCACTTCCAGCTGTCGCCGAAGTTGCCGACAACGGCCTTGCTCAGCCAGGTGAAGAAGCCGGGGACGATGTCCAGGTCAAGGCCGTAGGAAGCGTTGAGCTGGGCAAGCCATTCCTCATAGGGCTTGGCGCCGGGGGCCTGAGCCAGCTGCATTGCCATTGTCTCTGCAAAGGAGCTGGGCAGGCTGCGGATCAGCGCATAGATAATGAACATGACACAGAACAGGATCAGTACCGACTGCGCGACACGCTTGATGATGTAGTTTCGCAAGAGTTTTCGTTCCTTCCTTGCACGGTTAAACCGCGTTTATTTTGCAGGGAAATGCCGTAATGTGGGCATCCCCATCCCACGCAGGGACGACGCCCTGCGTGGGAGTGGGACGACCATATTAGTGGTATAGGGGAAGAATGGCGATTACCGCCGGGCAGAGGGCCGGGCATGCCCGGCCCCTACAGGTCAGCGCATTCGTAGGGGCGCATTCTATATGCGCCCGCACAGGCTGCCCGCTCCCCCTTTCCTCGGTTCGTCCAATACAGCAAGCAACCGCCCTTGGCGGGCGGTCACCTGCGTTTCACAACGGTAAGTTGAACTTAGTTCAGCTCGAGGTTGTTCAGCTCAGACTTGTAGGTCCAGTACGGGGTCTGATCCTTCGCGATGGTGTCGATGTTGACACGCTCGGTGGAGAAGATCGTAGCCTCGCTGCGCTGGTATACGGGCAGCTCGACGCCCCAATCCAGGATGATCTCCATGGCCTCTTTGTACATGGCCTTGCGGGCCTCCTGGTCGGTGGTCGCGCGGGCAGCCATGATCAGCTCGTCCAGGTCAGTGTCGTTGATGGCGTAGTAGTTGGTAGCGCCCTGGCTGTGGTACAGCTGGTACATATCGGGGTCATTGGTGGACTGCCAGGCAGCGACCCAGCCCTCGGCAGAGCCGGACTGATAGGAAGCGAACAGGTCAGAAGCGTTGGCCATATCGTTGACAGTCAGGGTGAAGCCGATGGTCTTGAGAGCGGCGGCAGCGTTGGTCAGGGTCTGGAAGGAGGGGTGGTCACCGTTGCCGGAAGCACCGATGTTGATCTGATACTCCATCTTGGCACCGGCAGGAGCGGCAGTGATCTGGCCGTTCGCGACGGTGTAACCGGCAGCCTCGAAGTAGCCCAGGGCAGCCTGCAGAGCGGCGGCGTACTTATCCTCGCTCTTCATGTCGGAGGTGTAGATCTCGTTGCCGTCCACGTCGGTGGAGTAGGCGATCTGGTAGCCGTCGTCGGTGACGGACGGGGCAGCCCAGGAGGTGTTGGAGATCGGGTAGTTGATGACGGTGGCGGTGTCGCCGTAGTAGGAGTCGATGCCCTCATCGCGGTAAGCGGCGATGACGGTCATGATGGCCTTGCGCAGGTCCTTGGAAGCCTGGGAGGAGGGGTCGCCGCCGACGTTGACGTTCTTGGCGCTCAGGGCGATGTAGCCGTAGCCGCGGTAGTCCTTCAGGCGGGTGGTGATGACGGGGCCGTCCTCACCCTCGACGCCGTTGATGTCGGCGATCTGGTCAGCAACCTCCAGAGAGTAGGAAGGGTCGGAGATGTCGATGGTGCCGGCCTGAACGCCGGTGATCTTATCGGCCTCCTGGGTCTCCTTCATGTTGACGTGGGCGACCTTGGGTGCGCCGTCATAGTAGGAGGGGTTGGCATCCAGATAGACAACGCCGTCGCTGTACTTGGAGAAGGTGAACATACCGGCACCCATGGGAGCGCTGGTCTTGGCGCGGACGCTGCTCAGGTCACCCTTGGCAAAGCCGAAGGAGTTGTTGTCGTAGTCGTACAGGCTCTCATCGCCGTAGTAGTGCAGCGGAGCGATGGGCATCTGCAGCTGGTAGATCATGGTAGTGGACAGCTCGGTGGTGGTCAGCGTCATGCTGTAGTCACCGGTCTTGACGATACCGGCCACAGAAGCAACGGCGTCACCGACGTTGACACCGGTGGTGGAGTAGGCGTAGACGTCCTCGGGGATCAGGTCAGACAGGGCGGTACCGGCAGTCTCGGCCTCCATGGCAGAGAAGTTCCAGTCGTAGTTCGCGCCGATCAGCTCGAACATATCCTTCGCGGTTGCGCCTGCGGGCAGCTCGCCAAGGTTCCAGGCGGCGGCGGCACCGGCAGCATCGTTAGCGTCGGCGGCAGCGCCGCTCTCAACGCACTTGTCGATGATCTCCTGGGCAAACTTCACACCGCCGTCGTTGACAGCGTCCCAGAAAGCCTTCTGCTGCTCGGCAGTGAATTTCGTGTTGTCGGTGTTGTCCTCGCCGGCCTCAGCGATCAGCTTGGACAGCGTGGTCATGGAGCTGCGGTACTCGTCCAGACCAACGATGGGGGTAGAGTACATGGTTACAGAACCATCATACGTAGGATCGAGGAAAACATACATCGAGAAGATGACGTCGTCGATGGTGACAGGCTCACCGTCGGAGAACTTCAGGTCCTCGCGCAGCTTGATGTCATAGGTAACGGTGCCGTCGGCGTTCTCGGTGACAACGCAGTCGGCAGGACCGTGGTAGGTGTAGTCAGTGCCGTTGTACTCGCGGGTCTCGCCCTCGATGCCATTCAGGACCATCTCACCCTTACGGTCAGCGCCCAGCAGGGCGATCTGGGTCAGGTCGATGACATCCTGGTCAGCGGCAGAAGCAGCAAAGAAGGGGCTGAACTTGCTCTCAAAGCCGGTCTCGGCCAGAACGAGCGTGCCGTCGGAAGCGGCAGTGGTGGATGCCTCGGCAGTGGCCGTGCTGTTGCTCTCACTGGACGCAGTCGCAGCGGAAGAAGCAGCACCGCCGCAGCCCGCCAGCATGCCGACGCTGAGAGCGGCAGCAGATGCCAGTGCAATGGCTTGCTTTGTGTTTTTCATGTGGTAAAACCTCCTATAAATTTGCCCTCACCCACAAATCAATGTTGCGCTCCCCAAGAGCGCAACACGAGAAAGGGGGGGATCCCCTCTCCGCACCCTGTATCTCTTTACAGCGTACACTTGTCGATAATGACTTAGCTATAAGATACCTTAAAATTGACAAAAAGTCAACCATAAATCACACTTTTGTTGCTTTTTGTAACTTTTGCCGAATTTGAGAGGAAAATTTTGTAACCCCCAAAGTCTTTTTCCCCCTGTGGGAAGACTTTTCCTGCTCATCTAAAAAAGCGTGCCCTGCGTTTTTCTGCGGAGCACGCTCTATTGTGATAATGTATAATTATTCTTCTTTTTCCCACGGCATCCGCTTGAGGAGCCACGCAGCAGCGGCAAAAGCAGCGCAGGAGAGCAGTTCAAAAAGTATAAAAACACCTTGCATTCCCCAAAGCAGCTGTGCGTCCGCTGCAAACGCGGCCACCCCCTGCCCCGCAGAGGCAGCAGCGCAGAGTACCGCCGTCGCCCTGCACAAAGAGGGCAATTTTTGTGCGGTCTGTTCGTGGATATAAGCCCGCACGCGCGCGCCGCCCCGGGTCAGCCGCACCAGCAGCACCACCGCATACAGCGCCAGCACCAGTGCCGCCATGTAGGGCAGCAGCAGGTACACAGGTGCGTGGGCCGTGGCACCGGGCAGTGCGCCCGCGCCGGCGGTCAGCGCAGCCCCGCCGCCGCAAAACAGCCACAGCAAAGCCAGCACCCTGCTGTGAGGGTGCTCGCCCGCATAGCGGTAATGCGCGCCGCGATACTGATAATTGCCGTTCAGATCCTTCTCAAAGTCGTCGAGATAGGCGCGCTTCTTTTTCTTCTCGCGCTCGCGGTCCGCCATCAGAGGATCCCCGTCAGATCGTAACTGTCCAGCCACGCCTTGGCCGCCTCGCTGACGCCGCGCAGACAGCTTTCCTCAAACGGCGTGGTCAGGCCGGCGTTTTTCAGCAGTTCGGTGAAGGTGCGGCTGCCGCCCTGCTTCGTGTAGGCCATGTAGTGGCTCCACGCATCGGCGCGGTCCTTTTGCAGCATCGCCCAGAACTGCAGGCTGACGGTCTGGGCCAGACAGTAGTCGATGTAGTAGAACGGGCTCTGATAAATGTGCATCTGGCGCTGCCAGTACTCACCCGCGCCGTAGAACGGGATCTCGCCGTCCAGACGCATCCAGGGCTGATAGATGGCAGCCAGCTTTTTCCATTCTTCGTGGCGCTGGGCCGGGGTCAGCTCGGGATGCTCGTAGACGATGTGCTGGAAATGGTCCACCATTGTGCCGTAGGGGATGAAGGTCAGCGCACCCGCCAGATGGCTGTAGCGGAACTTGCGGGCATCCGCGCCGAAGAAGCCATCGGCCCACGGCCAGGCGAAGAACTCCATCGACATCGAGTGGACCTCGCAGGCCTCCATGCTGGGCCAGACGTAGGAGTACGGGATGCGGTCACGGTTCATGTAGGCGGCAAAGGCGTGGCCGGCCTCGTGGGTCACGACCTCAACGTCGTGCTGGGTGCCGTTGAAGTTGGCAAAAATAAACGGCATTTCGTAATCGCCCAGGCCCGTGCAGTAGCCACCGCCCGCCTTGCCGGGGGTGGACAGCACGTCCATGAGCTGGTCGTCCAGCATTTTGTTGAAGAACACGCCGGTCTCGGGGGAAAGCTCCTCATAGAACTTTTTGCCCTGCTTGAGGATGGCGTCGGCGTCGCCCGCCGGGCGGGGGTTGCCGCTGCGGAACATCAGGGCGTTGTCGGCTGCGTTCATCGGGTACTGCTTGCCCAGCCGCCCGGCCTGCTCGCGGTAGATGCTGTCGGCCAGCGGCACGATGTACTTGACGACGGCGGCGCGGAACTTTTCCACATCGGCCTTCGTGTAGCAGTTGCGGCCCATGCGGTAGTAGCCCAGCGTGGTGTAGCCCTCATAGCCGAGCTTTTTGCCCATGGTGTCACGCAGGTGGACGAGCTGGTCGTAGAGGCCGTCAAACTCGGCCTCGTGCTCTTTGTACCATGCGCCCTCGGCCTTCCAGGCGGCCAGACGGCGGGCATCGTCGGGGTCGTTCTTGAACGGGGACAGCTGGCTCAGCGTGTAGACGCCGCCCTCAAACGGGATCTGCGCCGACGCGATCAGCTTGCCGTACTCGGTGGTCAGCTTATTTTCCTGTGCCATCTCGTCGAGGATGTCGGGCGAGAACGCCTTGTCCGCGATCTCGGCGTTGACGAACATCAGGTCGCCGTACTCGGCGGTGAAGTCGGCGCGGAACGGCGAATCGAGCATCGCGCGGCTCCAGGCGTTCTGGCACTCCTGCAGCTGGGGAGTGGCTTCGTTCCAGAAGTTCATCTCCTCATCGTAGAATTTGTCGCGGGTGTCAATCGTATTGCGCACGCTGGCCAACTGGGCGAGCGTGTCCACATGCTTGTTGAGCTTTTCCTCCTCCAGAAAAACGGCGTGGGCCTCGGCGTAGGTGGCAGCCGCCTTGAAGCGGGCCAGCAGGTCAGCAAATTGCTGCTTGACGGCGTCCAGGTCGGGGCGTGCATAGGGCATTTCCGAAAATTTCATAGTGTATCTCCTTTACGGACAGTTTTGTCTGTATTATAGCACAGCGGCGGGCAAAAAGCAAAGAGGCGCATTTTGCATTTCTGTATAAAAATTCTGCGTTTTCATCTTGCAAATTTGGCGCATGTTGAGTATAATAAGGCTAGTAATATCATAATGAAGGGGAGAATTGAAATGCCGATCTCTGAACCTACCGCCGTTTTTTCCATCCGTGATGACCGTGATATGGAGATCAAGCAAGCGGTGCTGCAGGTGTACCGTGCACTGGAGGAGAAGGGCTACAACCCCATCAATCAGCTCGTCGGCTACATCCTGTCGGAGGACCCGACCTACATCACGACCTACAAGAACGCCCGCGCCATCATCCGCCGCATTGACCGCGACGACCTGCTGCAAGCGCTGGTCCGTGATTTTGTGAAGCACTAAAACAGTAGAATGTAAAAAATCTCCCACGCATCGGTTAGGATACGCGGGAGATTTTTTTACTTCAAAGCCTTCCCCCGAGGGGGGGTGAAGGTGGCCCCGCAGGGCCGGATGAGGGGCGAGTTTGCCGCGGTTTCCCGTTTATGGGCTATAATGGCAAACCTGCCCCTCATCAGTCAGCGGGCGGGGCCGCTGACAGCTTCCCCCGAGGGGGAAGCCTCAGACTTTGGCCCCCTCTGCGAGGGGGCCGAGTCTGTTGTTTACCCCGCAAAAAACGCATTCTGCACGGCGTTCAGCACGGCGGCACGGCCTGCGGTAAAGTTCACGCCGCCCTGCAGATAGCAGGTGTAGGGCGCGCGCAGGGGGCCGTCGCAGGAAATTTCAATCGTGCTGCCCTCGGTAAAGCTGCCGGAGGCCATGACGACCTTGTCGGTGTAACCCGGCTCGTCGGCAGGCTCGGGGCTGGCAAAGCTGTCCACAGGGCTGTTGTGCTGGATGCCCGCGCAGAAGCCGGTCAGCGCGGCGGCACTGCCCGAGTCAAAGCAGGTCACAATGTCGTTGTGGTCGGCGGTGTAGCGCGGCACGGGATTGACGCCCGCCAGCTCCAGCAGACACTGGGCATAGATGGCGGTTTTCAGCGCCTCGCAGACGACGCCCGGCGCGTAGTAGAAGCCGAGGAAGGTATCCCGCAGGCTGTCCTGCGTGCAGCCCAAGTCCCCGCCGATGCCGGGCGCAGTGAAGCGGTGGCTGCACTTTTCGACAAGGTCCTCACGGCCCGCAATGTAGCCGCCCGTAGGGGTGATGCCGCCGCCGGGGTTCTTGATGAAGCTGCCCGCCATGATGTCCGCGCCGAAGGCGACGGGCTCGGCGGTCTGGGTGAACTCGCCGTAGCAGTTGTCCACGAAAATCACCGCGTTCGGGTTTGCTTTGCGGGCGGTGTCCGCGACCTTTTGAATCGTGGCAAGGTCAAACGCATTGCGCTGGGTGTAGCCGCGGCTGCGCTGGATGTGTACCACCGTGGCGGTCTTGGCCTTCTCGGCGATCAGGTCATAGTCGGGGGTGAAGTCCGGCAGCAGCGGGCACTCGTCGTAGTTCACGCCAAACTCCCGCAGCGTGCCGCAGCCCTTGCCCGCGTCTCCGATGCCGATGACGCCTTCCAGCGTGTCATAAGGGCGGCCCGTGGCGGCCAGCAGGGTGTCGCCGGTGCGCAGCAGACCGAACAGCGCGACGGTCAGCGTGTGGGTGCCGCTCATGAATTGCGGGCGCACCAGTGCGGCCTCGGCCCCCATGCAGCGGGCAAAGACCTCCTCCAGCTTGTTGCGGCTGTCGTCCCAGACGCCGTAGCCGCTGGACCCCCAGAAATGCCGTGCCTCGACGCCGCAGTCGGTGAAGGCACGCAGCATTTTGAGCTGGTTGTAGTCGCGGATCTCCTCCACATGGGCAAACTGCGCACGGCAGAGGTCGAGGGCCTTGCGGTCCAGCGCCAGCACTTCGGGGCGCAGGTCGTAAAATTGTTCGATCATGTAGTATTCCAATCTGTAGTATAATGTTGAATTTTGCCGATTTGTAAAAATCCAAGCTGCGCATAAAAGCCGCACAGCGCCGGGAAGCAGGCGAACCGCACCGCGCGTTCGGCGGTCAGCTCATTCGCCAGCCCGACAATCAAATACCGCGCCAGCCCCCTGCCCTGCCACGCGGGGTCGGTCACGCCCGCGGCCATGTAGCTCTCGGTATCGCTCTGCTCGTAGCAGCCCACCGTGCAGACGGGTCTGCCGTTGTGCAGCAGCGCGCGGCAGGTGCCCACCCCGTGGGCCAGCGCCGTGCAGGCCGCGGAGTAGAACTCGTCGGCCTCGGCGTCGCTCTCGGCAAAGACAAGGCGGCTGATCGGCAGCATCAACGGCGCTTTGTCCGGGACAAGCTCCTCCGGGGGCGCGGGCGGCAGCGGCAGGGCACGGCCCTTTGGCAGCTCCCACAGCGTCAGCGGCGCGGCAGGCTGCCAGCCGGGCAGGGTCAGCGGGTGCTCGGTTCGCAGGGTGTCGGCGTGCAGAAAGCGGAGAAAGCCCGTCAATTCCTCCCGGGCGTCCTCCCCCGCTTCCCCGCCGGGCAGCGCACCGCAGAGCACCGCCGACCCGCCGCGCAGCTCCAGCACCGCGGAGCCGGGCAGCAGGTAGAACGCCCACCCGCTGGCAGGGTGGTTGCCGAACAGGTGCAGATGCGTGCCGAGGGTGGATTCAAAGTAGGGCTTGTGGGCGATGCGGCGGAGAAATTCGGTTTGAAGCTCGGGGGTGGAAGCGGATTGAATCATAGGGGTCCTTTTCCAGAGTAGGTTTCGGGCAGCGGGCAGGCGGCTGAGCCCCTCAGCCGCTTACTTCAAATTCATCACGATATTCTTATAATCCCGTCCTCTGACCTCAAAATTCGGGTACAAGTCAAACGACGCGGAGGCGGGCGAGAGACTGACGACATCGCCCGGTTTGGCGGCACCGCGCGCCAGCTCGACGGCGTGCTGCATACTGTCGGCGTGCAGGATGGTCAGGCCGCTCTCGGCAAAGCCATCGCACTCGCGGACGGCCTTCTCGATGCGGGGGCCGGTAGCGCCCATCAGCACCAGCGTCTTGACGTGAGCGAGAACCTCCGGGGCCAGCGGCTCATAGGGGATCTTTTTGTCGTAGCCGCCCGCGATCAGGATGATCTTCTGGTCAAAGCTGCGCAGACCCGCAATCGTGCGCGTGGGGCTGGACGCGATGGAGTCATTGTAGTAGGTCACGCCGTCCAGCGTGCGGACCGGCTCAATGCGGTGCTCGACGCCGGTGAAGGTCGAGCCGACCTGACGCATGGCCTCGATGGGCACGCGGCCCCAGACGGCGGCGCAGGCGGCCAGCAGGTTTTCCACATTGTGGAGGCCGCGCAGTTTAATGTCCTTGCGGGGCAGGATCGGCGTCACAACGCCGTTCTCGGCATAGCAGAGCGTGTCGTCGCTCTCGCGCAGGAACGCGCCCCTGTCGGTCTCGTGCAGGCGGGTGAACCAGACCTGCTCGCCCTTGCAGTCCTTTTCCATGCCGCGGGTGATGTCGTTCTCAAAGCCCAGCACGGCGCGGCAGGGCGGGGTCTGCCACAGCAGAATGTTGCGCTTGGCGTCGATGTACTCCTGCATATCCTTGTGGTGGTCGAGGTGGTTGGGGGTCACGTTCGTGACGACAGCCACCTTCGGGCTGCGGCGCATGCTGATGAGCTGGAAGCTGGACAGCTCGACGACGGCCACGGCGTCGGGGGTCACGTCGGCCAGCTGGGGCAGCAGCGCCGCACCGATGTTGCCGCCCAAAAAGACCTTGCGGCCCGCAGCCTCGAACATCTTGGAGATCAGCGTCGTCGTCGTGGTCTTGCCATCGGAGCCGGTCACGGCCACGATCTCGCAGGGGCAAAACTCAAAGAAAAGCTCCACCTCGCTCGTGACCATTGCACCGGCTTTCAGCGCAGCCTGCAGTGCGGGCTTGTAGTACTCATAGCCCGGCGTGCGCATGATGATGTCCTGCCCGGCGAAGCCGTCGGTATAATGCTCGCCCAGACTCAAATTCACCTTCAGGCGGCGCAGCGTGTCGGCGTAGTCACCGAAGTCGTCCAGGCTCTTTTTCTGGTCGCAGAGCGTGACCTGCGCGCCCAGCTCGACAAACTGCTCAATGCAGCGCTTGTGGCTGACGCCCGCACCGATAAAGGCAACCTTTTTGCCCTGAATAAGCTCTTGCAGCTGTTGGATCGGCAGCATAAATATCTCTCCTCTGGCGTAGTTTCTACTTCTATTATATACAAAATGCCGTATTTCTGCAACAAAATTCGGCCCGCCAAGGCGGACCGAAGGAAAATCATGATTACTGCTCGCCGCCCATGGGGATGCCGTGCTTGTCCAGCAGGGTGCGGATCTTGGTCATCGGGTCAATGATGGAAGAAACGCTCTTGTCGTGGTTGATGGCCGCGATGAAGTAGGCGGTATACTTCGAGACGTCGACGTCGTAGTACCACTCGCGCTCCAGCAGTTCGGGCTTGCGGTAGGTCAGGTTCGTGCCCAGAACGGCCTTGATGATGCCGTCGTTGTAGGCCTTGTCGAACTTCTCCAGACCGGCGGTGAACAGCGGGAAGGTGCAGCAGGTGAAGATGTTGCGGGCACCGCGCATCTTCAGCTCGTACGCGATGTCCAGCATGGACTCGCCGGAGGCGATGATGTCGTCGGCGATAAAGACGTCCTTGCCCTCAACGCTCTCGCCCAGATACTCATGGGCAACGATGGGGTTGCGGCCGTTGACGATGCGGCTGTAGTCGCGGCGCTTGTAGAACATGCCCAGGTTGCAGCCCAGCACGCTGGAATAGTACATGTTGCGGTTCATGGCGCCCTCGTCGGGAGAGACGATCATGAAGTTGTCCTTGTGGAAGGAAACGTCCGGCACATGATGCAGCAGGCACTTGAGCACCTGATAGGTGGGCATGACGTTGTCGAAGCTCATGGTGGGCACGGCGTTCATAACGCGGGGGTCATGGGCGTCAAACGTGATGATGTTCTTGACACCGACGTCGCGCAGCTGCTGCAGCGCAAAGGCGCAGTCCAGGCTCTCACGGCTGACGCGGCGATGCTGACGGCCGCCGTACAGGCTGGGCATGATGACGCTGATGCGGTGGGCGCGGCCGGCAACGGCCTGGATCAGACGCATCAGGTTCTGGAAGTGGTCGTCCGGGGAGAGATGGTTCTCATACCCGAACAGCTGATAGGTAACGCTGTAGTTGCCCGGATCGACGAAGATATACAGGTCGTCGCCGCGAGTGGACGCCTTGACGAGACCCTTTGCGTCGCCGGACTGGAAACGCGGGCAGTCGGACGGGATGATGAAGGTGTCGACATCCGTGTTGCCGACCTCGCGCGCCCAGCGGACGAGGTGACTGTCAACGAGTTTGCAAAGCTCCTCTGCGCCAGGACAGGCAATCAGACCGAGATCGGCGATTGCGTCCTCTTTGGCAAAGAAATCACGCGGGCCAAGATTCTGTTCAGCCATTACAGGTACTCCTTACTTCCATCTTGTGTTGTCAATACCACAGGGGCGCGGCGTGCCGCAATGCCCCATTTACTAGTATTGTAGCACAGCGGCGGCATAAAATCAGCCCTGCAAGGCAAGAATTTCTGCATTTTCGACATTTTCCGCGGTTTAAACATTGTAAGCCACGCAAGTAGCAAAAAATTCTGGCGGATTTTACAAAAAATTTGCAAACGGCCATTTGGCAGGAGGGTTGCCGGGTCTTTTATGGGGCAGAGGTGCAAAAAACGCGCCCGCCGGGTTTCCCTCGGCGGGCGCAGTGCGGTTTATGGGTATTTACTTTTCGTTCTCGTCCTGGACCTTGCGGGGGGTCAGGCGGACCTCCTGAACGCGGCGGTTCGTGGCGCGGGTGACGGTGCCGTCAAAGTCGCCCCAGATGAACTTGTCGCCCACCTTGGGCAGACGGCTCAGCTTCTCCTGGACCAGACCGCCGATGGCGACGGCGTCAATGTCGTCGTCCTCCTTGATGCCCAGCTCGTCGGCGGTGTCGTCAACACTGGCGCTGCCGGAAATCAGCCAGCTGCCGTCGGACTGCTGGCGGACGTCCTCGACCACGTCGTCGTGTTCGTCCCAAATCTCACCGACCAGCTCCTCGAGAATATCCTCCAGCGTGATGATGCCCGCCGTGCCGCCGTACTCGTCGACGACAACAGCCATGTGGTGCTTGCTCTCGCGCAGGGTGCGCAGCAGCGCGGAAATCTGGGTCACGCTCG
>ULTA01017517.1_pt1 | contig 24244 bp, 21 predicted proteins | sample 1957181 | NCBI WGS metagenome assembly ULTA01 (sample SAMEA4835722, study PRJEB28245) | human gut metagenome | biome: gut microbiome; material: fecal sample | place: Denmark | collected 2008
ACATATCCGACAGAACATTAGTCTTGTTGTTTCTTTTCGTTCCAAACCGCAAATTCTTTGGATTTGCTTTAATCAGCAGTTCTTGCTTTAAGTAAAAACTTAGGACAAAATGTTTTTTCAATCTGGAAAATCAAAGGATAACGGATGTTAATTGCATGGTGCAAAAATGCAGAATGGTTAACATTCGTTTGCTTATCAGGATGGATAACGAGGCAAAAAACATGGATTTTGAGCCGTAAAAGCATGGTTTTAGAGTGATTAAAGGATGCTTTTGAGAGTATAAGTCGGCCACTTTTGGAGCGTAAACGACAGAGTAATATTTTTTAACTGTTGAAGTTTTGAGATTGAAACGACATAAGGCATTGAATGACAACGACTTAACCATAACGCCTGAATTTTGCCGTTTTTCACGCCAAATCACAGCATTGCGATGAGCATTGCTATTCTGAGAGCGTCAAACGGACGGAAAACATCAGAAATATTTACAAATAAAGAAACGTTATTAAGTGAAAAACGAAAAGAGAAAAGTGAAAAATCCAATACTCTTGTGGATTATTATTTGGAGTTAAAGTAGTTAGGAGTAGTTAAAGTCAAATGCCTCGTGGGTATAATTTGCTACTTGGCATTTGGATTTTTCACTCTTCACTCTTCGTTCTTCACTTAAACATGCTACTTTAACTCCAAATAATAATCCACAAGAATATTAATTGCTCTTCGCTTAAATTTATTTTCTCAATGTGAAGTCGAAGCGGAGACCGCCTGTGAGGTTGTTGCTAACCTTAATTGTTCCACCATGCAGCAGCACGGCGTTCTTTACAATGGCAAGACCAAGACCTGTGCCGCCCATCTTGCGGCTGCGGCCCTTGTCTACACGATAGAAACGCTCAAAGATGCGTGCCAGATGCTCGTGAGGAACACCGACACCATTGTCGCTGAAGGTGAAACGCCAGCAGTCGTTGTCATTAACGGCTGAAAGAGTTATGGTGGTGCCTTCGCCGGCATAGGCTATGGCGTTGTCTGTCAGGTTGCGGAACACGCTGTAAAGCAGCGACTGGTTGCCCTTCACCTTGATGCCGTCAGGCAGCATGTTGCTGAATGTCATCTTGCGTTCTGACAGCTGCAGCGCCGTGTCGTTGACAATATTAGACACCATCTGGCTGACGTCAACCACATCGAAGTCGACCATCTCGGGAGCATCGTCGAGCCTGTTGAGCGTAGAAATGTCATGAAGCAGAGAAGTGAGGCGCTGCGACTGTGCATAGCAGCGCTGCAAGAACTGCTCCTTGGTGGCCTCGTTGATGTTGGGATTTTCGAGTATTGTCTCAAGATAACCCTGAATGCTTGCAACGGGCGTCTTCAGTTCGTGGGCGATGTTCTGAGTCAGCTGGCGCTTCAGGATGTTCTGTTCCTCCTTGGTTTTCTGCAGGCGCTTGTATATCTTTATTATACGCTCTGCAATCTCGCCGAGTTCGTCGCCGGGAAAGTCAACAAGGTCTTCGGTGTCGAGACTCTCGTTGTGGTCGGCACGGCTCGCAAAAAGACGTAGCTTGGTGATGTTGTCGCCCAGACGGCTCACAAAGCGGTAAAGGATAAAGACAAGCACAAGCATGGCCACGAGCGAGAACCACAGATAATGCTGGTCGGCACGCAGAGTCTTGGCAAGACTGTTGTCGTAGGGCAAGGCACTGCGCACAATGAGCGAGCACTGCGGGACATAGGTGGCAGAATAGAAATAGTCTTGATTGAGAGTGGAGCTTACGCGGCTGAAGTCGTAGCCGCTTCCGTCCTTGATGGCCTCTCTGACCTCCCTTCGCGAAAGATGGTTGCCCATCTTCTTATAGTTCTTATATACATTGTCATAGACGACCTTTCCGCTGCGGTCGATAAGCGTAACGCGCAGACCATGAATGTAATGGTTGGCCACGTAGCCGTCGAGCGTCTTGTCCGACCTGTCGTCAAGATAGCGCAGCGACTCCATCATACGCTCGTTGTAATCCTGCAGGCGCGTGTTGAGCGTGTTGATTTTATACTCACGCTCACGTGCGTGCTGAAAGATGATGAAGGCCACAGCGAAGACCACAAATACGGACAGCACGCTGATGTAAAGACGCGTGCCAACAGATGTTCTGCACATTTTCATTTAGGTTGCTTTATTTATATTTTTAGTAAAAACGCATCAGGCGTCGAAGTAATAGCCGAAGCCGAGGCGTGTTACGATGCACTTTGAGAAGCGCCCTATCTTCTTGCGGAGGCGCGTTATGTTTACGTCGACAGTGCGGTCGAGCACGAGCACATCCTTGGGCCAGATGCGGTCGATAAGTTCCTGACGTGAGAACACGCGGCCCTTCTCGTCGAGCAGAAGGTGAAGAATCTCAAACTCGGTCTTGGTGAACGGAATGTCCTCGCCGTCTATGCTTACGGTCTTTTTGTCGAGGTTAAGCTCGAGTCCCTGATAACTTATCACGTTCGACTGCGGCACACCGTTGTGCTCGGCTGTACGGCGCAGCACGGCGCGCACTCTTACCAGCACCTCACGTATAGAGAATGGCTTCGAGATATAATCGTCGGCACCGAGATTGAAGCCTGTAACGGTGTCGTTTTCAGTGTCACGCGCCGTGAGGAATATTATTGGGATGTCTTTTGTGGCAGGTTCGGCCTTGAGCTGCTTAGCCAGCGCGAAGCCCGACATGCCGCCCATCATAACGTCGAGCAGCAGAAGATTGAAACTCTCGATGTTCATCTCGAGAGCCTCCTCGGCCGAGTTTGCCATCTCAACGGTATAGCCGTCTGTCTCAAGGTTAAACTTCAAAATCTCACAAAGGTCTTGTTCGTCGTCAACCACCAGTATTCGATAATTATTATCCATAAGTCATTCTGTTTTTTATAATAACCGTTGCAAAAGTAATGATAACTGTATTCATATTTATTACAGACGTGTTACAATGCCGTTACAACACAATACGCCACAAGAAGGCAACCACGCGGCGGCTCCCGGACGGCGTCAGGCCTGAGAGTCGTCGTCGGGCGATATGTCGGGCAGCGGACGGCGCGGATTCTCCTTCGCACCCATCTCAACGAGCTTGCGCGCCGACACGATGAAGCTCTGATTGCCTTTTATGGCCTTGCGCGCATCATCAAACGACTTCTGCACGGTTTCGATGTTCTTGCCTATCTTCTCGAAACGTTCAACAAACAACCCTACGCGCTCGATGAGCGTGTCGGCAAGTCCGAACACGAGTTCCTGGTTGTCGGCCTGACGCTGCTGTGTCCACGCTATCTGCAAGAGGCGCAACAACGAGAAGAGATTCTGCTCACCTGTGATGACCACCTTGCGCTCAAAGGCATAGTTCCAGAGCGACGGGTCGGCAGACACGGCAAGCTGCATGGCTGCCTCCTGCGGCACGAACATGATGACAAAGTCGAGAGTGGTGCCGCCCTCCATTGAGTATTTGGCGTAGTTCTTTGCCGAAAGCTCGTCTACATGGCGGCGAACGCTCTTAACATGCTCGTCGAGAGCCTTGCGGCGCTCGTCGTCGGTCTCGGCGTTTACATAATTAATAAATGCAGTAAGCGACGCCTTCGAGTCGATTATCACGTCCTTATGGTCGGGATAATGCAACACCACGTCGGGGCGCATCATGTCGTTGGTGTCGTCGTTGTGTATCACGTTGCCCTTTGCGTCGCGCATGGTGTACTGCACATCATACTCAACGCCCTTGGTAAACCCGAACTTGTCGAGCAGGTCGTTGAGCTTCATCTCGCCGAAGTCGCCCTGAATCTTAGGACCTGTCTGAAGTGCACGCGACAGCTTTTCGGCCTCAGCGCCGAGCGATGCCGTTGTGGCATGCATCTGCCTTATCTGTTCGCCGAGCGAAGCCGTGCTGCGTGTGAACGACTCGCGGTTGTCGTCCATCGACTTTTTCATCTCTGTCATTACGGCTTTCAGCGGAGCTATTATCGAGTCCATCTGACTGCGGTTGCTCTTGTCCAGTTCGTCAGCCCGCTGCTTAAGGAGTTTCTCGGTTGTTGTGCGCAGCTGTTCCTGCAAGAGCTGCAATCTCTCCGCAAACTGTTTCTCCATAAGCAGCTCACGCCCTGCCCTCTCTTCGGCATGCTTGCGCTCGGCATCAGCCATGAGCCGTTCATACTGGCGGCGCAATTCGGTCAGCCGCCGTTCGGCATCCTCACGCGCATCGCCCAACTGTGAACGTAACATATCGGCCTCGCGACGGCTTGCGGCAGCCTCACCTGCCAACTGAGCAGTCTGTGCCGCCTGCTGCTTAACCTTGTTTTGAAGAAGAATAAAAAACACAACCGAAGCGACAAGCACTCCTGCAATAAATATTAATACCGAAGTCATTTATTTTTCTTTTTCTCTTATTTTAAATTATACATATCTAATCTTACAACAACGAACGATATTCAACACAAGGCAATACCCAACACCGTCTTAACGCGCAATGTCAGACATCTCAATCAGATGAACATCATAATCATTTTTTCATTTATCCGCATCTGTTTTATCATACCGTATAACGATACGTTTTGTTCTCAAAGCATTTATAGACATTTATCCATTCATCTTTTGAGATAAGCCTATTTTCATAATAAGAATTTAATATCGTTTCTATTTTTTTACGATAGTCATTTTCCTTAAGCTTTAAGTTTTTACGGACATCTTTCTTTATAGGTTCAATTTTATGTTCACATTCAATCAGATGCGGAAAGTCTGTTACTTCGTTAAAAGCATCAAAACTGTCAAACAATGCCCATTCAACTTTATGTGGACCGTCAAGATTATACTTACACGCATCTGACGGAGCCTTGTCGGCTGGATAAATAGCCCTGATCAACACACCACCGAAAAACGCATCTTCACGAAGAATAGGCTGAAAAAGTTCAAAATCATTACTCTTTACATCAACACTACTTTCAAAAGAAATGTCTATGCCGCTTGGATGAAAGAACCATTGTCCTGCCTTACATATCCTCGGATATGTTACTATGTCCCGATGATTATTTTCATACAGATAAAATTCTATGTCTTTTATATAAAAGATTTTTTCACCTTTACGTATGGCGACTTTATTTAAAAGTATCTTTGCAATTTTATCAAAAGTCTTTTGATAACCATTTTGAAGGATTTCATTCCTCAAAGAATCTTTGGTTAATTTTAATCTCAAATTTTGCAAAACATCTTTTTCCATTATTGATAATCCTTTATGTGCAACAATATAATTTATATGTCATCCTTCCGTCTGCGTCTTGGGCCAGTTTACGAGAAAGAGTTTCTCTGTGGCACGCGTGAAGGCTGTGTAGAGCCAGTGGATATAGTCGGGCGAGAGCATGTCGTCGGTCATGTAGCCCTGGTCTACATATATGTGCGCCCACTGTCCGCCCTGCGCCTTGTGGCAGGTAACGGCATAGGCATATTTTATCTGCAAGGCATTGTAACAAGGGTCTTGTCTTACCTTCTTCAGGCGGTCGGCCTTCAGCGGCACATCCTGATAGTCTTCCATAACTCCGTTGAAGAGCCGCTCGCTCTGTTCGCGCGTAAGAGCCGGAGCCTCAGCCATAAGACTGTCGGTTACGGCGGTTACCATTATTTCATAATTGTCGTAATCGGGAAACTGAAGCCACACGTCGGCAAAGTGAAGACCGTAGAACTCGCGCAGGTTTCTAACCCTTACCACCATGGCCCTGTCGCCATTGGCAATAAACGGCAACGCCTGACTTTCGGCTTTACGTCCATCGCCGTTGCCCGTGCTGCTGTCCTCGAGAGCCTTTTCCTCGGCGGCAGCCTTCTCAGTCCAGTAGTAGTTGTTTCTCACCACCATGAGCATGTCGCCCGTTGTCAGTTCTTCCTCACGGCCCAACACCATGCCGCGTATGCCGGCGTTGTAGGCATTGGCGCGCTTGTTGCTGCGCGTTATCACGATGGTCTCGTCGGTGCCCACTTCAGAGTAGCTGCTGTTAAGCTGCTCAATGAGTTCGCCACCCGGCACCATGCGTATGTCGGCAAAGCCTGAAAAAGTTATTTTAGGAAGACGCGTAACCTCGTCGTGGGTTATCATGCTGCGTATCTCCGTGGCATTATAAAGAATGCCGGAACCTGATGCCTGTCGCAAAATTTCATTAAGGTCGCACTGATAAACCTTCAGTCCGTAGCCCGCCATAAAATCAGCCATCAACGCTGGCGACTCTTCCTCACCCACCGGCGGCAGCTGTGCCATGTCGCCAATGATCATCATGCGGCAGTTGTGGCCGCCGTACACGAAGCTCACCATATCGTCGAGCAGGCAGCCCGTGCCGAAGACAGCTCCCTCGCCGCCTCCGCCGTTGGCTATCATAGACGCCTCGTCGACAATGAAGAGCGTGTCGTGATACATGTTGTCGTTAAGACTGAAGCCCGTCGACTCGCCCGCAAAGGTCTTCTGACGGTATATGCGGCGATGTATGGTGAAGGCCGGACGCCCGGCATTGACCGAAAACACCTTGGCGGCACGTCCCGTGGGGGCAAGCAGGATCACCCTCTGGCGCAACTTTACAAGCGTCTTAACGATGGCTGCGGCAAGCGACGTCTTGCCCGTACCGGCAGAGCCGCGCATAATCATCACCGAGCTGCCGTCGCGGTCGAGCAGAAAACGGCTGAACACGGCCGTGGCCTTAGCCTGGTCGGCAGTGGGCACAAAGCCGAAAGTCTGCATTATCTGAGTTGCCAGTTCTTCAACAATCATCAGTTTTTATGCCAAAGGTTTGATTTTACGAATTATTTAGTGTAATTTTGCAAATGCACAGAATGCGAAAGCATAATGCAAACTTACATAAAATAATTGATATTTTATGCCATGTGAACTAAGAAAATATTGTTCTTAACCACAGCCGGCCATAAATAGCAGGTCAATAAGGCAATGATAAAAATCAGCAACAATCACATTCTGGCACTCATAGCCGCCATGCTGGCCATAACATGCGTCATGAGTGTGTGCTCGCCCATAAGATTTGAGCGGCAGCAGGCCGGACGCGAGCAGGCGGTGAAGGAGCGGCTGGTGAAGATAAGATATGCCGAAGAGAAATACCGCAGGGCCAACGGCACTTACAGCGGAAGCTTCGACATACTGGTCAGAGAAGGCTATCTGGCCGACTCGCTGCAATACATACCCTTCGCCGGAAAAAAGAAATTCGACCTTACGGCAACGACGCAGATAAGCAAGTCGGGCAGACAGATACCGCTGATGGAATGCGGAGCCATGTATAACGACTACCTGTCGGGGCTCGACGAGAACAGCATAGCCAACCTCATCGAAGAGGCTAACAACGCGGGGAGATACCCCGGACTGAAAATTGGAGACATAACCACACCTAACGATAATGCAGGAAACTGGGAATAACATAATAACAAAAAAGCCGAGGCTTACCATACGCATAGGCAGGCACTCGCTGTCGTTCTCTGCCCTGAGCGCAGAAAATCCCGAGGGTATAACCTTTGAGCCTTATACCGTGAGGAGCGGCATATCCATGGCGGCTAACCTCAGAGAGGCGTTCAGGGAGATTGACCTGCTGAACAACGGATGGCAGAGAGCAATGGTGATGATCGACTCGCCCGTGATAATGATACCCATAGACGAGTTTAAAGACAGCCAGAAAGAAATGCTCTACCACTATGCCGTTACCGGACATGAGGGCGAAGTGGTGATGTCGAGCGTACTGCCTTCGCTAAACGCCGTAGCCGTATACTCAATAAACAAAGACCTGAAGTTGGTCATCGACGACCACTTCGGCGACGTAAGGTTTGCACACGTATGCGAGCCGGTGTGGAATCATCTCTACCGCCGCAGCTTCACCGGCATAAGGATGAAGCTGTATGCGTATTTCCACGACAAGAGGATAGACGTGTTCAGCTTTCAGCAGAACAGATTTAAGTTTACAAACAGCTTTGACACCGACCTGGCACCCGACGCCGTATACTTCATACTGAACGTATGGAAGCAGCTTACCTTCGACAACAAGCGCGACGAGCTGCACCTCGTAGGCGAACTGCCCGCCAGAGAGGAGCTGACACAGGAGCTGCACACTTTCATACAGAACGTATACGTGATAAACCCGAAGGCCGAGTTCAACCGCGCTCCGATTACGGCAATAAAGAACATTCCTTACGACCTGATAACATATTTCGTGAAGAGCTGAGCCGCAGGCTGCACAGACAGCGGCAACGCCTGAAAGCCTACGCCGCAGAAACAGCATGAGGCGAAACTGCAGGCAGCTCACTACAAGCCCCCAGACGGAGCAGGGACAGGCAGCAAGCCTCAACAGAAAGCCACAACAACATTAGGCATAAACTGAAATGAGAATAATTACAGGAATATATAAAGGACGCCACTTTGACATACCGCGCACGTTCAAGGCAAGACCGACAACGGACTTTGCCAAGGAAAACATATTCAATGTGCTTAACGGATACATCGACCTTGAAGACGCCATTGCGCTCGACCTCTTCTCGGGCACGGGCAGCATATCGCTCGAACTGGTGTCGAGAGGATGCCAGAGCGTGATAAGCGTGGAAGCCGACCGCGACCATCATGCCTTCATAAAGCAATGCCTGAAGAAGCTCGGCACCGACAGATGCATCGCCCTGCGAGGCGATGTGTTCCGCTTCATAAAGAGCTGCCATCAGCAGTTCGACTTCATCTTTGCCGATCCTCCCTACGCCCTGCCCGAACTGCCCACCCTGCCCAAGCTGATACTTGAGCGCGGACTGCTGAAGCCCAACGGCATCTTCGTATTCGAACACGGCAAGAACAACAGCTTTGAGGATGTGCCCGGATTCATTGAGCACAGGGCATACGGCAGCGTGAACTTCAGCATCTTCTCTAACAGAGAACCGGAAGGCGAGGATGAATAAACGCCGTCCGGCCCAAGCCTATTATTATTTGCATTTTCGGTTGAAAGTCATACCCAACTGACATGAGTTGAAAAGATGACGGATTATAACATCTAATCCGAAAGAGATTACGGCTGAAGCAAATAAGAATATACCATAAATAAAATACAAAAGGCGGCAAACCGCATCGCAAAAGGTATGCTTTTGTATCCTGAAACACGGCCTTTTGCAAGACCAAAGCACAGCTTTTTGGCTGAATAAGTTATTCTGTTAATGCGTAATACCGTAAAAAAGTTTTGTTAAAAACTCGTCACTCATCACAAAGCCGCTTAATTCACTAATAATCAAGATGTTATAGTGTGATGAGTTTAATTTGCAACTCATCACATCGAGGTCTACCAAAATCAGGAAAGGCCACAAAAGCCATGGTGTGACGAGTTGCAAAATCAACTCATCACACCATAACGCTATGTATATCAACACGTTACGCACGAATGTGATGAGTGACGAGTTTTTAAAGAAAATTATTTTTAGATTGTATTTGGCAAAATAAGTAGCAACAAAAACATTTAACACAAATCATTCATTAGACCATATATAGTTTTGTCATCTTATGTATCAATGCTTTAAGCCACATTATTATCTTTCTTTGTTGTCCTGCCGTCTGCTCTTTATTAACTAAACCCGCGATTCAGTCTGAAAGGCTAAACACGATGCATTTTTATAAGATAGACATTAAACCGCGACAAATTTAAATGGCAAAGTGGCTATAGTTATAAAAAATTGTTGGCTACATCAGCGGCGAGAACACACGCATCAGCGACTCAAGCAAACGGTGAGGAAACGAAAGGCGGCGCGTGCTCATATACTTCTCATAGTCGACACACTGCTTCACGTCTTCCATAAAGACCGACTTGATGCGAAGGGCCATATCACGGTCGTAGATAAAGGCGTTGACTTCAAAATTGTTGTCGAAGCTGCGGAAATCGATGTTGGTAGAGCCGCAGGTTGACAGGCTGTCGTCGCTGACAAGCAGCTTTGAATGGTTGAAACCGGGCTTATACAGATAGACCTTAACACCGGCATCGACACTCTCCTGCACGTATGAACGGCTTGCCCACTCAACGAATTTGGCGTCGGAGTGCAGCGGAACCATCAGCCTTACGTCTACTCCGGCAAGGGCTGCGGTGCGCATGGCAAAGAGCACCGGCTCGGTTGGCAGAAAATATGGCGTCTCCATATATACATATTTCTTTGCCTCCAGCAGTATGCGGACATACCCCTGCATCATCTCGGGCCACGGACTGATAGGGCTGCTGGTAACTATCTGCATTATGCAGTCGTTGGGGCGGATGTCGTCGTGGGGCGGATAATAGCAGCGGTTGCTGATGAGCGTGCGGTCGACGAAAAACCAGTCGACAAGGAAGGCGCGCTGTATGCCGTAGACGGCGCCGCCCCTTATACGCAGATGAGTGTCGCGCCATGCGGTTCCGTTGCGGCCCTTGATATACCGCAGGGCTATGTTCATGCCGCCGATAAAGCCCACGCGGCCGTCTATAACGCACAGCTTGCGGTGGTTGCGGTAGTTGACCTTGCTGGTGAATGCAGGAAACTTGACCGGCATGAAGGCATGCACGTCTATTCCGGCATTGCGCATACGCTCGAAGAACGAATTGGGAACGTTCCAGCAGCCCACGTCGTCGTAGATGAAACGCACCTCAACGCCCTCTTTTGCCTTGGCAATGAGTGCGTCGGAAACGAGATAGCCCAGAGGATCGTCGCATATAATATAGGTCTCGAGATGTATGTGATGGCGGGCTTGGGATATGTCGCGCAGCAGAGCATGAAAGAATCCGTAGCCGTCGGTATAGATGTCGGTCTCATTGTTCTTGAAAGGCAAAGCCCAGTTTTGACTGGCAAAGAGCTTTATGAGCACGCTATGTTCATCTGGCAACACGAGGTTTTGCTGCTCGGCAAATCCGAGCATGGAGCGCTTTGTCAGCTGGTCCATGCTCTGCTGGCTGATGAGTTTCTCTTTGCGTGTGTTCTGTCCGAAGAAGAAATATAGCACGAAGCCCACAACGGGAAGGAACACAAGCACGAGTATCCACGCCATGGTCTTGGCCGGCTGACGGTTGTCCATGAGCACGGCTACCATTGCTGCTATCACTATGAATGCATAGAGCAAGAAGAATATCCAGTGTACGTAAATCATACGGTATGCCTTTTTACGTTATCTATTCCGCCTGCACGCAAGATGCCTGCGGCTGTATTCTCACTGCCTGAGTGCAACGTCCGGCCACGCAGCATGATGCTGCATGAGATGCCACGTCACACGATTATCTCGCTGCCGAGTTCTTTGGCTATCGAGTTGCGTATGCCCTGCATGTCCTTATATTCGGCCATGAGGCTCATCATCTTTTCGGTGTCGCCTGATGCCTGGGTTATCTCGCGCTTCAGGTCTTCCATCTTATGCTCAACATAGTCAAGGCGGAAGTCGAGTATGAGGTGTATCACCTGGTTGCGGAGCGTGTCCTCATCTCTCTTCACCTGCAGACTGCGGCTCAGCTGAAAATGGTCGATGGCCATGTCGGTGGCCACGCGGCTCACTTCGATGTCGGGATGATGGGTGAAGTAGGCCTCTGAGTTGAAGCCTTCGTCGTCGTTGTGTTCAACGGCTTCCTGCAGTATGCGGTTGTAAAGCTCGTTGTGGAACTTGAGTCCGTCTGCCCCAAGGTCATAGCTGATATACTGCGACACGCTCAGGTTGATCTTTCCGCCGTCCTCGGTCTCCACATCTTTATATAGCACCTCGTTGCCGTGGCGTACCACCATCTGCGTGAGCATGTATTCTACCTTCGACTCTACATCCGACTTGGCGTCTACCTCCACTGCAGGCGGCTGTGCGGCGGCTCTTGCCTCCTCGCGCCTTGCCTCCTTGAGCTGCTCCTCCATCTCGCCCTGTATAAACTTGTTGACAGTGCTAACGAGCGTAGCCTCGTTTATGCCAAGCCGGTGTGAACATTCGGTCATGTATGTGGCCCTGGTTATCTGGTCGTCTATTACAGACACGCTCTTGATAATGCTGCTTATGGCCTGAGAGCGCTTTATCGGGTCGGTTACGCCCTTTAGCAGCAGGTTGGTCTTAAACTCGATGAAGTCGGTCTGATGCGTTTCGATATAGTCGCGAAACTCCTGTGCAGTGTGCTTACGCGCAAAGCTGTCGGGGTCGTCGCCGTCGGGCAGCAGCAGCACCTTTACGTTCATTCCCTCGGCCAGGAGCATGTCTATGCCTCGTATAGAAGCATGTATGCCGGCAGAGTCGCCGTCGTAGAGCACGGTGATGTTTTTCGTAAAGCGGCGTATGAGGCGTATCTGCCCCGTGGTGAGCGATGTTCCCGACGATGCCACTACGTTCTCAACGCCGCTCTGGTGCATCGATGTAACGTCGATATATCCCTCGACTAGATAGCAGCGGTCGTTTCGCGTTATGGCCTGCTTGGCCTGATATATGCCATAGAGCTCATTGCTCTTGTGGTATATCTGCGACTCGGGCGAGTTGACATACTTTGCCACATTCTTGTCGTTGGTAAGTATGCGCCCGCCAAATGCCACCACGCGCCCCGTTATTGTATGCACGGGAAATATCACACGGCCGGCATATCTGTCCTGAAGCTGTCCGTTCTCCTTGCGGTAGCACAAGCCGGTCTCTATCAGAAACTGCTCCTTGAAGCCTTTTGCCAGGGCTGCACGTGCCAGCGCGTCGCGTTCAGGCAGCGCATAGCCCAGCTGGAACTTATATATCGTGTCGTCGCGGAATCCGCGCGAACGGAAATACTGCATGCCGATGGCCTGCCCGTCGCGGGTGTTCATCAGGTTGTCCTGGAAGTATTTAAGCGCCCAGTCGTTCACGATGAACATACTCTCGCGCTCGCTCGCCTCGCGCTTCTCTTCGTCCGAGAGTTCGCGCTCTTGTATCTCTATGTGATATTTCTTGGCAAGCCATCTCAGCGCCTCGGGATATGTCATCTGTTCGTGCTCCATGATGAAGCCTACGGGATTGCCGCCCTTGCCGCACGAAAAGCAGTGGCAGTAGCCCTTGGCGGGCGACACCACGAACGAAGGAGTCTTCTCGTTATGGAAGGGGCACAGTCCCTTATAGTTTACGCCCGCCTTGCGGAGCGAAACAAACTCAGACACCACGTCAACAATGTTGGCGGCATCCATTATCTTGTCTATCGTTGCCTGATCTATCATAAGCATTAAAACGTCCGGCATATCACCGCCCTGCCGCATTAGGCAGACGGAACGGCTGCGGACGAACTAATGCAAAATTAAATATAAATAGCGAGATAAGCAAGTGGCCGACTGATTTTTGTATAATCGGAACATATATTTATCGGTACGACGGAACGGCAAACAGACCTGTCATGAAGGCATTACAGGATATTATGGACAAAGTGAGCCATGACGGCAGAATGACACTTTGCAAACCGGTGGAGCAGCATGACACGCAAAACGTAAACAGAGAAAATACAACTTTACTGACCATTCTGGAGAAATATCCGCACCGAAAGCCACAAGGGGTAACGCAGACCGGCAGCCTCAACACGACAAAACGACCAACACAGCAGTAAAAACGAACTGCACCGCCGATATAACACAGTGCTTTTTAATGCCTAAAAGAGTGCAAAGCACAACCCGAAACGGCAACTTTCGGCATGCAAAAGGCATGCTTTCAGCCAATAAAGCGCATCAAAAAGATGCACACGTCGACAGCAGTAGCCCGTAAACCGCTGTAGAAATGCACCTTACACGCTGCACACCAACATCTGCATTATTCTCGTCCGGCGGAGTTTTATCTGCAAATATCGCAGTATGGGAGCGTCAGCAGAAATCAATATGTAAGCAAAACAGCCGATTAAACGACAAGAATTTTCATAGCCGCAAAGCCGCAGGAAAAGGCGCGCCGCACCACTGACGCAACGGCATACGGCAGGCGTCATGACCACGCATAAGGCAATATGCAAAAAAAACGGAATTATGCGAAACATTAGTTATTTATGGTCTTTATTTTACTTTTTCATCGATAATTTACTTAAATTTGCACCCCAAATGGTCAAAAATGCCACTGCAATCAGGCTGGAAGCACCGGTCAGAAAGACCGGACGCAACCGGCAAAAGCCTGAAAGACAACATTTTATTAACAATAAAGAGTAAAAGGAATGAAAAAAGTATTTGTAGCATTATGCATGGCAGGACTGCTCGCAGCCACAACGTCATGCAAGACATCTAACAGCGCTGCATCATCAGTGTCTGCACTAAACGGAGAATGGAAAATAACCGAAGTTAACGGTCAAAGCATAACAAAGGCAGACAACGACAACGAAGCCTTCATGGGATTCGACGTTGAAAAGAAGAGCATGTACGGAAGCACAAGCTGCAACCGCATCTTCGGCCAGCTTGACGCTGACGCAAAGAAAGGCACGATATCTTTCGGCACAGTAGGCAGCACACAGATGATGTGCCCCGACATGAAGACTGAGGAGCAGGTGCTCAAGGCTGTCAACGAAGTTAAGGCTTACGAGCTGAAGGACAACAGCACGCTTACACTGAAGTCAGCCGACGGAAAAGTGCTGATGACTCTGCAGAAGCGCAACAAGTAACAACAGCCTGCAAGACGGTGAGGCGGCATCAGCGCCTGACATCAGTGAAACAGAGCATTATTATGTGTGCGGACACAACGCGCGTTGCATATGCCGCAACCGTTTAAAAGGGTTTAAATACACGGGTAAAAACGTACGTTTTTGCCCGTTTTTTTTGTCAAAAAGCAAAAATAGTGTATTTTTGCAATCTAAGAATTTACATTATAAGCTTAATCTATGAATTTGAAAATCATCGTACTTGCAAAACAAGTACCCGACACGAGGAATGTGGGCAAAGATGCGATGACAGCCGAAGGCACTGTTAACCGCGCCGCGCTGCCGGCAATCTTTAACCCTGAAGACCTTAATGCCCTTGAACAGGCACTCAGACTGAAAGAACAGAATCCGGGCTCAACCGTAGGAATCCTCACCATGGGACCTCCGCGTGCAGCCGAAATAATCCGTCAGGGACTTTATCGTGGAGCCGACACAGGCTGGCTGCTTACCGACCGCCTGTTTGCCGGAGCTGACACCCTGGCCACTTCTTACGCACTGGCTACAGCCATCAAGAAGATTGGCGGAGCCGACATCATCATAGGCGGACGTCAGGCTATCGACGGCGACACCGCACAGGTAGGACCTCAGGTGGCTCAGAAACTGGGTCTCGCTCAGGTTACCTATGCAGAGGAAATACTGAAATGCGAGGACGGAAAGCTCACCATACGCCGCCACATCGACGGAGGCGTTGAAACCGTAGAGACTCCGATGCCCGTGCTGATAACCGTAAACGGAAGCGCAGCACCATGCCGCCCCTGCAACGCAAAACTCGTTATGAAATACAAATACGCCACCGTTCCGCTCGAGCGCACACCCGACATGCCTTATGCCGAGCTCTACGAGAAGCGTCCTTATCTTACACTTAACCAATGGTCAGTGGCCGACGTTGACGGCGACCCGCAGCAGTGCGGACTGGCAGGCTCGCCCACAAAGGTGAAAGCCGTTAAGAACATAGTGTTCCAGGCAAAGGAATGCAAGACTCTCACATGCTGTGACGACGAGATCGACTGCCTCATCAAAGAACTGTTGGACGAAAAGATTATTGGATAAAAAGAACCTGCGGAACTGCCCGCTGCACATGTCTTCCGCCGCCTTAACGGCAACTGCGGACGCATGATGCCACAGAAATGCACAAGGACACGTTCCCGGTTTTCTTTCACAAATAAAGCAAGTAAATTATGAATAACGTTTTTGTTTATTGCGAAATAGAGGGTACTGCCGTTGCCGAAGTATCTCAAGAATTACTCACCAAAGGACGCAAGCTGGCCAACCAGCTCGGTGTTGAGCTCAACGCCGTGGTTGCCGGTACAGGCATCAAGGGCAAAGTGGAAAGCCAGATACTGCCCTACGGCGTCGACAAGCTGTTTGTATTCGACGCTGAAGGACTGTTCCCCTACACATCCGCACCGCATACATCTATCCTGGTAAATCTGTTCAAGGAAGAACAGCCGCAGATTTGCCTCATGGGAGCAACCGTAATAGGCCGCGACCTCGGTCCGCGCGTATCGTCATCTCTCACAAGCGGACTCACCGCAGACTGCACACAGCTCGAGATTGGCGACTACGACGACAAGAAGACAGGCAAGCACTATGAGAACCTCCTGTATCAGATACGCCCCGCTTTCGGCGGAAACATCGTTGCCACTATCGTCAACCCTGACCACCGTCCGCAGATGGCTACAGTGCGCGAGGGCGTGATGAAGCGCGAGATTCTCGACGAGAACTACAAGGGCGAGGTGGTTTATGCCGACGTTGCGAAGTATGTTCCCACAACCGACTATATCGTAAAGGTTATCGACCGCCATGTTGAGAAGGCTAAGAACAACCTTAAAGGCGCGCCCATCGTTGTTGCCGGAGGCTACGGCGTAGGCAGCAAGGAAGGCTTCGACATGCTGTTCAAGCTGGCAAAGGAACTTCACGGAGAGGTTGGAGCAAGCCGCGCCGCTGTTGACGCAGGCTTCGTTGACCACGACAGACAAATCGGACAGACCGGTGTAACCGTTCATCCTAAAGTATATATCGCCTGCGGTATCTCAGGCCAGATACAGCACATAGCCGGCATGCAGGACTCAGGCATCATCATCTCGGTGAACAACGACCCCGACGCTCCTATCAACCAGATTGCCGACTACGTAATCGTAGGCAACGTTGAAGACGTGGTTCCGAAACTCATCAAGTATTACAAGCAGAACAGCAAATAATCAAATAAACCGGGAGTTGAGCCTCACAGCCACAAGCCGGCACAGCATGCCCTACGCATCGCGGCAGCCGGCACACGGCGGCAGACACAAGGCAAGGCCCTGACACGACGCCAGCCGCAACACAGCTCCCATTTATCTCATAAAAAGAATAACAACAATGGCAAACTATTATACAGACCATCCTGAGTTTGAGTTTCACCTCAACCATCCTTTAATGAAAAGGATTGTCGAACTGAAGGAACGCAACTTCGCCGACAAGGATGAATATGCAGACGCACCTGTTGACTATCAGGACGCTTTGGAGAATTATAAAAGAGTGCTTGAGATTACAGGCGACATTGCAGCCAACGTGCTCGAGCCCAACAGTGAGGAAGTAGACCTCGAGGGTCCGCACCTCGTTGACGGACGCATGCACTACGCATCGAAGACCTACGAGAACCTTGACGTTACACGCAAGGCAGGACTCTGGGGCATATCAATGCCTCGCCGCTACGGCGGCCTCAACATGCCGGTAACTCCCTACTCTATGGCTTCTGAGATTGTTGCCGCAGCCGACGCCGGCTTCCAGAACATATGGAGCCTTCAGGACTGTATAGAGACTCTCTATGAGTTCGGCAACGAGGAGCAGCGCCAGAAGTATATTCCGCGTGTCTGTGCCGGCGAGACAATGAGTATGGACCTCACCGAGCCCGACGCAGGTTCTGACCTGCAGCGCGTGATGCTTAAAGCTACATACAGCGAGGAAGAAGGCTGCTGGCTGCTCAACGGCGTAAAACGCTTCATCACCAACGGCGACTCTGACATCCACCTCGTTCTGGCAAGAAGCGAAGCCGGCACACACGACGGCCGCGGACTGTCAATGTTTATCTATGACAAGCGTCAGGGCGGCGTAACAGTGCGCCACATTGAGAACAAGCTGGGTATCCACGGCTCACCTACCTGCGAGCTTGTATACAAGAACGCCAAGGCTGAGCTTTGCGGAAACACACGCATGGGTCTTATCAAATATGTAATGGCACTTATGAACGGCGCACGTCTGGGCATCGCAGCACAGAGCGTGGGCGTAAGCCAGGCTGCATACAACGAGGCTCTTGCATACGCCAAGGAGCGCAAGCAGTTTGACAAGGCCATCATTAACTTCCCGGCCGTATACGACATGCTGGCACGCATGAAGGCAAAACTCGACGCCGGACGCAGCATTCTGTATCAGACAGCACGCTACGTTGACCTATACAAGGCTCTCGAGGACATCTCGAAGGAGCGCAAGCTCACACCTGAGGAGCGCCAGGAGATGAAGACCTACACACGTCTGGCAGATGCATTCACACCGCTGGCAAAGGGTATGAACTCTGAATATGTAAACCAGAACGCCTACGACGCAATACAGGTTCACGGCGGTTCGGGCTTCATCATGGAGTATAAGAGCCAGCGCCTCTACCGCGACGCACGTATCTTCTCTATCTACGAGGGTACGACACAGCTGCAGGTGGTTGCCGCTATACGCTACATCACCAACGGAACTTACCTCTCTATCATCAAGGAGATGCTGGCTGAGGAGGTTGCCGAAGAGCTGAAGCCGCTGCAGGTACGCGTTGCCAAGATGACAGAACTCTATGAGCAGGCCGTAAACTATGTAAAGGAGGCCGGCAACCAGGAGGTTCAGGACTTCCTTGCACGCCGTCTGTACGAGATGACCGGCGACATAATCATGTCACTGCTCATATTGAGCGACGCCACACGTGCTCCTCACCTCTTCACAAAGAGCGCCAACGTATATGTACGCCATGCTGAGGCTGAGGTGATCGGCCACTCTGCTTATGTAAAGAGCTTCATCGAGGAAGACTTGGTAAACTTCCGCGCAGTTGAGGAGAAAGCCGCAGAGGAATAAACAATGAACAAACGAAAAGACATGAAGACGGTCTCGGCAAAGATATCTGAAAGTCTTTTTATTTGATACGTTACTACGCGTAACAACAACAGCCAGGCACATACGGAACCGGTTTCCGCTATGTGCCTGGCTTCGTTTTTACCATATTCCGTTATCTTCCATATAACAATCTGCCCGACTTATGCTGCCGCTCGCTGCCAGGCAGAATGACAGGAAAACTTTTTCTTAAAAAACTCGTCACTCGTCACAACCGGCCTTAACATGCAGAATATCAGTAAGATGCAGTGTGACGAGTTGAATTGTCAACTCATCACAACTCGTCACATGACGCTTTTTCGCCCCCTAAACCGGCCATCATTATTCTGCTTTGTTGCGGTATGTTTCCGGCAGAGACTGCCGACCACGATACGAAAGGCAGACGACAAGACGACAACGGAAAAGACTTGAACGGCTTAGAGCATATATGTGTCTGTAGGATAAAATCACATTCGGGCAATGAACGGTTGACGGTTAAACGTACTGCGCCACACTACGAAAGTTTCTGGCACGTCCGCATAACGCTCTTTCCACACCTGCCATCCGTCTACAAGACTGAACAGACGGCCGAGCGACTTGCTGTATGCCGCCGGATAATGCAGCGCATAGACAAACCATACATTGTCGCCCTTGACATATTTTGCATAATAACGGAATCCATCTATGAGCATCCCGTCCTCATAAAGCGGCGACGACACCACAAAGCTGTTGCCCCTGCGGCGGCATGAGTCGGCCTTCATGGCAGAGGCTATCGAGTCCATATACTCCTTGAAGCCGCGCTCCTTTCTGTCGTAGACCACGTAGCACTCTATCGTGAGCTGCCAGAAATCGAAGCGCGAGCATCCGAAATAGCGGCCGGTGGTGTCGTTGTTCTTTACGAATATGTCTGGATAACGTGCCACGAAACCAAAGTCGCGGTCTTTATATTCTGCAAGCGGCGCCACGTTGAGCCTCTCCATGAGCCGTCGTTCCATGTCGGGCATATCGTCCTTGCGGTCAAGGGCGTCTATGCCGAAAGCCAAAGCCGCGAGCAAGATGGCAAAAACAAGTATCTTTCGCATAATGCTTAAATCTGAACTATCCGGGTTGTTACATTGCGCAAGCATGCTGCCGCTGCTGCCGGACATTCAGTCAGCATGCCGAAGGCACACATACCGACGGCTGAGCGGCAGCAGCCCGGCGCAAGCTGTGGCAACTATGCAAAAGTAACGATTTGGCTGTTTTGCAGTGAAAAAACTTACTGACATTTGTCTGACATTTCACGGATAACGCCCCGAAATGAATGTCAGACAGCAAAGACCGGGAACACCCGCTTTGAAAAAGGCCATCTTTCGGCATGCAAAAGGGCACCTTTTACAAGCTAAAAAGCCGTCTTTCGGAAGGTGAAAGACGGCCTTTTGTAACGTGCTGAATATGTGTATGTTACGAAAGACATATGCAACGGCAATATGATGCGGCAAGAGCATCAAGCAGGCATGGCTGCATCAGCCGCACCGGCCAAGGCTAACCGGCGACATGCATCTGCCTCAGCAGCTACCTGCAAGCCCTGGGATTATCCTATTTCAGCATTATTATGCGGCGCAGGATGAGCGTCTTATACTGATGCTTCATGTCTTCCGGCAGGAACGACATGTCGATAAGCTCAAACCACTTAGGCAACACGCGGCTGAACTTGCGCGCCATGTTCTCTATCACCTTCTCCTCAATGCCCGACGAAGCTATCGACTTTATGAAGTCGGCCTTGCGCAGCTTGCGCTTCTTTCCGTTGAGCGTCAGAGCCAGTTCCTCGGTGTCCTCGGGCATTACGAGGGCCGTTGAGAGCATGTCGTAAGCCGGAGTGAGCGTATACGAGCCGTCCATGGCGTTGTAAAGCGAGAAGTTTTTCAGGTGCATGTCGGCGTTGCCCGTTATCCATGAAAAGACAACAACCTCCCAGAAGTTTACCACATCGAGCTTCGGCGTGGCCGAATATTTCTTTATCGCCTTGGCTATCTGCTCGTAAGAGCCTTTATACTTATACTCGGTAAGCCTCTCCGTCAGCTGGCACATATCCTCCATCGGTATCTTGTGCCCGTCGGCCGTGCGGTCTATTCGCCTTGTTATGTAGCACAGCTCGCCGTCGCTGAAGCGTATAAGGCTATGCGGAACGACGGTAATCTTGGCTGCCTCGGCCAGATGCATCGTCAGGTCTTCAAGCTCGGGCAGCGCGCGGTATGTGGTGGTCTGAGGCTTCAGGATGAAGCGTCCCCACAGGCCAACGATGGTAAAGCGGTCGGGCTCGTTCCTGCCTCCGCGGTCGATGTCGAGCGAGAGCTTTGCCTGCACACCCGTAAGCGTAGTCTGACTGCGCACCACCTGACGCGCCAGGTCGCCAAGCTGCGCCCTGACATAAGGCAATGAAGGCGCATTGCGCGTGCCGAAAAACTTGCGGGCACAAGCCGGATGAAAGTCGGTCTGCCCATCCTTCAACTCCTTGTAACAATAAAGACACCTCATGGTTAATTCATAATTATTAGTTCATAATTCATAATTGAATAAACAAAAGAACACCGAGACAGAGGATTTAAATTTTTAATTTTTACCTTTTAATTTTTCATTCTTCCCGTTCTTCCTCCTTGTCGTCCTGTTCCGGCACCACGCTCACAGCCCCTATGCAGTCCTTGCAGCAGGCAAGAAGCAGCGACATGCGGTCGCGCTGGTTTATCTTCCAGCTCTTCTCGGCAATGTTGAGGAGCCATCCCTCAGGAATAAGTCCGTCGAAAAACGGAAACAGCACGGTGTCGTGATAAGGCTTGTCGGTAAGGGGCAGCGTAAGGCTGACGGCCTCCGCCCCGTCGGAAGCAAGAAAGTCGGGGTCGTACAAGAACGTAAATCCGTTCTCGTCTTCAGTGAGTCGCCCTGCCAGACGGTCGTAAAGATATACTATCGCTGTTTTCATAGGCACAAGGTTTTAGTCTGTAAGGAATAAAAAACACGGAGACAAACACGCCATACGGCCATGCCCCGCATAACGGCACACGGCACAGCCTACTCATGTTCGCGCCCGGAGCGTATCTCCACGGCACCCACCTGTCGGCCAAAAAGGCTCAGCACCTGGTTCACTTTGTCCATGCGCAAGGTCTGCTTGCCCTGCTCCAGCTCACGGACAAAGCGCAGACCAACGCCCGACTTGTCGGCCAGGTCTACCTGAGTGAGGTTAAACTTCTTTCGCATTTCTTTAACAAAATCTGCTATCAGTCTGTCGTCCATTTTATACCCGTTTGGGTACAAATATACAAAAGAAATATAACAATTATACCTTTTAGGGTATAATTTTATTAATTTTATCTCAGATTACACCCTATCGGGTATAAACATAAGTAATATTACCAAACTTTTTATTAAATAAAATTAGGCATAAAAACTAAAAAAGGCAGGCTAGCCATGACGGACTAACCTGCCTTATGGTCAAGGACGGCACAGCGCCTCGCACACGCGGTCTTGAAAACGACGGCCCGAAGACGAGTGTCTTATGCCCATGTTGATTATCGAGAAGCACAGCACATGGCCGTTGGCAGCCGTGCAATAGCCCGCAAGGGCACTCACGCCGGTAACGGTTCCGGTCTTGGCATGCACGTTGCCGCGAGCATATCCGCGCAGCATGCGGTCGTCGAGCGTGCCGTCAACGCCGGCCACAGGCATGAGCTCGCGCAGCGGCTCATATATCTTTTTATGCTTATAGGCATATTTCAGAAATGCCACCTCAAGCTCGGGCGACACATAATTATACAGAGACAGGCCGCTGCCGTCGGCAATGTAATACTTTGAAGGCTTGAAGCCGAGCTGCTGAATCAGCCGGTTCATAACCTGGCGGCCCTGCTTAGCCGTGGCTGGAGCATAAGAACCGGAAGACGCTGCCAGATGATAGAACACCGATTCGGAATAAAGATTGTCGCTCTTTTTCATCATGCGGATCATCACGTCGCCTATAGCCCGCTCAACGGTGCATATCCTGCGGGCGTTGCCGGGCGTGCGGCATGAGCGTACGCTGCCGTCTACGACGATGCCTGCCCTGTCAAGTTTCTTTCTGAACGACTCCACGAATTCGTCCTTTCGCGATACTAGCAGCGGCGATAGCACAGGGTTGTCGTCGTCCCAGCACCATCCCTCGCCGAGGCGGTCGTCGTCTTTCATAGAGAAATCGGCACAGATGTCGCCTGCAATAGTGTCGATGCCAAGACTCTTCAGGCTGTCTACGAAGTCGTTGAGGTCGGACGTTGTGAACGCAGGGTCAAAGTCGCCCTTGCAATAAATATCACCCCTGAGCACACAGCTGTCTATCGTACCTGAATAAGAAAGCGTGGTCTTATACTTATAGCCATAGCCAAGCCTGTCGAGTGCGGCCACAGCCACCATCATCTTCAGCGAGCTTGCCGGACGCATAAGCTGCCGCGCGTTGTGACAGAATATAGCCGAGTCGGCCGTAAGGTCGTACACCATAATGCCCACTGTCGACGTCTCGAACATGTCGTTCTCAAGAAGCGAGCCTATCCTTGCCTTTACATTTGCCGGCCAGGGCAGGTCTTCTTCAGATATAACGGTGTCGGCGTCGGCCGTGTCTTCGTCATTAACGGCGTATGCCGTCATGCTTCCGCGCCCGCTTGCCGCGCCTGCCATGCCCGTAACAGACACCATGGCAACCAGCATCAAGGCAAAAAACAGCTTTATTGCAGATTCTGTATTTCTGTTATTCTTTATCTTCATCTTTATTAATGTTTAAGCTTATGCGCTCCTGCCGGTCTCTCACCTCGCGCATGAAGGCCTCCTCATTGACCGGCTGCACAGTGGTTTCGTGCCCTGCGCCATACTCTATAAGGATGTATCTCACGCCAAGCAGACCGGGTCTGACCACCCTCATGCGGATAATCTCGTTGACGGGGACAGACAGGCTGCGCGAAAAGCGGCCGCGACTGATGATCAGCCGTCCGTCGGACGTGAGCACATAGACCGTATGTATTATCCTCTCTATCATCAGGACGACGACACCCATAAGCAAAAAGCCCACAAGGGCATTGACGGCAGAGCGGTGCCATAGAGAATAGATGGCTGCCCCTGCAACTACAGCTATGCACGTGTAATTGAGCCACGACGCACGATAATGGAAAGAACGGTTCACTGAAACACTGTTTTTAAATATTTGCCATATGGCAGAATGCCATTGCCGGTCTTACGGCACGAAAGCAGCGCAGCGGCAGACAACACGCCTGCGGGCGACAAAAGCGCGCCGACGAAGCCGGCAGACAGGCCACACGGACCACCAACATCTATTTTTTTGACCATGCAAAGGTAGCTATTTTATCATTAAAAGTGGCATTTTGATGTTTTAAAGTAACCTTATATATGTCAAAAATAGAAATCAGGCACACTCAATTTCAAAAATTCTTATTACTTTTGCAAATGTTTTATAATATATCTTTATGGTATTCAAATACGACTTTTTGATTATCGGCGCAGGAGTTGCCGGTATGAGCTATGCCCTTAAAATTGCAAGAGCACA
>ULTA01023857.1_pt1 | contig 23816 bp, 24 predicted proteins | sample 1957181 | NCBI WGS metagenome assembly ULTA01 (sample SAMEA4835722, study PRJEB28245) | human gut metagenome | biome: gut microbiome; material: fecal sample | place: Denmark | collected 2008
TCCCCTGCGTCAATTAAGGCATTTACTGTTTTACTACTTGATGTGTAGTCCTTCCAATTCGATTGTTTGGTACTGGACTTTAATTTTTTAATATCTTTAACGCCCTTATATATCTGCTTCATACCAATATACCAACCAGAATTTTCAAACTGAATCAAGTAAACAAATGCGGCATAGTTGCCAGAATCTACATCATTTATATTCCAGACTTCTGGATCAAACATATCCCATATCATAAATATCCTTAACTATTACTATTATTATAAGGTTATTTATGGACATTAAAGAAAGATTAAAACTATATGAAGGTACTAAAGAATACCAACGAGTACGCGGATACTATCGACAAGACAAGTTCTACCCATATGTAGATACCGAAGGGTACGCTACAGTGGGATATGGGCATAAGATCCTAGATAGTGAGCGTGAAAAATTTAAAAACGGTATCAGTGCCATTGATGCAGATTTACTACTAGCATGGGATATTGACCGTACTATCAAGGATGTTAAAACATTGGGCTTGGACTTACCGAAGGACTGGCAAGACTTCTTAGTTATTATGGCCTTTCAGTTGGGTTTAGGTGGTGTTAAGAAGTTCAAGAAGATGATTGCAGCACTACACCGCAAGGATTGGAAGGAGGCGATTATTCAGGCTAAAGATAGTCTATGGTATCGTCAGACACCTAACCGCGTTAAAGATATGATTTATCAATTAGTAAACAAATAGCAAAAAGAAAAGGGGCAATAAGCCCCTTATTTTTTTTCTAATATTGCTATCACTCGTTCTATTTTTAGATCCATTGAATGAATCTGAGAACGTAAATCATTGAGTGCTGATTCTAAATCATCCTGACCCTTTTCTAACCTTTCTACGTCCGATTTAGTATGTGCTAAATCTGATTCTATTTTAGCCAGTCGTGATTCAAGTGTTTTAAAGTCTGCGGATTTATCTCTAATGAGATTCCAAATAAAAGCACCCAAAGCTATTATGACGGCAATTATACTTTCCCATCCTGCCATATAATAGATCCTATTTTATATTTTATAGTTACTTTTATTTATGGTTGGATGGTAGTACCAGTTAATAACCAGTAAAGGCAGCTAGGGCTATTTGTACCTGAGATGATCCCATTGCCGTAGGGTAGTTCATCTGGTTTTTATTAACGTACTGTACTGTAAATGAAGTAGCACTATTACGACGAATCATGATACCGGAATAGCCACCTACAGTACCGTCATCTGTTACGTTACCTGGACACTGACTAATGCAGATCCACGGATTAGCAAAGTTAGTATTGAAGGTGATAGGACTTGCCAGATCATGACCAGCCGGAATTGTGAAAAAGTCCAGTATACGCGGCATAGTACCAGCACTGGCAGCACTCCAGATCAAACCACCACCAGTATTGAACACATCCAAATAACCAGACGTCATTGCATTAGTATTATTAGATAGCATAAAACGGCCTGTACCAGCTTCATAGAGTGATGCACCCGGAAAGCAGTACCTACCATCACTGTATAGTTGAAACCAGCGTAGGCCATCGGCTGGAAAGAAATTAAGCCCAATATAACCTAGTGTAGAGCCATTACCAAAAGCAGATGGAATATTGAAAGCACCGACATCAATTAGACCGCCCATATCTTTGACTTGAGAAATTAGAGTAGCTCTATTATCAGAATCTACAGTGAGTTTCCCATATGCATTATAGACATTAAAACCTGACATAGATAATCCTTATCCGAATGAGTAAACATCAAAAATAACAGTACGGGCAGATATATAGCCAGTAGGTGTATAACGTACTGTAAATGCGTCATTACCGGGAATACAGTAAAATTCAGTACCCCACGCTACGGAACGTGGAACGGCTAACCAGCCAGTTGTACGCATACCACCGAAGGCAACACCCCAAGTATTTGTAGTACCGGATGCAATACTTAATGAAGTTGCCCCCATATAACGCATATTATAATCGCCCAAATCTACTACTATCTGCCCTGCTGCATTCCAGCATTGTAGACCTTGTGCCATTACTCTTTATCCCCTTCCTGAATGTCTTCATCTTTACCTGATAGTGCATCCATATTAACCATTAGTCGCTGTGGTAGTTCTTCCCATGATACGTTATTTGATTTAATGATTAAAAAGTCATCACCAGATGCGGCAATTTCACAAATATTATTAAGTAGAATTGCTTTGATTGTACCGTCTTCATCTTTTAGATATTGAAACATAATATTATCCTTTAGTAATGACGGGGGATAATTCCCTCGCCTACGCCTTTATTTATTACCATAATCCCATACGAACACGTAACGTACCATTTGCATCAAAAACCTGAATCATAGTATTACTGATTACCATGCGACCAGTACCGCCAGATCCATTAATATAGAAAGTACCAGCTTTATTAATCTGCCACCCCTGACTATTTGGAACATAGTTATTACTTTGAATAGTATCTGCAATTTTGGCCGTAGTGATCGTGCCGTCAACAACCTTTAATGTGTTCACTGAACCATTAGCCAGCTTTAAATTGGTGATGGCAGCGTCAGCGATGTACCCGGTGCCGATCGAAGCTTGCTGGATCATCGCAGTTTTCAGATAAGTAATACCGCCTATCACCGTAAAGGGTGCTGCACCACCTACAGTAGCAGTTGAAGTACCAGATATTACGAATTTTTCTGCGGCGAAATACACAGCACTGGTATTAGTTGCACCATCGGCAATTAATTTAAAACCAGCTACAGTACCGTTAGCATTGACGGATAATGTATACGTAGCGTTTACAGAATCTTTATTTGCCTTTGTACTCATTTCCTGGTTAACACTCGCAAAGCCTGCATCAGTTGATGATTTAAGCTGAGTGATTGCCGTAGTTTGTGCCGTATCGTTATCTGCAACTGTCTGTGTAAGAGTGGTAATCTTTGCAGTGTTACCATCTACACTATTCTGTACTACTGCTACCTTAGTATTAGTATACTCATTACTTTCATTTACTGCATTGTTCAATGTTTCATCAAGTCGATCATTAAGGTCTAAGATTGTATTGATTTCGTCTGCGTCTTCCTGAGTAAACTGATACTTCGATTTAATATTAATATTCACTTCTGGGCTGTACTGGATATCATCCATACCGAAGGCATCGAATAGACCCACTTTTACCCAATAGTCACCATCTTTAATATTTGGAACACTATCAAATTCTGGTTTATTACTAATATATGAAGTAGTGTTAATATCAGTACGCATTACGATGTGTGCACCTGCATAATCTGGTTCGGTTGATTCAGTCCAACTAACAAATAAGTTACCAAATCCGCCACCAACTTCTACGCCCTGTACTAGACCACATTGCAAGTTTTCGGGAGTAATAGTTACTTCCTGAGAGAATGTACCAGATAAAAATCCCTGTGCCATAATACCAATAGTTGGTTTACGTAGTTTGTACTTGTTCAAGTCCAGTGAGAAATTAAAGCCACTTTCCTGAGTATAGAAAGTATCTTTTAGTACCGCACCGTCGTAAATCTTAATTACGTAATATTTGAAGTAGTCGCTAAATGAATTACCATTTACTTTTAAATTCTTCTGACTATCCCATCGTAGATTAAAATCTGTTTCATTTGTAATTAGTAGTCCACTTGTTGCGTTAACTAGTTTTAGTCCAGTGATTGAAGGTAGGGTAAAGTTAAACTCTGGTTTAATACCCATGATAGTAGCTTTGACAGATACACCACCTAGAATATTATATGCACTAACTGCAAAGTCATAATGTGAATCAGTATCAAGACCATATAGATCAAATTCAAGTTTACCTACTGGCGTTTGACCTGCAATTGTCCAGTTTTGGGCTGTACTGAGTTTATAATAGACATAGTACCCGCGAACGTTACCGGACGGGCTTGCATCCCATGAAATATTAACAACACTACCAGTAGTAGTATCACCCTTACGCGTAATCTGTACGTTTGAAGGTGGTAATATTTGACGTAGTGCATCACCAGAGATAACACCGCCTGGACTCCATATACCTAGATCATCACCATCAAAGATTTCATCTGGATATTCTACGGCAGTTACTGTTACATAGCCTACGTTCTGTTGGTCAGTTGCAACTGATTTAGATAATACTTTGAACTTTCCAGAGACTGCTAATTCTTTAAAGTTAACATTGATACTATCCCAGACACGAAGATCCCAACCTTCGGCAGTTGTAAAGGTTACAGTACGTTTGGCGAACTTAGATTTACGTAGTTCGGCGTTAACTAGACGTGCTACGGTTTCCTTATCATAGATGGCCTTAAAGTCACGGGATAAGGTAATAACCAGTCCGTCACTATTAACCACATCGTCATTACTAATATTTGATGGAATACGCAATACATCTGTAGTATAGAGTGTATCGATGTTCGTATATTGTGCATCAATTACGTTATAGTAATCAGCATTACCGGAAGTTGTAATACTTGCTTCACCATAGATATTAGTTTCATCAAATGAATATACTGATAGAGTTTTGCGGTCTACTGTTACGTGTACCTGTCCTGCGTGGACATACATAATACCGCCAAATGATTGTAGGATTGTTTCTATATTCTCTTTATATGTCGATTGATAAGACATACCTATATTAGAATATAATTCCTGTTGAAAACAATACTGACTTACTTCAGTGAATGAATCCTGATTTACTAAAGCTGGTTCAAGTCCTAATCCATATGTAGTATCAGTTAGATAATTATAAATCTGACTTGCTGGACATGAAGTAGCAAATACAGTACCGGAATTGAAATCATATATTTTCTGGCCTTTTAATTCTACGGTCATATTGAAGTTATCATTTGTTAAGATACCATCCATAGTAGAATCTTCGGTTTTATATATTACGGTACTGATTGATACAACACCCTTACCTAAGAATTTATCTGTCCATTTCGGACCCGCATATATTTTAGCTAGTTCTTTTGTAGTTGTGTAATTACCACCAAAGCGTACTTCTACTTGTAGATATGGCTGGGATTTTGAAACTAGATTAGCTTTTGGGATAATACCATCGGTAGTAACTGGTACTGCTAAAATTGGCTCGTTATCCATGTAAATCTGCTCAATGTGATTTCCAGTACCGGACATTGATACTACTTGTTCACTGAAGAAATACTGTGAGCTATCGTCTTTGACATTATACCAGTTATTGATTACGCCCGTTAATACGAAGCTACCGCCTGATACGCCGTTTTTGTGTGGTGCACTACCGCCATAAATGACAGGTAGGCCACTGGTTGGACTGGTTGATCGCTGTAATGCACTTGCTACATCGGAATATCCGGCTAGTCCCCCTACTTGTCCCAGCATACTGGTAGCTACTAATGATAGTGCACCTGCTGCCGCTCCCCAATATGCCGCTACTGTTAATGTTGCCCCACCCGTATATACGGCAGCTACAACCATCACGGCAGTTATTAGAGCACCAAAAATACTATTTTGACTCCCCATTCTTAACACTCCTATAATACTTGCCTATTTTCTTTTTATTGATTAGTTCGAAAGAAGTATGATCATAATTAATACCTAACATACGACCGGATACTACTATTGCCATAATTAATGGATTCTCTGGATCTAACCAAATATCCCCATCGACTGGTACTTTCACTTCCTGGCATTCTTGTCTAATAATATCTTGTGTACTTTCGAATCCTAATTCTTTTAATTGTGCTACACCTTCTTTTAGTGATGTATATGATGCAACTTGTGACCAGTTAGTGCCTTTGATTTCATCAACAATACGTAAAGCTACGATATTGCAATCATTAGTACCGAAGGCGTAGTCTGTAGCTAGTGCATCTTCAATATGTTTTATAATTCTGTTGTGTAGATTCATTATTTCATCTTCCATTCTTGGTTTGCTTGGTTTACCTGTCCTAGTAGTGACATAAACGCATCGCCTGGGTAATACGATTGATACACTGAATCACTAGCAATAGTACGCGTTTGTACGTCTAACTTCTGGTAGATACTGTTAACGTTAATCGTTAGTTCTGTAACTTTCTGGTTTGGATCTGCTGTTGCTTGACAATAGTCAATGAATCCAGAGAACATCAACATCTGATAGATTGGTGTAGTAGTGTATGGATCTAGAATTACCATAATAATATTAACTTTCGCTTTGAATAGGCCATTACCTAATGCAAGCATCTGTACTGAGTTGTCAATATTACTAACTTTAAAGGAGATAGAGTTATTACTAATTCCCTTTTCCTCACTAAAGCTCGGTAGTGAATCCTGTATAATATCTGGGAAGGACTGGTATACTACACTATTTAGGTTTATGTTAATGAATGCATCAGTCCAGTGAATGGCATTTTGTCCACGGGGGAAAACATCAAAACATGTTACATGCTGCCCTAGACTCATGATCTCCTGAATAGTAAGAGATGTACGATTACCACCGCGTGTAAGGTTCCAGTATTTTAGGAGGTTGGCATTTGTTTTTAAATCATCCATATTATAAATTCTCCGTCGCCTTTAGTTTGATCATCATTACGTTAGTAATAGGTACTGTATAGTCATTATCTGCATTCAGTACAGCCGATAGTGTTAGGTTGTTATACTTGATGATTTCACCTGCCTGTACTGCCGCTCTTAGTGCTGGGAATACTGTAATACTGGTATTAGTACGGTCAATGATTCGATATAGTTTGGTGTGGTTAGTGAACTGTACTAAGTCACCTACGCCCAATAGTTGAGAGTTAGTATTCAGTACGATATTACCTGCTGGTACTGCTGATACACTGGATACTGTGGTATTTTGTGCACCTGTATAGGTTGATAGGTGTCCTAAGTCCATCTGGAATGGTTTACCTAGTGAATATGAGGCTAGGAAGCTATCAACTTCTCGACGATCTTTTACGTTATAGGTGAGAGTAAATTCTACTTCATAGTATTGTATACCTGTTGCACGTTGTAACTTTTTACCGCTCCAGGCTTGATGCTCATAGATTGGTTGCACGTTCTTTAGATTCACGTTTGATACTTTAATTGCATTTGTAAAGTTAATCATTATTAAATTCCTTATAAGATTTCTTATTATATTTATACGAATAAAGGGGTATAATTCCCCCTTATATTATGAGTTACGACGTTGTGAATCACGAACGGCCTGTACAATACTGTCTTTATGTTTCTTTAGTTTCTCCTGGAATTGTTGATTATTATCTGCACCGTAAACATACATAGGGGCATTAACTACAACTTCACCAGCACCGGAAGTATTATCACCGCCTGATTCCTGTCTATCTAGAAAACGGGTTAGCTTAGTATTGGCTTCTGGTTGAACTACACGTTCACCCTCTTTGAGAATAAAGGATTTATTATTCAGGTTAGCGGGTATTTCATCTACACCACCGTGGAACTGACCAGCACTAGCACCCTTTGCGGTACTGATGATAGACATACCCATTCCTGCAATTTTTGCATATTGTGGGATAGCCATGTACCACGGCTGAATTGCTAAAGCACCTGCTAGTGCTTCTTGAATCTTCATGATGGTCATGCTTATGGTGATTCCCTTCTGTACTGCAAATGCTGCTTGAGCCGCTGCGGATGACTCACCGAAGGCCGCCGCCATACCGTTACCAATTTGTGACATTGCATCAGAAGATATAGCGAGAGTTTTCATAGCCTCCTGGTTCTGGATCTGTATTGCTTTCTCTGCGTAGTGTGCCGTAATAGCTGCCTTACGTTTTTCAAATGTTTCCTTATCCTGAATTAGTAAATCATTCTGGCGTAGAATTGCTTCTCGTTCTTCATTCATCTGGTCTAACTTATATTGTGTATTATCCACACCATAAGTTTCATCAATCTGATTACCTAAGAATGCTTGCCCTTCTGTACTAACTTGTTTACTAGCTAATAACATATTTTGCTGATTAGTAGTCTCATTTGGATTGGAATAACCAACCATTTGATTAATCATCTGTAGTCTATTTGCTGCACCTGCTGCCACTTGATCATTTAATAGCTGGCGTAGTTTCTCGTCTGATAGTCCTAAAGTTTTTGCAGTCTTCCTAATAGTCGCAACAATTTCTTTTTGTTGGCGTTCAAATTCTGCCAATTGACGCTCATTAGTACCGATAGTCTGGTCTACTAAAATTTTATCTAATGATTGTTGTGCGAGAATACGTTCTCTAGCTTCTTTCTCACGTAGTGCCTTTGCTTTGGCTGCTGCCGTAGCTGCCTCACGTGCTGCCTTATCGCGTGCTGCCTTTGCTTGATCCTCTTCAGATTTGCGAGTCTTATCAAAGAGTTTTTTCTTTTCTATGAGCTGTTTATATGCAATGTCGCCAGCCTTCTTATTTGCTGCCAGGAAGTCATCAACTGATTTGTTATATGCTACGTTATCATTGGCCTTTCCTGCTGCTGATACGTCGCTATTCTGCCCTAATGATGCTAATTGACTGGATGACATACCGGAAGGAGTGACACCTTTTTGATTGAGTTTATCAACTGCCTTCATAAAGTCAGATGTACCCCAGCCTTTATTAAACCAGTCCCATAAAGCATTCATCTCGCGTACTACTGGATACATAAAATCCATAAGTAAAGCCTGACCTGAATCATTTGCGTTCTGTAGATTCTGGTCAAACTTATGGTATTCTTCTGCCATATCTTCAGTGACTGATACAGTTTGATTAGCTACATCGTTTAATATTGCCTGACTACTTCCCAATTCATAATATACAGTACGTAGACGACTTGCATCACTCGCCATCGCTTCAAGTGCTGCGATCTGTTGAGCGATTGGTATATTTGCCTTTTTCATTGTATCCATTAGATGTAATGTTGCCTGGATACCGCCATTTGGCTGATTAACAAACTTTGCATACTCTTCGATATTCAGTCCCATATCTTTCATAACTGCGGCAAATTCACCGCCGCCAGAATTCATTGCATCACCGATCTTTTCCATTACATCCTGGTTAATATCTGCGAGTTTTTCCATTCCTAAGCCAGTAGTACGGAACGTTTTATCTAATTGCTGTAATTGAGTTACAGACATCCCCGACTGAGATGATAATTGATTCAACTCCTTTACTACGCCATTTAATTTAAGTGCAAGACCTGCTACGGCAGCACCAGCACCAACGGATAAGGCAGCAACACCCGCAATACCCGTTGATAGTTGACCAAATACACTAGCAGTATTTGAAGCAAAGCCACCAATATTACCGCCAGCCTTCTTACCAAAGGCATCTATTTTATTTTCTGCCTGCTGTAGTGATTTAGATAGCCCTGAGCTATCGCCATCTATTTCTACTCTAATTTTATCGTTATTTTTTGCCATTACCTTTACCTTTACCTTTATTTGTTGCCATTGATTTTATAACTTCCCCTAATGATTTAAGATCCGTATTCTGTTTCTTTTCTTTATCTGCTAGGCGTTTTTCTTTACGCTCTTTTGTAGTTAGAGAATCATCGAGCATATCCATAAAATCAAAATCTTTATAGGAAAGGTCTTTTTTGTAGTCTTTAGATAATCCTTGACTATACATTGCCATCATATAGCAACTATGGGAATGGTATAACATTTGCATCTTTTCGGCTTTAGTATTCATCCTAGTCTTATATATTTCAATTGCTTGAAACAAATCAGGATCAATTTCATCTAATTCCTTTATACTCATTCCCCTAGTACAGATTAATTCTAGATATGTGCGTAGGTCGTGATTCTCAATTATTTTTTTTCAATATGGTCTACTGGATCTTCTGTCGCATATAGTTTCATGATTGCATCAATAATCTGATTGATAATTTGTGAATCAAGAGCATTTAGATTAATACGTCCTTCGATATCTTCGGTACTGAAGATTGGATCACCATTTTCATCACAGGTACATACAGTGATAGTAGTAATTGGATTATGAAGTTTATCTAGATCGCGAGTACGTGCACGATGGATAAAAAATTCCACTCCTTCGATAGTGAAAGCATGTTTTTTTGGAGATAGTTTTTGTAGTGCGTCTTGTAGATTCATTATTATATTCCTTATTAAAGTTAAAAAAATAGAGTGCTAACCATAAGCTAACACTCTTATTTATTTTATAGAGAAGGTAGAGTACCTGCTTCAACGGCTGCACCGTCTACAGCTAGGTTGAAAGATTTAGTTACTACTTCATCTTTATCACCGTCAATAGTGGTAGAACTAACAAAGCAAGTATAAACAACATAGAAACCGGTAGTGTGAGTTGCGTCTGTATAATAGCTTAGACGAATCTGACAACGTTTCTGCTCGTCTGCGAGAGTCTCTAATTGTTGGTGTACTGTATTATCCGCAAGATAGTTAACACTTAGTTCAATGTCTGGGATCGATTTTGTGCCGAGCAACTTCATTTTTATTCACGTAGTGGCGTTAATACTACATCGTCATCGGTCTTTATGACTGCTGCATATTTCTATACAGATTAGACTATATCACAATCCGATATTTCGGATTCTCCCCATTTCGAGATTACTTAATCCCTACGCCTTTAGGCTAGTCGTTGAACGTTCCATATAATATGGCTTCGCTGCTGATTGTCTTTAACTTAATAATAAGAGTTTCCAGCAATTAGAGGAGTTATTCAAATAGTATTACTACTATAGGCCGCTATTTTATCCACGGTTATAAGCTGAGTTAAAAGTTTTTACATCAATAACAACTGATTCAAAACCAGAAGTAGTAAAGCTAGCAACTTCGGGAACTTCTTTAAAGTCGGTCGCTAGTACGTTACCAGCACTTGTACCTACTTCTACTTTTAGGTTTGCACCTGACATAATATCCATAGCCATAATTTTTATTTCCTTATAAAGATTTAATTTGATAGTAAGGGAGTTTATGGAATTACTCCCTTACTGGTTTATTTATTTATTCTGTGCATTTAGTAATTGTGTTACGACTGCACGTAGTTCATCAATTTCTTTCTGTTGGTCTTCAACTTTATCCATTAGTGCTAGGATTGCTTCATGGTGTAATGCTGCCGCTACACCAGAAGTATCTACCGCTTTAACGTCTTTTACTTTAGTACCGTCCTGTAGTTCCATATCATGACTTTTTACTACTGCCGATGGGAATATTTTTTCAACTTCCTGAGCAATAAAGCCATGACCAGTAGATCCATTAGTCTTGAGAGTCCAGGATACACCTTGAATCTTACGCATTTTTTCTAATGGTTTACTAATACGTACTACATTCTCTTTTACACGTAGATCGGAAGTGTTTAACCACTGTTGACAACGTGCTACACCATCAGTACCGAAGAGATAGGAAGCATAAGCACCAGTACCAGATTGTACGTTTAATTGTGCACGGTCTAAGTTAGTTGAGCCACCACGGACACCACCTAGTACCCATACACCATTATACCAGTTACCATAGACACTATTAACGTAAGTTTCTGGATTAGTTGATCCTACTTCGTTTTTCATCCCTACTTCATTACGTTCGCTTTGTCTAACCATGATAGTATTACCTGGTGCCGCTTGTAGACCACCAGATAGATAAGTTACGGGAGCACCTAAAGTTAATACATTATTTTCAGAAGTAATTGTAGCATTTGGTGGAAGTCCTAATTCACCAGAATCTGTAAAGCGATATGACATATTACCAGGAGTAATAATACGTGCACCTTTATCTTTTAATCCACCACCAACAATTTCAAATGTATTGAATGTTGCTTTTAAACGGGATGTAGTACCAACTTTATATTCTGAAATAATATCACCACCAGATACTACGGTACTGACAGGAGGTAAAGTAGTATCACCATTAATAACAGACCATGAAGTATTTGCTGCCTGAAAACTACCAGTTGCACGAATTACCCATACACCGACGAAATGGTTTGGTACTACTTCTGTAGTGTTACGTCCATATACTGCGTGAGCACGTGATGCATCAAATAATGCAGATCCTAGTGATTGTGCGGCTGTGTTTCTTTCCTGTAATGAATAACCATTCTGTGGACTATTTGAAGAAAATGCACCACCAACTGATGATAACGCAGTATTACCAGTACCGTTAGCTTGTGATCCGTGAAAACCTAATGATGCCGTAATATTTGGTAGACCTGATTGTGCAACTGTACCGGTACTGAATACACCGCCACCATCACCACGGGCAAATAGACCAGCTACGGAAGCAGATTGTACGCCGTTACGGTCTGGTACACGGAATGTAGTTGAGCCATCACCCGTAGAATACTTACCACGTTGACGATAGTCACTCACCCAGGTAGCATCAGGAATTGGTGATACCATTTGTGCATAAGCCCAGAGATCTGGATAATCAGCACGTTTTAGTAATTGTCCATCAGATAAAACATCGTATGGTTGAGTAAAAGTACGGCTATCTTGTAGTCTAAAAGATCCTACGCCATAGTTCATTACACCATTCATTGTTGGGCCAGTAGTACCAGTAGATACAAGGTTTTCTACCCAACGTTTTGTAGCTGCGTCATAGTCATTTACTGGATCACTCGCAAGGGGAGTAGCACCAACTGGTCGAACGTTTAACCATGCTGCGGCGTTGTTTTCAATACCTGCTAGGTTATCTTTCTTGAGGAATACTTCGCTATTTGCTGGTACATCAAGATTAGTACGTGCACCTGCTGCTGTATTACTACCAGTACCGCCATTTGCAATTGGAATAATACCAGTGATATTACTTGCTACATTGTCTTCTTTCCATGCTGTCCATGATGTCCCATTGTATACACGTTTCCATGTTCTAGCCGAATCATATGCAGTATAAATCTGAATACAACTATTATTGTTATTTGCTGCGGTTTGATAAACACGTAGACTACCTGCAATAGTAGCTGGATAGTTACGGGCAGTAGTTGCATTAGAATTCATAGTTTGCATATAAATCCCAGATTTAGTACCGTTTAATGTGTTTAAGTCTTCGGTAGTTAATGGTGTGTTATTCTCATAGAATGTACCTAAATTAGTACGTGCTGCTGCTGGGGTTGTTGCACCAGTACCGCCACTATTAACAGGTAATGCATTTGATAGAGCTACTTTATTAAAAGTGATAGTTTTATCAGTAAAGCTATAATTAAAGATATTATCACCAGCCGTAGTATTTTCATGTGCACGGAATGTACTACCATCTAATACTAAAATTGCCTTATTAATTGGTGTATCAGTTTGTGAAAATGATATTGTTGGTGTAGCACTTTCAATCAATAGCGGGTTAGCTGCCGTTGATCTAAATGATGCAAGATTAAATGCATTAGTACCAGACCATGTATTATTACTATTCATCAAAGGTATATTTGCACCACTTGTACCAGTATTTCTAATTGCTGCTGTACCTAGACCTAAGTTAGTACGTGCTGTTGCTACGTTAGTTAAATCTGATAGGTTACTAGACTTAATCAAGTATTTGCCATCTTGTTCGGTACTGGTAACAATACCTAAGTTAGCTTGAGCCTGTGCAAGAGTAGTTGCACCAGTACCGCCATTTGCAATCGGAATAACGTCTAGGGTTGCAGTTTCACTAATACCTAAGTTTTTACGTGCTAATGGGGCTGTTTTCGCACCAGTACCGCCATTACTTACAGATAATGCCTGACCTAGTGTTAGGGTATCTGCTGCCGCTGCACCTAAAATAGCGGATTGTACTTCAATATCACTACCTTTAATCTTATTAGTTACAGTTAGACTTAAACCACTAATACCATTTGTAGAAATAAGACTATTAACCTTTGTATCACCTGAGAAGGTTTTATTACCTGCTACGGTTTGGTCACCAGTTAATGCTACGTACTTAGAATCACCTAGACCACTAGTTAGGATACGTTGCCATGCTGTATTCTGGTTCTTTGCATAGATTGCCAATGAGCCAGATTTAGTCATTGCAAGACTAGAAAATGTACCCATATCAATTAGGCCAATACCCATCATATCAGATCCGGCAGGGTTGCCGACTTGTGATGAAGGAATCTTAATAAAGCTGTTACCATCTGGTAGGTCTGGTTGGTACTGAGCTACGTCTACACCATTAGAGCCGACACCATAGGAGCCAACAACTAGTGGGGTACTGAGTACAGCGGTTCCATCACGCATAATAACGTCAGTAGGTACGAATGAATAAGTTTTGGTTACTACTGTGTCTTTGTCACCTGATAGGCTAGCTGATTGAATCTTACCATTGACCATCGAATAACTGATTACATCATTTTCGACGTTATAAATCATTGTTAATTGGAATTCATCCTGACTTTCGGTCGCTTCATCTAAGAACATATGACCGGGATCATCTGGTAGATAGTTTACTACTACTTCAATATTACCGATGTCTTGCTCTGCTAGTAGTTTCTCTGAATAACCACTACTATAAGTTTCAATAGTCTGTACTTCACTTTTAATACCAAATGATGGCATCTCTGCCAGTTCATTAATCTGTTCGTTGCCGGAGTTATCGGGAATCTGGTTCCCAATATCATCATTATAATAGAGTTTAAAACCACTACCAGTAAAAATATTATCACTCATTATCTATATTCCTTATGGTTTTTGAGTTGCTACAATATTTATTGCAAACGATAACGATTGATAGCCAGTAGTTGGATCTGTTACCTGTTCGCTATCTTGAAACTCATAAGAAAGTAGAGTGACGTTATTATCTTTAAACTCTTTAATAGTATTAGTACGGAAGTATTCGAAAATAGTACCGAAGGTATCAGCCGGAAGTTGTACTGATGGTTCCGGTACTAGGAGAAATTGAAAATCAAATGTCCCTGTCTGGCGTTGTGTACCAAAGTTAGTTGGTGAATATGTCTGATTTACTGATACTAAGATGAATAGGTCTTTACCTGCCTGAATATTCATTGCCTTACGTATTGGCATGATATTATTAAGGCTAGTTCTAATTGTCTTCTGTACGTCGCTTAATAGTGCCATATTACCACCCGTAATTATTAATTGTAGATGGTCTTATGTAAACTTCACAAATACCACTCAAATCATTATAGATATTGTATACAGTGTAGTTTGTACCCTGTACGCCTACTTCGGAATCAATAGCGATACTGTAAGTAGATAGGTCATCAGTTTTTACTGATAGAAATGTTTCTGTACTTTCTACTAGTCCTTCAGTACCGCTATCAACGACAACGAGGCGATGATCTACGATTGCCGTAAAACTCGCCCCGTTAATTGTGATAGGTTCACCAAAGGCATTTAAGAAAGTAGAATCAATTTGATTGCTAGTAAAATGCCTCATAGTAAAAAGTACCTTATGCTTTTAGTTGTAGTTGTACGAATGCTTCCTCGTGAGCGATTGCCACATCTAGGTATTGGAAACTACGGATTGCGATAGTTTGAGCTGCACGGTAAGTAGTATCATCAAAATCTAGTTCCTGACCTTCGTTCCAGTTAGCGAAAATTAGTTCAGAAAAATCGCCAATTAGAATGGTGTCGCTACCTACAAACGTAGACTCCAACACGCGGATCTCGTCATTGAGCCACATGTCATAGCGATGACCGGACACAAGGGCGACGGCGGCAGTGTTATTAAGTACAGCGGTTTGACGTAGTTTTGCTAGCATAGAAGGATGGACAATTGCCACACAACGATTGATATCAACGTTTTTAGAGGAGATAGCTTCAATTGCTTTTTGTACGTCTGCTTCGGATACTTGACCAGATACTCCAGTTTGCTGTACTGGAACGGTAGTAGCGATTTGTGCAAATACTGCTGATTCTAGACCGTTAGCACATTGGCGTAGTAGTTCATCGGTAACATAACGTTCGGTAGCTGCGTTGCTTAGTAGCATTGCTTTAGTGATTTTAATACCCGCAGCATACATGCGAGGCTTAAGTGTAATTTTATCGAAAGTTTCGAAACCGTCGGTAACTGCTTCATCTTCGTTGTAGAATTTAGCTGCTGGAGTCATACCTTTTGCACGTGGGATAGAGAAGTTACCACGGCCTGCAAGCCCACCAAATACGGTTACTGGTAGTTGACCTAGTACAGTAGCTGCGAGTAGTTGACGAATATAGCTGTCTGCTAGTTCTTCTTTTACTAGACCTGCGGCGGTTACAGTAGAAGTAGTATCGTCAGTAGAACGTACCATAGCGTTTAGGTCTGCGTTATAACCACGTGCACCTTTTTCGAAGGATTCTAGATCATGTGCTTCACCTTTTAGACTGCGTAGACCTTCGTTAATTAGAGATTTCTTTTCCATTTTTTTGATATCCTTATCAATTGATTTATTATCTGTATTTAGTGAGCGTTTAAAGTCTTCAACGCTTACACCGTTTTTAATTGCTTCTTCTGTACTAACACCTAGTACCGAAGAAATAGATCGAAGTTCGCGAATACGATTTGCTTCTACTTCTTTATTTATGCTTTCCTGAATATCAGTTACGGCAATAGAACGTTCCTCTACTAATTCAGGTTGTACTTCCTGTACTTCCTCAATTACTTCTGGTTCTTCTACTACTTCTACTGATTCTTCTTGAACTACTTCTTCTTCTTCGATTACTTCGGCTTGTACTTCTTCTTCCTGTACTTCCTTAATAACTTCAACTTCCTGTACTAGTTCTTCTTTTTGTTCTTGTTCCATTTCGGGTAGATCCTCTAGTGTGATTTCTTCATTACTATTTAGTGATCTTCCGATGCCGACGGTGTTGTCCGCTGGCTGCGAAACACTGGATACTTCGTATGGTTGCCATTTAGAAACAATTAGATTATTACCATCTAGGTAGTAATCTAAGATGTTATAACCTACGGACACTTTAGGGCGAATACCTTCTAAGATCATACCGAAGATAGTATTTGCTGTTCCAAGTGCACTAAAACGTACAGTAGCACGACATACTTTATCCATATCTACGCGGGCATTCTCAACTATACCGACCTGACGCATTGCATCATGTTCTACTAGTACAGGTGCACCGTCATTAAGACGGCTTAAGTCTACGTTTTCAGGACTGCATAAAAGGATCTCATTATAGAGAGTCCCTTTAATATCGCGTACTACTGGAATTTCGCTTGCAAATGAGAGTTCTACAGTTCTATCAGCTTCATCAATGGCATTATTGATTTGTGTTAGATTGATCGCCCTCGTCTGGTTCTTGTTCAATTCCATTTTCTTTATTTTCCTTGTTGATTTCTTCCATGACGATAACAGGATCATAGCCCATCTCTGAAATTACCATAGCCTTACTCTTCAAACCGTTATCAATTGCTAATACTTCGGTTTGTAGGTCTTTATATGGATCAAGGGAGATTTGACGAGTCTGTACATATTGTGCATGAGTCAATTTATTAAAATCACTAAAATTTAAATTGCTTAATGTACTACTATTTAGCATTGCAGATTTTAACCATGCAATATAAAGCGGTTTTAGTACAGAAACAATTAAAGCATTAGTGCGGCTTTTAAATGTTGATTGCTGTAATTTATCAGTTAACTTTGCAGCACTGAATGAAGCATTACTAGTATCTGAGGTTAGGGATTGTTTTGTAATATCTAAGCCCATTGCAATCATCATCATTTGGTTATCAATAAACTCTTGAATCCCGTCAGTAGTCTGAGATGGGTTTACTGTTTTAATATCCTGACCTGCCTGTAGTTCTACGATTGCAGCCGGATTTAAATAGTCCTGGTCATAGTATGAAACACTGTCATCAGTCAGTAGCTGTACATCGTCATTATCTGGATTAGTGATAAAGGCCATTGCGGACGCTGCAACCTTACGGGAAGTAATTGCTGCCGCCATAAATTCCTCTAACTCTTTTAACTTTTCAGTACCGGAATGTACATCAGGTATCCCGCGTTGCTGTGTTGGGTAGTCCTGTTGAAACAGGTGTAGAATCTCGTCTGCTGGTACGCGTTCACGTTCTTCAATCATATAGTTGTACATGATAGGATTATATCGTGTGATCCAGTACGCTACAGGGCGGTTAGTATTAATATCAAATTCTATACCATTACTAATATAGTTACCTGATGGTAGTAGCTGGTTCTCATAGGTAGAGATACGCATTGAATCGATGATCTCAATCTGTGGTAATTCACCTGGACGACTATGAATACGGATGAAACAATCTCCATCTACGGAACGAGTACGTTCTACTAGTCGCTGAAAGGTACTGATATCCAGAGTACCGCAACGTGAAAAGGCTTTAGGATCTTCTGACCATGCATAGAATGCATCTTCTAATTGTTTATCGATTGACTGGTTAACCTGTTCACTATCAGAAGAGTGAGTACAAGGGCGAATATAAAGACCATCTGCACCCGTTACACCTGCTGAGTTAGTAGAAACATATTTTTTAACAATACCATTCTTAATTGAGAGTTCACGACTCACGGCGACCATTACCGGTAGAGTACGGTTAATGATAGCGTTAATATTACCTGCCTGATTACCACCCGTGAAACCGAAGGAGATAACAGGACTGGAAGATCCTAGATTCAGGGAAGACATTGCACGCTTCATAGGGTTATTCTTCATTAGCTTGATAGGCTTCTGTACTAATACCTTCTGCTTAGGTTCTTCTACTTTCTTTTTATTCCATCCGAACATTAGCGGGATCTCCTAAATGTAGTAATTGATTTAATAGGGCATCCAGTATTAAAGCCTTTCATATCCGATAGTAAATCATTTGCACGGCTGACATAAACAGGGCGTAGTTTCATTAGAATCTCACTACTTTCATATGTTAATGATTTATTTTGGATTGATTGACTTAGTACACCACCGCCTTTAATTCTGTCCATGATGATCTGATCAATATCTTTAATGATTTGCATCAGGTCGTTATATTCGGACGCCTTTGAAGTTGGATCTATTACTTCGAATTGTTGTACGCCATACGCTACGGTACTGTTAATAATTGCAGTCCAGACCCCTGCATCCCAGTTACTAGTATCAATAGCTGGGAAAGGGTATGTGTATGAAGTTTTTACCCCGTTAGGATCGATTAGGTCTACTTCTGATCCTGCGGGGTAATCGAATGTAATAGTCTCGCCTTTAAAGATATCGCCTCTTAGGGTTACTTTGCGAACTATTGCCATTTTATTTTCCTTATTTAAAGAAACCACCACCCTTACGCGGCCTTATTACTCGCTTAGGAGTTGGCTTAGTTGGTGCTTCTTCTGTATTTACTTCTTTATTTAGTCCTGCTTTCTCTTTTTGTTTGGCGTTAAATTCCCTTAGTTGTCGGAATGGTTGACTACCCAATTTAGAAAGATACCACTGGAAACATATAAGCGAGTAATTAAGACAATCCAAAGTTTCATTCCTCGAACTACTAATTTTCTTCACCCATACCCACGCACCAGCCTTTATTACTCGCTTCTCGCTTGTTACCTGTATAAAGTAATCATCCGGTACTGAATGGCTAAAGTGTATCTGTACTTCCTTACTATTTTCATTATCTGATACAGCACGGTTTAACAACTGTCTAACGTTAGTCTTACCTAAGTTAACATTTAGGTTAATCAGGGAGTGACCACCAGCCGTACTACCTTTGAATAGTGGGTTAGTATTGGATGTACCACCCTTAATAGGTTTAAAGATATTAGAGTTAGAACAAAAACGATATACGGTACTGGTTGCGTTACCGTTCGAACTATCGACAAATCCGGCCAGTACCTTCAATGGTTTACCCGAACGTGTTTTAAATGGATGATTACCAAAGGCCGTTAACTTATTCCATGCTGGGGCTTCGATTTTAGTACAGTCAATTGAATAGATACTACGATGATCAAGTACGTATAGGTTCTTTTCACTTACTCCTAATGTAGTTATTTCAAGACGGTCTAACTGTTGGTCTACTCCCATCACAATTCCTAGTACATCGTCTGGTATATTATCAATATCAATTTCACTATCTCTTAGATTCTCTAATAATACTAAGTCATGTTCGCTATTCTCTTTATCAATATATGGAAGTCCTAGTACGTTATTATAAAATGATGCAAGGTCAAATGTATAATGTGCTTCTGCAAAGTCTGCAACAATTGATTTGATAGAGTTAATTGGAGAATATAAGCGAGATACATGATAGCCCATGATATCTAATATTTCTGGGGCTGTTGCAATCCATACCCCTTTACGAATCATTCGTACACGTTCGGCTTCAGTGATTACATTACTACACTTAGGACATTCTAGCCTTGCAGTGTCTGCATCAGGAATACGGCGGCGTCCACCTTCGATAATCTTCCAGTCAAACTTAACGTTATCAAAAACTAATTCGTGAGAGTGGTTACAGTGTGGACACGGTACATAAAACTTTTGTTTATTACTTTGTTCGTACTGTTGCGTAATTAAGTCATGTTCATCAAGGGAGTAGAACAACACATAATAAGGGGATTACTAAAAGCCTTTGTACGCTGTTCTGCTAACTTTAATGGATTGCCTTCATCGCCATTCGGATCAATATTGGATATTTCGTCAAGGAAGACACGAGGCGAACTCAAGCCACGAAGTTGGGCACTACTACCTAATGTTAGGAAGTAGGTAAAAGTACCATCTAAGTTTTGTTGTGTCTTATCGTTGTTCGTAAAGTTCTTATCATTCTTATTACTAACTAGATTTTTTAGTACCGGACATGCTTCGATGACTGCCTGCCATTTACCAGTACGGAACTTACTTGTAGTACCACCAGTAGCACCTGCGAAGATCATGTTACTTGGATCATTAGCTAGGAAGTAGTACATACTATTCTGAAGTACAGTTGTTTTGAGAAGTTGTGCACTACTCATGAGCACCACTTTACGGATGCGAGGATTTACTATGTCATTCAAGGGCTTTTTCTGAAACTCAAATAATTTGACACGTTGCCCCTGTAGCTCGCCATCAGGAAAGACTAGGTTATTCTCTACCCATTCCGCTGGTAGTTGTTTCTTCGGCGGTAGGATTGATTTCGCCGCTCTCGTTAGTACCTTCATCATCTTCTGGTAGTTGTTCTTCATATGTTCCCTCATATTCATAGCTACCAATCTCTTCTAACTGGCGGTCTATCTTATCCTGTAATTTAATTTTTAATTCTAATGCGTCTTGTGATTCGAATAGTTCAACATAACTTGATGCGGGAATACTTCTAATTACTTGTCGTAGTTGGTAGAAGTATTGGGCTAATGTTTGCTGTACTACTGCCACGGGAATTAGTTCGCCTGATTGCTGGCGTAGTTCTAATTCTTTTAGGTCTGCTTCTGCTTCTAGTTTGCGTAGTGTGGCTTTATGAATCATTCCTTTTACATCACCATTACGCATGGGTTCGATTACGTTCGCCAGTAACCACTGATCAACTAATTTTTTAGGCCAGTTGATATCTAATCCTTTCCCCGACCAGATACGCGAAGCGGTACTAATTTCTACGCCGAATCTTTCCGCGATCTCGGTGTAAGTATAGCGGGTTCCATCGTCTTTATTTTTTGCCATGTGATTTCCTATTCACTTTTTATTCATTTTCCATTGATTGGTATTTTCTATATGTTTCGGTACTTATTACTTTAGCTATCGATCTTGCGTGTTCTTATGAAAAAATTTCATAGATATTTTTTATAATTCGCGGCGAAAACTCCACGATCACCCAGATTTTCGGGAGTACCTATTACTAATGAAAATAAATGATTTACTCCATTACAGTATTCACAGTAATAAACCATATTAATACTCTATAAGATGTATTTACCCCAGTACGCAATGACTTATCCATATGTCATATTAATCAAATAAATTACTGAAAAACTATTAGTCAACACACAAAACCATCAACCATGTAACAATCAATATAAAAGAACAACATATGTCACAGTTTTGGAGATATTATTTTTATTCTCTCTCTGGTAATGGTATTAAATAATCCCTTTTTTCTTGTAGGTTTCCATAATGAAATTAGTTCGTATTGACATACAAAACTTTAGAGGTATTTCTTCTGCCTCTATCAATCTCGAAAACTTTACAACCTTAATAGGTTCTAATAACATTGGTAAATCAACCATACTTAAAGCGATAAAAATACTTGTTGATACAACTAATCCAACGTCTGAAGATTGGCCATTTCGTACACCCAGTAATGAAGAAATGATCATCACAGGAGTTTTTTCCGACATACAAGATTGCGAGCAAAATAAACCAGCCATTTCTAATCTAATTCATGAAGGGAAACTCAGTATTCGAGTTAGAGCTAAATGGGATCATGACAATGGATGTATAGGTCTTCCTTGTTATGAAGCATTTTATTGCAAAGAAGATATAGAGGACTATACAACGTCTATAACCGCCGCAAGAAATATTCCGTGGTTGCTAAACATCATAAATGAACTTAATTGTAATAATGCTAAAAGCTACAAGGAAATGCAAAGTGACATTATTGGATTAATAAAACAAAGGCATCCGGAAAAAGTTTCATCTAATTTATGCTGGACTTCTGAAGGCATTAACTTTAAGAATAGCTTACAGCAAGCTCTACCGCATGTATTATATATACCAGCATGTTTTAAAATTGAGGACGATCTTAAATCACAGAAAGGCACACCTTTTGGATTTTTATTTTCTAATAGAGTTTATCCAGTACTACAGTCTGACCCATCTTTCACCCAATATACTGCCTCGCTTGACCTATTGCACAAGAAGATGAAAGGTGAAGTTGATGGTGAAGTTATTGAAGGATTGCATGAATTAATGGAGTCTATTACTGAATCTCTTAATCAGGTGATGGATTTAAAATCTAAGGTAAAATTAAGCCTAACTGAAATTGACATTAATTCTGCTTTAATGAAGGCAGCAACATTAGTCATTGAAGATAAACTTGAAACTCAACTTGAATATCAGGGTAGTGGAGTTCAACGAGCTTTGGCTTATGCTTTACTTGAATCTAATGCTTTATTCGAAGTCAATACGTCTCAAAGATCAACAATTATTCTTTATGAAGAACCTGAGCTATATATACATCCACATTTGATGCGATTACTGAGAGATAAACTTAGAGAAAAATCAACAAATGCCTCTTGCCAAGTTATCGTTAGTACACATTCACCATTCTTAATTGATATTGCAGAAAACCCATCGTCTCTAAAATTAATTAAGGATACTAATGACGGCACTAGAACGGTTCATGAAATAGATGATACAATTTTCCATGTAGATGAACATTATAATGAAAGGGAAATGTTACGAGCGGCATTAGATTTTCATCCTACCGTCTGTGAAGCATTTTTCGCTAAAAGAGTAGTCGTAGTTGAGGGAGATACAGAAGTAGCAATACTTAGGTTTGCTTCAGAACTATGCGACAAATTCGGTATCTCAAAAAATTTAGTAAAAGATACAACTATTGTTTCTGCTGGAGGGAAATGGACAATCCCAGCCATAGTGAGAATTCTTTCAAAACTCAATATTCCATTTAAAGTTGTTCATGATACTGATAGAAAAGGAATGTCCGAAGAAGAATTACGTAACATATCACCAATAAACGCATTTCGTGCAAATGCGAAGATTGAAAATATAGTTGGTGCCGAAAGAGTATTCCGAGTAGATGATACATTTGAACATTTACTATGGGATCCAATGATTGATGGAAATGCACCTTCAGATGGAGGAAAACCTTTCAATGCCTGGAAAAGAATACGTGATTACTTAGAAGGTAGTGTTATATTACAACCAAACTGTGAAACTAAACTCAGGAATGTAATTAGATTCATTTATGAGTAGTTATTAAATTCATATATGCCAGTACTAGTACTGGCACATAATATAATAAATATAATTTGATAATTATACATTATATAGAGAAAACTCATTTATGACA
>ULTA01033704.1_pt1 | contig 23651 bp, 19 predicted proteins | sample 1957181 | NCBI WGS metagenome assembly ULTA01 (sample SAMEA4835722, study PRJEB28245) | human gut metagenome | biome: gut microbiome; material: fecal sample | place: Denmark | collected 2008
AGTGCCTTCCGGTGCAAGCTCAATTGCTGTCTGTGTCTCTCCGAATGTTGAAGCCCAGGCATCAAAGTTTTCAAATCCAAGCTCCTTTAACCGGCCCGCCTGCAGATAACGCATATTGGTGTAAAGCTCAGTCATGGAGTTTGATATAGGTGTGCCTGTTGCAAATGTTATGCCGCGGCCGCCTGTTATCTCATCAATATATCTGCATTTTCCGTACATGTCCGATGCCTTCTGTGAATCATTCTGTGAGATTCCCGCAACATTTCTCATTTTGGTAAACAAAAACAGGTTCTTAAATTCCTGGCTCTCATCAACAAACAGCCTGTCAACTCCAAGCTGTTCAAATGTAACTGCATTATCCTTTTTGCCTGCATCATTAAGTTTAGCAAGCCTTACCTCCAGATTTTTCTTTGTCTTTTCCATCTGTTTGATGGTAAAATGCTCGCCGTTTGATGCCTTAGCCTCACTTATCGACTCAGTAATCTCATCTATCTGTTCCTGCATGAGTCTCTTCTGTCTTTCATCTGACAGTGGTATTTTAGCGAACTGGGTGTGTCCTATGATAACTGCATCATAATCACCTGTTGCAATCCTCGCACAGAATCGTTTTCTGCGTGCCGGCTCAAAATCCTTTTCAGTTGCAGCAAGAATATTTGCCCCCGGATACAGACGTAAAAAATCCCCTGCCCACTGTTCTGTCAGATGGTTTGGAACAACAAAAAGCGACTTGTGGCACAGTCCCAGCCTCTTCGATTCCATCGCAGAAGCAATCATCTCAAAGGTCTTTCCCGCGCCCACACAGTGTGCAAGCAGCGTATTGTCTCCATACATGACATGTGCTACTGCATTCAGCTGGTGAGGCTTCAGCTCCACATCAGGTGTCATTCCCGGAAACTTGAGATGTGATCCGTCATACGTTCTCGGTCTTGAAGAGTTGAATAGCTCATTGTATTTTTTTACAAGTACCTCCCTTCTTTCCGGATCTCTGAATATCCAGTCCTTGAACGCCTCCTTTAATGCATCCTGTTTCTGCGATGCAAGCATTGTCTGCTCCCTGTTGACTACACGCTTTTCGCTGCCGTCAGGCTGAAGTATCCTGTCATAGACTTTTACATCCTTAAGGTTCAGCGTATTTTCAAGTATCTGATAAGCATTAATTCTGCCGGTTCCGTATGTGCCTGTGACAAGGGGATTATATGAATCTGCATTCTTTCCTTTTATATTCCATTCACAGTTTATAGGGGCAAATTTTACTGCCACCCACTCCCTTGAAAACAGTCTCTGTGGTGTATGCAGCACATCCTTCATAAACTGCTCTATATACTCTGCGTTAATCCATGTAGCCCCAAGCCTCACTTCTATCTCTGATGCTGTAAGAGGTTTTGGCATTGCCTTCTTAAGATATTCCACATTATCGGAATATGATGCATCCCCCTGTAATGCTTTTTCTGCAGAAATCAGTTTCTTTCTTATGTTTCCGGAAAGATATTCCTCTGAAGTCTGCCAGGTACCGGATTCCGGCACCTTAAAAATAATGCCCTTAAGGTCACTTATTATTTTCTCCCGGCTTTTCCCAGTAAGCCCTTCCATATATTCAAGGTCAACAGCTGCTTTTTCTCCCATCGAAACGGACAGTGCCTCAACAGATGTATCCACATGTGTAACAGGGACAGCCTTTCTGATGGTTCTTTTGGTAAACATGTCCGCTTTGCCCGCAACCTTTCCGTCATCATCAGTCTCTTCTAGTGATGATATAAGGCTGTAGCCTGCGTCTTCCCTGAATGCGGTCTGGTTTGTCCTGGAATTTAAGTACCCGAACTTTTTTACGAAGCTGTCGTAAACACTGTTGAGCCTTGCCTGTGATGCCCTGATTTCTTCATCGGATGCATCATCAAGCTGTAATTCAATAAGCTCTGACACGCTGTCCCGCACATCAATTAGGCCTTTCATGCGCTCAGCTGTTTTTTCCGGAATGTCCTGTGGACGCATTATTGAGTTTTCCCTGTAATATATTTTTCCATTTACTGAACAGTAGGAGAAATTTTTAACTCCTGCCTCTGCAGGTATGCTTTCATCCTCAAGCTCTTCATCAGATATTTCAGTATCATCAATGGAAATTTCGCCGCGTATCATCTGTACAGCCTGCCTGAGCCTGTCTGCCAGTGAAGTGCCGGATTCCGGTACGCAGGCACTCTCCATTCCATGAGGACCGCTTACCATTTCCATTTTGCCAAGCACCATGTGCGGATTGTTAACGAAATAGCTGTTCATCTCTATTCCGTTTTCATCTGTGCCGAGATGTATCCAGTCTTCATCCGTATCTATGTACATATCCCTCTTCTTCAGAAAAATGATGTCTGATGTAACGGATGTTCCGGCATTTTTAAACGCATCGTTTGGAAGTCTTATTGCTCCTAACAGCTGTGTTCTCTGGGCTATATACCTTCTGACTGAAGGATTAGCCTTGTCCATGGTGCCCTTGCTTGTGATAAAAGCTATCACTCCTCCCGGACGCACCTTGTCGATTGTCTTTGCAAAAAAATAATCGTGGATATAGAAATTGTGTTTGTCATATGACTTATCCAGAACTTTATACTGGCCAAACGGCACGTTTCCTATGGCCACATCAAAAAAATCATTCTGAAAATCTGTCTTTTCATAGCCCTTCACATCTATGTGTGCATCAGGATATATAAGCTGCGCCATCTTTCCTGTTACCGGGTCAAGCTCCACTCCGTAGAGTCTAGATGCACTCATATCTGCCGGCAGCCTTGAGAAGAAGTTTCCTATTCCCATTGATGGCTCAAGGATATTGCCTTTTGTAAAGCCCAGGTTGTTAAGCACCTTATACATCGCATCAATGACAGATTTATCCGTAAAATGTGCATTAAGTGTGCTCGCCCTTGCACTGTCATATTCAGTGGTTGTCAGCAGGCTTTTTAATATGCCGTATTCTTCTGACCATGAAGCATTTTCAGCATCAAATATTTCCGGTATTCCTCCCCATCCAAGATATGCGGACATGATTGTCCTCTCATCGGCTGTTGCAGGACGTTTTTCATTTTCTATCTGCTTGAGAATTTTGAGTGCTGAAATGTTACGCTGTGCTTTCTGCCTCTTGGTAAGTGTGGATGCATCAGCTTCTGCCAAAACTAAAAGAGCAGTGTAATCAGCTGCTCTTTCGGTAAAATCTTCATTATTCTGTTGTTCTGCATTATCCGGATGTTCAGCCTCTGTTTCATCTAATGCCTCCGACTGAGTATCATTTTCCGTCTTATCCGGCTCTATATTTATAAAATCTGTAAAGCTGAGCTGCTCTGGTGCCTCGGATTTATGTTTATCCGTGGACGGCTCCTGCATTTCTGTTGTTTGAGAAATATTATCTGATTCCTCAGCTTCCGGAATAATATCATTATTTTGTCTGTCACGGCTTTTGTACTCACCGGTTAGTATAAGGGTTCCGATTTCCTGTTCAACGCTGCTCCATGACAGTGTGCCTTCTGCTTCGCCCTGCTCATCACGCCACTGGAAACGTATGCCCTGAGAACCATATGTGTCATATCCATGAAGCCCCATGCCGTTAACCGGCCAGCTCGCCCCGCCAAGTCCGTATTCCTTTTTGATAAGTGCTGTTCTTTTACCCGCCTCCATCTCATTCTGGAAAATCTGTACGACTCTGTCAAAGCCTCCTTCAAAGCCAGTTCCACGGAGCATGACCTGTTTAATATAGTCATGAGGTATGTAATCAGCTTTCCGCGGATTCAGATAGCCGTATTTTTCTACCTTTATGCGCTGCTCATCCTCTGTCGGCAGCTCTGGCATGAAATATAGTCCGGTGCCGGATTCCGGTACATATTCATCCTCACTGGTACCGGATTCTGGTACAATTTCATTTTCTATAAAGTGTAGATCACTGTATCCCTCACTATTTCTTCCGCCCTGTTCAGGATGCTGTTCATCATTCGTATCCATTTCAGCTGGTCCTGCATCTTCAGCTGTTCTGTCACTCCTTCCTTTATTTTCATCTGCGGCACGATTCTGTCCATCTCGTCCTGTGCTCTCTTCTGTACCTTTAGGCAGTGTTCCTGAAGTTTCCCGAACATCAGCATCGTATCGAACTTCGCCCTGTAATTCTTTTTGAGCCATGTCCTGTGCATAAGTCCGAATTTCGTCAGCGGCTCCTGTGGTTCCTTGTTCGGTATAAGGTTCGGTATCTCGTAATCCCCTGCTTTGATGTATTCGAGTTCCATATGTTTTATCCTCCCTCTCTGTACTTTTACGCTTTAAAGCATTATAGTCCACACTGGGGTCCCTGTCAATACCATGCACCCTGTCATAGGTTAAAACTGCAATTCCAACTTCACGCAGTGCCTGCTGTGCTGCATCCGTCATGCGTGAGGAAAGCTCACAGAAATCACTTTCAGGCATGTCTTTTATAAATGACATATCATAATCAGGAAAATCGCCTGTCGATAAGCCCATTCTTTCCTTTATCATCCGGTTAAGGCCGTACCTGAAAAAAATCCTGACGTTTCTGCGGTACTCATCCATCTTGTATTTTTCTTCATCAAGTTCAATTAAAGGACTGTTGTCAGACGAATACTTTTCTTGTGCAATATCAGCTGCATACTCATCAGCCAGATATTCCACAAGATAATCCATTGTATGTTCTATAGATGGCTCCTTTGTGTCATATTTATCAGTCTGCGGCTGTAATCCATATACTTTTAATAGACGATTCTGTATCGTTTCCGTGTGATATGGTTTTCGTACCCACAGTCTCGGCAGATGTCCTCCCATTTTAGGTACAACACTGGTTACATCCCATACATACTTAAGTTTTCTGCTGTTGCTTTCATCAATAAGGGCAATGCCGCGGTTGCCCTTCTTAATCCAGCATCCCATTTTAGAGTTCCATATGTTCATCGTAGCACATGCAACAGCATCAGGCCGCTGTGCATATATGAGAATCTGATCCATGAAACGGTACCTGTATACACGTGATGCATGTTCAAGAAAATCGTTCCAGGCATTTAAGTCTTGTCTGATGCGCGACTGTGTTTCATGAGCCAGCGCTTTAACTTCATATAGCTTCATTGGCTTTCACCTCGGATAAATGCTAGATTTCAGGTTTTATATTTTTTTCATAAGAAATATTTTTTGATTCCTGTGGAATAATATCAAGCTTATTACGCGTTACCATTTCTATTGAGTTTTCTTTTCTGTCATACATATACACCTGATTCGAGAGTCTTTCAGACGGACTGACAGCATCCATGTTTGTCTGCTGTATAAAAGCCGAAAGGTCATCACAGTCAGGCACCAGCCTTGCATCCATGGCAAGCACTTCATGCGTGCTTGACGGAATGATAATCAGATTTCCTTCCACCCGGTCGGACAGTTCTTTAAATACCTCTGTGTCGAGCAGTACTGTTGCACCATTGTTTGAGGTGTTCTGGACTATCCACGGATATCCTTCAGACAAGCTGCTTACATCCCCTCCTAAAAGGTCTGAAATCTGCTCATCGCTCATTCCCCTGTCTTTAAGCTGGCCATACACATAATCAAACAGGTTGGTTACATTCACTTCAAAAAGTCTGGCCATATTTTTTTCAGCCGTATCAAAAAGTTCCTGCTCTGACATTCCAAGCGCAGCTGCAATTTCATTATTTACCATAATCGTTTTTGACAGACCGTCATGATCCGACAGACATATGTTATATGAAACAGTCAGGTCGTTCAGCTGTCTTGTCGGGCACCCTGCCAGTCTTTGTGCATTAGCTTTCGCGTTTGAAATTTCATAAATGATATTTGGTCTGAATCCCTCATCCAGTACATCCTGATATTCATTCTCCGGTGCTTCATCATATGCCAGCAGTACAATGTCTGCAGCATTTTTTGTAACAAGTTCAATATCCTCTGACAGTTTGTAGTCCTCATACAGCTGTGTCAGATTAATTACGGGACACACATTTGTATCTTCTTTTCTTACTACAAGTCCGTCATAATCCATGCCATTTACTTTTTTCACGCGCTGCAAATGAAGTTCTGAATTCTGAAACTCCGGTGGCAGATAGTCAAGTACCGCATTTTCCACAACATCCTTAAAAATTTCATATTTCATCATTATTTTTCATCCTCCTTTATCTCAGTCTCTGCAGTCTTTTTCAGATATGCAATCATCCTGTCCGTCTCATGTTCATCAGTCCTGTGCTGCATCTCCATCAGATAAATTTTTTCGTTCATGTTCCATTCTCCTTTAAATTTTTATATATTTTTGTTAAACGTTCCGGATTCCGGTACGTGGGTAACCTGTTTTGTTTTTCTGCCGGTAAACTCCTGTTCAGTCTTTTTAATTCTTCTTAACATGCGCAGTTCTTTTCCAAGTTCCTTTATCTCTTGTGAAAGTCTTTCCATATCTTTTTTTGAAATATCATCATCCGGCAGATATTCCTTGAGCTGTTCATATTCATCCTGAAGGGCTTCAAAAGCTTCATCACTGATATCAGGATTCTTCAATTCGTTTTCTATCTGCTCTTTTCTGTCAAGCTGTTTTTTTTGTCCACTGTCCAATGCCTCTGAAGCATCCTTTTTATTCCACTTTTCCCTTTTAAGTGAATTTATCATTTCTTCAAGCCTGTTTTCCCGGTCCTGTATGTTATTCATGGTTTTTAAACTGTTCTTTTTAATGTATGAGCACTCATCGAGAAGCCTGTCTATGGCCATAATGTCTCTTCTTACCCCTTTCGTTACTGCATACGGATTAGGCAGTCTGTAAAAGCTTACAGCCTGATAAAGCCTTCGGTATGTGCCCGTGTTTTTGTATATTTCGTCAATGGATGCAAGCTTCTCTTTTTTCTCAAGATTTTCAGCAATTTCTTCATACATCCTGCTTCCGCTTTTCTGCTTTATGCGTTTTGCTATATCCTCCGGAGAATATCCGGATGGCATGTTATAGCTTCTTCTTCTGTGTTTTTTTCCGGCATCGTCCGTGTATGTGTATGTAAAATAAGTCGCGTTCTTCTTCTTCGACTTTCCGGCTCTTACTGAATATCCTGCCATCTTCATATGCTCCATGAACTCCGGCAGTGTATCAGAATGTTTTAAGGCAAGGTCAATGTCTGCTCTTATCACATGTGTCCAGTTCATTCTGCCGTTTTTCTTTTCATTCCATTCTGCATATGAGAGCCCTTTCTTTTTATTCTCTTCAAATTTCAGCGGCTTAAGGCCATGCTCCATGCATATTTCATCCGTTACCGGCTGTATATGCCTTTCCCAGTCACCATTTTCATATCTGTATTTGTATCCATCAGTTCTGCTTACAGAATTAAATATAAGGTGCGAATGGATATGATTTTTGTCAGTGTGCGTTGCAAAAACATAGTCATAGTTTTCGCCAAGATACTTTTTGGCAAACTCTTTTGTAATTTTATAAGCTTCATCCGCATCCGTTTCCCCGGGCTCGAATGAAATTACAAAATGATATCCCTGCCTGCCATGCATCTTTCCATACAGTTCTTTTGTGTCCAGGAATGTCTTTATGATATCTTCACTGTCATATCCTGCATTGCCGCCGACATATAAACCGTCACACGTTTTTGCTTCGTTATTTTTTTCATCAAGAATATATTTCACAGCATTGGCCAGATGTCTGTGCGGCACCGCTGGTGCCTCCTTCATGTGCATAAGCTTTGTAACCGCCAAGTCTGTTTGCCTCCCATCTATGTACAAAAAGAACGTACCGGATTCCGGTACGTTCAATAAAAAAAGAATCTAAGATGCTTTATCTTAAATTCTTTTTGCTACAACGTAAATGTCAACTGTTCATTCCTCTATTCTTTCCGTGAGCTTTTCCAGCCTGACGTTTAATTCTTTCATGAGCTCAACAACATATTCTGCATCACGCATATCGCCGATATTACTGTTAAGCCTGTGTGCTATCTGATTGATGTTCACTCCGATTTTTCTGACCTGATGGTTAAGGTCTTTTAATTCCATGTCTACACGAACGTCTTTTTTTCCGGTCTGTGACAGCACAAGGTTCCTTATATAGGCAGACATGTCCCATCTGCCTCCATATGTGAACCGTGTTTCAGTTTTTTTCATTTCATCAATAAGAGTGTACTCCTCCTGTGTCACCCTGAAGGTTATCTTTCGGTCTTTCATTTTCACTATCCTCTAATCCTGTCAGAAGCTGTATCTTCTCCCTGAAGCTTTCAATATTATCTGCATCAACTTCACCAAGCAGGTCTCTCACTATGTCTCCGATCAGTGAATCATTTTCGCGCTTCAGACGTTCCTCTTCTTTTTTCAGTTCATCTCTTAATCCCTTGATTTTTTCTTTGTATTTCTGTTCTGATTTCTTTTGCGCCTCTGTCGTTTTTGCAATCTCAAGCTGAAGTTTTTTTATTTTTTCGTTAGTCATTTTTTCCTCCAATAAAAACGAACAGGCGGTGTTGAATCTGCCTGTCCGTTTCTTTTACAATTATATTCTACAACATGCAACTATTAATATCTACCACCACTTACTACCACCATTTTAAGTTGGCAGGTCAGGCAGGTCATCATTCATGTACTCTGCCTGTTTCTGGTATTCCCTGTGACGCCTGTACAGAGTGGCTTTTGATACACCAAGTGACTCGGCAGCCTGTGTTACGGTCATGCCTGAGTCTATCATCCTGTAGACCTTTTCCATATCTATCCAGGTGCGGCTTTTCTTTTTTCCAAGATTCTTTCTTACTGTCATGTTATCCATCTGCACTTTCCTTCTTTCTCCTTAAGTGCTTTCGTTCCTCCTCCATCCTCCTGTATAGGGTGCGCGGTGATACCTTCAGTCTTGACGCTATCTGCCTGTTGGGCAGTCCCTGTCTATACAGAATAAGATACTGATCCATGTCAATTTCTTTTCTTGGTCTGTGCGGATACTCCTTTTGTTTTTTTTCGCTCACAAAAACCACCTCCGGCTCACGATTTTTTTCCAGTCTGTTCATATTTTTTTACTTAATTTGTCCCTTGATTTTTTCTAGTCAGGCTGTTGGGGTAAACCTCTGTTTCTGTTATGTGTCAGCATTGTATCACCTTGTTTCAGCATCATTTCACTGACATATCACAGGTGTCTCTTTTATGTTTCAAATGTATTGAAAATGTATTCCAAATGCGTATAATTACGTTTCTTTTTTATCTCACATGTCTTATACATGTCTCACATTCGTTTCAAAACATGTTGTTTATGTGCGTTTTAAGTCATTTTTCGAGCAGAAACACACTTTATTACATTCTCAACGTAGACTAATTATTTGCAAGATACGCATTCTGTCCGACAGAATACATTTCTTGTCAAGGGCGCCGCCCCTGATACCCCGGTAAAATATTTTTTTATATCATGACATCACGCTTTTCATCCAGCCATTTAAAAAATCCTGACATGAAATATCATCATCAGCTGAATAAAAATCGCTCCTGTACCTGTAGACAGATTCAATCAGGCTGCTCTGCACTGAAAGTATTTCTTTTTGCTCTTCATTCAGTGTGCCAATGAATTCATAGAGTTCATTTTTTATCTGCTTTCTTACTTCAATTTCATCAGAGTGTGCAAAAATATTTTCCTTGCTTGTTGCCATCATTGAAAGAAAATATCTCTGAAATTCGTTTGCAATTTTTTCTTCTAACATCATATCTTTTCTCCTGTACTTTACTGTCCGGCTGTTGCATCCTGCGTCTGCCCGGCCTGTGGCTGCGATGTGTCCTGTGTCTGTTCCGCCGACTGTCCGGCCGCTGCATCAGTTGTTTCCGGAAAGACCGCATTGGGATCATCTTCCGGTGAAACATCACGTACATCAGGTGCATTGTCCTGTTCATTCTCCGTGTTACTGCCTGAGCCGTCAGCTTTGATTTTTTTCACTTTAAGATATCCGTCTTCATCAAAATAATATTCTGTATCCGCCTCAGTTTCTTTTATTTTTTCTGTTGCATTTTCTGTCCCTGCCGTGGTTTCCCTGACTTTATTTTTTTCTGCATTATGAGTATGTTTTATAAGCATGACACCCATTACGCATGCAGCTGACACGAGCAGGATAAAAAGCAGGATAAAAAGTGTCCTGCGGATTTTTTCATATGGATTTTTTCTCATTATCATCACTTCTTTCTTAGTGTAACCGGTGTGATGTATTCTTCAAGCTCGTCTGCATCAAATGCAAGCTCCTTGGTTTTTTTCTCATAGCCAAGTTCACTTATGAACCTTGTAATTGACATTCCATACCATTCCTTGAAGCCTAAAAATATAACCGGGAATGCAAGCGGTATTCCGAAATAACATCCGACATTCAGTGCTATGTTGAACTTGAAATATACAAGTGCTGTTACACCTGCAATGATTAAAAGTGCAGCCGCAACACACAGCACTTCTTTTAATGTATAACCGAACATGAATTCATTTTTATATTCAGTGTCGGGGTCCTTGTTGATTGGTATTGTCATAAAATTATTCCTCCCTAAAAAATCCAGCGTGCCGGATTCCGGTACGCTGTCAGTTATTTTCCTGTCCTGCCGCATCAGCCGCTGTATCATCCTGCGGATACTGCGGAGTTCCATAGCCAGCTATCTTTGAATATGTGATTGAATATGTATGCTCTTTTACATGGCTTCCTTTATGGTAAGGTGTGGTGCTGCTTCTTCCGCTGTTGCCTTCTATTGTTGTAAGCTTTTTTGTTTCAGGATTATATCCTGTCACAATTCCTGTATGGCTCATTCCGTTTCCGAAAATAATAATGTCACCTGCCTTTGGCACATATCCGCTTGCTGCATCATGATACAGGTTATTGTTAATATACCACTGCTTTGAAGCTGCGACACTTGCAGTCTTTGGCATGATACCCTTTTCAATAAAGCCACACTTGTCTGCACAGTATGACACGAACATGGCACACCAGTTCGCATCCATCCCATACCAGTTTTTGTACCTGTATCCTCCGACTGTCTTGTCCGCATCATTAAGTTCATTCTGTGCTGCCTCTACTATCTGTGTGCAGACAGTTCCATTGTTATCACCCTGTCCTCCTGATGCATCGACAGCTGCCTGCATTATTACCGTCAGGCTTGTAAGCATAACTGTAATACATATTATGGCTGCCATGAGAAGCATAATTAAATTGTTATTTTCTCCTGCCTGCGAAACACTGTAATCACTGACAGCCGCTGCAGTCTCATGTTTTGCCTGCTGTGTCTGTTCAGCCTGTGTCTGTGCTGTCTGCTGTTGCATTTTCTGTGAAACCTTTACTGCAGCCTGTGCAGCATTTTTTGCTGTATCAACAGCAGCTGTCACCGCAGCTGTCACCCCAAATGTTGCTGTACCGGTCAACGCTCCTGACGTTGTTCTTACAGCCGTACCGGCAGACTTTGCTGCAGTGCCGGCGGCTGTCTGCACATTCTTATTTACCATGGTCTTTGATTTAACAGTCAATATATTTTCTTTTTCTGTTTTATTTCCACGGAGATTCCTGTTTCTTTTAATGATATCAGATGACCACTGTTTCTTAGACAGTTCCTTCTGGTACATTTTGTTATATCTTTTCTTCTGCCTTCTGCTCAGGGTGCCATATAATGCTCTGCTCTCTTCTGCCAAAACGCTCTGAAGCTCAGGCATTTTTTCTTCTGAAGCATTATTATTTCTGTTTTCTTCATCATACCCGCCGTTAAACTGTACATCAAAATTTTTTACAGCATTCCCTGTTTTTTTCGCGGCCGATGCAGTAAATCCGCTCACATGTCTTATGACTGTTCCACCTGTTTTTATTGTACGCTCCGTGGTTCTTATTTTTGATTCCTGTGCCGTTATTACACGCATGTCATTTCCCCCGGTTTAAATCACAGATAAAAAGTTTCCTTTGAAATGTCAGCCTCTTCCTGTTTCTTTTTCTTTTCTGCCTGCTTATGGAAATTTGTATCAAATGATGCAAACAGCGGATTGCTCTCACTCATTCTCGCATCCATCAGATATACATTTCCACGCCATACAAGCACTCCGCAGCCTTCAGTATTTTCTTCAAGTGCCTTAAACTCTGTTGGTGAGAATTCCTGAATCTTGGCAAGATTTGCTGCATCAAGCCCGCCCTGGTCAAAGAACACCTTGAAGGGACAGTTTGAGAACATGTCTCTCAGCGAAGGATTTTCAAGCACGTGTGTAATATTCTGGGCGGCAAGCGTAACTATGGCTCCAACCTTACGGTATGTCCCAATTGCATACAGAAGCTGTGCTGCCGTAGTTTCTTTCTCACACAGCACCTGCGCCTCATCCACAATCAGGTGGAGTGCCTGCTTTGTTTCCTGGTTTGTATCAATTCTCATTGAGAGAAAATGCATTATTGTCAGCATGCACGGCTCCCATATCTCCTGGTCAATATTTTTAAGACCGAAGCCTATAAGCCTGCTGTTCATGTCAAGGTTTGTTTCATGCGCAAACATGTCGTATACCCCTGTGGTGTAATCCTCAAGTGAGTCTACTATCTCCATAATTATTCTCTTGTCTTCAGTAAACTCAGCAGTATCAATCTGCGCTTTAATTTTTTCCCTGAGCAGCGGCAGCGTCGGGTATTTTTTCTTCTTTGCATGTTTTGAGGTCTCGTTAAAATATTCCTCATACATAGTCCTTACTGCACGTCCGACATAGTTCATGTGGATTCTGGTTACAACAATATTTGTCATGACTGATACACAGAACGAATTAGAAAAGTTTGTCATCCTTGCAATAAATTTATTCCGGACATTGCTGTCTCCATTCTCCACATAGTCAGGAATCTCATACGGATTCATATAAATTTTGCTCTGAGGTGTAAAATCAAAATACATTCCGCCTCTCAATGAGCGTATGAATTCCATCTGTTCATTATTCGGGTCAAGTATAATCACATCATCATCTGTAAACAGCAGAGGCTGTGCTATCTCTGTTTCCTTAATGAAAAATGATTTGCCGCTTCCAGTATGTCCTACCATAAAGCCATGAGGTGCAGGAAGAAGTTTTCTGTTACCGTATATGAGATGCTTTGTCGTTTTATTGAGTCCGTATACGATTCCGTTGCTGTCATGCACATCTCCTGCATAGAACGGCTGGAAAGCTATAGCTGACGAGGTATATAAAAACCTCATATGATTTACCTGACGTCCACCTATCGGAAGGACAGTGTTTAATGCCTTAAGCTGCCTGTGGTAATATGGTTCAAGCTCATAAGAGCTTCCCTTTGCCTTCTGTTTTAAAATATCCACCCTCTGTGTCAGCTCCTCAAGTGAATCTGCATACACCAGCACCAGAAGCCCGAGAAAAACTCCCTCCTCATCATTCTCATCAAGCTGATCCATGTCATCTTCCAGGCTCGTCTTCTTTTTGGTCAGGCTGTAGCTTGTAGTTGCTCCAAACTGCTTATTATTGTAATTTCTTGTACGCTCCTGGGCTATTACCCTTTCGTTATTTGCATGCGCGTTTTCAAGTCTGTCATGAATTACATTTTTTGGAACACGCTGCATGTCTATCGTAATGTATGTTGGAAAAAGTACATCACTTAAGCTGTGTATTACCTTGTCCTCTGAAAGAGACTGCCCAAACGCGGTTCCCACAAGCACTGATATGTATTGTTTATTGTTTATAACCATGTAGTCGGTATCTGACTGTATTGATGCCGGAAGTATCTGGTTTTTCCATCCGCTGTCATGTGGTGATATTCTTGCAGGAGGCAGGCACTCTTCCCCTGCCCGTAACATTCTCGACAGCAGTACCATTCTCTCTTCTGCAGACATTTTGTATATCCTGCTCCTTAAGTTACGGAAAATATTTGACAGTGTAGTGTCAATCGTTGCAAAGTATGCCTCAGCTTCTTCCAGAGAGTGCGCACGGCATGTCACAGTAAGAATCATTGTCTTTCTGATGTCCCTTGTTCCTTCATCTATCTTCTGGTTAATCCACTTTCCTATTCCTTTTTCTATCACAGGGTATTCCTGTCCGTTAATTGGATTGAATATCTCATTCACAAATGAATCCAGGTCTCTCTGTTCGTTTGCAAGTGTTATCTTAAAAGGTCCATCCAGAGATTTAAGCAGTGTCATTATCTCCAGCAGTGTACTGTCCTTTTTAGCGGTATCCTTATTTACATAATTGATATCCTCGAACATATAGCTCTGATCATACATTGCTTCACCTGTCATTGGCTCAATCTTAAAGTTGCCGTTTTCATATGCTTTGTCAATGCAAAGCCACTCCTTGACGCTCCGCGGAACCTTTACTACCGGCACGCTTAAAGCTCTTCCCTTTTCAAATTCACTATTTGCATCTAATTTTGCCATTATGTTTCCTTTCCTTTAAATCCCAAAAGTCTGTTTCAGGAATGAGTCTGCACCTTTTACTCCTGCAGCTGTCAGCATCATCATGAACATATTTTCAATGCATCCGGTCGGCAGAATTATGTCAGTAAGAATGTTGTCTCCCAAGAAATCATGCAGGTTCAGCTTCGAGACCAGTACCACGAACATCACTATGACAACTATTGAAAATGATTTACTGAGTAATGTTTTAATCCATGCTCCTGCAGCATTCTGTATTCCCGGTCCTCCGGGAATACACGAAACCGCAAGTGGTCCCGTTGCTGCAAGCATGTATAACTGTATAGTTCTGCCAACCATTGTGATAAATATGGTAGCTGCACATACAATCGCTATTATCAGGAAGATTATGCCAATAACCATCAGTACCATAAGCTGTACTTCATTGACCGATGAATCTTCCAGTCCTCTAAAATCACTTTCACCTATTATAACCCCTCCGGTTACTTTGGTTACTGAAAATACCCATTTGCTGAACCATAGTACCGAATTTATTGCAAGATTGCCGAGCAGTACCTTAATCAGCACATTGACTCCGGTTTCAATCGTCATGCTCTCCCTAAGGTTTCCAACCTGCCTGCATATGCCTATGTAAAAGAAAAGATTCAGCATTGTGGCTGCTATTGCCTGAAAGAACGGAAAAAGAGTACCACTGACATATGCCCATGCTGTAGACGATGCACCTTGAGGTGTATTTAATCCAAAACCAAGGCTGAATCCCAACATATAATTGTATAGCTTAACTCCAAGAGTATATAAAGGTGCAAGGCCGCTTGTAATCCAGTCCATTAAACCACTCCTTTACATTATTGCTGCCAGTATCTGCGGTGCCATTGCCATTACAAAACCGCCTCCAATACGTTTGAATGCGTTTGCCTGCATTGTACCCTCAGACCCCTGAAAGGCGATGCCCCACTCTGAAATTCCCCAGAGTGTAATTATTGAACCGATGGATGAAACAATTCCACTTACAAGATTCTGCAGCGATGTAAATTTTGCTGTCACAACATTTGCTGCCTCCGCTGCGTATACCGGTGACACTTCACCTGCCATGATTACTGTAGTAATAAGCAGTGCAAGCATAACCTGGAAGAAACGTACCGCATCCACATTCTGTATTCTGTACTTTATCATTTTTATATGCCTCCCTATTTTTTCTTTTTTGCAAGTGCCACAATGCCTACTCCGATAAAGCTCAGCAGGAGCCATGAACCGAAGAATATCATTCCCATAAACTGTGCCATATCCGGCTTAAATTTAGCAAGCAGCGCCGTCAGCAATAATGCAAGCATAAATGCTGCTACAAATGTAACAATGAAACCAACTGGTATTTTCTTCTTTCTGTGCATAATAATTTTCTCCTTTTAAAAAACGCAGAGCCTCACAGCCCTGCGTTAATCATTGTTTGTAGGTAATTGGGTAACCCCCTAGTGTTTCTTCTTTGATACTGCTTTCTTCCTGAAGAATGAACAGATAACTGCCATTACTCCTGCTATTCCTGCAAGCGCATACATAACCACTGACATGTAATCACCGGTCTTTGGCTTTGGCGGAGCAATCATTGCAATGGTCTGGGCTGCATCGTTGATGTCATTGTGTGATGCAATGGCATAAGCGCCATCTGCAGTCACAACATCAAGCTGCTCAAATACTACAAGCTGCTTTCCTGTCATGCCTTTTCCATTGAATCTGAATGTCACGTCAACTACGCCCTCGGTGCCTGCCGCTGTAAACTCAGTTACTGCAGTTACTTCCTTTCCGTCAATCACAAGTGCTTTTCCTGTAGCCTTGTCCATGAGCTTTCCTGTCACTCTGTAGTTCTGTCCCTGTACCAGATTCTGGTACGCTACTGAATCTACAATAGTAACGCTGCTGTCAGCTGTTGAGCTGTGATCCTTTCGCTCACCATCGATGGCTGTTGTTCCAATCTTCGGAACATAAAGTGTCTGTGCCTCGTCTGTGATATCGGCATGTGTCGCTATGAGATTATTCTCATAGTAGACATCCTCAAACATAACAATTGTTCTTCCTGCAAGAAGGCTCGCATCAAATGTAAATACCACATCCACTTTGCCTGTTGCTTCCTTCGCAACAAACTCTGCCTCTGCCGTAACATTGTTTCCGTTTGCAATAACCGGTGCTCCGTTTGACTTGTCTACTGCAGTTCCGACTACCTTATACTTCTTTCCTGGTACCAGATTCCGGTACGATACAGTATCGACTATCTTTGCACTCTTCTCAGCATAAAACATGCTGGTGCCTGACTTTGCATCCTTTGCTGTAGTCTTAATTTGTGGCACGCAGATGGTCTGGTTCTCATCACTGTAATCTTCATGTACCGCAATGAGCACCTCTTTAACTTCACTGTTGTCGGCTGGATTGTTATTTTCATTATCTACCTCGACCTTATTTGATGTGTTATCTGTTTTATTCTGTGTGTTTTCTGACTCAGATGCCTTCTGTGTATCATCAGGTGTCTTGTCCTTGCTTGATGTACCATCAGGGTTTGCATCGGCATTATCCGCATTTTTCACGAGATAAAGCTTCTCAAACAGCACCATTGTCTTTCCTGCAAATTCCTTTGCACTGAATGTAAACTCAACATCCACAGTGCCGTCTGCTGTTTCAGGTGTGAATAAAGCCTCGGCTGTGATATCCCTGCCGTCATTCTGCAGTGGTTTTTTGCTGTCCTTATCCATTACTGTTCCTGCTACCCTGTATGTAAGGCCCGGGATAAGGTTTTTGTATGTTACTGTATCTTTTACTTTTACATCATCCCCTGCATTTGACAGATGAATGCCTGTCACCTCATCAAGAGCCTCTGTTGCAATGGCTGGCACGTAAATGGTCTGTGCCTCGTCATTTATGTCAGCATGTACTCCTACAAGCCTGTTCTTATAACGGATTTCCTCAAACATTACAATGGTCTTTCCGGCTAAATTACTTCCGTCAAAGATGAAATCAACATCCACTTTTCCGTCTGCTGTCTCAGGTGTTATCTCAGCTTCTGAAGTTACTGCTTTTCCGTCTGCATCCTTAATCACCTTTCCGGTTTTCTTATCCATCGCTGTTCCTGTTACCTTATATGTCTTTCCAGGAATGAGATTTGTGTACTCGACAGTATCCGTGATTTTGATATCCTTCTCAGCATATGTGAGCTTTGTCTCTGTCTTTGTGTCTGTTGCTGCTGTCTTTACTGATGGAACATAGATAATCTGTGCTTCATCGGAAATATCAGCATGCACGCCAACGAGCTTATTGTTGTAGTAGATGTTTTCATACATTACAACTGTCTTTCCGGCAAGTGAGCTTCCGTCAAATACAAACTCAACATCGACTGTACCATTTGCTTTTTCTGCCTTAAACGATGCCTTTGCGGTTACATCTTTTCCTGCATCGTCCTTTAATGTCTCGCCTGTTGTCTTGTCTATTGCAGTTCCTGTGACTGTGTATTTCTCACCCGGTACCAGATTCCGGTACGCTACTGTATCAGTGATGTGTATGTCCTTCTCTGCAAGTGTGAGCTTTGTTGCTGTCTTATCATCAATGGCTGTTGTCTTTACAGATGGGATATAAATTGTCTGTCCCTTGTCATTGATATCCTCATGGGCTGCAATCTCTGCTTTTCCATAGAACATCTTTTCAAACACAACCACAGTTGTATCATCAAGACCATTTGTATTGAAATGGAAATCTACTGTTGTTTCTCCGTCAGCTGTATCCGGTGTGAAATCGGCTGATGATGTAACGGCCTTGCCGTTTACTGTCACAGCCTTGCCGGTACGCTGATCCATGAGTGTTCCGGAAATGGTGTATGTCTTTCCCGGTACCAGATTCCGGTACGCTACTGTATCTGTAAGAGTCACATCACTGCCTGCCAGTGACATGTGCGAGTCAGTGTCCTTATCCTTAACACTTGTAAAAATGAGTGGAATGTGGACTGTCTGTGCCTCATCATCAATGTCTGCATGTACTGCAATAAGCTTGTCCGTATAGTAGACATTCTCGAAGAATACCACTGAACGTCCGGCCATGGCTGTTCCATCAAATGTAAACTTCACATCCACACTGCCGTCTGCTGATGCTGCAGTAAACTTAGCTGTCGATACAAGCTCGTTTCCGTCTGCGTCTGTAAGAGGCTCTCCTGTTTCCTTGTCTACGGCTGTTCCCCTGACTGTGTACTCCTTGCCCGGTACCAGATTCCGGTACGCTACTGTATCTGTGACAGAGACTTCCTTCTTTGCCTCGCTCACGTTAATCTTTGAGCTGTCATCTGTTGCAGTAGTCTGTGCTGCTGGAATGTGGATTGTCTGGCCCTCATCATTAATGTCCTTATGCTCTGCAACCTCCACATCCTCAAGTGTAAGTGTCTCATAAACTACAAAGCTCTTTCCTGCAAGTCCTGTTGTGTCAAACTCAAACTTGAGCTTCTTTGTGCCCGATGCACGTCCTGCCGTGAAAGCCATCTCCTGTGTGACAGGCTCTCCGTCAACAAGCAGCTCTTTTCCTGTTTCTTTGTCCATAAGCACACCGCTTAACGTGTATGTCTCACCCTTTAAGAGGTTAGTGTATGTAACTGTATCGGTTATAACAGCCCTGCTGTCTGCAAGTGTAAGGTGATCAGCTGTCTCACTGTCTGTGGCAGTGGTGTGGATTTCAGGGAAATAAATAGTCTGGTCTTTATTCTCCATATCCTCCTCTGTGGCTGCCACGTAATCGCCATATGTGAGCTTCTCGCATACAACTACTGTCTTTCCGCCAAGTGCAGATGAATCAAAGTTAAAGTGCATGTCGAGCACCTTCTTTGTTCCGTCAGATGTAAATGTCTGTGAAGCTGTCACCGGATTTCCGTTTACCATGACTGCTTCACCTGTGTCCTTGTCCATGAGTGTGCCGGTAATTGTGTAATCCCTGCCTGCCATGGTGTCCGTGATTGTTACTTTGTCAATGATGTCTGTATCTGCCGATGGCTTGATAATCTGGTACTGTGTCTTTGCATCAGATGCCTGTGTTGTGATAACAGGTGTTGGCTCTGAATGGTTCTCGATTGTACCTATATCAACTGTAACCTTGTCTCTTCTGATAGAGAACTCGCCCTTATAGAGGATTTTTCCCCTGTTGTTGTCACAAGAAAGTTCCTCAAGTGTGTAATCACCATAAGGCATTGCTCCAAGAGAATCATCAACAGCAGCTTTTCCGTCTCCTGTAGAGAACCACAGTCCGTCATACGCACCGCCGCCGTTTGTGTTCTTTGAGTGTGCGTTCCAGCTGCTCTCTGAGCTGAAATAACCGTTCTCATCAGTTTTGATGATGTGGCTCTCTCCGGTGCCCTTGCAGGTAACCCTGAAAGGAATGTCGCTCATTCTGTTCTGATTGTCTGTATCAATCTTAGTAAGCTTGAAGTCACCACGCTTGATCTTATCGGCAACAGAAAACTCATTGCCACCTTTCAAGGATGCAAGGTTACCATTCTGTGTAATCTGTGTCACATACTTTCCGGTAATCTTCGTACTGCTTCCTGAAGCCTGAAGATATGCTCCATCAAGCTTGTATCCTTCCGGTGCCTTTGTCTCTTCGATTGAGAGTGTTCCAAGTGGTAAAACGGCTGTGTTTCCGAGCTTATAAAAATCATCTCCTGATACTTTATAATCATCCGCCAATCTCGCAATATATGCAGTCTTATCACCGCTGGTTATTTTTTTTGTCTTGATAACCCATGTTCGTGTGGCATTTGCCGGAAGATTTCCTGCATTGTAATAGCCTGCATAATATTTAACAGTAAACTCTGCATTTTCAAGACTCGCTCCGCCCTGTACCTTGTCACCGGTCTCACTGTCTATCTTGTTAATGCTTATTCTTACAGGATCGTTTGTAGGTGTATCTGATACGCTTAGCGCTGTATTCTGTCCGTCTGTTACAGTAAATGACTGTACCGAACTATCAAGTGCATATCCTGCCGGAGCTGTAAGCTCCTTGTAGTAGTATGTTCCGGCATTCAGTGAAACAGCAGCTGCATTGCCGCCTGCATCCGTTGTCAATGTAGTAACCTGAGCTGAACAGCCTGCATCAGAATAAATTCCGTATACAGCTCCTGCAAGTGAATAACATGAGTTTCCTGATGTGATTCCTGTGTTAGCTGACGTCTTGCTTAATGAAACTGTACCTGTCGGTGTGTACTCATAACCGAGAATGTTCTGTGTCGCACTTCCTGTGGAAAGTATATATACCTTAAATGATGCAGGTGCTGCCGACCAGCAGAGGATTGGTAATGTAGCCTGCCCATTTACCAGATCACCATTGGCATTATATCCAAGTACGTTCTGGTATACCCAGTTCTTAAATGAACTGTTACATCCATGCATAGAACCTACTTCATCGTATGACACCAAAAAAGACAACATTATGTGACTTAATGCAATGTACTTGTCGTCATCCATTGCGCTGCCGTCATACCATGTAGATGGGAAATAGCTTGCATTAAAGCCCGGTGCTCCCCAGCAGTAATACGCAAGATTGCGACTCTGTACTGCCTGCGTTTCGTCTCCGGCATTGCTTACATAATTCTCTACATCATAGTGCTTTTCATATGTTCCGGACTGCGGAGTCTTTTTAGACGGCTGTACACAATAAGCATAATTGCCACCTGCATACATCTTGCGTGTTTCGTATCCGGCATACTTGGCAGATTCACTTGATACCGTCAGTTCGACCGTATCACCGGCCGCCTTGACCGGCACTGTTCCCATACCGGTTGTGATGATTGTTGGCACAGATAAGATAACTGCCATGGCCAGTGCCAACACTCTTTTAAATTTTTTCATGCGATTTGTCTCCTTAATTTATTTGCACTAAAAAAGGACTGACCGCTATGGTCAATCCTTGCTGTTATGGAGGTCCCCTCTGCATGATGTCTGTTCGTGATATAAGTTTTTTCATCATGTTCTCCTGTTATGTTATTCTTTTGGCTTACAATTTGTAACAAAAAAGGAACTGTACGAGACCTCTGTACAATTCCTTTATCATCAATTATATATTACACTACCATGAAAAAGATATCTACTACCACTTACTACCACCCTATTTTGTGGCACCGCATTCGGTGCATCTTTTTCCATAGACATTCTCCGTATATGCTGCCTGATCTACCACGTAGACCTGCTCTGTTACTGCGTCATGGTGTATTGAACCGACCTGTACCGGAATACAGCTGTAACTTCCATCGCATTCAAATTCATGCTCTGCAACTTTATCCACTTCATCGTCATCAGTTCCTAAATCTTTTCCGCATTTATTGCAAACATTATGATACTCATACTGTGGCTCATCATATGCAGCCTTTACCACCTTTGTCTCATAGTGTCCTTTCTCCGGGTGGTTTATTGTATTTACCACGTATCTCTCCCATTTATGGGTATGCTCCGATTTGCCCTGTGATGTGGTATTTGATGCTGCAGTACTGCTGTCAGCTGCCTTATTTGTTTTGGTGCCTGCATTTGATGCACCTGTACTCTGTGTGCTGTTGTGCTTTACGGCTGTTGAGGTACTATTCTTTGCACTGCTCTTACTGTCTGAACTGTTCTTCTTTACTGTACTGTCAGCGTCTTTACTGTCAGCAGACGAAGATGCAGTAGTATCTGATGTATCTGATTTTGATGTACCGGAACCAGATACCTTTTCATCGTCCTTTACTGTTGCAGCCGTTTCTTCAGACTGTGTATCCCCTGCAGTTTCAGATGTTCTTTCCGTGCTGTTTTGCGTATCGGATACTGTTGCTTCCTGTGTATCTGATTGTATATTGCTGCTCTTACTTCCGGCTGTTCCGCACGAAGCTGCCGAAAATACAACCGTTATCGCAAGTATTGCTGTTATGATTTTTCTCTTCATGCTGTTACCTTCCTTTCTATAAACGTGGGGCTTTTACTGCCTTCTGCGGCTTTTTTACAAGTGTTGTGCCCTGTAAGCAGTTATCCGCTATCCATTCCTTAAGTTTTACGTTATCGTTGCTCTCATAATAATCAACAAGCATCTGCTTAAATGCACCATCATATTTGACCGGGACATTGAATATGCCTCTGCCGTTTTCTATAAGTATCTTATTGGCTGCAAACGAACCGACTCTCTTATTTCCGTCCTTGAACATCTGTGTACGCATAATGTAAAGACCGATAGACAAAGCTCTGTCCGTAATGCACTCTATCCTGTTTAGTTCCTGCAGATCCCGGTATATTGTTTCTACATCCGGTATCTCTGGTCTCCAGTCTGTGCCTGATATCATGACATCATCAACACGGAGCTTTCCAAGATACTGGTAAGGCACGTCAAATCTGGCTGTCAGTTCATGTATTGATTCAAGAAACACCAAATCTACAGGTTCATCCAGATGATCAAACAGATAATGCCATCCGTCCCTGAGGCAGCATACCTTGCTCATGTCGGTCGGTGTTACTTTATCTACATTTACATTATTAAGAATATCCTGTGTCTCTGCAAAGGTCACTCCTATTCCCTCAAGATTTGCCTGCTTATAGATTGAGTCTACGAGCACTCTCTTTGCACAGAATATATTTTCTTCTTTTGTCATGTTGTATATGTCTTTAATTTCTTTCATCATTTTACCTCTTTTACTGGTTATTAGTGCTTTTATCAGTGAAGTCGAAATACAGTTCATCATCTTCACTTTCAGTATTACCTCCCCAGTGATAACCTCTGTCAAAGGCTTCTTTAAAGATTTTCTGCTGGTCCTCCTGTATTATCTTTGCAGCCTCCTGTCTCATGTGCCATTTAACAACCGGTATAACTATCACAAGTGCTAATCCGATAACTAATGCTGTTGCCTTGATAATCTTATAAAATCTGCCATTATTCCCCATCTTCATCCCTTTTTGCCTCCAGTCTTTTTAATTCTACCATATATGCAAGCATTCTTTTAGTGTATACAGGACACTCACGGTCACCGGATATCCAGTGCCTTAAGGTTCCCATTGGAATACCAAATGTTTCCGAAAATTCTTTCTGTGTCATTCCCAGGGATTTTATCAGTTCCTTGAATGATACTTTTTCTTCCTGTGCAGACATAACACTCATTTCCCGGTCTGAATAAATCATCCAGTCAGTCTTTTCATTTCCCATATATATCCTCCCTTCACTTATAAAGTAATCCAATGGGGTGTTTTTGTCAAGTAAAAACGTCCCATTGGATTGTTTTTGTGAGAGTTGCACAACAAAATGCTGCTCTTTAACCGTGATCACAAAGTTATATTTGTGCAATATTTATCTTTTTTCACAAT
>ULTA01020262.1_pt1 | contig 23303 bp, 25 predicted proteins | sample 1957181 | NCBI WGS metagenome assembly ULTA01 (sample SAMEA4835722, study PRJEB28245) | human gut metagenome | biome: gut microbiome; material: fecal sample | place: Denmark | collected 2008
TTTTACCCCATCGAAAGCATTTTCGATGGGGACCCCGAAGTGGCGAGGAAGGCGACTCGCCTCGCATTACGCCCGTGTCTGTTTAATTTTCCGACTAGCTCGCGAGGTCGCGGAGCGCGCCGCGGCGTTCAAGCGGCGGTTGCACCGCCTGTGAACGCTTGGCTGAGCGGCGCGTGGCACCCCTCCGTATTTAATGTCTCAGGGTTTTCGAGAACGTGGACAAGCGTGTTTCCAACAAAAAATCGAAGGAACTTTGCCGATCGATAAAATTACAAAAACGCCAGTTTAACAGGCGTTTTTTGCTTATAAACATTTTTTTTGTGCGCTCATCGGAATTTCGGCGCGGGATTCGGAAAGCGTTTGCGCGTTGCGGTTTTTTCACGTCAGGGCTCGGTTGCGGTTGCGGACAGAGTTGCCGTGACGGTGTCGGCGATAAGCCCCGCGGAGGCTATGCCGTCGAGTATGGCGGGGAGAGCTTCCACCGTTTTTTCGGTCGGGTGCAGAAGAATGAGGTCGCCGGCCTTGATTCCTTTCAGCGCGCGTTCGGCAATCAGCGCCGCGTCGTGGTCGCGCCAGTCTATCGTGTCGCGAGTCCACATTATGACGGTGTAGCCGAGCTCTTCGCAAACTTCGAACATAGTGTTGCCCAGGCTTCCCGACGGCGGTGCGAAGAGAGGGGGGACCGCGGCGTCCGCCTGTTCGTCGGAAAGGTCGGAAAGTATGGCGCGCAGCAATTTTTCCGTGATGACAATCTCCTCGCGGTTGCCTGCGGCGTCGAGTTTCGCGTGGTCGCGGTGGAGATAGCCGTGGTTGCCGAGCTCAAAGCCTTCGGCGGCAAGACGCACCACCGTATCGCCGTTTTTCTCCGCCCATTTTCCGCCTACGAAAAAGGTAGTGTTCCATCCGCGTTCGGAAATGAGGCGGGCGATTTCTTCCACATATTCCGTGCCCTCGTAGACGTTGAACATCAGAGCCACGCGTCCGCTTTCGGGGTTGCCCTCGTAGACCGCGTTGTTCGCCTCGACTGCGGCGGGCGTTTCGGGGGTGAGCGCAAACAGCGCTGATGCGAGCACCAGCCCCAGCACGGCGCATATTATCAGATTGGAGGTCACCAGTCGGAATCTGCGTTCTTTCATACTACAAATTATGTTTGCGCGGACGGGGATATGTGGTATAATAACGCTATGAACGAAATGATAGTATTCGACAGCGGGCTCAAACTCGTCGTGTCCCCGAACAGCGCCGTGCGTTCGGTGTCTGTGGGGGTGTTCGTGGGAGCGGGCTCGGCTTACGAAACGCCCGAAATGTCGGGCATATCGCATCTTATAGAGCATATGATGTTCAAAGGTACGGGGAGCCGCAGCGCCTTTGACATCGTCAACGAAATCGATTCCCTCGGCGCGCAGATAAACGCGTACACCACCAAGAGCCACACCTGCTATTACACCCTTTCGCGCGACGTGCACGCGGAAGAGTGTATGGACGTGCTTGCGGATATGTACTTTAATGCCGCATTCGACCCGTCCGAGCTGAAAAAGGAAAGGAAAGTCGTGCTGGAAGAGCTGAGCGAGAGCGAGGACACGCCCGACGACCTTTGTATGGAGAAACTTTCGGCGGCGTTTTTTGCGGAACATCCTCTCGAAAAGCCGATACTCGGCACAAAAAAGACGTTGAAAGGGCTGACTTCCGAGCATCTGCACGCCTACAAAAACGCGTTTTACGTCCCGGGCGGCACGGTCGTTTCCGTTGCGGGCAACGTGAGCGCGGAAGAGGCGGAAAGGATGGTGCGCAGGCATTTCGAAGACAGATTCGGCTTCGGTGCGGAAAGTCCGCGCGCTCCTCTTGCGAAAGCGCCTATGAAAGGGGGCTTTGCGGGCGGAAAGAAGGAGATAGAGCAGGCGCACATTGCCTTTGCTTTCCCCGGCGCGGCGTACAACACGGAAGCGAGCTTTGCCGTAAGGCTGCTCGGCGCGGTGTTCGGGATGGAGATGTCCTCGCGTCTTTTCCAGAGCGTGCGTGAGAAACTCGGACTGTGTTACAGCATAGTCGGCTATCCCACGGCGTACGAGAACAACGGGGCGTTCATCATTTACACGTCCACCAACCCCGCCAGCGTGGAGCAGGCAGTCGGCGCGATAAAGGGCGAGATAAAGAAGCTGCTTGCCGACGGGATAACTCCCGACGAACTCAAAAAGGGCAAGGAACAGATTGTCACGGGTATGGTGCTGGGGCAGGAGAGCACGTCCGCGGTGATGCGCGGCATGGGCAGGCACGCCGTAGTGACGGGCGACCTTTACGACATAGACGAACAGATAGCGGCGGTGGAGGCGCTCACCTGCGGCGACGTGGCGGAAGAAGCGGAAAGGATTTTCGATTTCGACCGTGTGGCGGCGAGCTGCGTCGCGTCCGACGTGCGCGACGTGTGTCGGATGATGAAGGAGATGTAGTATGGACAAAGGAATAAAGAGCGTAGACAACGAGTTTTTCAAGGGTGCGGATTTCGGCGGTATGGACAAGCTGGACGTTATATTCGCCATGCAGGAGAAGTTCGACCAAGACGTCATCAAAAACCGCGGGCTGGAAGACGTCACGCCGGAGCAGTGGATACAGAAACAGACTCTCGCTATGCTCAGTGAGCTTGCGGAGCTCATTGCGGAAGTCAATTTCAAGTGGTGGAAGAATCCCAAACCCGTAAATTCCGACAACGTGCGGGAGGAACTCGTGGACATACTGCATTTCTTTGTCGGGATGTGCAACCGCGCGGGTATGGGCAGCGAGGAACTTTTTGCCCGTTACATAAAAAAGAACGAAGAAAATTTCAAGCGGCAGTACGGGGCTTCGGCAAAGCCGGGATATGCGCTTTCCGATTTGAAGGGCGAGTAAAAAGCGGCGTTTGACGGCTGTTTGCGAGATGAACGATAAACGAAACTTTGTTTCGTTTATTTTCTTTCCGCGCAGGTGGGCGCGCGCATATTTTTCGCTTGTTTTTGTATATATTGTGTGGTATAATTGTCAAAAATAACAAAATACGGGACGGTGGAAATGAACGATACCAGGCAGATGAGAGCCAATACCGGGAACAGGATAGCCTTCGGCGTCCTTATTCTGCTTGTGTCGCTTTTCGTGTTCATATGCACCTGCGGAGCGTTCGGCGGAGTGGGGGAGATGGTGTCCTCCGTGTTCGTCGGGTTTTTCGGGCTGGCGGACTACGCCAATTCTCTCGTCGGTATGGCGATTGCCGTCGCCGTCATTTTCAATTTCCGCATAAAGGCGACCCCCTCCAAAATCCTGAAACTTTCCCTGATGTTCGTGCTCGGGATATGGGCGCTCAACATTTACTCTTCGTCGGGACACATGGCGGGCAACGGTTACGGCGAATATCTTCTCGCCAGCTATCACGGCGCAAACACCGCGGGCGGGATGCTTTACGGCATCATTTCCTATCCGCTTATGCGCGTGATTACGACGGTCGGTGCGCTTGTGGTGGTCTGCGCCGCGTTTTTCGTGATGGCGTTCATTGCCTTGATGCCGACCATCAAGAAGGACGTGACCTATGTCGCCGCGGACGCGACGCGCAGGGAAAAGCCCCGCCGCGGCAGCCGTATGGACAGACAGAAAGCGCCCGCGATTACGGATTTTTCCTCGCAGGAGGGCGGCGGTTCGCTCTATGTCGTGGACGTCGAGGGCGACCCGCTTTCCCGTTCCAAACGCAAAAACAAAGGCGCGGAGGGCTATGACCCTCTCTATCCCAATGCGGGAGCGCATTACGAGGACGAGCTGCGCTCGGGCGAACGCGTTCAGACGCGCCCCGACCGTTTTTCCTCCCGCAGCCTTGCAAGGGACATTCTGTTCAGCCCCTCTCCCGAAGAGGACAGTTTTTCCAATTACAGGACGATGACGAATCCGGGTGAAGCGCTGGCAAGCCCCGGAGCGCCTTATTCCGCCGTGCGCCGCAACGAGCTCAGGCGCAGGCTCGGCGTCGACGATACGGACGCTATGGCAAGGGATATAGTGCGCGAGCGCTACTTCGGAGAGGAGAAAAAGACGGAGGAAAGCTCTCCGTCCGCCGCTTCGAACATAATCGACCCCGACGCAAAGGGAGCGTCCGCGCTCGGTTATTCTTCTTTCGACGCGCTGAAAGCGGACAGGACGAAACAGTTCGGGCAGATGTTCGGTTCGGACACGAAAGCCGCCGAGGAAGCGGCGGCGAAAGGAGGCTTCGTAAAGCCCGCGTCTTACGGCGTCGAAAGCACGGGAGATGCGGTGAGGAGAGAAGTCCCGAAGCCCACACGTCAGATGCCGAAACCTGCCGCGGGTGTGCCGGGCGCACCCAAAAAGGAGCAGTCCGCGGCAAATATGGCAGGGCTTCACGGCAGTGTGTCCAGGGCGATAACGGGTGAGGAGAAGGCGGCGCCGCCTCAGCCCAACGCAATCCCCGACGTGCCCGCATACGAGAAAGCGGCGCGCCCCGACCCGACAAAGGACGCGAAGTTCGAGTCCGCCGTGGACGCGGCGCAGCGCGCGGTGCAGAACAAGCCGACGGATTTCGCGCGCAATACCGTGAGCGGAGCCGCACGCGAAAACAGAGTGCCGAGAGCGTTTGAGGGGACGGCGGCAAGAAAGGAAGACGCGGAAGCGGCAGCGCCGCGCACCGAAGAGCGCCGTGACACAACCCGTACCGACAGAATATTCGGCGGCGGATATGCTCCCGCCGAAAGGATAACCAAGGACGAGCCCGCAAAAACGGGCGGCAACGAGTCCGCGCGTACCGAAAGCGGTGCGTCCGAAAGCCGCGCTTCCGCCGCGGCGGAAAGGACGGCTCCCGCGGCTGCGGAGAGGAAACAGCCCGAAAAGAGAGCGGCGGACAATGCGTTTGCGACGTCCGCGGGCGCGGCGGCGGCGCATCCCGAAACGCAGAAGCGTATGGAGGAGGCGATTTCCCGCGGCGTACCCGCAAGGGAGGACGGCGGTTTCAAAGGCGACGGTCCCGTCATACAGCAGTCGCTTTTTGCCAAACAGCAGATGGAAAACATCGCCAAGGCGCGCAGGGAAGCTCCGCCGCTCGCGAGCTACGAACGCATTGCGGAAGAGCGCAGCAAGCGCATTTACGCCCCTCGCGACAAGAGTATGCAGAAGGCGGAAAATCTGGCGAAGAAGATGGCGAAGGAAGGCGGCGGCGAGCGTATGACGCAGGTCAACATCGACCAGGCGATTTCGCAGGTTACCCCGCGCAAACCGTATATTGCGCCTCCTATGAAGCTGCTCATCCCGCCCGAACCCGAAATTTCGCAGAACGAGGACTACGAATACAAGAAACAGGTCATATGCGACACTCTGCGTTTCTTCGGAGTCGAGTCGGAAGTGGTGGAGATAAAGGTCGGGCCCACGTTCTCGCTGTACACTCTGCACGTCGAGATGCCCAAAGGGAAGTCCGTCAGCAGTCTTGAAAACTACGAAAACGACATTGCGATGAAGATGGAGGAGGAGAGCGTCCGCATCCTCGCGCCCATCCCCGGCAAGAATGCCGTCGGCATAGAAGTGCCCAACAAGAAGCGCAGAATTGTGCGCCTCAGCGAGATTTTGCAGTCGCCGAAGTTCAATCAGTCCGCTTCGCCCGCGACGTTCGGGCTTGGCAAGGACCTTTACGGACAGGAATACGTCTGCGACATCAAGGAACTGCCGCATATGCTCATCGCGGGTGCGACGGGCGCGGGCAAGAGCTGTTGCATAAACTCCCTCATCATCAGTCTGCTTTACAAGGCGTCGCCCGAAGAGGTTAGGCTCATTATGGTCGACCCCAAGAGGGTGGAGCTTTCCGTATACGCGGGCATCCCGCACCTTATGCTGGACGAAATCATCTGCGACGTCGACAAGGCGATACGCGCGCTCAACTGGGCAATCGCGGAGATGCAGAGAAGGATAGAGTATCTGTCCCAGCTGCGCTACCGCGACATAGACGAGTACAACCAGAACTGCGAGAAAGAAGGCTACGAAAAGATGCCGCGCATCGTCCTCATAGTGGACGAACTCGCCGACCTTATGGCGCAAGGGAAGAAGGCGGTGGAAGACGCAATCAACCGTATCGCGCGTCTGGCGCGCGCGGTGGGCATCCACCTCATTCTTGCCACACAGCGTCCTTCCGTCGACGTCGTCAGCGGCACGATAAAGAACAATCTGCCTTCGCGAGTGGCGTTCAAGGTCACCTCGCTTCCCGACTCGCGTACAATCCTCGATGCGGGCGGCGCGGAGAAACTGCTCGGCAACGGCGACTTGTTCTATATGACTCCGAAAATCGCCACGCCTATCAGAATGCAGGGTGCGTTCATCTCCAACTCCGAGGTGAAATCGGTGGTGGAATTCTTGAAAGCCAACAACGAGTCATATTACGACGAAAAGGTGAAGGACGCGATATTCAACGAGAAGTCGGACGAGCCCGCGGAGTCGCCCAAGGGCGGCGGAAAGAACAAGGAAGCGCAGGGCGGCATTCCGTCCGAAGTGTTTGCCGCCGTAAGAATGGGGCTGGAAGGCAACCCGATTACCATTTCGGGTATGCAGCGCAGGCTGGGGCTGGGCTTCCCGAAGGCGGCGAAGATATTCGACCTTATGCGTGATATGCACCTCATCGAGCCCACGGAAGACGGCAAGAAACACAAGGTGTGCATAACGGAAGAGGAGCTCGAAGAGCTGGAAAACGGCGGCAACGCCGACGGAGAGAACGAAGAATGACCGGAAGTGCCGCGGGCTGCGGCGCGGAAGTGCGGGAGAACGGATGAAGATAGGCGTTGTGTCGCTCGGCTGCGACAAAAACAGGGTGGACTCCGAAAAGATGATTGCGAGGCTTGTCGCCGCGGGACACGACATCGTGTCCGACGAGGCGGCGGCGGATATCGTCGTCATCAACACCTGCGCGTTCACGGACGACGCGAAGAGCGAAGCAATCGACGAAATACTTTCCGCGGCGCAGAACAAGACGGGGAACAAAAAGCTCATCGTCACTGGATGTCTGCCCGAAAGATATATGGAAACGCTGGAAGAGGAGTTCCCCGAAGTGGACGCCTTTTTCGGAGTGGCGGATTACGACGAACTTGCCGCCGCAGTGGACAAGATTGCAAAGGGGGACAGGATATACTGCCGCGGCGGCGCGGACGCGTATTACGGCGGCAGAGTGCTGACCACCCCGTATCATTACGCATATCTCAAAATCGCGGAGGGGTGCAACAATTTCTGCACCTACTGCGCCATCCCTTCCATACGCGGAAAATACCGCTCCGAGAAACCCGAAAATCTGCTCGCGGAAGCGAAGCGGCTTTCCGACGACGGGGTGAAAGAGCTCATCCTCGTTGCTCAGGACGTCACGCGTTACGGGGTGGATTTCGACGGGAAACCTCATCTTACGGAGCTTGTGCGCGAGCTCGAAAAGCTGGATTTCGACTGGATAAGGCTGCTTTATCTCGAACCCGAAGTCGTGGACGATGAACTGATTGCGTTCGTGGCGAACGAGCCGAAGGTGTGCAAGTATATGGACGTGCCTTTGCAGCACGTCGACAGCACGGTGCTCAAAAGGATGAACCGCCACACCACGGAAGAGAGCACGCGGGAACTCGTGAGGAAGATAAAGGCGGCGGGAATAACGCTGCGCACGTCTTTCATTTCGGGATTCCCCGGGGAGAGCGAGGAAGCGCACGCGCGGCTTGCCGCGTTCCTGCGCGAGGCGGAGATAGATTTCGCGGGCGTGTTCGCCTATTCCCGCGAAGAGGGCACTCCCGCGGACAGAATGCGCGGACACCTTGACGAGGACGTCAAACGCGCCCGCGCCGACGAGTTGCGCGCTATTGAAACGGAAGTCATCGAGGCAAATTGTCTGCGCCGCGTCGGACGCACGCTTAAAGTGCTTGCCGACGGCATAGATTACGACAGGCAGTGCTTTGTCGGGCACACGGAAAGACAGACGCCCGACGTGGACAACGTGGTATATTTCACGTCTGACGGGGAAGTGCGCGTCGGAGAGTTTTACGACGTCGCCGTGACCTCGTGCGACGGCATAGACCTCATCGGGAGAACGATATGACTCTTGCAACCAAAATCACGATAGCAAGGATAATTCTCATCGTGCCGACTGTGGTGTTTTATATAGTCGGAATGATAGAAGAAGCGGTTTATCTGCCGTTTTTGATAGTTTCGTGCGTCCTTTTTGCGATTTTGTGCTCCACGGACTTTGTGGACGGACACATCGCCAGAAAGACGAACACGGTTTCCGCGCTGGGCAAGTTCCTCGACCCGCTGGCGGACAAAATCGTCATCGTGGTGATGCTGTTCCTCATCGTGTATTTCCGCGATTTCACGCTGTTTGCGTATGACGGGCTGGTCATTGCGCTGCTCGGCGGACTCATACTGACCCGCGAACTTACGGTCAGCGTGTTCAGGGCGGTCGCGGCAAGCCGCGGGCTTGTGCTTGCCGCCGACATTTACGGCAAGATAAAGACCGTGTTGCTGGACATCGGCACTGCGTTCCTCATCCTCGGAGGGGTGCACGAAGTCATAAAGTGGATAGGCGAAATAGTCTTCTTTGCGGGGGCGGTGCTCACCGTATGGTCGGGAGTGAGATACCTCGTCAAAAACAAGCAGGTGCTTTCCGACATCAACGCGCCCGCGGCAAAAGAGGAAAAGTCGGAAGAAAACGCGCAGGACGGGGAGAGCGTGAAAGCGGAATGAGCGAAGTCATAAGAGAAAGCGACACGTTTTTCGGGCTGGTTGCCCGTGCGCTCGAAACGGCGGCGGACGCGGGACGCATTTCGGAAAAGAAAATCGTTTCCGCGCTCGGGGTGCGCAAGCCGACGGCGGCGAAGATAATGTGCGCGCTGGCGCTTATCGGCGCGCTGGGCGAAAAGCACGGCGGAAAATACGCTTATGCGGGAGAGGCGGATGCCACGGCGGACGTCAGGAAGCGCGCGGAAGAATTCCCGCAGGATTATCTTCCCATGGTGGAAGAGGACAAGGCGTTCAAAGCGATAGGTGCGGAAGGTTATATGACGGGCACTCTGCTGCCCGCAGTCAGGATATGCGTGCTGTACGGCAGCGTCAGCGTGATATTCCTGCAAAGGAAAATGTCCGTGGGCTATGAGCGCGCGCACGAAATATTCGACATCATCGCCGCGTGCGGTTTTCTCGGCGAAGAGGACGAAATAAACCCCGGCCGCAGAAAGGTGAACATAGGCTACTCAGATTACGACAGACTGTTCGCCGCGCTCGGAGGCGGGAAGTGATTCGCGAGGTTATGAAAATATGCGGGCTGGACTGCGACGAGATATGCGCGGCCCTCGCCGACATAGCGGACAAGGGAGTGGACTTCACCGTTGAGGAACGCTGCCTGGACGCGAAGGTCATAATGACTTCGGAGCTGGACAGAAAGAGTTTCGACGCCGTGAAAAGCCTTGCCTACAACATATTTTCGGAGCAGGTCTATTCGGCGGAGGACAGAGAACTTCACGAGCTTGCGGCGCAGCTGCTTGCCCTCAACGGGAAAATGCTCGCCGTTGCCGAAAGCCTGACGGGAGGGGAGATATGCTCCCGCCTGACGTCGGTGCCCGGCATAAGCGCGAACTTTTACGAAGGCGTGGTGTGCTACAACCGCGGTGCGAAGATGAACAGACTGCGCGTGCCGAAGGCGCTGCTCGGCGCATACGGGGCTGTGAGCCGCGAAACGGCGTATGCGATGGTCAACGGGCTTGTCGTGCCGCCCGTCAACATAGGGCTTGCCACGACGGGGCTTGCGGGGCCGCAGGGCGACGAAGGAAAGCCCGTGGGGCTTGTGTATATCGGCGTCGGCGCGGGCGACTTCATCACGGTGTTCGAGAAACATCTGACAGGCGACCGCAACCGCATAAGGCAGTCTGCGGCAAACCTTGCGCTGTTTTATCTCGTGCGCTATCTGCGCGGCGACATATTGCAGCTTTAAGGGCACAAACGCGGCTTTATCAGCTTGTTTTGTGCGGTAAAGCGCGGGTTTCGGAATATTGCGGCTGAGCCGAAGCGAAGTCGCACCGTGCGGAAAAAGAAAACAAATCGCCCGTCCGCAAAACGCGGCGGAGCGCGGAAGGAGAAAGATTATGGCAGAAAAAGACAAAGGCAATCCGTTGGAGCTGGCTCTTGCGCAGATTGAGAAGCAGTTCGGCAAGGGCGCGATTATGCGCCTCGGCGACAACGAAGTGCAGAAGGTGGAGGCGATTTCGACAGGGTGCCTCACGTTGGATATAGCTCTCGGAATAGGCGGCATTCCGAAGGGGAGGATTGTGGAGATTTACGGTCCCGAATCTTCGGGCAAGACCACAGTCGCGCTGCACATCGTCGCGGAAGTGCAGAAGGCGGGCGGCACCGCCGCGTTCATCGACGCGGAGCACGCGCTCGACCCCTCTTACGCTTCGCGACTCGGCGTACAGCTTGAAAACCTCTACATCTCCCAGCCCGACAACGGCGAGCAGGCGCTCGACATAGTCGAAACGCTGGTCAGAAGCGGTGCGATAGACATCGTCGTCGTCGACTCCGTCGCGGCACTCACTCCGCAGGCGGAAATTGACGGTGAAATGGGGGACAGCCACGTCGGTTTGCAGGCAAGACTGATGTCGCAGGCGCTGCGCAAACTCACCGCGGTGACGTCCAAGAGCAAGTGCTCCATCATTTTCATCAACCAGCTGCGTGAGAAAGTCGGCGTGGTCTACGGCAGTGCGGAAACCACCACGGGCGGCAAGGCGCTAAAATTCTACGCTTCCGTCCGCATCGATATCAGGCGTACGGAGTCCATAAAGGACGGCAGCGACATCATCGGCAACCGCGTCAAAGCGAAGATAGTGAAGAACAAGGTCGCCCCTCCGTTCAAGGTGGCGGAGTTCGACATTATGTACGGCACGGGCATCTCCTCGCTCGGCTGCCTCATCGACCTCGGCGTGCAGAACGGGCTCGTGCAGAAGAGCGGAAGCTGGTTCAGCTACAACGACGAGAAGATAGGACAGGGCAGGGACAAAGCCATCGAATTCCTGCGTGCAAATCCCGAAATCGCGGAAGACATAGACCGCAAGATACGCGAAAAGTACGAGTTGGTGTGATTTTCGCGTCGACCGGTAAACAGGACATAAGAAAATACAGGACATAAAAATATTCCGAAAAGAACACTGCCGACGCGAAACCGCGTCGGCAGTGTTCAAAGGGATAGGATTGAAAACGATTTGTTTCGTTGTTTCGGCGTCGCATTCCGTTCGTGCCGCCGTTTTCGTGCCGCGGCATCCGCCGCGCGGCGTGCGGGTGCTTTCTGCCGCGCATATGCGGCGTTTCGCGGATTTTTTCACGCTTTGTTCACATTATAAAGGCACATTGTGCCATTGTCAAGAAAAATAAGGCACACTGTGCTATTAACAATTTTGCAATGATAAGCATTTACGATGTGCAGGCGCGTCTTCGTGACGCAATAAAAAACAGCGGACTTTCGCAGAAGGAGCTGGCGGGCAGGCTGGGTATAGACCCGTCGACCGTGAGCAAATATATGAGACTGGACAAATTTCCGTCGCTGGATACGTTTGCCAATCTCTGCGAAGTTCTCGACATCTCCGCGGACGACATTCTCGGACTGAAAAAGTAGCGAAAGAGGCGGCGCGCGCCGCCTTCTCCGTTGTCTTGCGGGAGCGGGTCCGCGCGCTTTTTCGCGACAGGGCCGTATTTATGCGTCTTTTAACTATTAAACTTGACTAGTGTATAGTTTATAGTATATAATATCCGTGACAAAGTGTATTGCGCGCGCTCCGGCGCGGAACGCGGCGCTTTGATTATATAAATGGAGAGGTCATTCGATGACAGGCAGTATGAATTTATTGCTTGCCGCACTCGAAGCCGGACCTATCGTCGGGATTGCTGTCGCAGCCTTCGCCGTCGGAGCGGCGATAGGGCTGATTGCATACAGACTGTATACGCAAAACAAGATAGGCTTGGCAAAAAGAGAAGCGGCGAGAATTCTGGAAGAGGCCGGGTTGGAGGCGAAAGCCATCCGCAAAGACGGACTTCTGGAAGCCAAAGAACAGCAAAACAAATTGCGCGCGGATTTCGAGCGCGAAACCAAGGAACGCAGAGCAGAATGGCAGAGGACGGAGAACCGTCTTATGCAGAAAGAGAGCGCCCTCGACCGCAAAGAGGACAATCTCAACAAGAAGGACGAAGCCCTCGACAAGAAGATTGCGGAGGTCGAAAAGGCGCAGAAGAACGTCGACGAACACCGCGAGAGGCTGAAAGCCATCGAAGAGGAGCTGAACAATTCGCAGGAAATCATGCGTAAGGAGCTCGAAAGAGTTGCCGGCATGACAAAAGAGGAAGCCGCTGCGGAACTCAAAGACGCGCTCATCGACGAAGTCAAGCGCGGTGCGGCGGCAGAGGCGAAAGCCATAGAGGCGGAAGCCAAGGAAAACGCGGTCAAGGAAGCGCAGAACATCATCGCGACGGCGATACAGCGCTGCGCCGCGGACCACGCGACGGAGAACACCGTCAGCGTCGTCGCCCTTCCCAGCGACGAAATGAAGGGCAGAATCATCGGACGTATGGGCAGAAACATCCGTGCGCTCGAATCGGCGACGGGAGTGGACCTCATCATCGACGACACGCCCGACGTCATCACTCTTTCCAGCTTTGACCCCGTGCGCCGTGAAGTGGCGCGCCTCACGCTGGAAAAGCTCATTGCCGACGGACGCATTCATCCCGCACGCATAGAAGAGGTTGTGGACAAGGTGCGCCGCGAAGTCAACGCTTCCATAAAGGAAGCGGGCGAAGAGGCGGTCTTCGAGGCGGGCGTACACGGGCTGCATCCCGAACTCGTCAAGATACTCGGCAGGCTCAAATACCGCACAAGTTACGGTCAGAACGTGCTCAAACATTCTCTCGAAGTGTCCTTCCTCGCGTCGCTTATGGCGCAGGAGCTGGGCATAGACCCCAGGGTGGCGAAGAGAGCGGGTCTTCTGCACGACATCGGCAAAGCCGTGGACCACGAAGTGGAAGGCACGCACATTCAGATTGGCGTGGAACTCGCCAAGAAGTATAAGGAGCACGGCGACGTCATACACGCCATCGCAGCCCACCACAACGACATCGAGCCCGAAACCATCGCCGCGGTGCTCGTGCAGGCGGCGGACGCGATTTCTTCCGCGCGTCCCGGCGCAAGACGCGAGTCTCTCGAAAACTACGTCAAGCGCATCGAGAAGCTGGAAGACATCGCAAAGTCCTTCGACGGAGTGGAACAGACGTTTGCGGTGCAGGCGGGCAGGGAAATCCGCGTAATGGTCAAGCCCGAACAGGTGGACGACGCGGCGACCGTTTTCCTCGCGAGAGAGATTGCGGAAAAGCTGGAAAACGAGCTCGAATATCCCGGACAAATCAAGGTCAACGTCATCCGCGAAGTGAGAAGCGTGGACTATGCAAAATAATCACGTCAAAAATGCCGAAGAGCTTGCGCTAATGCGCCGCGCGGCGGAGATTACGGACGAGGTTTACGACTATGTCCTCTCTCTTGTCCGCGAGGGCGTGACGGAGCGCGAAGTTGCGGACGCAATACTCGAAAAGACGTTGGAGCTGGGGGCGAGCGGGGTGTCTTTCGACACAATCGTTGCCTTCGGCGCCGGCGGGGCGGAGCCTCACCACGTCCCCTCCGACAAAAAGCTCGAAAAGGGGATGTTCGTCACCGTGGATATGGGGGCGGTGGTCGGCGGATACTGTTCCGATTTCACCCGCACGTTCGCATTCGGCGACGTCGACGCGGAGCAGCTCAGTGTGTACGAAACCGTGTACGAGGCGCAAAAACGCGGGATGGCGGCGGTCGCCGACGGCGTACCGTGCAGGACCGCGGACGCGGCCTGCCGCGACTTCATCACCGAGCGCGGTTACGGGGAATTCTACATCCACGGCACGGGCCACGGCGTGGGGACGGAGATACACGAGCCGCCGACGCTCAACGCGAAGAGCGAAGAAACGCTTGCCGCAGGGCAGGTGGTCACGGTCGAACCGGGCATCTATATCCCGAACCGCTTCGGCGTCCGCATAGAGGATATGGTGCAGGTCGGAGAGGGCAGACCTTTCAGCAGACATAAGACGGAGCTCATCACGCTTCGCTGAACCAACTATAAAGAAATCAACGACAGGAGAAATATTATGGCACAAATTATGGCAGGCGACCTCCGCAAGGGAGTCACGTTCCTCTACGAGAACAACATAATGACGGTTGTGGATTTCCAGCACGTCAAGCCCGGTAAGGGCGCGGCTTTCGTCCGTACGAAGATGAAAAACGTCGTCACGGGCAGCGTGCTCGAAAAAACTTTCAACCCCACCGAGAAGTTCGACCTCGCGCACATCGAAACCAAGAATATGGAATATCTGTACAACGACGGCGAATTCTATTACTTTATGGACACCGAAACGTACGAACAGATACCCCTCAACCACAGCCAGGTCGAGGACGCGCTCAATTTCGTCAAAGAGAATATGAACGTCACGATGAAGTTCTTCCAGGGCGCGCCTTTCTCTGTCGAACCGCCCAACTTCGTGGAACTCAAAATCACGGTTTGCGAACCCGCGGTCGTCGGCAACACCGCCACCAACGCGACCAAGCCCGCAACGCTCGAAACGGGTTATTCTCTGCAAGTTCCGATGTTCGTCAACGAGGGAGATACCATCCGCATCGATACTCGCACGGGCGAGTATATGTCGAGAGTTTAAGACGGCAACGCTGCATTCGGCAGCTGCATTGTTTTTCCTCCATAGAAAAAATCGAAAACCTTGCCTTTTAAGGCAAGGTTTTCGGCTTTCGTCCGCAATTGGCATATTCGGGTGCGGGCGCTTTTTGTTTTCGGATTTTAAGCGGTTTTACGTCAAATCGCTTCTGCCGAGAAGATAATCCGCGGAACAGTGCAGATAATCTGCAAGCTGGACGAGGGTTTCCGCTTTCGGCAGTTTGCCGTGTTTCCATTTCGATATCGCACTTTGCTGCAAGCCGCAGTCGCACGCCAGACGGTATTGCGTTATGCCGCGCGTTTTCAGCAGAGGAAAAATGCGGTCTTTGAACTCGGCGGGAGAGCGTGCGGGAATATATTCCCGCCTGTCCGAAAGACCGAGCAGATAGTCCGCGGAGCAATTCATTGCGTCGGCGCATTTCATTACGGTGGCGGGAGAAGGCTCCGCTTTCCCCGAAAGCACGGCAAGCAGACCCGAAACGGAAATTCCGGCGTGTTTGCAGAATGCGTTCACGCTCATTCCTTTTTCCGAGATGTAATCCTTTATTCCGTCCGCAAATCCGAAAGCGGCACGGTTTTTTTCTTTGAGGGGTGAAGACATATTTTCAATATAGCACAAAAGGACGACGGAGGCATATTTGTTTTGGCATTCTGTGTGATGTGCGGGCGCAGGACGCTTTTTTTGTCGAATAGTGCGGTATAAGACTTGCGCGAAGGGGCGGGTCATATCTTTTAGTATGTTTGACGGACTGGTGACGGGAATGATGGCGAGTGCGGTTGCCGCCGTCGCCGACGAAAAGGCGGTGACGGAACTGCGTATGCGCGTGGGCAGACCGCTTGTCGTGCTTACGGCGGAGGGAAGAAGCGTCGCCAGAATGCCGTCGGGCGCCCCGTTTATCGTGCGCGGCGAGGACATCGAGCGTGTGCTTGCCCTGGCTTCGGATTTTTCCGTGTATGCCGTCAACGACCAGCTTGTCAAAGGATTTATGGCGCGGCGCGGCATACGCATAGGCGTGGCGGGCGAAGGCGTGGTGGAGGGCGGCAGCGTGCTCACAATGAAGCACATAGCCTTTCTTACCGTACGCATTCCCCACGAGGTGCGCGGAGCGGCTGACGGGATAAAAAATGCGGTATTCCGCGACGGAGGGGTGCGGAACACTCTGGTCATATCTCCGCCGTACGGCGGAAAAACCACTATGCTCAGAGAGCTTGCGCGGCTCGCGTCCGAAAGGCGGAATACGCTCATCATAGACGAACGCTTCGAAATCGCCGCCGCGGATAAGGGATTGCCTACGCTGGACGTGGGCGACGCGGACGTCGTGAGCGGTGTGAGCAAGCTGACGGCTTACGAAAACACAATACGGGCGATGAGCCCCGAAGTCATTGTCACGGACGAGCTTTTCCGCGAGAGCGAAGCGGACGCGGTGTGCGACATCGTGCGCAGCGGCGTAAAAGTGTTTGCATCATTGCACGGCGACGGTGCGGCGGGAGTGCTGGGCTCCGCCGTGTTCGGCAAGCTCGCCGACGTGATGGAACTTTTCGTGGTGCTGTCGCCCCTTCCGCGTGTGGGAACGGTAAAAGAGGTCGTGGACGTCCGCGAAGCGCTCGGGAGGGCGGTATGACTGCGGAAATTCTGCGGCTCGTGGCGGGAGGGCTGCTCGCCCTCATCTGCTGTTACGGCGGGGTGCTCATAAAACGTCATTACGCCGACCGCGAGAAGTTCTATACGGAAGCGGAAGCGTTTGCGGCATATCTCTCGTCGGAATTGGGGTTCAGAAAGACTCCGCTCCCGGCGCTCATCGCGCAGTTTGCGGAGGACAGGAAGGGCTCGTTTGCCGCGATGATAAAGCGTTTCGGCGCGGGGCTGTCCCTCGGAGCGGCGCAGGACAAGGCTGCGGCGGAAGCGGCGGAAAGCGCGAAACTCAGACCCGACGAAAAAAAGCAGATGAAGGAGTTTCTTTCCTCGCTCGGCAAAACCGCGCTCGGCGACCAGCTCGACGGCGCGGGCAGGGCAAAGGCGGAGTTCGCCGCAAAACGCGCGAAATGCGCCGAGGAAACGAAGCGCCTCGGCGGGATGTATTTCAAGCTGGCGGTGCTTCTTGGCATCGCGCTGATAGTCGTGCTGGCGTAAGGCGGGACGTGCGGAGAAGGCATTCGTTTGTTTTCGGTGCGGGCGTACCGAAGCGGAAGTTAGGAGGTGAGAAGTGGGCATAGACATCATTCTCAAAATCGCAGGAGTGGGCTTGCTCACCGCCATAGTGTGCATCATATTGAAGCGCAGCGACCGCGACGACATCGCGACGTTTGCCACGCTCGCGGGGCTCATAGTCGTAATTGTCCTTGTCATGGATATGGTGGGCGGACTCTTCGACACCATAAAGAACATACTTTCGCTCACATGATGATAGTCAAGCTGATAGGCATAGCCCTGATAGGGATTGTGGCGGTAAGTCTGCTGCGCACGGCAAAGCCCGAGTTTGCGGTGTTTGCGGTCATAGGCACGGGCATTGTCATGGTCATCACAATGATAAGTTCGCTGCAAAGCGCAATCCTCGCCTTTGACGACCTTGTGGACAAGAGCGGGATAGACGACAGGGTGTTTTCCGCGGTGCTGAAAATCATAGGCATAGGCTACCTCACAGAATACAGCGCGTCCATCGCCACGGACGCGGGGTGCGCGTCCATCGCGCAGAAATTGCAGTTCGGCGGCAAGATAGTCATTTTTCTGATGAGCATATCCATAGTCACCGCGCTCGTGGACATCATAGGCGGGCTTTTGAATCTGGTATGAACACGGGACTTGCACCGACGCTTTGCAGCCTGCTTTTACGGCGGCGGAAAAAATCGCGTATTTTCGTAATATGCGTGTTTATCTGCACGATTTTGCTGTTTATCGTGCTGTTTTGCGCTTCGGAGGGCATTGCGTATGCGGTGACGTCGGACGCGCAGGAGAACCTGGAAAGCGAGCTTTCCGACAGCGTGGACAGCGCCATTGACAGAATAGACTCCGACCTCTTCGAGGACTTCATAGCGTCGCTGGGAGAGGAGCAGTCGGCGGCGGTGGGCATAGAAAATCTCAAAGAAGCACTCAAAAATATGACGCAGGGAGAGCCGTCGGACTTTTTCGGCTCCTTTATGTCTGCGCTCGCGTCCGCGCTCGGCGGCTACTTCCTCGGCTTTTTGCCCGGTTTCATATCCATAATCATCGTGTGTCTGCTGAAAAGTATGCTGGCGGGGATGTCGTCCGGGTTCAAAAACGCGTCCACGGGAGAGGTGGTGCACATCGTGTGTTACTCCGCGGTGATAGTCATCCTTTCGGCGGCGGCGGTGAATGTGATAATCACCGTCACGGACACGATAAACGCTCTCGCGGCGTTTTCGGAAGCGGTGTTCCCGATTTTGCTCACCTTGCTTGCGGCGGTGGGAGGCAGCAGCGGCGTGGCGTTGTATCAGCCCTTTATGGCGGTGCTTTCCGGCACGATAATCAAGCTGGTGCAGAGCGTCATTGTGCCCGCGTTCATTGCGACAATCGTTTTTTCCGTCGTCGGCAACGTGTCAAAGAGCGTCAAGCTGGACAAGCTCGCCAAACTTTTCAAGTCGGGCGCGGGCTGGCTCATCGGCATAGTTTTCGGGCTGTTCGCCGCTTTTCTCACGGCGCAGGGTATTACGGGCGGGGTGCTGGACAGATTGAGTTTCAATGCCGCCAAATTCGCCGTATCCAGCTATGTCCCCATACTCGGAGGCTATCTTTCCGACGGCTTCGACCTGCTCACGGCGTCGCTCGTTCTCGTAAAAAACGCGGTGGGCGTGACGGGGGTGGCGGTGCTTGCCGCCGTAGTTTTGTTTCCGTTGCTGCAACTTGCCGCATTCATACTCGGACTGCGCCTCACAGCCGCGATAACCGAGCCGATAGGGGACACGCGCACTTCTTCCGTGCTCGGTGCGCTCGCCGACAATACGGGGCTGCTCGTGACCGCGCTCGTCGGGGTGGGGTTTATGTTCTTTGTGATACTGATGCTGGTCATCGGCAGTTTCAACCCGGGGGTGTGAAATGCTGAACGCTTGGATTATAGGTATAGTCGGAGTTATATGTCTGGGCGTGTTGCTCGAAATCGTATTGCCCGAAGGGCAGACGGGAAAATATGTCAAAGGCGCTTTTTCCCTGCTGGTCATCTTTGTCATAGTGGCGCCGCTGCCCACCGTTGCGGGCGCGCTCAAAGACTGGCAGCCGGAGTATTCCGACGTGCAGCCCGACTACGGGTTCATAGAGGAAACCGCGGCGGCATACGAGAAAGAGACCGCCGCAGTGCTGGAAGAGCTGCTTGCGGACAACGGATACGAATCCGAGGTTAAAGTGAGCGTAAAAGACGGTTCATTGTCGGATATTGACGAAATAACGGTGATTTTGTATCTGCCGGTTCTCTCCGCGGACGAGGAGAATAGACATATAGCGAGCGTGGTAGGGCTGGTTGCGGAGCGAACTTCCGCGTCGGCGGACAAGGTCGCCGTGACGGTGGCGGAAGGGGAGGAATGATATGGAAGTGCAGGATGAAAGAAAGCCCGACGTGCTGAGCAAGGTCAGAAACTCCGGCATCGTCAAAAAAATAAAGGGCATAAAAAACATCCGCATCATCGCGGCGATATTCATAATTGCGGTGGCATTGCTCATATATTCCAGTGTGGCTACGGGAAACGCCGCAAGGACCGCGTCATCGGATGAGCAGTCCACCGAAATGGACGAGGACGAGAGCCGCCTTGCGTCCATCCTCGAAGGGCTGGAAGGCGTGGGCAGAGTGGAAACCATGATTACGAGAGAGGACGACACGATAGTCGGCATACTCGTGATTGCCGAGGGCGCGGAAGACATCGCCGTAAGACTGCGGCTGCTCTCGGCTGTGACAACGGCTATGGGCGTGGATAAGCAGATTGTCAACGTCTATACAATGAAATGAGTTATGGAGGACAGTATGAAAATAAAACCCAGAACCAAGAAAGTGTTAGTGTTGTCGGTGATGGTTGCGCTGCTCGTTGCCACCGGCGTCCTCAACTGGGCGCTCAACGACAGACTTTCGTCAAACGAACCCATCGACGCGGGCGTGGTGACCGAAACCTTCTTTGCCGCTTACCGCAGCGACAGAGAAGCCACGAGAGAGTCAGAATTCCTCTATCTCGACGCCATCATCACTTCCGAAACCAGCTCCGCCGAAGCGAAATCCGCCGCGGAAGAACAGAAACTCGACCTCGTCGAGCGTATGGAAACGGAAATGCAGCTTGAAACCCTCGTCAAGTCCAAGGGCTTCGAGGACGCAATCGTGACTATGAGCGACAGCGGCGTGAACGTCGTCGTGGGTGCTGCGGAACTCACTGCGGAACAGGCCGCACAGATTTACGACATCATTCAGTCCGAAACCACGTTCAAGGCGGCGGATGTCAAAATCATTCCTTACAACTGAACCGATATGCGGCAAGAGGGCGTGCCTGACTCAAAGTGCGCGCCCTTCCGCATTTTCCGCATAGCAAGGTAAAAAAATGCTCCGCCACGACAAAGATGTCATTGCGGAGCATTTGGTGCGCGGGACGGGACTTGCTCCGCGCTCGCTATGGAGTGATGCGGACTGCGGTTTGCGGATGACATCTTCCTCGTTCTGATGTGCTTTGCTCGCGCTATCACGCCGGGGCAGAACAACAGCCAATCCGTAGGCTGTTGTTTTTTCTGCCCGTTCAAGCCCCGCCCTTGACAAATTAAATGCTCCGCCACGACAGAGATGTCATTGCGGAGCATTTGGTGCCGAGTGCCGGAATTTGTACGAACACAGGGAGAAAGAAAAAGCAGACCGCGTTGCTTCCTCAATCTGCTTTTCCACTTCTTCTATGTGCGATTTGGTAAGTCGTTCGGGAATGACGTTTTCCTGAAAATTGTATGTGATTACAAGCCTGTCGCCGTACCATATTATCTCGCGGATAAACGTGTTTACGAGGAGTTTGCGCGTTTTTATGTCGTCGGGGTTTTCGAACACTTTGGTCAAAAGATATTTCTCCACTTCTTGGACGGTCAAATGGACATAACTTTTCTGCGCTTCCTTATTGATTTCTATTTCAAGTCTGTTCAGTTCGTCCTGTAACGCAGTCAATCTGTCTTTCGTAAAGTCCATGATTATGCCTTGCTCGATGGCTTTTACAACGTTGTCTGCGGCGCGTTTGGTTTCGTCTCGGTTTTTGATAAGGATTTGGAGTCCGTTGTCGTCTCTCATCATTTTTTCGTGCACTTTGACAATGGTCTCGGCAATCTTCGTAATCAGGCTGTTTTTTCGGAGCATGGCGACGGTGGCGTCAATGACGTAATCTTCGAGCACTTGTTTTTTTACGGCTTTGCACTCACAGTCCGCTTTTTTCTTTCTTCTGGAAAGGCACACATAGTAGTAATGGATTTCGCCGCTTTTGCTTGTACCGCTTTCCCCGCTCATTCTCCGTTTGCAATTTCCGCAAACAAGCTTTCCGGAAAGTATGTAATCATATATTTCTTTTTTGCGACCGGGCGCGATTTTGTTTTCCTCGTTGATAGTATTCACTTGCAGCCACAGCTGGTTTGTAATAATCGGCGGAAAGATGTTGCTGTATTCCGTTCCCTGATGTTCGACAACCCCTGTATAACGTCTGTCGTGCAAGATGACGTAAACGTACTTGTGATTGATATGTTTGCCGCATTTTCTGCGCACGTTTCGCGCTTTCAGGTCTTCTGCAATGCTTACCGCTCTATATCCTTGCGCGTATTTTCTGAAAATCTCGCGCACGACTTCGGCTTCCGTCTCGTCTATGACATACTTTTTGTCTTTGATGACATATCCGTAGGGAGGGAGCCCTCCCGTGGCGTTGCCTTTCAGCCAACTTTCTTTCAGTCCGCGGTTGACCTTCTGTTTCAGGTCTTCGGAAAAATATTCGTTAAATCCCTCGATGACGGCAAGAAAGAGCTTCCCTTCGGGAGTGTCCGGGATGTTTTCCATAGCCGACACAAGCTCCACTCCGTTATCCGTGAGTTTCTTTCTGTTCACGACGGATTCGTACTTGTTGCGGGCAAATCTATCGAGTTTGTAAACGATAACCACACTCCATTGCCTGCGTTTGCTGTCCTTGAGCATTTGCTGAAATGCCGCACGATTGTCGTTCGTTCCCGTTGTGGCCCTGTCGATGTAACTGTCCACCACGAGCAGTCCGTTCTTTTCCGCATATTGCTTGCACACGCGGATTTGTCCTTCTATGGACTGTTCCGTCTGGCTGTCGCTTGAATAACGGGCGTAAATCACTGCTGTTTTCAATTTCGGATACCTCCTGATTTTTTCTTTTAGAATACCTTTTTACGGCAAAGGCAAACAGGCATACAGTGCGTAGAACTCCGAGGCTAATACGCAAGTCAGCCGTATGGAAACCCAACGAACCGATGCGATTGCCGTATCGTGTGAAACAGCGCCTTTCGGCAACAACCGAAACGGGGAGAGAGAAACGCGGACTGTCAAAGGTTTGCCCGAAGGGACGCACAAAAATTTGCAGTTTTGTTTCTACGAAATAAGACAAACTTGTTGTGCGCCTTTGACAGGCATGGCGCTCTCCCCAAAATTCGGTGTCGAAAGCCGCTGTTTTTACACAACTTTTTCCAATGTGCAAAAAATCTGCATATTCGGCATGTAATCTTTTCCCGAAAATCGTAAATGTCGCAAAAAAGTTTGCGAATTTAACCGTTAAACTTCAAGCACGCAAAAGGGAGGAAGGCAATGACGCTCGAAAAAATTAGGTGAGAATTGAAAACAGTCCGTCTGTACTACGCAAACAAGACGGATTTCGATGCGGCTTTTTCCGTTCTTCCGCATAAGGCGATAACCCTTGTAAAAAAGTACGCGGATATGATAAGCGACGCGCCGTTGGATTTGTATCGGATTTATTTCTGCCTGTATGTTCAAGGACTCACGCAGGAAGCCACCGCGGAATATACGCATTTCAGCGTCGAATATATACGACAAAAAAACAAAAGTATTCTGCAATACTTTCAAGCCGCATTGAGCGACTGACATAAACGACATTTTGAGAAGGAGGTGAAGCATTGGAAAGAATAGAGGTCCCGAGAAATCCTTTGGGTATAACCGTCTATGCCGTAGGAAGCCCTGATATTGAGAATATGCCCGATGAGGAATACGACCTCTTCGCGTCTTCGCTCGAATTGCGGATAAATGAATATTTCAACGCGCCGAAAGAAAAGAAACGGTCCTTTCAAAATGCCGATGTATCGCCTTACTCGTATAAGACAAGCGCACGTAAGGGTTGCATGGGCGGATAACGGAATTGTGAAAGGCTTATATCTTCGGACAGCACTTCAACCGAAAACTCAATGGACAATATGAAGGAATTGAGTAAAAATCAAAACCGAAAACCGGAAATTCATGACGGCGGGATAAGCGGATGCCGGATCCCGAGCGGTTCAGCGGGGACGGCTCCGCAACCGCAGCATTTCTTTGCGGCTTGCGTAACTGTCGGTTTACGTGTGCTTGTCTGGCGGAGCGC
>ULTA01042078.1_pt1 | contig 23162 bp, 19 predicted proteins | sample 1957181 | NCBI WGS metagenome assembly ULTA01 (sample SAMEA4835722, study PRJEB28245) | human gut metagenome | biome: gut microbiome; material: fecal sample | place: Denmark | collected 2008
CTCCATGATAACGGCGGGAATGTTGCGCTTCACCAGCTCGGCATATAGGTATTCGGCATCCGTGTTGCGGGTATTCACTTCTTTGGCATGTCGCCAGTCCACGTAGTTCAGTTGGATTTGTACGAAGTCCCATTTCAGTTCGTCGTGGCGGGAGAGCAGGTAGTCAAAGACTTCGATGTCTCCATGATAGGAGAATCCGAGGTTGCGGATGCGTCCGACTTCGCGCTCTTTCAGCAGGAAGTCCAGCATGCCGTTGTCCAGATAGCGGGAACGGAGGGCTTCCATGCCGCCCATGCCGATGCCGTGCAGCAGGAGGTAGTCGATGTAGTCCACTTGCAGGTCGCGGAAGGAGCGGTGATACATGGCAAGGGACTCTTCGCGGCTGTGCGTGCTGGGACTGAAGTTGGACAGCTTTGTGGCAAGGAAGAATTTCTCCCGTGGATGGCGTTTTAAGGCAATGCCTGTGGCGCGCTCCGACAGACCTTGCACATAGGCGGGAGAGGTGTCGAAATAGTTCACTCCGTGAGCAATGGCATAGTCTATCAGGTCGTTCACGGCTTCCTGGTCTATTTCGTCTCCATTCCCATCGGCGCGTTTCCGGGTGGGCCATCGCATGCATCCGTATCCCAGCAGAGAAACCCGGTCGCCCGTGTTGGGGTTGGTACGATAGGTCATCTTGCCGGTTGGTATCTCGCCCAGTGCGGCCGATTCGCTTTCCCCGTTGTTCTTGTTGCCCGAACAGCCGTATAGGGCTGCTGCCGAGGCAAGCGTTCCTGCACCGGCGAGTTTGAAGAAATCGCGGCGGTTTATCTTGTTCTTATTGTCTTCTTTCATTGTGATAGGACTGAAATTATAAATGGATATTAGGGTGATAAAGTTGCTTCAGACAGTTCTGTGCATCACATGGCCTTCCACATAAATGGCACTGAACGGACGCGACGGACAAAGGTTCTCGCATGCTCCGCATCCGATACAGCGTTCGGCGTTGACTACCGGTATCTTGATGGAGGCTTCGTCTTCCGGGTCTGAAGGAACCATCTGTATGGCACCGGCCGGACAATGGCGGGCACAGTTCCCACATTCCATCTTGTCTGTGATGCAGATGCAATTCTCCTTAATCCATACGGCATGACCGATTTGGACGGCCGATTTCTCGGCGAGGCTCGTCAGATGGATGGCATCGGTAGGACACACCTCCGCACACTTGGCGCATTCGGGGCGGCAGTAACCGCGTTCGTAGGACATTTCCGGCTGCATCAGTTTTGTCAAGTCCGAAGAAGGACGGAGCACTTGGTTGGGGCATACCGATACGCAGAGCTGGCAGGCTGTGCAGTGTTGTGCAAAGTGGCGGGCGCTCAGTGAGCCCGGAGGAGTGATGGGAGTGGCGCGCTCGGGGATTTTTTTGTCCTCGATGACAGCCAGTCCACCGTCCACTTTCTTCTCCTGCGCCTTGAGGGCTGCCCTAGCAGCAAACACGGCAGTTGTAGAGAGAAATGCGCGGCGGGCGTCGTTTACCTGCTCCGGTGCCACGGAGGTTTCCTGGGAGACTGCAGCGGAGGCCGGCTTGCGGCGTGTGTAAGTGATGGCACCTTTCCTGCACTTGTTGATACAGTCCATACATGCCACGCAACGGCTGTAATCTATTTCGTGTGCCTTGATGTTGATGCACGATGCCTTGCAGTTGCGGGCACAAAGTCCGCAACTGTTGCACTTCTTTGTGTCAATTACCGGTTTCAGCAAGGAATACTTCGAGAGGAAGCCAAGCACTGTACCTACCGGACAGATAGTGTTGCAATAGGTACGTCCGCCCCGCCATGCCAGCACGATGAGGACTACCAGAGTGACCGTGGCAATCAGCAGGGTAGGGAGACTCTTCATCCATACATCCGTTTCATAGAAGGCATAGCTGTCAGCACGTTCGGCCAGGTAGGCCAGTCCGTTGTTTGCCCACTGGTAGAGTGGGGAGAAAAGGCTGGAAACGATGCGCCCGTATGAGCTGTAAGGGGCCAGCAGCACGACAAAAGAGTTCAGTCCGCCGATAATGGCAAGTACGAATACTCCCAGCACACCGTAGCGTAGCCATTTCAGTGCGGACGAGTAGCGGAAACGGTTTTTCTTCCGTTTGGCGGAGAGCAAGGAAACAATGTCCTGGAATACTCCCAACGGGCAGATGACGGAGCAGTAGATGCGTCCGAATACCAAGGTCAGCACTGCAAGAAACAATACTACACCGATGTTCAGTGCCAGCACGGCCGGCAGGAATTGTATCTTCGCCATCCATCCGAACCAGGCATGCAGTGTTCCCGTGAAGTCGAGGAACAACAGCGTGATGAGTGCGAAGAAGATGACGGCAAGGGTCAGTCTGATGGTACGTAGCATAAATGTATTGTATAGCGGTTAGTATTCGTTCTTTATACTTTTTTCCCCATCTCGTAGGCTTCGTGTATGGAAGGCTTGTCGTTTATCTCGCCCACCTTCCAGGCACCCACGCCATAAATGGTGCCGCATTCTTTGGGCTCTTCCAGGCAGTCGAGGAAGCCACGGAAACCATCGATGGTACGTTCCATCATGGGGACACTTTCTTCGGCGGCGGCGATGATGAAGTAGAACTCCTTGTCCTTTATTTCAAGGTAGCGTGCGCAACAACGGTCAATCAGTGTCTTCATCTGCGCGCTCATGGTGTAGAAGTAGACGGGGGTTGCCATGACGATGACGTCGGCGGCAATCATCTTTTCCACCACTTCGGCGGCATCGTCCTTTTGTGGGCAGGGTTTGCCGTACATGCTGCATACGCTACATCCCGTGCAGTAGTTGATGTGCTTGTCTTTCAGGAAAATCTTTTCTACTTGATGTCCGGCCTCTGCGGCACCGCGCATGAATTCGTTGCACAAGAGGTCGGAGTTTCCATTCCTGCGGGGACTGGAGGAGAGGATTAATACTTTTTGGCTCATATTCGTTGTTCGTTAGTTAGTAAATGATTACGTGCTGCAAAAATAGGCAGGTTTTATGAGAATGGCAGTATACAAATTACGGTTGTTGTTACCTAAATTACTGATTCATTCCAAAAGTATCTCCCGTTCGATGCCGGTGTCTTTCAGAAACTCCCGGTCGTGGCTGATGGCAATTACGGTGCCGGCGTAGTCGTGTATCGTTGCCGTTATTATTTCTATACTCTCGATGTCCAGATTGTTGGTGGGTTCGTCCAGAATGAACATATCCGGGGTATTGTCGGCAATCATCAGGCAGCAGAAGGAGAGGCGCATCTTTTCGCCGCCACTCAGTTTGCCGCACGGCTTGTTCCACACGTCGCGGGGAAAGAGGTAACGGTTGAGGATGGTTTTCACTTCATGTTCCGGCAGGTGGCGGTGGTTGAAAGCTTCTGCTTGTTGGAGTACGCTGCGCTCATTACGGACGAGGGAGTATTCTTGGTCCAGATAGACGGAGGTGAAGCCGGCACGCTCCATCACTCCGTCGGTGGGGTGCAATTCGCCCATGATGAGTTTCAGCAGGGTTGTTTTTCCACTGCCGTTTTTTCCTTTCAGGCTGAGGCGGTCGCCGCTTCTTAGCTGGAAGGTGAGGGGAGAAGCCCAGAGACTCTTTGCAGCCGTCTCCGTGTGGGGTGTTTCTGCGGGGGAGGCTGTATGGTCGGGATAATGGAAGTTGACGTTCCTTGCCGTAATCAGAATCTTGCCCGTATGCAGATGGGAGGTGTTGAAGTCTGTTTTCAGCTTGTCCGTCTGCGACAGTAAACTTTTGATGCCTGCCATTTCCGTCTGCAGCTTTTCCGCTTTCTCCGCATGTATGCTGCTGAGTCTGCTACTGCTGTTTTCCGCATTGTTTTTCAGTGCTCCCATCATGATGCGGGGAATCCCCTTTTTAATGGAGTTTTTTTCTCCCCGCACATTCTGTTTGGCCTTCCGTTCTTCTACTTCGCGTGCCACTTTGCGTGCAAGGCGCAGGGCTTTCTGCTTCTCTTCTAGTTGTTGGGTGAGGGCGTTTTGTTGCAGGGTCTTCTGTTTTTTGTAGAAGTCGTAGTTTCCGCTGTAATACGTCAATCCCTGGGAGGAGAGTTCGCAGATGGCAGGCAACTGATTCAGTAGCGTGCGGTCGTGACTGATGACGAGCACGGTAGCCGATGTCCGTCGTATCAAGTTATACAGACGTTCCCGTCCATCCGCGTCCAGATAGTTGGTCGGTTCGTCCAGCAGGATGGCTGTTGGGTTGTGCAACTCCATGCCTGTCAGGAAGATGCGGGTCTTTTCGCCGCCGCTAAGTCCTTCCATCGGACGGGAGAGTGTGATACCGTCCAGTCCCCAGCTGTCGAGAGAAGCCTGGGCGCGTTCTTCCACGTTCCAGTCATCATTGAGCGTATTGAAGTGCTTTTCGGTAGCGTCACCGCTTAGGATGGCATGCAGGGCAGATAGCTTGTGGCTGATTCCCAAAGCTTGTGCTATTGTCTGCCGGTCGTATTGTCCGAAGTGCTGGGGCACGTAGTACAGATGTTCGGGGCGTAGCACCGTTCCCGAACTTGGTGACAAGTCTCCTGCCAAAATGCGCATGAGGGTAGACTTGCCGCAACCGTTATTTCCGGTCAGGGCTATTTTATCTCCGGAGTTGATACTCAAGTGGAGGTGTGAAAACAAGATTTCCTTATCTGCATGGATATAGCTAAGGTCTTTAATGATAAAGCTCATAAGTTTCTACTGTGTTTTTAGAAGTAAGAATGATAGGGGAGATGCAAGCATTCCCCGAAATTGAAATTCTCGAAGGGGAGGGGTACGGACAAACACAGCATTGGCTAAACATCTATATAGGTGATGCTCAGCGTTCAGTCTGAAAAAGCATGTTGATAGTGATGTTTACCGAAATGTGTTGTCTTTAGTCGGATATTCTCATCGGTGGAATTAATTGGTTAGTGGGCGCAAAGGTAATAATTTCCACTGAATAACAAAGGCTTTTTGCGATATTAATATCGTGTCGGCAAGAAGTTAATATCGTGTTTGCAAGAAATTAACTTCCTGCAGACACGATGTTAATACTTTATTGGTTCTGTTACTTCATGGCCGAAGCATCGAACGAGAGTGGCAGTAATTCTCCCACATTCTTCAGCTCGTAGATTCCCTTTTTGCCATACAGCAACACCCGCATTGGCTGCTTGAAGCGCTTCTCCGTTTCGAGCATCACTTGCCGGCAGGCGCCGCAGGGCGGGATGGGAGACTCCAGGAACTCGTCGTGCTCGTTGCGTGCGGCAATGGCGAGGGTGGTTACTGCCTGGTCGGGATGTTGGGAGTTGGCATAGAATAGGGTGGTGCGTTCTGCACACAGCCCGGAAGGATAGGCGGCGTTTTCCTGGTTGGTGCCGGTCACTACAATACCGTTTGCCAGTCTGGCTGCAGCTCCTACCGAGAAGTGGGAGTAAGGGGCATAGCTGCGGTTGGTAGCCTCGCGGGCGGCATCCATCAGTTCGCGGTCGGCGGCATCCAGTTCTTCATAGTCGTATATCTTGACGGCGATTTCGATATTTAATTCTTTCATAAGGCAAAGGGTTATATTGTAATTAATGTTACAAAGATAGAAAAGAGATTGGTTATTTCAATTCTTTTACGGACTTTTGTGCAGAACTCAACATTTTAAGCATGAAACGGATTTTCAGACTGACTGCTATCATAGCATTTCTTTTTATTTCCATAACAACAGTGCAGGCACAACGCCGGAATGCCCGCTACAATGAGTATATCAAACAGTATGCTCCCCTTGCCGTGGAGCAGATGCAACGTCATAAGATACCTGCCAGCATCACGCTGGCCCAAGGGCTGTTGGAGAGCGGTGCCGGATACAGTGAGCTGGCGCGCAAGAGCAACAATCACTTCGGCATCAAGTGTGGAGGCAACTGGCGCGGACGGACGGTGAGGCATGATGACGATGCCCGCAATGAATGTTTCCGCGCTTATCGCAATCCGAAAGACTCTTATGAAGACCATTCCGATTTCCTGAAACGGGGAGCACGTTATGCTTTTCTTTTCAAACTGAAGATTACGGACTATAAGGGTTGGGCGCGCGGCTTGAAGAAGGCCGGCTATGCTACCGACCCGTCGTATGCCAACCGCCTGATAACCATTATCGAGGATTATGAACTGTATAAGTACGACAGCCGTGGCATGAGCAAGCGCGATGCCCGCAGCTGGGAGAAGGAACTGAAAAAGAAACCTTGGCTGGCCAATCCGCATCAGGTGTACATTGCCAACGATATAGCTTATGTCGTGGCGCGCGACGGAGACACCTTCCAGGTGTTGGGCAAGGAGTTTGACATCAGCTGGAAGAAGCTGGTGAAATACAACGACCTCCATAAAGAATACACACTGGAGGCGGGAGACATTATTTACTTGAAAGAAAAGCGCAAGAAAGCCGCCAAACCCCATACCGTCTACATAGTGAAAGACGGTGATTCCATGCATACCATTTCCCAAAAGTACGGCATTCGTCTGAAGAACCTTTATGAGATGAATCGCAAGGATGCGGAATACGTGCCGGAGATTGGCGACAGATTGAGATTAAGATAAAGAAGCTATCCGAAAATGTACAGGGTGTCCGAAAACGGACACCCTTCTTTTTTGTCTTTTCGCTTACTTTCAGGGGGTTATGATTTTGGCATGGATTTAGTATATATTAAGCGTTATGTTCGCAAACAATAAAATTAAAAGATATGGATAGAGAAATTCCGAAAGAAGTGCGTAATAAAGAACGCAATAAGAAAATCATCCGCTACGGTGCTATCGGCGTGGCAGGTATCGTAGTGGTCAGTGTACTCATTTCATTGATGCGTACGGGAGTGAAGGAGAAAGACCTCGTTTTCTCCAAAGTAGGCAAGGGTACGATTGAAGTCAGTGTCAGTGCCTCCGGAAAAGTGGTTCCTGCATTCGAGGAAATTATAAATTCGCCTATTAATACCCGCATTTTGGAAGTGTACAGAAAAGGTGGTGATAGTGTGGATGTCGGTACCCCTATCCTGAAACTGGACTTACAGAGTGCCGAAACCGACTACAAAAAGATGCTGGATGAAGAGCAGATGCGCAGCTACAAGCTGAAACAGCTGAAACTTGACAACCAGACCAAGCTGACCGACCTTCAGATGAAAATCAAAGTCTCCGCCATGAAGCTGGACCGCATGAAGGTGGAACTGCGTAACGAGCAGTACCTTGATAGCCTCGGTTCGGGCACCACCGACAAAGTGCGCCAAGCCGAACTGAGCTACAACGTAGCACAACTGGAATACGAACAATTACAGCAGCAGTATGCCAACGAGAAGGAAGTGCTGGCTGCGGAATACCAAGTGCAGGAGCTGGATTTCAGCATGTTCCAAAAGACACTGGCCGAAACCAAACGTACGCTCGACGATGCGCAGGTGCGTTCGCCCCGGAAGGCCATCCTTACTTATATCAACAATCAGATTGGTGCCCAGGTTCCCGAAGGCTCACAGATTGCCGTCATCTCCGACTTGAGTCACTTCAAGGTGGAAGGCGAGATTGCCGATACTTACGGTGACCGTGTGGCTGCCGGCGGCAAGGCCATTGTGAAGATTGGCAGCGAAAAGCTGGAAGGTTCCGTAAGCAGTGTTACTCCGCTTTCAAAGAATGGCGTCATCTCCTTTACCGTGCAGTTGAATGAGGACAACAACCGCCGACTGCGTTCCGGTCTGAAAACCGACGTCTATGTGATGAATGCGGTGAAGGAAGACGTGATGCGCATAGCCAATGCCAGCTATTATGTGGGACGTGGGGAGTATGAACTTTTTGTACGCAATTCCGACAAGGAAATTGTAAAGCGCAAGGTGCAGCTGGGCGATTCCAACTTTGAGTTTGTAGAAGTGGTCAGTGGCTTGCAACCGGGTGATGAAGTGGTGGTGAGCGATATGAGTAACTATAAGAACAAGAATAAGTTGAAGCTAAAATGATAAAGGTTTACTTGAAACAAGCCTGGGAGCTGTTGAAGCAGAATAAACTGTTCAGCATGCTCTACATTGTGGGTACGGGGCTGGCCATTGCCATGACAATGATTATGGCGGTGGTGTATTATGTGAAGATTGCGCCCGTCTATCCAGAGGCAAACCGCATGAATACGCTTTACCTCAGCAATTCAAAATTCACGCAGGGAAGCGGCAACAATACCAGGACCATGCAATGGGCTGTTTCCTACAAGGCGCTGCAAGACTGGTTCTATCCCGTAGAGAATGCTCTTGTCGTTTCGGCCGAGCTGCATAATGACTTGTCGGAAAACAGTTATATACAGCCTGCCGACCGTAGCGGTGATTTTCCGGTTATGGTAAAGTTGACAGACCCTGCTTTTTTCAAGATATATTCTTTCCAATTCCTGGAAGGTAGTCCATTCACGGCATCCGACCTGGCAAGTGGCATTTCCACTGCTGTCGTTACCGATGATTTGGCACGCCGCTTGTTCGGTACGACGGAAGAGGTAGTAGGACGCTCGTTCAGCCTGAACTATATCGACTACCGGGTTTGTGGAGTGGTGCGTAGCGCCAGTTACCTCACCTCCAAATCCTATGCACAGCTTTACGTACCTTATACGGTGTCGCCCGATTACAGCAGTCCTAAATACAACCTTCCCTATCTGGGAGCTTTCAGCGCTACCTTTCTGGTGAAGGACGGTAAGCAGGGAGATGCTCTGCGGGCTGAGATAAAGGAAATCTGCCGTAAGGAGAATCTTATGCATCCCGATGAATGGCAAGTGGATTTTTGGGAGCAGCCCACCTCCCATCTGTTGAGTGTCTTTAAGACTTATTCAGGTATGGAGTTTGACCTTTGGGCCACAGTGCGCCACTTCCTGCTTGTCCTGCTCGTATTGCTATTGGTGCCTGCCTTGAATCTGAGTGGCATGATATCGAGCCGTATGGAGGGACGCCTGGCAGAGATGGGGGTGCGGAAGTCGTTTGGAGCCGGACGTAAGATACTGCTTTCACAAGTGATGTGGGAAAACCTGCTGTTGACTGCACTGGGTGGAGCATTGGGCTTGCTGCTGGCCTGGCTGGCACTTTACACGGGACGCGAGTGGATATTTACGGTACTCGACAGTTGGCCGGGCATGGTGCCCGAAGGAGTGGATGTCCGCGTATCGGGTGAGATGCTGTTTGCTCCGTTGGTTTTTCTCGCAGCATTGGTGCTGTGTGTCGTACTGAATCTGTTGTCGGCCCTTATACCGGCGTGGTATTCCTTGCGGAAACCGATTGTGAACTCACTGAATGAAAAACGATAAGACACGGGAGGTTGGTATGTTTAAGTTAATATGGAAGAATCTTTGGGCGCGCCGCCGCAAGAACGGATGGTTGTTGGCCGAATTGATATTGGTGAGTATCATCAGTTGGGTTGTATTGGACCCGGTGATTGTGGTCACGCACGACCGTAATATCCCGTTGGGCTATGATGCGGAGCGGCTTTGCCTCATTTCATTGGGCGCATTGCAGCCCCAGGCACCGGGATACGACGCCGAAGCGCAGGACTCTGCTACGTTGGTGGACAACTATTATAATCTGATGCGTTATGTCAAGGACTTTGACGGTGTGGAATCGGCCACTCCCGTGCTGGGATTCTGTTATCCCAATTCTTCGGGAAGTTCGAATAGTCAATTGTTTGCCGAAGGGGATACGATTCCCTTATCTATTATGATGATACAATTTCTGCCTCATACAAACTTTTTTGATACGTATGGTTTCCGTTCCGGTAAGGGGCGGACACTCGGACAGCTGTCCGACTACGCCTATGCCCCGAATGACATTGTACTGACGGAGAATGCTGCCGAACAGTTGTTCCATACCAAAGACGCGCATGGCAAACGCTGTGTAAGCAGAGACCATGGAGATACCTTGTACATGCCGGTTGTCGGTACGATAGGAGCCATGAAGATGTATAGCGAGTGGCGTCCCGTCCCCGTTGCATTTATGCCGATGCTTACCATCGATACAAGTTATATCCCTGAAAGTGCCCATATCTTGGTACGCCTCAAAGAAGGTGTCAGCATGGAGCGTTTTCTGCACGATTTCCGTCCCTGGATGGTGAAGGAGATGAGGCGGGGCAATCTGTTTGCCCGCAGTGTCCGTTCCTATGAGCAGATTATAACGGAGAGCGAAGCCAGCAATTCCACACCGATTTACCGCCGTAATCTGGCGATGGCGGCTTTCTTCCTGGTGAATCTTTGCCTGGGTGTCATCGGTACCTTCTGGTTGCAGACACGTACGAGGCGCGAGGAAGTGGGAGTGATGCTGTCGTTCGGAGCTACACGCAGCGACATTGTCCGCCTGCTGATGGGCGAAGGCACGGTATTGACCGTGGTCGCTTCACTGACTGGTTTTCTGCTCTATTTGCAATATGCACTGAAAGAAGGGCTGGCCAAAGGGCAGAATTGGGTGGAGAGCACAGAGAGCTATTGGGTGTCGGATTTCACCTCGCATTATCTGCTCGTGTCGCTCGTCATCTTTCTGATACTGCTGGTGGTAGTGTTGGTGGGAATCTATATCCCGGCGCGCAACATCAGCCGCATTCCACCTACGGAAGCCCTGCGTGACGAATAGATGAAAACGGACAAGGTGTTCATTTTCGGACACCTTACTGCATGTATAAATAGCAGATAATCAATAATAAACGATTTTGGCACAACTTTTGACCTCTTGAAACAGAAATTGTGCGGAATAGAAACAGAACAGAATAATAACAATTAAATACTTACCATTATGATTAAGTTAACTGGCATCAACAAGATTTATCGTACAAACGAGATTGAAACCGTGGCATTGGAAAATGTAAACCTCGAAGTGAACAAGGGAGAATTTCTCAGTATCATGGGACCTTCCGGTTGCGGAAAATCTACGTTGCTGAACATTATGGGCTTACTGGATGCACCCACCAGCGGCACTATCGAAATAGCCGGTACGAAAGTAGACGGCATGAAGGACAAGGAGCTGGCTGCTTTCCGTAACCGGAAGTTGGGTTTTGTGTTCCAGTCTTTCCATCTGATTAATTCGCTGAATGTGCTGGATAATGTGGAGTTGCCTTTGCTCTATAGAAAGGTGTCTGCCAAGGAACGTCGTCATCTGGCGGAAGAGGTATTGAAGAAGGTCGGTTTGAGCCACCGCATGCGCCACATGCCTACACAGCTTTCCGGCGGTCAATGCCAGCGTGTAGCCATTGCCCGTGCCATTATCGGCAACCCGGAGATAATCCTCGCCGATGAGCCCACCGGTAACCTAGACTCCAAGATGGGTGCCGAAGTCATGGAACTGTTGCATCAACTGAACAAGGAAGACGGACGTACCATCGTGATGGTGACCCACAATGAAGAGCAGGCCAAACAGACCTCACGCACCGTCCGCTTCTTCGACGGACGTCAGGTGGAATAATTACTGCTTAGTCAACTGTCAACTATTAATTATCAACTATCAATTAATGAAATGCAAACCGTAAGACAAGCTTTTACAATCTTGAAGCAGAATCCGCTGCTAAGTACGATTTCCATATTGGGTACGGCCTTTGCTATCACCATGATTATGGCTATTGTGATTACTTGGCAGACGAAATATGCTGACTTGGAACCGGAGGTGAACCGCAGTCGGTGTCTTTACTTTTCCGCTATGCACGTATACGACAAGGAAAAGGACGGCAATAATAATTGGAGTAATCCTTCGGCGGCATTTATGAAAGAATGCGTGCAGCCGGTGCCCGAAGTGGAATACTGTACGGCATTTTCCCCAGCCGGTTTGTCATTGGCTTCGTTGACTGACGGTAACAATCGGGTGAAAGTGGATGCTATGCGGACAGATCCCGACTTCTGGAAAGTGTTCAGCATGCAGTTTCTTGCCGGACGCGGCTTCAGCGAAGCCGACCGTGCTGGAGAAAGCAAGGCTGTAGTAGTCTGTGCGTCTGTAGCGCGGAAACTGTATGGAAGTACAGATGTAGTGGGACAGGAATTCCTGCTGAACCGGGAACTTGCGCGTATCGTGGGAGTGGTGAAAGATGTTTCCGTCACTGCTAAGGATGCATATGCACAAGTATGGGGTATGTACAGTGCCGACGAACTGAAAATTACCGGAGTCCACAGTTATTTGGGAGGCATGCAGATTGCTGTATTGGCACGTACATCCGATGACTTTCCTGCCATCCGGGAGGGCATTGCCAAGCAGGTGGAACGTGTTAATGCCGGATTGGGTAATAAACAGATAGACATCATGGAACAGCCGGACAATATCGTGGCGCACGTCAACCACGTATGGGCTAATGTAGGGCCAGACTTGACAATGCTTTATCTTCAATATGCCGTAGCTTTATTTATCATTTTGTTGGTACCGTCACTCAATCTGTGTGGCTTGAGTAACAGCCGCATGCAGCAACGTATTACCGAATTAGGTGTACGTAAGGCTTTTGGAGGAACGAAAAGTGTGCTTGTGCGGCAGATACTGAACGAAAATCTGATGTTGACATTACTGGGTGGAGTAGTGGGACTGCTTTTCAGTTATTTGGCAGTATATGCCATGCGTATGTGGCTGTTCACCAATAATCAGAATGTGGGTACGTCGGGCGAGTTCAGCTTGAACATGGAGGCACTGTTTAGTCCGTGGGTATTCCTGCTGGCATTTGTTTTCTGTGTGGTCATCAATCTGTTGAGTGCGGCACTGCCTGCATGGATAGCGGCACGGCGCACTATTGTAGATTCTTTGAATGATAAATAGAAGGAGGTACTTGATATGAAATTTACGATACATAACTTACGTATGATAAAGGCACGCTTCAGCAGTAACGGCTGGGTATTGGCTGAATTGTTCTTGGTATTCATCGTGATGTGGTTCCTCTGTGACTCACTGGGATGCATGAAATATACTTTCTACCGTCCGCTGGGTTATAATATTGAACATGTCTATAAATTATCCACCGTTGTAGGTGGAGAAAGTCGGGATACGAGTCTGACTGATGCCGATAAATATCTGGGTATATTGGCGAAATTGGAACAAGAGCCTTCCGTAGAGGCAGCTGCCCTTTGTTATTGGAGCCTTCCGATGAGTGGCAGTAATAGTTACAATGCGTTGGTTGTGCAAGATACTTCCTGGGTGCAAGGACGCTGTATTTATACGACTGGAGGATATATGGATGTTTTCCGGATAAGTGAGGACCCGCGTCACCCGTTCCGGGACACTCCCGCAGGATGGAACAATGTGACACTGAGTAATGCCGCTTTTGAACGTTTTCGTAAGAAAATGCCGGAGTTTTCGCAGACTACGCCGTTAGGTAATGGTGATTCTGTTACAATCATCAAGCAGATGGGGAAGACCGGTGCTTTCCGTTCCTATCGTTATGGAGTTGAGGAACCTTGGTTCTTTTATCATTTGGGAGAGAATATGATTAAGGCAGAGTTTGCCGACAATTGGTCGCAGATTGTTTTCCGCGTGAAGCCTGCTGCCGACGGACCGGATTATCGGGAGAAGTTTCTGCGCGAAATAGCGCCTAAACTGGACACGGACAATGCGTTTGTGGCAGATGCCGCTCCCTATACTGAACAACAGTTGCAGTTCGAGGTGATGAATGGCGATACGGATAAGGTGAACAGTCAGGCTGTGGTGGTGCTCTTCCTGCTGGTGAATGTATTTTTGGGGTTAATAGGCACCTTCTGGTTCCGTACTCGCCGCCGCCGTTCGGAGATAGCTCTACGGATGACGATGGGCAGTACGCGTGGCGGTGTGTTTCGTTTACTGATAGGTGAGGGGTTACTGTTATTGGCGTTAGTGACATTGCCTGCCATGGTTGTATGCTACAATGTGGGGATGGCGGAATTTACTATAGGACGTACCTCTCTCATATCCACTTGGCCGATAGAGTGGAGTGTGATACGCTTCCTTGCAGGTTCTCTAGGGGCTTGGTTACTGATAGCTCTGATGGTAGTGATTGGAATATGGTTTCCGGCACGGCAGGCTATGAAGATTGAGCCGGCAGAGGCGTTGCATGAAGAGTAGTATGAAAAACAATAGAGGATTAACAATAAAAAAGAAGAAAAATGAAAACTAATATAGTAGGTATTATCATTGCATTGATATTGACATTTGTAGGTATGCTGAGTGTTTATGCACAAGATACCAAAGTGAGTGAAGTGCGCAAAGTGGATGCCTTTTCGTCCATTGAGATAACGTCTGTGGGAACAATTTATTTTACACAGAGTGACACTTATTCTTTCAAGATTGAAGGTAAGGAGAAGCACGTGAAGAATACAGAAACCACAGTGAAGGACGGCTGTCTGCTGATAGGCTTCAAGGATAGGAAAAACAAGAGCATGAGAAATCAGAAAGATGGCGTGACCATTTGGATTTCGGCTCCTGATTTGAAGAAGGTGGAGTTTACCGGTGTAGGGGAGTTCAATTGTGAGAAGCCCTTGAAACTGGATGAGGTGTCATTTGAGGTAAAGGGAGTGGGTGAAGTGAATGTATCCGATTTGACGTGTGACGAGCTGAAAGTTGCTTTGCGCGGAGTAGGTAGCGCCGATATTCATGTAGTCTGCGATTATTTGACTGCCAGAATGAGTGGTGTGGGTGACGTCACTTTGAGCGGAACTGCCGGGCATGCTGACATTTCTAAAGGAGGCATAGGCGGAGTGAATACATGTAACCTGAAGGTGGGCCGTTGAGTAGCGGTAACACCAATCGTAAATAGTAAATCGTCTAATCGTAAATATCAATATGATAAAGCAATACTTCACACAAGCCTGGGCACAGTTGCGGCAGCAACCGATGATTAGTGCCGTCAGCATAGCCGGTACGGCACTTGCCATCTTCCTCATCATGCTGGTGGTGATGATGCAGCAGGTGAAGGTAGCTCCGTTTGCTCCGGAGAGCAACCGCGACCGCTTTCTACATGTGCATTATATGAGCATCACCAACAAAAGCTGGGGAGAGGGAAACAGTTCCAACGGACCGATGGGGATAAAGACTGCGCTTGAGTGCTTCAAATCGCTGAAGACCCCCGAAGCAGTAACGATTTATACCTGTATGGTCATTTCTACCCCCGTGAATCTGCCGGGACAACCTGCAACGGGTATCGACCTGTTGCAGACAGATGATACTTTCTGGCGTGTGTTTGATTTCTCTTTTGTTGCCGGGAAACCTTATGACCAGGCTACATTCGATGCCGGACTACCCGTAGCGGTAATTACGGAAAGTGTAGCGCGCAGGTTATTCCAGACAACGGAGGCTGTTGGTCGCGAATTCCTTTTGAACCATGCTCCTTATACAGTGTCCGGTGTAGTGAAGGATGTTTCTACTTTGGCCAACACTGCCTATGCGCAGGTATGGGTGCCCTATACTTCTACTGAGATAACGAAAAGCACATGGAGTGATGAGCATATGGGGATGATGAGCGTTACCATTCTGGCGAAAAGCCGTGATGATTTTCCCGCTATTCGTGAGGAGACGGAACGCCGCCGTCAGGAGTACGACACTGTAATTGGCGAGAATGGTTATTCGTTGATTTACCGTAACCGTCCTTATGACCAGGAGAAAAATGCCGCAGGAATGGCTGCCAACATCGAACCGGACGTGGACCAGGCACGCAGGCAGCGTCTCATTATCTTCATCATTCTACTGATTGTTCCTGCCATCAACCTCAGCTCGATGACGCAGAGCCGTCTGCGCCAGCGTGTGGCAGAGATTGGTGTGCGCCGGGCATTCGGTTCAACGAGACTGGAACTGATGGGGCAAATCATTGCAGAAAATCTGGTGGTGACATTGCTGGCAGGGGTGATGGGATTGTTGCTGAGTGTAGCATTCGCTTATTTGGGAAATACACTGCTGTTTGCGCAGGAATTCAGCCAGACGCTGAGTCCTCCGGCAGTGGATGCAAGCATATTGCTGCATGGCTCCACCTTTGGCTGGGCGTTGTTGTTCTGCTTTGTGCTGAACTTACTAAGTTCCGGTATTCCCGCATGGCGTGCATCAAGAATAGGGATTGTAAATGCATTGGGCGGACGTTTGCATAAATAACTCCATCACAAAACATTAATCATTGAAGAAAATGACTAAGAAACTTCTTACACAGATAAAGAATGAATGGCTCTCAAACCTATGGTTGGTGTTGGAGTTATTGGTAGTGAGTGTAGTGATGTGGTACGTGGTAGACTATCTCTACACGCGCGCCGCCACCTATCTGGAGCCGAGAGGCTTTAATATAGAGCACTGCTACCTTATAGAGTTGGGGGAACTGACACCCAAAAGTCCCGACTACATAGCCGGGCATACTTCTCAGCAGACCCACGATGACATAGCCGAGTTGTTGGAGCGTCTGCGTCGTCGGCCGGAGATAGAAGCGGTCAGCCTTTCGCAGAATTCGTATCCTTACAACGGAAGCAATTCAGGCGCTGAAGTAAGCTATGACACTTTGCGTTCTCCCGGTTGGACCATCCGCAGGTTAGTGACACCGGACTTTCCCCGTGTATTCCGCTATCGGGGCACGCGTGGCGAGACACCCGAACAATTGGCTGAAATGTTGGAGCGCGGGGAGTTTATGGCTTCGGATAACCTCTACCGGAAATACGACTGCCGGATGACAGATCTCGTAGGCCAGCGGTTCTATCTTTTTGGTGATACTACGAAGACCTACCGGCTGGGTGCTGCACTGCAAAATGTACGCTATCACGATTATGACCAGGCGCGAAGCTCATATTCCATGATGGTGAAGCAGAGTTTCTACTATATCGGTCTCGAACTTTGTGTCCGCGTCCGTGAAGGGCAGGACAATGACTTCATTGAGAGGCTGAAGGCAGACAGTGAGAGCCAGTTCCGCATAGGCAATATCTTCATTTCGGAGATACGTTCTTTCAAGGATATTCGTCGCAACTACCAGCAGGCATGGACCAATGACATCCGTAACTATGTGATGGGTATGGGATTCCTGCTGCTGAACATTTTCCTCGGCTTGCTCGGAACATTCTGGTTCCGTACGCAGCAACGCCGTTCGGAGATAGCACTGCACAAAGCGCATGGAGCGACAGACCGTGCCATCTTCAGCCGGCTGCTTAGTGAAGGGATATTGTTGTTGGCAATTGTCACCCCCGTTGCATTGCTCATCGATTATAATCTTGCACACCTGGAGTTGAACTCCTGGAGGAACGGTACGACGTTGGAGTGGGACCGCCTGCTGCTATGTGCCGCCATCAGCTTTGTGCTGATTGCCCTAATGATTGTCATCGGTATAGGTATTCCCGCCCGCAAGGCGATGAAGGTGCAGCCTGCCGAAGCATTGCACGATGAATAGAAAGCTATGAAACAAATTTTAGCTCTTATCCGCCAGAATCCCTTTTTCAGTGCTGTTTCCGTCATCGGTACGGCAGTGAGCATCACCTTTGTCATGGTCATTTACATGGTGTATGACATCCAGACGGCTGACTTAGCTCCCGAGTCGCGCCGCAGTAGTATGGTATATTCCTCTTATGGATACTCTTACCGCAAGTCCGACCACAGCAATTCCAATACGGGCATGTCTTATCGGGCTGTCAACGCTATTTTCGCAGAACTTCCGGGTGCGGAACTTGTCACCTATCTGGGACCTACCTATCTTAGATACTGTGGGGATTCGCCCGTGCGGGGAATGCGCCGTACGGTTCGTCAGGTGGATTTGAACTATTGGCGTGTCTACGATATCCCTCTTGTGGCGGGCCGTCTTTTCAGTACCGAAGAGTTCGATGCTTGCCGGGATGTCGTGGTTATAGGCGAACAGCTTGCTCGCGAAGCTTTCGGGTCTGCCGAAGCAGCCATTGGCAAAAATTATTTTGTCAACTTTCGCCCTAAGCGCATTGTCGGGGTCACCAAGGATGTGAGCTCTCTATTCACATTTGCCTATGGAGAGTTGTGGATGCCTTATTCCACCCGGGATTCCGGTCTGGGCAGTGAAGGGCTACGGGGAGATTTCGAGGCTGTGGCCCTTGTCAAGCCCGGTGTCGGCAGAGAGGAACTCAAGCGGCAGATAGAACAGTCGCTTGCCCGCTTCAACGAGATACTGGTCGAATATGAACTGGAGCTTCCCGACCTCAGCACCTATACGGAACGGCAGTTCTTCCGTAATGACACGATGAGTCCTGCCGTAACCTGCATCATCCTGGGTTTGATATTGCTTATTGTGCCCGCTATCAATGTCAGCGGACTTATATCTTCGCAAATGTCCCGTCGCATGGCTGAGCTTGCGGTAAGGAAAGCATACGGCGCCAGCCGTTCTACCTTGATGGTGCAGTTGCTCCGCGAGAACCTGGCCTTGGCATTTGCCGGCGCATTGCTCGGTTTTCTCTTTTCGTGCATATTCCTATGGCTGGGTAAGGACTGGATGCTTGGCGATGGTGCTCCCGGAACGAATTTTGATGTAAGCGTCTGGCTCTTCCTCCGTCCTGCGGTTTTCGTGGCTGTATTGGTGGTGTGTCTGTTGTTCAACCTGCTTTCTGTGTTTATTCCTGCCTGGCATGCCACCCGTCGCCCTATAGCCGAGGTTCTTGGCGGAGAATGAGCGGATAAACGAATCCCAATTAAAACAGTAACGAGTATGATACATTCTATTTTACACCAGATATGGAACCAGCGCCGCAGTAACGGCTGGCTGTTTGCCGAGCTGTTGATTGTATTTACATTGATGTGGTATTGTGTGGATGTACTCTATGGCTTTGCCCATGCAGAACGGCAGCCTAAGGGGTATGATTTGGAGCATGTCTATAAGATAAGGATTTCCTGCAATCCCACACAGATAGTGCCGTGCACGTCGGAAGACAGCCTGCAGACCTTCTGGTTCAAGCCGATGGAGGAAGTGCTCCGGCGTATCAGGCAATATCCTGCAGTGGAAAGTGCTGCCACGTGGCTGGGTACCGATACTTATACCCGCGGGCGTGTTTACCAGGGGTATACGACGGACAGCGTGCATGTTGTCGAGACTACAGTGCGCTATGTGTCTCCCGAATATTTCGACGTCATGCGCATTCCGCTGTTGCAGGGGAATGTCTCGGATTGGAATTCCACTGCCAGTCCTCTGCCTGCCGTGGTGACCCGTGATTTGGCAGACAGTCTTTTTCAGACAAGTGCCGGGGCGGTGGGCCGCGAGTTTCTGGATTATTACAGCGGAGGTCTCCGTTACCGTGTCTCTGCAGTCTGTGCCTTGCAGAAGACGGATGACTATGCCCGTTACGGACCTTTTGTCCTGACTCCTTTCCCCGGTTGGTTCTATGAGGACCAGTACCTCCCGTTCATCTCCCTACGGATACGTCCGGAGGCGGATACGGATAATTTTGCAGCTCGTTTTTATCAGGATATGATGTCGCAGCTGCAGGTCGCTCCATTCTATCTTTTCGACATACAGAGCTATAAGGACCAGAAGATAGAGCGGGATGCTGCCGAAGGAATCACCCCGTATATCCGCAGCGCAAGGCTCATTGTGATATTCTTTGTTTTCAATGTATTCATCGGGCTGATGGGAACTTTTTGGTTCCGTACCCGCCATCGCCGCAGCGAGATTGCTTTGCGCATGGCCATGGGCAGCAGCCGCGGAAGAATACGCTGGCAATTGCTGGGTGAAGGGTTGCTGCTGTTGGCACTTGCTTCCATCCCCGCTTTGATGATATGTATCAATATGGTTATGGCAGATGTCACTTTTACGGAAGCCACGGATGCCACTTGGGGGAGATTTGTCATATGCGTTTCTATTGTCTGGATATTGATGGCATTGATGGTGATTGCAGGAATCTGGTATCCGGCTTCACGGGCCATGAAGGTACAGCCTGCCGAAGCATTGCACGATGAGTGAGTTTTTTTTGAATAATCTGTGCTCATTCTCAATATAACTTGTATATTTGCGTGACGAATAAGAGTTTTGCGTTGAGTATACAAAATCTATATTATGATGAAACGCCTTTTCTTTCCATTGTTTGCAGGCTTGTTGTGGTTGATGTCGGGAACACTTTCGGCTACGGAACGTACGTACAATGTACTTTTCATACAGTCCTATACAAAAAATACTCCTTGGCACAGCCTTCTGACAGAAAATTTGGAGAACGGACTGGACAAGGGGGGAGTTAAAGCCAATATCACTACTGAATATCTGAATGCCGATTACTGGTCTTTCGCTTCCGAGTGCTTCATCATGCGCCGCATCTGCGAGCGTGCCAGGCAACGGAAAACGGACTTGATTGTGACTTCCAGCGATGAGGCTTTCTTCACATTGACCCATTGCGGTGATTCCCTGCCTTATCAGATACCGGTGGTGGTTTCGGGCATCAAATACCCGGATGAGAGGGTCTTTGAAAGAATGCCCAACGTCTCTGGCTATGTTTCGAAAACGGATTTCGATGTCTTGCTGGATGCGGCTGTCCGTATGTTCCCTTCCCGCAGGGAGTTGGTTTGTCTGTCCGACAGCAGTTTCCTGAGCCTTAAAGGGGTCAGGGCTGTGGAAGACTCTTGGGAACGCATAAAAAGCAACTATCCGGAGCATGAGTTGAAAGTGCTGAACGTGCAGGCCAAGTCCTTGAACTCTATCATCACTTCCATTTGCTATGACTACAATGCCTACAAGCATATTGTTATAGCTCCCAAATGGATTCCTTTTCTTTCCTTGAAGTTGAAGGCTCCCGTGTTTACCAGCCAGAACCTGGCTATGACGAACGGTGTTCTGTGTGTGTATGATGCCGTTCCCGGAGAGGATGCTTTTGCTGCCGGCCGGCAGGCTGCAAGTATTTTGAAGGGCAAGTCACCCGCCTCATTGGAAGTAAAGGACTTTGGGGGCAAGTTGCTGTTCGATTACAAACAGTTGCAGTTTTTCCGTGTGGACACGAACCGTGCGGAGAGCAAGGGCATCATTTTGAATATACCGTTGATGGAGCGTTACCGTGTCTGGTTCATTCTGTTCTATTCGCTGATTGTCGGGGCATTGGTGCTGCTGGTTGCCTGGCTTTTCCGTGCCAACCGCAGGGAGTCGCGTAAGCGCATACATGCCCAGACCCGCTTGTTGATACAGCACCGCCTGGTGGAGCAGCGCGACGAGTTCGACAATATCTTCTGTTCCATTCGCGACGGCTTGATTACGTATGATACCGACCTGCGCATCCATTTTGTCAACCGTCCGTTGTTACAGATGTTGGGACTTTCTTCCGAAACCTATACGTCCCGTTTCTATGAAGGGCAGATGGCCGGCTCCATTTTCAGGATTTACATGAATGGAGAAAACATCTTGCAGGACTTGTTGAAGAAAGTACGTACCGGAAAGAGACCTATTTCTATTCCGGAGAAAGCCTTCATGCAGGAAAACCATCAGGGAACGTATTTCCCCGTTTCCGGCGAGGTAGTACCTATCTTTGCCAATGAAAAGATGACGGGAATGGCGATTGTATGCCGCAATATCTCCGAAGAAGAGATGCAGAGACGCTTCTTCAATATGGCGGTGGAGGAAAGCTCCATTTATCCGTGGCAGTACAACATGCATATGAACCGTTTCCATTTCCCGGGTGGATTGCTGCGCCGTTTCGGGTATACCGGTGATACGGACTTGCTGGCACGTGATGAGATGGACACCCTTATACATCCGGAAGACTTGCTGCATACGCGCAGGAATTTTGATGCCATTCTGTTGGGCAATGAAATCAATTCACGGATGAGTTTCCGGTTGAAGAGTGCGGATGGGAGCTATGAATGGTGGGAGTTCCGCAGTACCGCTTATGACGGACTGACGGTTGATACCCCATACATGGTATTGGGAGTATGCCAGAGCATCCAGCGTTACAAGGATACGGAAGAGGCCTTGATTGCCGCACGTGACCGTGCCTTGCAGGCCGACAAGCTCAAATCTGCGTTCCTTGCCAATATGAGCCATGAGATACGTACCCCTCTGAATGCCATTGTCGGCTTCTCGGATTTATTGAAGGACTTGGACGCTTTTTCTCCGGAAGAGGTAAAGCAGTTCGTCGAAACAATCAACATCAACTGTACATTGCTGTTGGCGTTGATAAACGATATTCTGGACCTCTCGCGCATAGAATCGGGCACGATGGACTTTAAGTTCGGAGCATTCAATCTGGCGTTCATCATGCAGGAAGTCCATGAATCCCAGCGTCTGAGTATGCCTCGGGATGTAGAGCTACGTATAAAGATTCCGGAAGGGGAAGACAAATTGGTCATCACCGATTCCGTCCGCTTGAAGTAGGTCGTGAACAACCTGATAAACAATGCCAAGAAATTCACGGTAACGGGCAGCATCACCTTCGGCTATGTCACGAACCGGGAAGGATATACCACCATCTTTGTCGAAGACACGGGAAGCGGTATCTCTGAAGACGCCCAGAAACATATCTTCGAACGCTTTTACAAAGAAGACAGCTTTACGCAGGGCGCCGGTTTGGGGCTGAGCATTTGCCAGACCATCGTAGACCGCCTGCATGGTTCTATCTCGGTCTCCTCAGAGTTGGGAAAAGGAACGCGTTTCGAGGTGGTGATACCGGATGCGAACGAGTAATCATTCAATCCGTTTGCAGGCATTGGCTTGCAGGAACTCTTCCAATATATCCTCGTAATTGCCATACAGCATGATGTGGTGGTTGCCCAGCGGTGTCTTGAGGAAATAGTCGGCAGGGGAGTTCATTTTTATCCGCACTTGGGTGCGGCACATATTGATGTAGTTTGTATTCTCAACAAGCGTGCCGGTGCTCAGGTAATATTCGTCCAGGCTTTCGCTTCCGCATTTTACGATGGTTACATCTCCCGTCGGCAGGATTCCCTGAATACCGATGCCGCTTTCCGTCTCAAAATGGTTGCGTATGATGAACTGCTCCGTTTGTGCGATGCCGATGGTGCAGTGTGCCAATATGATTTCATTGGTACGGGCATTTATCATGGAAGGATTGGCCATGAAGGAGTTTTTCCCCGTCAGCACTTTTACGGCCAGCATGGTGAAGACGGATTGCAAATCGCCTTCACATCCGGCAATGATTCCTTCGTCGTTCAGCAAGGCAAGGGCAAGGCAGCCGGTGGTTCCCGTTTGGTCTATCAGGCGGAAGCAGCTGAGGGTAATGGCGCTCAGTCGCTCTTCCTCTACAATCCTCTTGATGGCTCGATACAGCCGCATGGCTTTTATCATGTCTTCGGGGCTTGCCTCTCGGCAGGCAAG
>ULTA01038697.1_pt1 | contig 22669 bp, 25 predicted proteins | sample 1957181 | NCBI WGS metagenome assembly ULTA01 (sample SAMEA4835722, study PRJEB28245) | human gut metagenome | biome: gut microbiome; material: fecal sample | place: Denmark | collected 2008
GCCGCTTTGTGGACGCTTTCAACGACATGTCCGTGAAGATAGGCGAGGCGGGAAAGACGCAGTCTGAGTTCATCTCCTCCGTCTCGCACGAGCTGCGCACGCCGCTCACGGCCATCACCGGCTGGAGCGAGACGCTCATGTACGACGAGGCAATACAGGGAGACTCCCGCAGGGGCGTGGAGATAATCTCCTGCGAGGCTGGCCGGCTCACAGGCATGGTCGAGGAGCTTCTGGGGATCACGCGCATACGCGACGGGCGCTTCACGCTGAATCTCCAGGAGGTGGACCTCGACTCCCTGCTGGAGGAGGTCGCCTTCACCTACGGCGAGCTTTTGAAGCATGACGGCATAGAGCTCGGCTACGAGCCCGCGGAGGAACCTCTCCCGCCCGTGACAGGCGATCCGGCCCGTATAAAGCAGGTGCTGCTGAACATCCTCGACAACGCCGCGAAATACGGCCGCCGTGGCAAGAAGATTGAGCTCACCTCCGGCGTGGAGGGCGAGTACGTGCGCGTGAGCGTGCGCGACCACGGCCCGGGCTTTGCGGACGAGGATCTGCCCCACGTAAAGGAGCGCTTTTACAAGGGCCGCGGCAAGGAGCGGGGCAGCGGCATAGGCCTCGCCGTCTGCGACGAGATAGTCACGCGGCACGGCGGGCGGCTCGTCATAGGCAACGCCGAGGGCGGCGGCGGGCAGGTCTGCGTCGAGCTGCCCATAAAAACACAGTAATTTTAAGATTCAGAGGTCTGTAATGGCTAAAAACAACGAACAAGTCTGCTTCCGCACCACCATAGGCGGGCAGGCGCTAATAGAGGGTATCCTGATGCGCGGGCCGGACAAGCAGGCCATAGTCTGCCGCACGGCCGAGGGCATGACCGAGAAGGTGGAGCCCCTGAAGCTCGTGAAGGACAGGCACCCGGCCCTGGGCTGGCCCTTCATCCGCGGGCTCGTCATTTTTGTGGATTCCATGGTCAAGGGCATGAGGGCGCTGACCTATTCGGCGAGCCTTCTGCCCGAGGATGAGCAGGAGGAGCCGACGAAGCTCGACCTTTGGCTTGAGAAAAAGCTGGGCAGCGAGAAGGCGGAGAAGATAGTCATCGGCATAGCCGCCGTGCTGGGCGTGCTGCTGGCCGTGGGGCTTTTCCTCTTCCTGCCCACCTTCATCGCCGGGCTCATCCCGGGCGTGGACGGGCATTATACCCTGCGCAGCCTCCTCGAAGGCGCGCTGAAGATCGTCATCTTCCTCGTCTACCTCGGCCTCATCGCCCGGATGAAGGACATGAAGCGTCTCTTCTCCTACCACGGCGCGGAGCACAAGACCATCTTCTGCTACGAGAAGGGCCTGCCCCTGACGGTGGAGAACGTCCGGCCCCAGAGCCGCTTCCATCCCAGGTGCGGCACGAGCTTCCTGCTCGTGGTCATCGTGCTGGGCATCTTCGCGGGGCTCTTCATACAGGTGGACAGCACGCTGCTGCGCTTCGCGCTCCGGCTGCTGCTGCTGCCCGTCATCGTCTGCGCGGCCTATGAGCTCAACCGCTGGGCTGGCCGGCATGACACGAACATCGTCTCGCGCATCGTCACCTGGCCTGGCAAGCAGCTCCAGCACCTGACGACCAACGAGCCGGACGACGGCATGATAGAGTGCGCCATCCGCGCGCTTGAATTGGTTATTCCGGAAGAGAAAGGCAAGGACGCCTGGTGATCGCTTCGCACACTTGCGGGCTGAGCGGTGTTTTTTCCGAGGTACACGCCCCCGGAAAAAACCTATTGCAATCTTATGCAATATTCGGGCAAAACCTTTGCAGACAATTAGGGGGATGGGGATATGCCGCGGACATACAGCGAGCTTTATATATCCGTGCGCAACCGGCTGCGCGACGCCGGGATAGAGGCCGCGGAGCTTGAGGGCAAGCTCATAGTCGCGACCGCCGCCGGGAAGACGACTGAAAAACTGCTGCGGGACATGCGCTTTTATGCGACAGACGAGGTGGAGCGCCGCACGGAATCCATGCTGGGCCGGCGACTTGCAGGGGAGCCTGTGGCCTATATAACGGGGGTCTGGGAGTTCCGGGGCCTGCCGATGGAAGTGAACCCTTCCGTGCTCATCCCGAGGGTGGACACGGAGGTCCTGGCGGAGACGGCGATACGCTGGCTGCACGGGCGGAAGATGGACGCGCGCGTCCTGGACCTGTGCAGCGGCAGCGGCTGCATAGGCTGCGCGATAGCGGACGCCCTGCCCCAGGCCCGCGTGGTGCTGGCGGACGTCAGCCCCGAGGCCGTGGAGGTCAGCCGCCGGAACGTGCGGCGCAACGGCTTGGACGGCCGCGTGGGCTTCCTGCTGGCGGACGTCATGAAGCAGCCCCCCATCATGACGGGCAGCTTCGACCTTGTCGTCTCGAACCCGCCCTACATTCCGACCTTCGACATTCTGACGCTGGAGCCCTCCGTGCGTGATTACGAGCCGGTCTGGGCGCTGGACGGCGGGGACGACGGTCTGGACTTCTACCGCGCCATCCTCAAAAACTGGCGCGGGGTCATCCGCCAGGGCGGTATGCTGATGTTCGAGGTCGGCGAGGAACAGGCGGGCAGCGTCAAGGACCTCATGCGCATGGCCGGCCTGCACGACGCGCAGTCGGTGCTCGACACGCGCGGCGTGGAGCGGGTCGTGACGGCCAAGGCATAGACTGAACCTTCAATCATTTCATTTTATCGAGGTGTGACATGGCAGAAAAGAAAAAGGCGGCGCCCTCCGCGGCGCCCAGCCCCGCGGGCGACAAGAAAAAGGCCCTGGAGACGGCCATCGCCCAGATAGAGAAGAACTACGGCAAGGGCGCCATCATGCGCCTGGGGGACGACATACCCGTGAATGTCGAGGCCATCTCGACGGGCTCGCTCTCCCTGGACCTCGCGCTCGGCATAGGCGGCGTGCCGCGCGGGCGCATAGTCGAGATCTACGGCCCCGAGAGCTGCGGCAAGACGACGCTGGCGCTGCACGTCGTGGCCTCCGCGCAGAAGGGCGGCGGCGAGGCGGCGTATATAGACGTCGAGCACGCGCTGGAGCCCGCCTACGCCCGCGCCCTGGGCGTGGACATAGACAACCTCCTCATCTCCCAGCCGGACACCGGCGAGCAGGCGCTGGAGATAACCGAGCAGCTGGTGCGCTCGGGCGCTCTGGACGTCGTCGTCATCGACTCGGTCGCGGCCCTGCTGCCGCGCAGCGAGCTGGAGGGTGAGATGGGCGAGAGCAGCGTCGGCGTCGTGGCGCGGCTCATGAGCCAGGCGCTGCGCAAACTCGCGGGCGTCGTGTCGAAGACCGGCTGCATAGTCATCTTCATAAACCAGCTGCGCGAGAAGATAGGCGTCATGTACGGCAACCCGGAGACGACGCCGGGCGGCCGCGCGCTCAAGTATTTCGCCAGCGTGCGCATAGACATGCGCCGCATCGAAACGCTCAAGAACGGCTCCGAGATGATAGGCAACCGCACCCGGGCCAAGGTCATAAAGAACAAGGTCGCGCCCCCCTTCAAGGAGGCGGAGTTCGACATCATCTACGGCCAGGGCATCTCGAAGGTCGGGGAGATAATAGACCTCGCCGTGAAGCTGGAGCTCATAGACAAGGCGGGCGCCTGGTTCACGGTGGGCGAGACCCGGCTGCAGGGCCGCGACAACGTGCGCGAGTATCTGGAGCAGAACCCTGAAGTCATGGACAGGCTGGAGCAGCAGATACGCGACAACGCGCACAAGCTCATGACCCCGCAGGCCCGCAAGGCGGCCATAGCCGCGGGCCGGGCCGTGGACATCTCGGCGGACGATTTCGATGGCTGAGACCCCCGCCGAGAGGGCGAAGGCCCGCGCGCTGCGCCTGCTGGAGAAGCGGGATTATTCCGAGGCCGAGCTCGCCGCGAAGCTCGTGGAAAAGGGCGATGACCCGGACTCAGCCCGCGCCGCGGCTGCGCGCATGGCCGAACTCGGCTTTGTGAACGACGAAAACTACGCGGCCATGGTCGTGCGGCACTACGCCGCGAAGGGCTACGGCCGCGCACGGATACGGGAGGAGCTGCGCCGCCGGAAGCTGCCGCGCGAGCTCTGGGACGCCGCGCTCGATGAGCTGCCGGAGCAGTCGGACACGGTTGAGCGCCTGCTCATGCAAAAGCTGCGCGGCCGCGCCCCGGAGGGGGCCGAGCTGCGCCGCGCCTGCGCCGCGCTCATACGCCGGGGCTTCTCTTGGGAAGAGGTCTCCTCCGCGGCGAAGAGGCTCAGTCATGGATTGGAGTTGGACGAATGAAGGTAGGCATGATCTCCCTCGGCTGCCCGAAGAACCGGGTCGCCTCGGAGCAGATGCTCAAAAAGCTCGCGGACGCGGGCTATGAGCTCACGAACGACGAGACCGAGGCCGAGGCCATCGTCATAAACACCTGCGCCTTCATAGAGGACGCAAAGCAGGAGGCCATAAACACCATCCTCGAAACGGCCCGGCTCAAGGAGACGGGAAGGCTCAAAAAGCTCGTCGTCGCCGGCTGCCTCTCGGAGCTCTACAGGGACGAGATCATCTCCGAGATGCCGGAGGTGGACTCCGTCATCGGCGCGGGCAGCTACGACGAGGTGGCGGCGGCCCTGGAGGGCGCGCTCAGGGGCGAGAAGCCGGTCATAATAGGCGACAACTGCGCCGCCGTCTCGGAGACGGGGCGCGTCATCAGCACCGGCGGGGTCTGGGCCTACCTGCTCATAGCGGACGGCTGCGACAACCACTGCTCCTACTGCCTCATCCCGAAGATACGCGGGCGCTTCCGCTCCCGGCCCATGGAGAACATCCTGGCCGAGGCCCGACAGCTGGCAGAGCGCGGGTACAGGGAGCTCATCCTCGTCGCCCAGGACCTCACGCACTACGGTTTCGATCTCTTCGGCAGGCCGAGCCTCGCCGCGCTCCTGCGCGAGCTCGTGAAGATAGACGGCCTGCGCTGGATACGCCTGCACTATCTCTACCCCCACGAGCTCGACGACGAGCTCATAGAGCTCATCGCCTCGGAGCCGAAGATCGTCAAATACATCGACATCCCCATCCAGCACATAGACGACCGCATCCTCCGGCGCATGAACCGGCGCGACACGGGCGAGAGCATCCGCGCCCTGTTCAAGAAGCTGCGCGAGCGCATCCCAGGCCTCGTGCTGCGCACGAGCCTCATAACCGGCCTGCCCGGCGAGGGCGAGGCGGAGTTCGAGGAGCTGTGCGAGTTCCTGCGTGAGGCGAAGATCGAGCGCGCCGGGGTCTTCCCCTTCTCGCCCGAGGAGGGCACGCCCGCCGCGAGGATGGAGTATCCGCCGAAGGATGTCGCCATGGAGCGCGCCGCGCTGGTGGAGCGGCTCCAGGCCGAGGTCATGGACGTGTGGGAGGACTCGCTCGTCGGCCGCGAGGTCGAGGCCATCTGCGACTACATAGACGGCGAGACGGGCCTCGCCGTGGGCCGCAGCTGGTTCGATTCCCCCGGCATAGACGGCGGAGCAGTCATGGAGGGCGAATGTGAGCCCGGAGACATAGTCACTTTCCGCGTGGAGAGCGCCGAAGACGGCGTCCTCAGAGGGAGGATAATATGAAGCTAACGACAGCCAGCAAGATAACGATCGTCCGCGTGCTGCTCATCCCCGCCGTGCTGGTGCTCATGTACCTGGACTTCCCCGGTCACATGTACTGGGCGCTGGGCGTCTTCGTCCTCGCCTCCGTCTCCGACTTCGTGGACGGCTACATCGCAAGGCACTACAATCAGGTCTCGAACTTCGGCAAGTTCCTGGACCCCCTGGCGGACAAGCTGCTCGTCATCTCGGTCATGCTCGTGTATGTGGACACGGGCCTCTTCCCCGCCTGGGCGGCGATAATCGTCGTGGCGCGGGAGCTGGCGGTGACGGGCCTGCGCCTCGTGGCCGTGGAGGGCGGCAAGGTCATCGCCGCCGCCTGGTCCGGCAAGATAAAGACCGCCTCCACCATGGTCTGCTTCATCCTGCTGATGCTGCCCGTCCCGGATTGGACGGTGACGGCCTGCTGGATAGTCGTCCTGGCCACGACCGTCTACTCCGGCATAGAGTATTTCGCAAAGAACGCCTCGGTGTTCAAATAAGCCACTGACCCGGCGCGGCGGAACCCCGCCGCGCCCCCTTTCAAACTGCCTATGGAAAAAACTGCTCACAAGAAAAATCTCCGCCGCCTGGCGCCGGTGCGCCTGGGTATAACGCTCCTGTGCCTTTTGGCCGTGGCGCTCATCTACGCCCTGCGCGTGGACGGGGGCGCGATGCTCTGGGTGTATGAGCACGTGACGCACCCCTACCATCTCTTCATGTCGAAGCTCTGCTCCCACTTTGCCTTCTCTGCGGCGGAGCTCGTCTACGCTGCTGCCATCCTGGGCCTCGCGGCCTACCTGCTCTGGTGCGTCTACCGGCTCATCCGCTTCCCGGAGAAGCTCTGGCAGCTCTACCGCCTGGTCCTCACCCTCGCCATGGCGGGCGCGGTATTCTGGGCGGGGCTCAGCGTCATGTGGACACCCTGCTACTACGCGCCCGGCTTTGCCGAGCAGTCCGGCGTGGACGACGGGCCGTTGGAGCTGGAGGAGCTTGAGACCGTCACCCGCTGGTTCGCCGCCCTGGCGAGCGAGTACGCCGACGAGGTGCCGCGCGACGAAAATGGCGCCTGCACGACGGACAGGGATTCCGTCCTCGACCGGGCCGCCGGGGTCTTCGAGGGCGCCGCAGAACTCTACCCCTTCCTCGACGGCGAGGCGCTCCGGCCGAAGCCCATCCACTTCTCCCGCATCATGAGCTACCTCGACTTCACAGGCTTCTTCTTCCCCATGACGGGGGAGGCCAACCTCAACATGGATTCGCCCGTCTTCCTCCTGCCCTCGACGAGCCAGCACGAGATAGCCCACCAGCGCGGCGTGGCCATGGAGCAGGAGTGCAACTTCGTCGCCGTCCTCTCCTGCCTGGAGTCGGAATACGCGGACTTCCGCTACGCCGGCGCGGCCCTGGCCTACATCTACCTCGGCAACGCCCTGGCCGGCGCGGACTACGAGGCCTATACCGAGATCTACTACAGCCTCTCCGACACCGTGCGCGCGGACTTCAAGGCGCAGTCGGCCTATTGGGACGAGTTCCGCGACAGCGCGGCGCAGAAGGCCTCGAACACGGTGTATGACTCCTTCCTCAAATCCAACGGCCAGGAGCTGGGCATGCAGAGCTATGGGGCCTGCGTGAACCTGCTGGTCCACTATTACATAGACGAGGCAAGGGAGGCGCTGGGATGAAGGACAGGGGCTTTTCCATCTGGTCTGCAGCCATAGACCTCATCGCGCTGGGCGCTATGACGCTCGTCATAAGCCTCGGCGTCGTGACGATATGCCCGGCCGCGACGGCGCTCTACTACTCCGTGGCCAAGTCTGTGAGACGCGGCCGCGGCGGGCCGTACAGGGAGTATTTCCGCTCCTTCAGGGAGAACTTCCGCCAGGGCGCGGCGCTCTCCGTCATACTGGCGCTTTTCTGCGCTGTTGGCTTTTTCGCGGCGGTGTACGTGGTGAATCTGCCGCAGAGCGCGGCCGTGGACTTCTTTTACAGGGCGACCTTTTTCTTTGCCCTCATCGTGGCCTTTCTCATCCTGGCCGTGGCCTGCCCGGTGCTGAGCCGCTTCAGGTTCAAGACGGCGCAGATACTGCTGTTCTCCCTGCGCGCGGCGCTGAGGTTCCCGCTCAGGACGCTTGGCCTTGCGGCGCTCTGGGCTGCGCTGGGCGCAGCCTTCCGCTTCTTCCCGCCCGCGCTCATCCTGGCCCCCGGGCTGGGCACATTTGCCGCGACCTTCCTGCTCGAACCCGCCTTCCGGCACTACATGCCGGAGCGCAGCGAGTTCGACGAGGGTACGGACACCTGGTATCTGGAATGATCGACATGAAAACTAAAAGACTCATCTGCATGCTGCTGGCCGCCGCCTGCCTGTGCGTCTGCTGTTCCGCCTCCGCGAGCTCGGAGGACGCGGGCTTCTGCGGCGTACCTTTCCTCGACAGCCGCACCGTGCTGGTGGGCGATTCGCTCACCTGCCACCTCGTGGACTATTTCCTGAAGCCCATGGATCTGCTCTGCGGCGCGAGCTACATGGCCGCGCCCAACAGCGCCGTCAACTACTACTTCGAGGACTGGTGGCCCCTCAAGCCCCTGGAACAGAACGCCTACGGCAGCACGACGAGCCCCGGACTTGAGGGCCTGACCTTCGCCGAGGCCGTGGAGGCCACGGCGGGCCGTTTTGAGCGCGTGCTTTTCCTCATGGGCTCGAACAGCAGCGAGTACTCCGTCGTGGAGGACTACACCGTCGTCATCGACCACATGCTCGAAAACTGGCCGGAGGCCACGATCTACGTCCAGACCGTGCCGGATTCCGTGACCGGTGTAGTGGCAACGGAGAGGATAAACGGCGTCATAGCCGACACAGTGGCCTATTACGAGGCTCTGGGCGAGACGCGGGTGGTCCTGCTGGATTCGCACTCCTGCTGGGGCAGCGGCTGCTATCTGCCTGACGGGGCCCACCTGACGGACATCGGCATCCGCCGCTGGTACGATTTTTTGGCGCAGAATCTGCTCGCCAGGGGCTACCTGATGGACGACCTCGCGGCGAAGAGCCTGCCGGAGCTGCGCCGCGCCCGCGCCGAACAGCAGGCCCTCCGCCTGGCGGAGCGCAGCTTTGTCATAAGTCCCCTTGAACGCTGAGCTCACAAACACCTGTAAAAAGCGCCCTGTTGGGGCGGTCCAATAAAACAGTATAATAATGTTTTCGGGAAGGCGGCATGAGTAATCATGCCGCTTTCCCGTTCATAACGTCATAGAGTAAATTGGCGGGGAGTATGCCGATATAGTTGTCACATCCTGCACTCGGTGTCCGCTGGACTTGTCCGGTGCATGAACATATACGGCATTTACCATATCGTTCAGAATTTTAGGTGTCAGCTTCTCCAAGTACAGGTATTTCTTTGCCTGTCGGATAAACCTGTCAACATTCTCCGCTTGATTTTCTTGATTCTGTATTTCGTTTTCAAGCATTTCAATCTTGGCTCTCAAGTCTGCCTGCTCCTGCTCATAATCGTCAGACAACATCTGAAAACGAGCTTCGGACAGTTTACCATTGACCATATCCTCATAAATACGCTTAAACAATCTGTCCAGTTCCGCCAGACGGTTTTCAACTTTCTGCAAAGTTCTCTTCTTGGCAGAAAGCTCTTTCTTTACTTCCTCACTTCGCTTTGCACCTAATGCTCTGCGGAACGCATCCTCATAATCAGCAACACATTGGATTACCAACCTCATGTGTTGGAGTGTACCTTCTTCCAGTACCACGGCACGGATGAAGTGAGTGTCGCAAACTTCCTTGCCCTTTTTACGGAAAGTGGAGCATACAAAATGGTCTTGTCTGGTTTCAAAACTGTTGCTGGTGCAGTAGTACAATTTCTCACCACAATCGGCACAGCGGACGAGACCGGAGAACATATTGGTCTTGCCTGTTCTGGTAGGTCTGCGTTTGTTCTTGCGAAGTTCCTGTACACGGGCGAAGGTTTCTTCGTCAATAATGGCTTCATGGGTGTTCTCGAAAATCTTCCATTGATCGGGAGGGTTTTCGAGTTTCTTTTTGCTTCTGTACGACTGCTTACGGGTCTTAAAGTTGACCATGTGACCAAGGTATTCCATCTTTTCCAGTATGCCGGTGATAGTGCGTGGTGCCCAATCGTAAGGATTGCCCGGTGTCTTTGCAGGAGCATTTCGTCCCATCTTCATCCAATGAACGGTGGGGCAATCCACCTTTGCTTCCTTCAGTTTCTTGGCGATTTGAGAGGGACCGAAGCCCTCCATACACCATGCGAAGATCTGACGGACAACGGCTGCGGCTTCATCGTCCACAATCCAATGTCGCTTTGGATTGTCGGGGTCTTTCATGTAGCCATAGGGCGGATTGGTGGTCAGATACTCACCGGATTCGCCTTTCTGCTTCATAACCGCCTTGACCTTTTTACTGCTGTCCTTGACACAGAACTCGTTGATGATATTCAAGAACGGAGTAAAGTCATTGTCCTGCTGGTTGGCGCTGTCCACACCGCTGTTCACGGCGATGAAACGGACATCGTGTTCGGGGAAAAGCATTTCCGTGTAGAAACCGACCTCCAGATAGTTTCTGCCGATACGGCTCATATCCTTGGCGATGATGACACCGACCTTATCGTTCTCGACCAACTCAATCATTCGTTTCCAATCGGGTCTGTTGAAGTTGGCACCAGAGTAACCATCGTCCACGAAAGATTGGATGTTGCGGAAACCTTGTTCTTGTGCGTATTTTTTGAGAATCGCCTTTTGGAAACAGATTTGTCAAGGGGGTTTTACTCTGAAAACACCCGAAATTACAATACTGCGACAAGAACCACAGCAATATGCCACATTCTCTATCGCCTCGTATATACTGCATGCAAAAATATTCACTTTTTTGCTAATTATAATTATTGCAAACCTTATAGAATGATGTTATGATGATTTCGTAAATACTGTGGGCTGTCTGACACAATCGATATGATAGGAGGTAACATCATGATTCATTTTACTGCTAAGCAGTTTGACTTTTTGTGCGAACGATTTAGGTGTACCTTCCCGTTATGTAAAGGGCAAATTAAAATCATTCATTTATGCGCATAAGTTGGACTGCTGTTGGTCTGCTTATGCGCTTTTTTTCAGGAGGGAGGTAATTAAATGCGTTACAGAAGAAGTTTGCTGGCTTCATTTTTGGTCATTGTTCTAACAGCTTTGTTGCTTTCTGCCTGTTCCAACAATAACAAAGAAAACAAATTGTCAGAATTGGAGGATATCAAACTGAACCAATATATGACTGATTCTGGCATTACAATTCCAGAAAGTGTAGACATGGACACAATTCGTAGCATAATCATTGAATTGGAAGATAATCCCGAGCATCCAGCACCCATTGTAGGCGACACTTTGATTGCAGACTTGTACGAGGACATCCGCAATTTGGTCGTTGAATATGAAGCTGGCAAAAAATAGATTTGATTTACTTTCTGTATACCATAGTGTGATTTTACTACAAAACGAACCTCTTCAATAAAATCAGCCAAAGTAGTCCATCCTAAAGATACTACCATATCGGGATTGCTTTCAAGATCAGCAAAAAGCTTTGGTAAATCAATACCACTTAATTCTTCTGGGATGGAAACACCCTGATTCAAAAGAAAATTTCTACACTCCTCATAATCAAGAGAAGATAATAACACGCCGTTTTCATTTTACCGAAGAGGGGTTTCGGCGGCGGCTGCACAAACGCCAATGGACAAAGCCATACAAAATGAAAGTACCAAAGCAAATAATCGTTTCATTTTGACCCTCCTTGTTGTAATCGTCAAGGTATTAGTACGGCTCCGTCTGCTCGTGTATTAGCATACACATTGCAGTATAGTACACTATATTCATGGAATGCTACGACAATGCCAAACTATAATTGCTACGCCTATGCCATCGGACGGACATCCGATTGTCAACCGGGAGATTTTTCAAATCAATCGTACAATCATTCTTCCAACATTGACGCTGTTGCTACAATGATCAAGGATGATTTGACTGGAGATTTAGGTTATAATTGTGTCAAGGTACAAAGCAATCGTCCTACTTCGACTAGTGGATGGACTAATGTCATTGCAGTAAGAAAGGATACCACTGGCGACTTTTACGGTTTTAATGACTACCATTTCGCCAAACTCTCTTCTTCTAATTGGTATCATAAACCTGGAGGAACCGCTGTATTAAAGTTTATTAGTCCTCCATCGAATTCTGTAGATTGGACAAATGAGGCTTACGATGGGACTTATCATGAACCGACAATTACATACGATAGCGACTTGAGATATTTGTCGTACAAATCCAGTCATGGTGATACAACATATACTTGGACAGGAGAGCACTATCATTCCGGAACAATACACTATTATCTTTATGCGTATGTGTGTGATGATTGTGGCGGTTATGCAAGCACGGTTTGGACAAGCACACCGTGCGCTGGCCCTCCTTGTGCAACGCCGTGGAGCTATACTCCAGAGCTAGAAGTTTCATAATTAGCTGGTTACGTCCCCTGCCAACGCATCACTGTGTTGGCAGGGGATTTTTTGCAGAACTAACCGTTGAAACGTAGGAGTGCATCGATAAAAGCACCCTCCCCGCTAAAATTTTACCGTTCCCAACTGTCTCTGTTTTTCTTCCCGTTCTGCCTTTGCTGTGTCTGATGTTTTTGTTTCTGATGCAAGCGTTCACGGATGGGGCGTACTATTACTTCTGTCACGCCCTCAGATGCCTTCATCTGCTCGATGATAAGTTCAAGGCGGTTCTGTGCCTGCTCGTTCAAATCCGCCAGATACGTCCATAATTCGCCGTTAAGACATAGATCATTGAAGCGGATGGGGTTGTGTTCCTTGATATAATCTCTGTGTATGCGTCCCCACCGACCAATAGGTCTGTTTTCCTTCGACAAACGAATATCGGGAATAAAGTAATCACCGCAACGGATATAGTTCAGTTCCTGCATCATATGTACCTCCAATAAGATTCAAACATTCTGTTAAAGATAGAAAAAGGCGATACCTGGTTGTGAAAACCAAGTATCGCCAATTTTTCTTGTCGCACTCCTGTACGGCAGCTACCCTATGTCAGTAATGTTCTCATACTGTCTTATTGGAAACTACCCTTGGGGCGCTTTTTTGTTTTTCCCCGCTCTGGGGGCGCCCCGCGGCAGACAGAATACGACAGAAAACACCATTCGGCAATTTGTCGAATGGTGTCGATTTATGTAAACAAAAAATTGCCTTAATCATGCAGCTTTATATTGCAATATCGGCGGCATTGTGCTAAATTATTACTACAAAAGCGGCTTTCCTGCTCAAAAATATAGATTGCAGTCCGTGATTTGTAATAATAACGGAGGTTTTGATTATGGAAACCAAAACGCGCGTTCTTATCGCAGAGCCCGGAGAGGACTTGAGACATTTGCTGGCAGCTCACATTGAGGAAGACGAGGGTATGGAGCTTGCCGGCGCGGCGGGCGACGGCGAGGAAGCGCTGGAGCTCGTCTCGCGTCTGCGCCCGGACGTGCTGCTGACGGAGCTGATGCTTCCGAAGCTGGACGGGCTCAGCCTGCTGCGCCGTGTGGCGGAGGCCAGCCCCGGCACCCGCTGCGTAGTGGTCTCCGGCTTCTGGAACGAGCGGGTCATCGCGGAGTGCTCGGAGCTTGGGGTCTGCTACTTCATCCCGAAACCCTGCGACGCGGCCTCGGTGCTCTCGAATATCCGGCAGCTCACCGCCGCGAAGCGGCCCCAGGCGGCGCGCATGCCCGTCGCCGCGCCGTACAGCGAGCCCAGCCTTGAGGCCATGGTCACGGACATCATCCACGAGATAGGCGTCCCCGCGCACATAAAGGGCTACCAGTATCTGCGCGAGGCCATCCTCATCACGATAAACGACATGGACGCCATAAATGCCGTGACGAAGGTCCTCTATCCCGCCGTGGCGCGCAAGTTCTCGACCACGCCCTCCCGCGTCGAGCGCGCTATCCGCCACGCCATCGAAGTAGCCTGGGACAGGGGCGACATTGAAACGCTGCAAAAGTTCTTCGGATATACGGTTTCCAACATAAAGGGCAAGCCCACGAACTCCGAGTTCATCGCCATGATAGCCGACTGCATGAGCCTGCGTCGGAAAGCCGCGGCGGTCAACTGAATACATCCCGGGAAGCGCCGCGGCGAGAGCCGCGGCGCTTTTCTGCCTTTTTCGCGCCCGCGGCGGCTTATAATTGCCGGGCCTTTGAAAGGAGGTACCGACTATGAAGCAGCTTTTATCCGTCTGCGCGGGGCCGCTCTCGGCCCTCATGGCGGCGCTGGCGCTCTGCGCCCCCCTGCACCGGACCGTGGACGCCGGCATAGACCCCGCGACAGACTATGGCGAAGCGATGATAGACGCCGCAGCCGCGGGAGATGAGGAGGCCGGGCGCGCCGCCGAGGCCGCCCGGAACGAGAAAATAGAGCTCCTCGGCCTCGACGAGGAGGAGATAAGCTATGACGACCTAGCGCTGCTCGCCAAGGTGATACATACCGAGGCGGGCAGCGCCTGGCTTTCGATGGAGTGGAAGATGGCCGTGGGCGAGGTGCTCCTGAACCGGGTGGCCTCTCCGGAGTTTCCGGACACGCTCCGGGACTGCGCCTTCCAGCCGGGGCAGTACACGGCTGCCGACGAGGGCTGGTTTGAGGTGCTGCTCCCCTTCCGCGACTGCGTGGAGGCCGCCTTCCGGCTGCTCTCGGGCGAACGGGTGCTGCGCGACCCTTCCGTGGTCTTCCAGTCCGGCGGCGTGCAGGGCGGCGGCGTCGCGCTCGAACTTACTGACAGCGTCTACGGCAGCGTGTACTTCTGCTATACCTCCCGTCCGGAGCTCTACGGCTGAGTTTTACTAAATATTGAAGAAAAAAATGAAGAATTGAATTGTGCGCCCCTCTCTGTTGTGGTAAACTATGCTCTGTCTTACAGAGAGGGGCGTGTTTTCACCTTGTTTGATCCAAACAACACATTCATGTACTGCCTCGTGGCCGTGGTGATAATCTTTGTCATTGCCATGTCCGTCAGGTTCATAGTCCTCGCCTGGAAGCGGGCGAGGAAGCTGGGCATCAGCACACAGGTGCTCCGGCGCACCGCCATGTCGGCGGCGGTCTTCACGGTGGTCCCGGCCATCTCCATATTGCTGGGCGTCATCGCGCTGTCGAAGGCGCTGGGCTTCCCGCTGCCCTGGCTGCGGCTGTCCGTCATCGGCGCGCTTACATACGAGACTCCCGCGGCGGCCTCGGCCGCCCAGGCCGTGGGCACGGATCTGAGCCAGCTCATCACGGAGCCCCGTGTCTTCGCCGCCATCGCCTGGGTCATGACGCTCGGCATAGTCCCCGGCACCATCCTGGTCCCCGCTTTCGGCAAGAAGATAGAAAACGGCATCATGCGTATCCGCTCGAAGGACGAGAAGTGGGGCGGTCTCTTCATGTCCGCTCTGTTTTTGGGCATGATAAGCGCCTTTCTCGGCATGGTGTTCGGCACCATCCGCGAGGGGCTCCGGGGCTGGATACCCTTTTTCGTCATGGTCGTCTCAGCCATTCTGATGTGCGTGTGCGCCCTGTTCGTGAAGGTGCTCAAGTGGAAGTGGATGGAGCAGTACGCCCTGCCCCTGAGCATGCTGGGCGGCATGTTCCTGGCCATACCCATCACGAACCTTGTGGACAGTCTGGTGTAAGGAGGCGGACAAAATGGACAGCTACAACGCTTTCAGAGATTACGAACACCGCGTGGGCCGCTGGTGGATGCTCACCGGCTTTGCCCTGCTGCTGGCGGTGCCGACGGCCATATGCGTGAGGTACGACGCCTGGCCGCCCATCACCTGGGTGCTGCGGGGCCTGCTCGGCGTCGCGCCAATTTACTGGACCGTCGGCACCATAGAGGTGCTGACCTATGTGCCGATGCTCGGCACCGGCGGCTCCTATCTCGGCTTTTTCACCGGCAACCTCACGAGCCTTAAGGTCCCCTGCGCGCTCAACGCCATGGAGGCCGCGGACGTCGAGCCCGGCACCGAGGCGGGCGAGGTCATCTCCACCATCGCTATAGCCGTCTCCGCCCTGGTGACGACGGCGGTCATCGCCGTGGGCGTGCTGCTGCTCAGCCAGATACGCGGCTTTCTGGAGTCGCCCGTGCTTCAGCCGGCCTTCGACAACATCCTGCCCGCCCTCTTCGGCCCCCTGGCCGTGGTCTATGTGGCGAAGAACTGGAAGGTCGCTCTGACGCCGCTGGTGTTCATGATAACGCTCTTTATCTGCGTGCCGAGTCTCGCCTCCTCGGCCAGCGTGCTCGTGCCTGTGGGCGCGCTGCTGGCGATAGGCGCCGCGCGCATCCTCTATAAGAAAGGACTGGTCTGATGAAGAAGCTCATAGCCGCCGGGGCAGCAGGGGCCGCCGCCGCGCTGGCGGGCGTGGTGACTGCGCGCACCCTGGCCTTCAAGCCGAAGCGCGAGGCCCGGCCCGCGCCCGACGCCGCAGGGGTGGACGGAAAAAAGGTCGCGGAGGACCTCGCCGCCATGATACGCTGCCGCACCGTCTCGAACCTCGACCACAGCCTTGAGGACGAGGCCGAGTTCGAGAAATTCCGCGCCCTGCTGCGTGAGCGCTTCCCGCTCCTGCACGAGCGCTGCGCGCCGGAGCGCGTGGGACGAAACGGCCTGCTCTTCACCTGGAAGGGCCGCACGAGCGAGGCGCCCTCCGTCCTCATGGCGCATTACGACGTCGTGCCTGCGGACGAGGCCAACTGGTCGAGGCCCCCCTTCGAGGGCCTCATAGAGGACGGGGTCCTCTGGGGCCGGGGCACGCTGGACACGAAATGCACCCTCTGCTGCGCTCTGGAGGCCGCCGAGCAGCTGCTGGCCGAGGGCTTCACGCCGGCGCACGACCTCTACTTCGCCTTCTCCGGCGAGGAGGAGATAGCCGGTCCCTCCGCCTCCGATATCGTGGACGAGCTGCAAAGGCGCGGCGTGGAGCCGGCCTTCGTGCTCGACGAGGGCGGCGCCGTCGTGACGGGCGTCTTCCCGGGCGTGGACGCGCCCTGCGCGCTCATAGGCACCTCCGAGAAGGGGCAGATGCAGCTCTTCCTCGACATGAAGAGCGAGGGCGGCCACGCCTCCGCTCCCCCGCGCAGCACGATAGCGGGCAGGCTGGCCCGCGCCGTGACGCGGATCGAGAAGAGGCCCGCCCCCTTCACGCTGACCCCGCCGGCGGCGGAGATGTTCGACACCCTGGGCCGCCGCTCCATCTGGCCGGTGCGCATGGTATTTGCGAATCTCTGGCTGTTTAGGCCCGCGCTGGACCTCGCCACCCGGCTCATGGGCGGTGAGCTGAACGCCCTCGTGCGCACGACCTGCGCCGTCACGCAGATGCAGGGCAGCCCCGCGAACAACGTCCTGCCCCCGGACGCCTCCGTCGGCGTCAACCTGCGCATCATGTGCGGGGACAGCGCCGACAAGGCAGAGGCGCGCATCAGACGCGCCGTCGGGGACGAGGCCGTGAGCTTCCGCCGCGGCCCCTGGGCCGAGCCCTCTCCCTATTCCGAGACGGAGGGCTCCGAGGGCTGGGCGCGGCTCAAGAGCGCCGTGGAGCGCACCTGGCCGGACGCAATAGTCTCGCCCTATCTCATGCTCGCGGGCTCCGACTCGCGGCACTACGGGCGCATCAGCCGCAATGTCTACCGCTTCGGCCCGCTGGAGCTCTCGAAGGAGGAGCGCGGCACCATCCACGGCAACAATGAGCGCGTGCCGCTGGCCAAGGTCGTGAAATGCGCCGAGTTCTACCTGCGGCTCATCCGCAGCTGCTGAGAGGTGCCCGCATGAAAAAGAGCTTTTCCCGAGGCACCGCCCTCGTCGCCGGCACGGCCATGCTGCTCATAAACGGCGTGGTCTACGCCTGGAGCATCTATTCCTCGCCCTTCGTGGAGGGCTTCGGCTGGTCGAGCGCAAAACTCGGCGTCTGCTTCACGGTCATGCTGGGCAGCTTCTGCCTCGGCGGCGTCATAGGCGGCGCCGTGGCGAACTGGAAGGGCGTGCGCGTCTCCGTCCCCGCGGGCGGCGTGCTGGGCTTTGTGGGCTACCTGCTGTGCATGTTCCTGCAGGCCGACCGCCTCTGGCTGCTGTTCATCGCCTTCGCCATTGCGGGCATAGGCGTGGGCTTTGTGTATAACGGCGTGCTCTCCGCCGTCGTGCCGCGCTTTCCGGACAAGAAGGGCTTTGCCTCCGGCGTGCTGCTGATGGGCTACGGGGCCAGCTCCCTCGTGCTGGGCAGCCTGGCGGCCAAGCTCATCGCCACCCCCGGCTTCGGCTGGCATCTCACCTACATCCTCACTGGCGCGCTGCTGCTGGCCGCGGCCTTCATAGGCCTGCCCTTCATCCTGCCGCCGAAGCAGGAGGCGGACGTCCGCACAGCCGCGCCCAGCCGGGGCCTCACCCCGAGGCAGATGCTGCGCACGAAGCGCTTCTACCTCTTCTTCGCCGCCGCCGTCATAGGCACGGGCTACGGCTCGGGCCTCATAGCCCACGCGCGCTACATCTTCCTGGAGGGCGGCGCGCCGGAGGCGACGGCGACGCTGGCCGTCGGCCTCGTGTCGGTGATGAACGGCCTGGGCCGCATCATCTTCGGCATGCTGCACGACCGCTGCGGCTTCCGCGTCTCCCTGCTGGCGGACGCGCTGCTGTATATAGCGGCAGGCGCCGTCGCGGCGCTGTCGCTGGGCGGCTCCTACGCGTCGCTCATCGCGGCCATGATGGTCATCGGCGCCTGCTACGGGGCTGTGCCGACCATCTCCTCCTCAGTGGCGGGTGAGTTCTTCGGCCCGGCGCACTACGGGCGGAACCTCAGCATAGTAAACCTCAACATCCTGCTCGGCTCCTTCGCCTCGACGGTGGCCGGCTCCATGCAGACGGCAAGCGGCTCCTACTTCTCCACCATCTGCCTCTTTGCGGGCCTGGAGGTCGCGGCGCTGCTGCTCATACTCCTGCTCAGCCGCACGAAGAGCCTCGACTACTGAGCAAGAGAAAAGGCCCGGACCTTCCGTCCGGGCCTTTTCATCTATATTTTCCCCCAGCCGTCGAGGGGCAGGCGCTGCATCGCGCCGAAGACCTTGCTTTTGAGGTCCGGGTACTCCGCCGAGAGGCGGGAGATGAGCCTTTTTATCTCCTCCCTCTTCGACTCCTTGTCCTCGGGGCAGGTCGTGGGCACAAGTGGCAGGCCCATCTCCCGCACGAAGGAGGCTATGCTCCCCTCGCCGAGATAGAGCAGGGGCCGTATCTGCGTCACGTCCGCGCGCGACATGTAGGTCGAGGGCTTGAAGCAGCCTATCTGCCCCGTGAAGAGCAGGTTCATGAGGAAGGTCTCCACCGCGTCGTCAAAGTGATGGCCGAGGGCGAGCTTGTTGCAGCCGCGCTCCTTGATGGCGTCGTTGAGCGCGCCGCGGCGCATCTTTGAGCAGAGCGAACAGGGGTTGTCTTCCCCGCGCGCGTCGAAGACTATCTCGCGTATGTCGGTCTTTATAATTGTGTAGGGCAGCCCGCGCTCCGCGCACCAGGCGGCGACGGGGGCAAAATCCATGCCCGGAAAGCCCATATCTATGGTCACGGCCTCCAGCTCGAAGCCGGAGGGGTGGTAGCGCCGCAGGCGGTGCAGCGCGGCGAGCAGGGCCATGCTGTCCTTCCCGCCCGAGACGCCGACGGCCACACGGTCGCCGCGCTCAAGCATGCCGTAGTCGTCCGCGCAGCGGCGGACGTAGCCCGTGAATCTGTCGATATCCATAAAATCGCTCCAAAAACAAAAATCGAAATCGAGAATAAGCGAGTATACGCGAGAAAACGCGAGAATAAACGAGTTCTCATAGCAGAAACAAAAAATGCTGTTGACACACGCCCCGCCGGGTGGTATAAAAATAGGGCGCGTCCCCTGTATTTTAAGAGGCGCGCCGTCATTTGTCAAAGCATTTATCATATATAATTGGAGGCTAAGAAATGTCCACTACCATGCTGAACAAGGACACCGTCGTCCGCAAGTGGTACGTTATCGACGCTGCCGGCAAGCCCCTGGGCAAGACCGCCGCTCTCGCGGCCGACCTGCTGCGCGGCAAGCTGAAGGTCGATTACACCCCGCATGTTGACTGCGGCGACTACGTCATCGTCATCAACGCCGAGAAGGCGGTCCTGACGGGCAAGAAGCTTGAGCAGAAGTATTACCGCACTCACTCCGGCTATCCCGGCGGCCTGAAGGAGACCCGCTATGACCGTCTCATGAAGCAGAAGCCCGAGCTGGCCATGCGTCTGGCCGTGCGCGGCATGCTGCAGAAGAACACGATCGCCGACTGGCAGCTCAAGAGGCTTCGCGTGTTCCGCGGCGCAGAGCACACCCACGCCGCTCAGAAGCCCGAAGTCTGGGACCGCTAAGGGAGGTAAAGAAGAATGGCTACCTATAAGAGCAAGAAGGCTTATATGTACGGCACCGGCCGCAGGAAGAGCTCCGTGGCGCGCGTGCACCTCTTCCCGGGCGGCACCGGCAGCATCACGATAAACGGCCGCGACATAGACGACTACTTTGGGCTCGAGACCCTGAAGCTGATCGTCCGTCAGCCGCTGGTGACGACCGGCACCGTCGGCAAGGTCGATATCGAGGCCACCGTGTCCGGCGGCGGCGTGACCGGCCAGGCCGGCGCCATCCGCCACGGCATCGCCCGCGCCCTGCTGGCCGTGGACGAGAGCTTCCGCGCCCCCCTGAAGGCCGCCGGCTTCCTGACCCGCGACCCGAGGATGAAAGAGCGCAAAAAGTACGGCCTCAAGGCTGCCCGTCGCGCTCCGCAGTTCAGCAAGCGCTAAACGTCATACGAGACAAGCCAAATCCCCCGAAGCCTGCGGGCTTCGGGGGATTTTTGTATTCCGTTTTAATTTTGCCGTATATTTTTGACTCCAATCGTCATATACTTAAGTACGATTTAAAAATATAGTTGTTTTTTAATCCGAAATATGCTATGTTGAATTGACGATGAAAGGATTTGAGGTGAGCTCATGCCCTACGAATTGCTGGGAAAACTGTATTACGGGGACCAGAATGCATACGCGCAGGCGTACAGGGCGCGCTTTGACTCTGAAGACGCCGTCAGGCTTGATTTTTCCGTGGCGGGGAATCAGGCCTTTTTCGTCCAGAACACCGAGGTGCTGAAGCTGGCCTATGAGATCGTGAAGCTGGACAAGGTCGTATCGGCGCTCAGCTCGCGGCTGCCGGGGGTCGCAAAGGACCAGTACTCGAAAAAATGCCTCATAGACGAGATAGTCCTGACCAATAAGATCGAGGGCGTCTACAGCAGCCGCAAGGAAATAGACGAAGCCCTGGACATACTGGAAAAGCAGTCGGACAAAAAGGGCCGGCGCCACCGTTTCGTCGGCCTTGTGAACAGATACCTCAAGCTGCTGACCGGGGAGGAGATCCCGCTCGGGAGCTGCCAGGACATCCGCAGAATATACGACGAGGTGTTCCTGGAGGAGGTCGTCGCGGAGGAGCCTAAGCACGCGCCTGACGGGAAGATATTCAGAAAGGATATCTCCTCCGTACACAGCGAGACCGACAGGGTCATCCACCAGGGCCTTTACCCGGAGTCCAAGATAATTGCAGCCATGGAACAGGCCCTGGCCTTTCTGGGCGACGACTCCGTTGACCGGCTCTGCCGCATCTGCATTTTCCACTACCTCATCGAGTATATCCATCCTTTTTACGACGGGAATGGGCGTTTAGGCCGCTTTATTCTCAGCTACTGCATATCCGAGACCCTGGAGCCCCTGCTCTCCTACCGGATATCCGAGACCATCAAGGAGAATATCAAAGAGTATTACAGGGCCTTCAAGGACTGCAACGACCCTCACAATCTGGGCGACCTGACCCCGTTTCTGCTGATGATGCTGCGCATGATACTGGCCGCGCTCACGGAGCTGTCGGGCTCGCTGAGCAGGCGGCTGAAGAGCTGGGGAAGATACGAGACCCTGGTCTCCACTTTCCCGGAGGCTGAGGATGTAAACGTGCGCAATATGTACAGCTATCTCATACAGGCGGCGCTGTTCAGCGAGAAGGGCATCTCCACGGACGAGCTGAAAGCCTGCTTCCAGGAGAGCTATTATACGGTCCGGAAACTCCTTGGCAGCATCCGCCCTGAAATGCTCGTCTCCGGGCTGAAGGGCAAGTCCAAATACTATCAGCTCGATCTGAACGCGCTGGACGCCATGCTGCTCAAAATAGAGATGGATGGCTGCCCCTCAAATGCCTGAACACGAAGCAAAAGCCCCGGGACCGGCCGGTCCCGGGGCTTATTCAGCTCCCGCGGGGGGGTTCTATTTTTCCGTGCTCGGCCTCGAAAGCCTCTATGGCCTTGCGGATGAGGTAGATGACCTCCCCGTTGGCCGAGCGGCCGTAGTAATTCGAGATATCGTGGAGCTTGTAGTGCAGCTCGTTGTCGATGCGCAGTCCCAAATGCTTGCCCTTTTCCAGCTTCTTGAAGTCCATTTCCTCGCCCCAATCTTAATATGTACTCATTTTTCTGAAATTATGAGTTCATATTAAGGACATCGTATGGTACAATGGGGTGAATGTACTTAATTTAAGTACGTCAAATTTGGGGAAGTGATAAAATGAAGACAGCATATTTTGTAAGGCGGCCCAGGGTGCTTGGGGACCTGCTCGTGCCCCATCCCGTGGAGGCGGAGCGGGAGTACGAGGTGGCGGCGCGGGTGCTGCTTTCGGGCCTGGACTTTGAGAACTTCGCCACGGACATGCTGGCGGACAGGGCCTTCATCGAGGAGCACGCCGCGCTCTGCGGCGTGGGCGAGGTGCTGCGCTGCCTGCTGGTGCGGCGGCGCGGCGGTGACGGCGGGGTGCTCGTCCTGCCGGAGCGCGGCGCCTTCGTCGGCTGGGCCGCGCTGGAAAACTGAAAAGCGCGGAGCCCGAGGGCTCCGCGTTTTTTATCTCCAGAGTTTCCGTGGGTATACCCCTTCCTCCGTCAGCCTGCTTATGGCGGCG
>ULTA01045048.1_pt1 | contig 22504 bp, 25 predicted proteins | sample 1957181 | NCBI WGS metagenome assembly ULTA01 (sample SAMEA4835722, study PRJEB28245) | human gut metagenome | biome: gut microbiome; material: fecal sample | place: Denmark | collected 2008
GGTCGCATCGACCGAGCGCAGCCACCACATGCAGGCGGAGCCGGTGCTGGTGTGCTGGTTCTTGACCTTGCTGTTGCCGTTTTTGTAGTAGTCGTACTGCTTCTGATAGTTCTTCTCCGCGCTGTTGGCGTAGTAGCGGGTGCCGTGTACCTCGAACTCCGCCAGCAGGAAGATCTTCTGGGTGGTGGCGGTGACGTAGCTGGCGGTGTCGTTTCCGCCGCCGGTGTTGTCGCTGTACTTGGTGCAGTTCTTGATGGCATTCCGCCACGCCGCCGGGAGGGCGTTGAGGAAGGCGGGGCAGATGGTCTTCATCATGTGGCTGTTTTTCCACCCGCCGGAGTTGGTATTCGTGGTGTTCATGCAGAAGCCGGTACCGGTGCTGCCGTAGCTCTGGACGAAGGCGATGTCTCTGCCGTCCGCCGTCTTTCCGAACTGGAAGTCAATACCGTTGCCCTCCACGCTCTGGTTGTGGTTGAAGCCCAGGATGAAGGCGTAGACCGTCTGGTTCAGCGTGAGGCCTCCGAAGGTGCCGTTGACGGCGATGCCGATCTTGTCGCCCACTGCCCAGTAACTAGCCCCGGTGCCTGCTGCGCCCACGGCCTGGATGGTGGCCGGGTCATTGTCGGCCAGTGTCTTGCTGGGCAGGCTGACGGTGGCGGTGCAGACCACGCTGGCCGGGGCGGTGTGGTTGGTACCTGCGGCGACGGAGACCGTGATCTTCGCGGTGCCCTTGGCCTTGCCGGTGACGGTGATGGTGGTGCCGGAGAGGCTTGCCTCCGCGACGGCGGTGTTGTCCACCGACACGGAGATCGCGCCGTTACCGGCCCTGGTGACCGCGATGGTTTTCTGAAGGGTAGATACGTCCAGCGTCATCGTGGTGGGGTTGATGGACAGGGAGCCTGCCGCCTTGCCGATGCTCCAGGCGGCGCTCTTGGCCCCATAGGTGCCGTCGCTCCATTGGAAGTTGCTTGTGGGTGTGAAGGTGGCCTGGTAGCTCCCGGCGTTGGTGCCGCTGGTGGTGCCGCCCATGTCCAGCTCCACGGCGCTGTAATTGTCCCAGGTGGGCGACTGGGCGCTGCCGGTGTAGGTGAGGCTACCGCTCTGAGCGGGAAGCTGGACGGTCTTCCGCTTGATCGTCCAGGTAACCGTCCGGGCGGTCTGAGTGCCGTCGCTCCAGACGTACTCCCCCTTCGGAGTGAAGGTCGCCTCGTACTCCCCGGCGTTGGTGCCCTCTGTCACGCCGCCCAGGGTGAGCTGCTCCGGGTTATAGCTGTTCCAGGTAGGCGACTGGACGCTGGCGTTGTAGACCAGGGTGCCGTTCTGCGACGGGGTGGAACTGATCGTATTGGTGATGTCCTTGATGCTCTGGGCCGCTTCGTCTGCGGTCTGCTGTGCCTTTGCGGCGGCGGACGCGGCGGAGTCGGCGGTGGCTTTGGCTGTGTTCGCCGTCTCCAGGGCCTGGTCGGCGGTGCTCTTGGCGGTGTCGGCGGTACTCTTGGCGGTACCGGCCAGCGCCAGGGCCTGATCTGCCGTGCTCTTTGCGGTGTCGGCTACGCCTCTGGCTGCATTCGCGGCCTCCAGGGCGGCGTCGGCGGTGGCCTTTGCGGTGTCTGCAGTGTTCTTTGCGGTATTGGCGGTGTCCGCCGCCCCTTGGGCTAGTTTGCGGACGGCCTCCAGTTCCTCGCTGCTGCCGCCGGAACTGGGGGCGTTTACGGGGCCGTATCCCATGGTTCTGTCCTCCTTACTCGGTTACAAATTCGATTCTCCCGGAGCCGCCCACAAGGCCGAGGGTGGCCTGAAGCTCCGCCTTGGGCGCTGCCTTTGCGAAAAGCCGGAGCTTCCCGTCGAGGGTCTGGCAGGTGGGGCAGATACCGTCGGCGTCAGCGAGGGATTCCGGGTGGATCGTCAGGATGGGGGTCATCCGGGCGGTGATGGTTGCGATCTCGATGTCCAGCTGCTGAGGGTAGTCGCTGTTGAAGTCGCCGCCCTCTGCTTCCTCGCCCCCTGCGCCTGCCGGGTCGCTCGACCAGCCCTCCGTGGGGATGGTGATCTCCTGCTTGGAGATTCCGATGACACCTTCGTTGAGCAGTTGCTGCAGGTCGTTGTGGGTCACCACGCCAGGGGCGGCTGCGATGACCACCTCGATTTCATCCGAGACCACCAGCACCATGGGGAAGGAGAAAATGCTGGCCGGTAGGTCTGCGCTGTAGGCGGGGACGGGCTGCTGGTAATCGCCCAGGGTGGCGTATGCCACGTCGGTCTCCGTCTGCGTCTCCGGGTGCATGGCGTAGATGATGAATTCCGCCAGGTTGAAGGCCTCTTGCTCAGGGTGCTTGCTGTTGTCATACTGGACGGAGAGATAGAGACGGTCGTTCTCGTGCATCCGCTCTCCGATTGTGCCGTCTGCCACGGGGGCGACCAGCTGGTGCTGGTCTGCCAGGTTGGTGCCCTCCGACACCAGGCCGCTGCCGAAGGTCACGCGGGTCAGCTTCAGCGGCTGCTCCAGCGCCCCGCAGGCGGCAATCAGGGCACGTCCGTTCGTGGTGGGTTTGAATCCGTACTCCATGTTGTGTCCTCCTTATGGAATTTCCGGGAGAGGGATGGTGACGGTGGCCGTCATCTGCAGCCCCACCCGGCCCGTGTGGGTCATTGTGATTTCATCCGGGATGACCGGGACGGCGATCCTGGGTGTGATGGCCATGCGTCCGCCCAGCTCCACGCTCGCGCCGAACATGGTGATCTGGGTGATCTCCGGCATGGGCAGTCTGGTCTGGATGGCCATGACGCCGCCGAAGCGGAGCGGCTGCGTCCCCATGTCAGTGTCCACGGTGATGCCGTCGATCCAGCTGGAGAGCCGCTTAATGGTGGAGATCATCCGAATGAAAGCCGCCAGCCCCTCCAGGGTCTCGAAGGTGCCGTCATTCATGGCGCTCACCCGGAAGTGATGCGCTTCGCCGTCGTACTCATACCAGTCGGTGACCTTGCCGTTTCCGAAGATGGAGCGGATCACCCAGTTCACCGCCCAGGGTGTCCCCAGGTGGGCGTAAAACTCCAGCGTTCCCTTGATGAGCGTCCGCTTCGTCTCCACGGGCAGCGTCTCATCGTAGGCCGGAGTGCGAAGCTCCACGGCCAGGACATCCAGAATGAACTCCGGGGCGTTGTCCAGCATGGCCATGGTGAGGGTCTGCGCCGTCTCTGCCATGATGCGCCGCTTTTCCTCCCGGATGGCATAGCCCATGGCCATGACCTCCGGGTCATACTGGAGCGGGTTGTTCCGCAGCAGGTCGGTGATCTGGCCGTCGTATAGCTCAATCATCCTCAAGCCCCCCGTTGTCGGCGGCGCTGGCGGTGCATTTGGCCACCTGGGTCTCACCGACCACGGCAAACGTGGGGGCGGTCAGCTCCACCCGCTTGGCTCCTGCCGCCTTGATGCGCTGCACCAACTCATCCGGGTTGATGTCCCGGCCAATCTCCGAGGTCTGCCAGACGGTGTACTCCGCCACGGCCTTTTTCACGCTCTCCTGGATGGTGACGGCCTTGGCCTGGTCGCTGCGGTTGATGTAATAGGTCAAGTCGATGGAAAACTCCACGGCCTCCGGCTTCTTCACGGTCACCAGGTCGGTCATGGGCCGGATGCGTTCCTCGGTTAGGTAGTCCTGCAGTTCCTGCAGCAGTTCCTCCCCCGGCATGGAGCCGTCGGTCATAAGGACGTAGACGTCGACCTTCCCCGGCTCCGGGGAGACCGGCACCACCGAGCCGATACCGGCGTTGAAGGTCTTCGCCCAGTAGACGTATGCGTCCGATGGGCCTGCGGTACTGTAGCCGGACGGGGCCAGGTAGACGCGCTCCGCGAGGCTTTCGTCGCTCTCCCTGGCGGCTCCGCCCTCCGATGTGGTGACGTTGGCCACGCTCTGAATGTAGGGCAGGGGGTCTACCAGGATGTCCACTTGGCCGGGGAGGAAATTGTTTCCCTCCGTCCCCTCTGCGGTGCAGACCGCCTCCACGTCCACATATTCGTCTCCGGGAGCGATCTCCGCGTACTCCACGGTGGTAAAGTAGATTCCGTCACCGTTGGTCACGCGGATGCCTGCCGGGATGGCCAGGGCGTAGTCCTTCGTCTCCGAGGCCGTAAAGCGCACGGTAGTCCGCGCTGCCGTGGCCTCTTTTCGGCTCACGCTCCTGTTGGCGGCGAGGCCGTCCAGGAATTCGCCGTAGCTGTATTTCAGGAGGTCTTGCTTCCCGGCCCGGTCGACGTACTGCTCCGTCTGGTAGAGGTCGAGAGCCACGGCATAGAGGGCGATCCGCATGGGGTCTGCTGCCCCCAGCGTTACCTCCTTTCCGGTGATCTCCTGGTATCGCCGCTCGTAGTTGGAGACCAGGCGCTGCATCATCGCGTCGATGGTGTCGTTGTCGATGAAGGAGACGTCTGGCAGCTCCGCCAGCGGCTTCAGGGTTTCGTTAAGCAAGCACGATCACCGCCTTTGCTCGAAGTTTCCCGGATGCCTCCGGGGTCAGGGTCACTTGCTCCGCCCTGGCTCGCGGCTCCCATCTGTCCACGGCCTCCATGACGGCGACCGCGTAAAGGCTGCGGGCCACGTCCAGGGGCTTGTCCAGCATGGAGTTGTCCACGCCGAAGTCCCGGTACAAAGGGGAGGAGCCGACCGGCGTTGCCATGATCATCTCCACGTTTCGGATGATCTCTCGCTCCGTGGCACCGTCTCCGGCACCGTACTCGAAGCCGACCTCAATGTCTGCAACTTCCACCTGCGGTTCCTCCCCTCATAGGTATTCCTCCATGGTCACGCTGACGCTGGCTCGCAGCAGCTCGCCGCCGTTCAGGATCGTGTTCCATGCTTCGCTTGTGCTGTTGATCTTCCAGCGGTGTCGGCCCACCCTCCGGCCTCCAATGACCAGGGTGTTTACCGCCCCCCGCTCCACCAGGGCCTCCAGGCGCTCGATGTTCGCCCTGGGCCGGATGCCGAGGGTGGCGTCCAGCACCATGGTGAACGTCACCTGCTGCAGCCCTGGGCGGATGAATTCTGACTGGTTCTTCAGGCCTATGCGGCTGTGCGCCGCCCATTCGGCGCTGACGGTGCGGTTCAGGCTCTGAAGGAGCAGGGCCTCCCGCTCGCTCACCCGAAAGACGATGTCAGCCCCCCAATTTCCGATTGCCATGCTGCCCTCCTATCAATGGGGCGGAGAGGTCTCACCGTGGACGCCGGTGTGGGTGTGCTGCGTGAGCTTAATGGCTCCGGCGGTCACCTCTGTTGCGGCAGTGACGGTGGTGGTCACCTCCACGCCGGACGGGGCGTCGACGGTGACCTTGCCGCCTGCCAGGGTGATGGTGCAGCCGCCTGCCTGAATGGTCAGGGAGGCGGTCTTTTCGTCGTACTCCGCAGCGTCCCCGCCCAGGGTGCTTGTGTACTCCTGGCGGTAGAGGCCCTCCCGGCCACCGTGGGGCCGGTGCCCCTCGTACCAGAAGGGGCCGAGGATGATGGCCCTGCTGGTGCCGTTGGAGAGGTGCCCCACCAGCACCTGGTCTCCGATTTTCGGTCTCCAGTGCTCCCAGGCCAGGAAGGGGATTTCCGGCGTGGTGCTGCCGTCCTTGTCGTCGTAGGTCACCCGTGCGGTGCCGTCCGGGAAGTTGTAGCTGGAGATCCTGCCGATACGCAGGAGCTGCTGCTTGTCCATGGGTCTCCCCCTTTCCAGCCGCCTAGGCGGCGCTCTCTTTTGCCACGGTCACGGTGGTGATCCGTTCCTCCACCCGGCGCATCTCCAGGGTCATTTTGTAGCCGCTGCCGATGCTGTGGGTGATCTTCTCGATGTAATACTTGCCGTCCAGCTTCTGCAGTCCCTTGATCTCCACGCAGTCGCTGGCGATCAGGCCGAGCTGGGCCTTGAGCGTGATGCTCATGGTGGTGGTGCCCTTATTGGCGGTGTTCAGCTCCGCCAGGGCGATGGTGATGGCCTCCGATAGGTTGTCAGCGGCGGTGTTGCTGGTCTTGATGCGGTTGCCTCCGCCTGCCTCGACCGTGAAGGTCTTGTTCTGATCCGCGTTGGTGTACTGGTACTTGATGCCGGTGTAGGTGCCCTCCAGGGTGGTGTCCCAAGACCAGCCGGGTTCAAAGTCCGCCTCCGTCAGCGTCAGCTTCGCTGCCTTGGCCTCGTACTGGGCCTCTGAAAATACCACCAGTCGGTTGTCGTAAATCTTCAGCACCAGGCCGTAGTCCGTGACCAGCTTGTTGTAAAACTCGCAGTCCGACTGGTTGGTCTGCTCGATGCGCTTGATGTTGATGGTGTCGGCTTCGTAGAACAGGGCGATACCGGCACGGTCTGCGATCTCCTGGCCGATCTCCTGCAGCGTGGCGTCCTCATAGGTGAGGGTGCGCTGCGTGGTCTTGAAGCTGCTGTCTGCGGGGAGGGCCAGTCCCTCCAGGCTGAGTCGGATGGGTGGCCCCCCGCTGAAGCTGAAATCGTCCACCTGGAAGGTGCCGCAGGCGAAGGCCTGAATCTGCCCGTCGCCGTTCCAATTCCGGGCCTGAATGACCGGCTTGAGCGTGTCCCCCTTGACGGGGAACCATGGGCCGATCCAGCGTCGGCCCCGGTCGGTCAGCTCCACGCTGATACTGTCGCTGCTCCCGCTGGCCACGTCGATGTAGCTGAAGGAGGACAGGTCGGGGACGATGGATTCCGTGGCGTTTGCCCCGTTGTAGGTCAGGGTCACGGTTGCTTTGCGCGGTTCCATGGTTCATCGCCTCCATTCCGGGAGGCCGCTGTCCTGCTGCGTTTCCTCCGGCAGGGCCGGAGCGGCCACGTGGACGCCGCCGGGGAATATCTGATAGTCCAATAGGCGGACGTTCTCCCTGGCCTCCATGAGCGCCTGGGCGGCTTTCTCGTCCCCGTAGGCTCGACGGGCGATGGTGTCCCAGGTATCGCCCTGGATGGTAATGATGGTGTCCATGGCTTAGAACCTCTTTCTTGCGTTGTCCTTCATCCACTGATTCATCCGGCGCTCGAATTCCTCCTGGGAGATGTGCTCTGCGTCGGTCATGTCCTCTCTGCTGGGCGCTCCGCCCTCGAAGCAGTACTGCGGGGCGTAGGTGATGTGGTAGACCGGCCCTCCGCCCTCCGGGTCGTTTGGGTCGGGGTCTCCGCCGCGTCCGAGTTCCTGCAGCTTGGCCAGCAGCTCGGAGATGGGGGTGGCGGTGGAGCCGATCTCCATGGCCTCCATCCGGTCGGCCAGGGCGGATACCCTGTCGGCCATGTATCCGACGGGGCCGGAGATCATGTCCTGCATCTTGCCCCATAGCTCGGAGAGGGGGACGATGGCCTCGGTTCCGGCTTCGCCTGCCTCCAGGATGGTGGGGCTGTCCACGATGCCGCCCTTGGCCAGCCGGGGGAGGGATACCTCCGGGATCGTTGCAAGGCCCTCCCAATCGACGCCGATGAAGGATGCGCCCCAGCCGACCACGTCGTTAAAGCCGCCGATGAAGCTGTTGATGGCCCCGATGATCCGGTTGATCATGCCCTCCACCATGCCGATCAGGCCGTTGAAGATTCCCTTCACGAAGTCGCCGATGGCCTGAAAGGCGTTGTTGATGGGGGTGGTTACGTTCTCGGAGAACCAGGTTCCTGCTGCCTGCCAAATGCTGCAGATGGAGGCCCAGAGGTTTGCGAAAAATCCGCCGATGCTCTCGACGATGGGGGCGAAGAAGTTCACCAGGGGCTGGATCACGTTGAGGTTGAACCAGCCGGAGACGGTCGCCCAGATGCTCTGGATGGAAGTCCAAAGGCCGGAGAAAAATCCACCGATGATGCCGGGGATGGGGGCGAAGAAGTTCACCACGGGGTCGATGACGTTGGTCTTGAACCAGCCGGAGACCGCCGCCCAGACCGCCTGGATGATGATCCAGCAGCCCTGGAAAAAGCCGCTGATCCACTGAACGATGGGGGCGAAGAAGTTCACCAGCGGGTCGATCACCTTGCTCTTAAACCAGCCGGAAACCGCCGACCAGATGCCCTGGATGGTGGCCCAGAGGTTTTTGAAAAATCCGGCGATGGCCGAGGCTGCGTTCTTCACGAAGCCGACGATGGCGCTGGCCACCGAATTGACGAAGTTGCGGAAGCCCTCGCATTTCGTGTAGAGGACTACCAGGATGGCGATCACGGCGGCGATGGCCGTCACAATCAAAACGATGGGGTTTGCCATGAGGACGGCGTTCAAGGCACCGAAGGCCTTTGTCACCGCTCCGGTCACGGTGGCCCATCCGGTCTGGGCCAGCTGCGCCAGCGTCACCTGCCCCGTGAAGAGGGCGGTCAGGGTCTCGCCGATGGTAAGGGTTCCGTTGAAGGCCGCTTGTGCGATGTTCGCTCCCTGGGTGGTCGCCTTAAAGAGCGCCAGCGTCACCTTCGCCTGCTGGAATCCCTGGATCATGCTCTGCAGTGCCTTCCCGGCCTTGAATGCCCCGTAAACCGCCGCTGCTGCCACCAGGACTTCCTTGAAGTCCAGGGCCACGAGTACGGCTGAACCGAAGGCGTCCACCAAGTCCAAAACGACGCCGACCGCTGTCGGGATGGCCACGTCGATGATCCAGCTGAGGGCTGGCTGCACGGCCTCGAATGCCGATCCAAGGTACCCGGCGAGGGTGCTAAAGACCTCCGTTGCCTTTGCACCGATGGACTCCAGCTTTGGCCGGATGGCCTCGAAGATCTCCAGCGCCTTTCCCCGCACTGCTCCGATGGCGGTCGAGATTATTCCCTCTGCTGCGGATACCTTCCCGCTGATCCAGTCCAGGCCGGTGGATGCCACCCCCAGCACTTTGTTGACCACGGGAAGAAGGTAGTCGCCGATTTGGATTTTCAGGGCGGCGATCCTGTTTTCGTAGAGCTGGATGTTGTTCGCAGTGGTGGCGGCTCTGGCTGCGTACTCCGCATCCATGCTCCCGGCGTAAAGCTGCGCATCCGCGACCATCTCGAACCGTTGCCGCAGGACGTCCAGGTTGGTCAAAAGCGGGGCGATGGCTCCTACGGATTCCTGCCCGAAGTAGTCCTTCAGCGCAGCCGCCTGCTCTGCCTTTGGCAGCTGGCTGACGGCGTCCAGGAAGGACAGGATCGCTCCCACCGCGTCATCCTGCATTCGCACGGCCAGGTCAGTGGCGTCCATGCCCAGCTTCTCCAGCACCGCTGCCTGCGTATCAGTGGCGGATGCTCCGGCCACCATGGTGGTGGCCATCTTCTTGATGCCGGTGGCTGCTACGTCCTGCTGGACGCCGACGCCGACCATGGTGGAGCCGAGGGCTGCGATCTGGGCTGCGGAAATACCGGCCACGTCTCCCAGGGGGCCTACCGCCGTCACGATGGTGGAAAGCTCCGAAGCCGTGGATGCGCTGTTGTTCGATAGGTAGTTGATTTGGTCTGCGAGGGCTGTGACTTCCTCTTGGCCCATGCTGAAGGAGGTACGCCACTTCGCCATCCAGTCACCTGCCTGTTCGGCGGTGGTGTCAAAGGCCACTCCCATTTTGGCGGCGGTCTCTGTAAATGTGGTGAGTTCCTCTGCGGCGATACCTGCGGTGCCTGCGGATGCGGTGATTGCCGCCAGATCCTCTGCCGCCATGGGGATGTCCTTCGACATTTGGACGATGGAGTCCGACATGGCGTAGTAGGAGTCGGTGAGGTTCCCGTTGTCATCCCGGAGACCGTCCACGACCTTCGCAACGTCCGCCATGGCGCTCTCAAAATTTACAGCCGACTGGATGGAATCCTTGACGAATTCCTTGACGAATTCGCCGATCTTCAGCGCCCCCCAGGCGGCGGCTGCTACCGCCGCCGCCTGTTTTGCAATGGTGCCCAGGCCGCTGATCCGGTTCTCTGCGGCCCCCATGGCGCTGTTGAAGGAGGAGGAGACGGAACCGGCGATCTTTACCGCAAGGCTGTATTCTTTTCCCTTATTTGCGCTTGCCACGCCGCTCCGCCTCCTTGCTGATCTTGATGACCTCCTTTGTGATCTCGACGAGGTCTTCGATGCTCATCCGCGTCATGGAGATAAAGTCCGAATGAAGCGCCGCGGAAAGTCTGACGCAAAGCCTACGGAGGTCTTTGCCGTCCTCCGGCGTCAGTCCTCTCCGTAGAAAAAACTGGTCACCCGGTTTTTGACCTTGATGGCGTCCTTCGGGGGAAGGCCCTTGAAAAATTCGACGGGCTGGCCGGACGCTCTGGCTGCGATGAACTGGGCGTACTCCACAGTCATCTCCGGCAGCGGGGAGAAGACGCCGCTGCGCATCAGGTGCTTCTCTGCGGCGACCATGTCCTCTGCGGTGAGGCTGTCCATACCGGCCAGGTCGATTTCCGAGTAGGTCTGTCCCTCGAACTTGTAGGGCTTGCTGAACTTGACCAGCGTGGTGGCCTCCGCCGGATTGGCGGGGGCCACCACAGTGTCGATGGCCTTGCTGGGGATAGGCTGATCCATGATTCTTTCCTCCTATGCGGTTTTTAGGTCAGCTGCTTCACTTTGGAGAGGACGTCTACGCCGTTCACCTTGTAGGTGGGGTTGATCTTGTCGATTTCGATCATCGACTTGCCGTCCATCTCCACCAGGACGTAGGTAAGCTCCATGGTGATGGTGCTGTCCATGCTGCCTCTCTGGCGCACGGTTCCGATGTTGACGTTCTTCGGCTTGCCCCGGAAAACCACGCGCATGCCCATGTAGGTGGTGGCCTGGGTGGACGCTTCCGCGTACTGGATTGCCCCTCTCAGGGTCAGCTCCAGGGGCTGGGTGGGGTCAACCATGTTGAAGTAGTCCCGGTTGATGCAGCGGAAGGGGATCTCCTGCTCCATGCTGCCAAAGTGGCCGGGGGTGGGGGCCTCGTATTCCCCAAGAATACCGGCCCCGGAGACGGTAGAGGTCATGCTCTCAAACGGGGGCATTTCCACTTCGCCGGTGATGCCTCCGAGCTTGTTGCCGGTCAGGTACATATTGAAGTCGTGGATGGCTTCAGGAATTCCTACGATTGCCATTTAGATCAACCTCCAGTCAGGGCGCTCTGCAGAGCGTCGGGATCGAATTCCAGCGTGTTGAGGATGTCCTCCGCCGGAACGTAAGGGGCGAGGTGCTGGTGGAAGGTCAGCTTCCCGTTGATCAGGTCGGTCACCGAGTTTTCCTCTGCGATGAACTCAATTCGGGCTGCGGCGCACTTGTCCTGGGCAACGTAGGCGTTGCCACGGATGTTCTCTGCGTCGACGATACTCTCAATGAGGCGGCGGTTCGCCGGGTCGTCCACCTTCTGTGCATAGGTCAGGATGAAGCTGTTCCCCCACCAGCTGAAGAACCGGCGGCAGCAGAACCACATATCCTTGGGGTCGGTGTTGGCCGGATAGGCGGCGGTGCGGTTGCCCCAGGTTCTCCAGCCGTTGTTGTTGAGGGCGGTGGAGACGCCGAAGCTGTTCACCACGTTGGCCTGCAGCTGATCCAGCAGGACTTCCTTGCTCCAGGTGCCGCCGGTGCCGTCGGCGTTCTCCGTGTAGACGGCGTCGGCCAGGACGGTGCCGGTGATGCCGACCAGCTCATTGGAGGGGGAGAGGTTGGGCACGTCATCGTTGTTCGCGTCCAGGTAGGCGGTCAGTGCCGCCATGACGGCGCTGTACCAGAACTTGATGGAGCCGGAAACCACGCAGGGCCAGAGGGCCATGATGTGCTCGCTGTTGCATCCGGCGCTCTCTTTGGTGGTCTTGACGTCGCTGTACGCGGTGCAGCCGCTGGGGGTGCTGTCGATGTCCACGAAGCCCTCGCAGGAGAAGTAACCGTTGATCTCCTGGCACTTCGCGGCCAGGACGATGCCCACGTCGGGGATATGGCTCCAGCCGGGGGCGATAATCAGGCCGGGGGTCATGCCGAACTTGGGGTAAACCTGGCGGAGCACTTCAAAGCCGCTCTCCGCGCTCCCGGCAGAGGCTCCGATGATGTCATCCGCCTCCACAACGGTGGGGTCGATGGAGGTGGAGGAGACCTTCAGCCCCGTGGCCTCCGCTCCCCTGCCTCCTGCGACCAGGGTGATGACCAGGTTGCCGTCATCGTTGAAGGAGAGGACGTAGTCGGTCTCAACCTCCAGAGCGGTATCGTCAGCCTCTGTCTTGACCTGGACGGTGCCCGGCAGGATGCCGGTGATGGGGATGACGGCCTCCATGCTCTCCACGGGGTAGGTAGCCTCCACGTTTTCCTTCTTGTGCTTCTTGGGGTCGAGCACGTTCACGAAAATGACCGGGGCCACGTTCACCAGCTTAAAGCTGGCATACATGGAGGCGCAGAGGGTGTAGAGGTAGTGGCCGTCTTCGTCCTTTTCCTCGCTGTAACCGAGCTTGCTGACGGCCTCTGCCCAGTTGTAGGCAATGACCGGGGTGTTGGTCACTTTGTAGGGGTCATCCGCCATGTTGATGGGTGCGGTTCCGAAGACCACCTGCAGCCCCGCCGTCCCGGTGATGGGGGCGACGATGCTGGTGGCTCTTTCCTGCACCCGGACGCCATGCTGGTATGCCATGGTTAGTTCGCTCCTTTCTGAATTGTGGCGCTCTCCGCGAGCGCCCTCTGGTAGAGGGTGTAAACGCCGCCCTCGCTCCGGCTGATCTGGGACATGGCGTCAGCCAGCTTGGAGATTGGGACGCAGAGACCGGCCATGTACGGCGCTGCCTTGATGGCTGCTTCCAGCCCCTTCGGCTTTTCGCTGTAGACCGTGTTCCGCGTGGCCACGCCGAGGATGGTGGGGCCGACGTAAACAAATTTTGTCTGCGGCTCCGCAGCCGCCTTTCGGGTTGATTTCCTTGTGCTCATACGAGTTCGCTCCATTTCGCTCTGGGGGCCGGGGCATGGAAGACCAGGTTCACGGCCCCGTAGAAGTAGGGGTAGCTCGGCTCATCCTGCAGCGCCCAGTTGAACGGGTCGGCGCAGACAAACTCCTTCAGCGCCGGTGTTTCCTCGTAGTGCTGCTGGATGCGTTCGATGATCTCCAGGACGGATTCATGGCCTTTGTTCTCCAGGCTGTCTTCAAAGATGCCGATCACCAAAATGACCGAGATTTTGTGCGGGTCGGTCTGGGTCTCGATTCCGCCGCTGTCAATGCGGACGATGATGTAGGGGAATGGGTCGGTGTCATCGTCGCTCTCCAGCTGCGGCAGGAACTGCGGGTAAAGGCCGGGGGACGCCATCTTCCCATCCGGGGCCTTGAACTGATCGGTTGCGAAAAGCTCCCGGAGGTCTTCCATGATGGCTTTTTGAAGCTCTCTTGCGGTCATGTGGCGCTCACCACCTTGTCGATTTCCCTTCGGATGTTATCCATGAGGTTGCTGTAAATCTCCGGGCGAAGGACGCCGAAGACCTTCTTCTCGTCCCCGATCATTTTGGGGGCCGAAATGGAGAGCAGCTTCTTGATCTGCGTCATATCTGCGCTCCGGCCCCATTTCTCCTGTCGGGAACTCCGGCCGCTCGCGGTCTTGTACGTCTTCCCATACTGACGCTGAACGATGGCCTGGTGGCCGCTGGCGAAGGTTGCGAGGAATGCCTTTGCTTTGTTCCCCTTGCGGGATTGGATCAGCTTCAGCGTCCCGCCGGTCGTGATCTGCACCTTAGCGCCGCTCCTGGGGGTGGTCGCCTTGAACTTCTTAAGCTCCAGCGTCCCCCCGGTGACGGTAATGGTGGCCTCCGGCTTCGAGACGGTGGCTCGGCCCAGCTTCATGGACGAGTTGAGCGCGGACTTCTTCGCCATGTATTCCTCTTTGGCCTTGTCTGCCAAATCGGAGCGGGCCTGCTTCGCGGTGGCGTTGACCGCATTCTTCAGCACCTTCCGGCTTTGGCCCTTCATGTCCCCCAGGGCCTTTTCGATGGTCTGAAGGACGGCTTCGTCAAACTCGAAGCGGATCATGCCGTCCTGGATACGGGTCTTCATGCTCATCTGCTCCGATTCGCCTCCAGGGTGATACCGTAGATGCCGCTCTCATCGGTGGCGTCCACTATCGCATATCGTTTCCCGTCAACTGTTACCAGCTTGCCCTGGGCGGGGAGGGGGCCGAAGTCATCCGCTGCAACGTACATGAAGTACTGGCGGACAAAGAGTCCGTCCATGGTGGATTTCATCTGCTTCTCCCGCTCCACGTGCTCGATGTCATCAAAGATGATCGTCATCGGCGTCCCGTTCACCTCGTGGGTCTCCCCGAATTCCTCCAGGTTGAGGAAGGTCTGCTTGATGTCGTTGTGAATAATATCCTTGAAGCTCAAGCTCTCCACTTGCCTCGCTTCCTTTCTGCGGTCATCGGTACTCTGCCCACCAGGTCATCCCCGGTGGCCTCCCCGCCTACTGCGAGGCCGGGGAGGCCAGCCGGAGCGGTCGCCGGTTTGGCCCGTGCATAGGTGGGGGGCTGGTAGTCTGCGTCTACCCAGATGGCGCTCCCCGCCTCCACCCAGGCAGCTGCGTCTGGGCTGTCCGAGGGCAGGAGGTCTCCGGGACGGTAGAGGGTCAGACCGCCATCGGCCTCGATATAGGCCTGCGCCAGCAGGAGGCGCTTGCCCTCGCTCTCATCCATGATGAATTAGCCTGCAGGCCCTGCGTCAACCACGGGGGCGGGGGGATAGCCAATGTTGACCAGGACGGTGGTCTCCGCTGCGACGGAGGGGGCGGCGGCGTAACCGGCGGGAGGCGTGTCGCTGGTGCCAGTCTTGGTGATCTTGCCGGTGGCGGTGTCGAAGTAGAGGGCGTCGCCCATCGCCACCTCCTCGCTGGCGGTCTTGTCCATGGAGAAGACGCCGACCACGTGGACGGAGCCGACGGCTCCGGGGTTGATGTTCGTCCCGGCCACGCCGATGCGGGTGGTCAGGCTGATCACGGAACCGGCGGGGATGACGGCCTCCGTGCTGTTGGTGTAGTCCAGGGCTTCACCGCGCTGGACGTAGGTGGCGTTGCTGGTAGCCATGTTCTATCGCTCCTTTCTCCGATCAATCGGTGGGCAGGGCCACGCCGTCGTTCCGGGCGATGCCGCGGAAGTCGCGGACGCTGATGCCCCAGTCGAGGTACATATCCCAGACGAAGCCCAGGGTGCCGGGTACCTCCATGCGGCGGACGGTGGGGGTCTCCTGGCCGTTCAGGTAGTCCACCTGGATGCCACGGGCGCTGTCGCTGCTGGCCACCATGAACCAGGGGCAGGCTCCGGTGCCCGCCAGGGCATTCAGCACGGGAGACTGGACGATCTGCAGGGGGTAGTTGTACAGCGGGTTGATGTCGTTGTTGTTGGAGCCGGTCACCTGGGTGGAGTGGAGGATGACGGCCAGGTCGAACTCGTAGCCCACGGGCACCACGATGGTACGGGGGGTGATGTAGATGGCCTCTCCGAACTGATCCACCTGCTGCTGCATCTTCAGGATGATCTGCTGGATGCTGGCCTGGGAGGGCTTGCTGCCGGTGGTGATGTGGTTGCGGTGATCCGCGCTGAAGAACTTCTTGCCGTCGAAGATGGCCTTGTTCTCGAAGAGCAGCTTGTACACCTGCTTGTCGATGGTCTTCTTCGCCGCCGTGGCGTAGAGGCCGGGAACTTCGGTCAGGAAGCCGATGTCATCGTTGATGAAGGCCTGACGGGTCATGCTGAACTGCTTCCCGTAGGTGTCCAGCTTGCGCTGGGGCAGGCGGTCGGTTCTGGGCGTGTCGGCCTTGAGTTCGCCGTTCTCCGGCACCAGCAGGAAGTCGCCCACGCCGCCGATGACGTACTCGTGGTCTGCGGTCTGCTTGAAGTCCTTCAGGCTCCCGGTGGTGGTGAAGGCCTGGAAGGTGGTAGGCACATGGTTGTACAGGTAGACGATGCTCTTGCGGATGGTCTCATCCAGAATGGCGGGGAAGGCTGCGGTGGGGTTGTAGAACTGGCGGCTCAGTTCCGCGTAGAGGTCATCGCCGCTCATGCGGAGCAGTGCGCTGGCGTTGTGCTGCCCGTCCCGCATCAGGCACTCGATGCCAAGGTCGCGCAGGCTCATGCCCTGCAGCTGACGTGCGCCGGGGGTGGGGTTCTCCACCGCCACGCGGGAGCACCGAAGCAGGAGCGCGTCGGAGGCGTCTCTGCGGAATTCATCCTCTCCGGAGCCAGTCACCTGGACGCTGGTGGACAGGGGGGCGCGGTTCGTGCGGAGCTGTTCGAGGATCGCCGCCCTGACCTGATCCACGGTGGTGCCGTTGGAGATGTAGTCCGCCGGGTCTACGCCGAAGTCCCGGCACATGGCGGTGATGTCGGTGATGCGGGTGCGCTCTGCCTCGACGGCTCTCTGGGCATCGGTGGGGGTGCCCTCCGGTGCGGGAGTGCCCTCCGGGGTGGTGCCAGTGGCCTGCCGCTGCTGCTGGGCCTCATCGGCGGCAATCTCGGCGGTCAGGGTGTCGATTTCCCTCTGCAGAGTATCAAATTCACTCTGCTCCTCTGCGGTGAGGGAGCGGTTCGCCGCCTTGGCTGCGTTCACCAGCTGCTGCTGGCGAGCGATTTTGGCGGCTCTCTGCTGCTGCTTGTTCATAGCATTTACCTCCTGCTGTTGTTCAGATTGATTTGAAGTTGGCTTTCGAAGACGGCCAGCGGGATCTCTCCGGGTTGCTCCGCCTCTCGGCCCACGCCGACCGTTTCGTCAGCCGGTACCGAGACGATGGAAATTTCGAGGGGGCACCACTTCCTCGCAATTTCGCATGGCCCTGTGAATCTGCCGTCTGCGCTGGTCTTCCCAGCCAGGACTTCCTCCAGTGAATCGATGCGGTATCCGACCGAGACTCCCTTCAGGGTCTCGCTCCGCACCTTTTGGTAGATGACCTCGGATTCGTCATCGGTGTCAAATTCCACCTCTGCGTACCCTCGGTATCCCTCCACCCAGGCCCGGTTGATCTTGCCGACCACCTTGTCCCTGTTGTGGTTAAAGAGTAGGCACCCGATGTCGTTCAGCCGGGTGAGGTCAACGGCTCCGGGGCCGTGGTCGAGGATTTCCACCCCGAACCACCGCGTCACGGGCTGCTCCGAAGAGAAGGAGAGGATGAACTTTCGCTCATTGCCCTCGCCGTCCATGCGCTGCAGTGTGCCGTAGCGGCGGAGGTTATTCATCTTCATCTTCGCCTTCTCCGCCGCTCTCACCGACTCCGGGCTGCTGTTCTCCAGCTCCCGGCTCCGAAGGGGGAAGGGCGGGGGCGGTGCCTGCGGCACCCTGGCCTGCTGCCGGAGGATCTTCCTCATCGGCGTAGAGGCCGTCTGTCTTTTTCTGTCCAAGGATTACACCTCCCAGGTCGATTCCGTGTTCGTCACGGGCGTATTTGATTACCTCGCAGATGTCATCAATCTGCTTTCTCCAGTCCTGGCCGTTTTCGGCGGCGATCTGCTTGAAGGTCTTCTGGCCTGTCTGCAGGGCCGTCTTTGTGGCCACGGTTTCTTTGTTGGGGTCGATCCAGTCCTTCGGGGGCTTGGTGAAGGAGTGGGAAAAATACCGATCCTTGTCCCTCCAGAAGTCCCGGATGTTCAGTGCCCCGGCCAGGACTGCCGAAATAATGAAGGTCTCGTAGATTTCGTCGAGGACGTCGGCCAGCAGCTCGTCTTCCTCTGCGTAGGTCATGCTGTCCTCAATCAGGCCCTGGCGGGCGCTGGAGTAGTTGGCCTCGCTCATGTCACGGGCGGTCGCCTCGTAGCTGATGCCCTGGCCAGCCCCAATGAGCCGCTGCTGCAGCTTGATGTAGCTGGCGGCGTCGGTGGCCTGCCCCTGGGGATTGACCACCTGGATTTCGTCGCCTACGTTCATCTCCTTGATCATGCCGGGGGAGATGGTCTTTCCGTCGTAGGTGTGTCGGGGGCCGGACGGGGCGCTGCCCCGTCCAATGCCTGCGGTCGGGATGGCCCTCTTGATAAAAACCGAGAGGCAAGCCTCGATCCGCTGCTTGACTGAAACGGCCACCATGAATTCGTTTGCGTCCCGGATGCGGGTGACCGTCTGACTCATGTCGCTCATCTCCCGAAGCTGGGAGGGGCGGCGCTTGCTGAAGTAGAAGATCACGTCATTGGCGTCGAGGTAGATTGGGTCGATGGTGGTCATGCCGTCCAGGGTGTACTGCCTGATCCAATAGCCGACGGGGGCGTTGTACCGGTTGTACTCAATGCCGCCGACCACTCGGTTCCCCTTGTGCTTTGGGGCGACCTGGGAGGCGTCCAGCTCATCCACCTCGAACATTTGGAGCTTGAAGGGGAGGACGCCGCCTGCGGTGTATCGCTTCACAAAAATGATTCCGCCGTCGACCTTCTTCCTGCGGACGGCCATGCGGAGGATCTGATTCAGGCTCTGGGTGCCGGTGACGTCGCAGTTCCTCTTTTTGCACCAAACTTTCCACAGCTTTTCGATCTCCCTATTGAGATCGGTGTCTCCGGTCTCCGCCTGAAGCACCAGGCCCTTGCCGACCACGTTCCGAACGAAGGGGCCGATCACGGAGTTCATCATGTCGCTGTTACGCTCCAGGTCTCTCGACCTGGCCCGGACGACGTCCCGGCTGTACCGGTCGGTGTATTCGGCGCTCTGGTTGGTGGCGTACCAGCCATTGTTGAGCCGCCGGTGGTCTCCGGCGTCGTAGTGGCGCTGCTCTGCCAGCACTTGCCGCCATGCCTCGCGTCTGGCCCCTGCCTCCGGGCTGATCCAGCCGATGATTGTGTCCAGCCAGTTCATCCCGTCACCTCCCCTCGAAAAACGCGACGTAGGTGTTATCCAGCAGGTGGCTGTTGCCCTCGCTGGCGATCTGTGCTTCGAGATCGTCCCGCATGGCCCGAAGCAGGGCGAGGTCTGCCCTGGTCAGGCTCCGGGAGCCGATTTTGTAGCTCTGGCCACCCAGGAGGACGGCCTGGATGGCCTTATTCACTTCCTGGAGCCTCTGCTGGGGCGTGTAGTCATTGTCCATGCCTTATCCCTCCGATAGCCAGCTGTCATTCTGGCCGATCCAGTTTTCCTCCGGCGTGGGGGCCGGTTCCTTTTGTGTCTCCGCCCTGGGGGGCATCTCTAATTCCTCCAGGTGGAAGGTGCGAGCGCCGAGCATATCGGCGGCGCACATGGCGTAAACCTCGCAGTCCAGAAGGTGGTTGTCCGCATGAGAGGTCTTGAGCACCCATGCCTGGATGGTGCGCTGGCCACTCTTAACGTTGACTTTGTGCTCTGCGGTCACCTGCTCCGCATACTCCCGGTCGCAGCCCCGGTAGACCATCCAGCTGCCGGTGCCGTTCCTTTTTCGCATACGGCCTGCGATCATGTCTTTGTACTTCCCGGTGTCGATGATGGCCAGCTGCATTCCGTAGGCTCTGCTGTCGGTCTTATTCACCTTGGAGATCCTAAAGTGGGTATCCATGGGGTGAGACGATCCCTTGCTGGGCAGCGCCCAGTCTGCGTTGCTGGCGCAGAAGTCGTAGACCAGGTCGGTGTTGTCGCCGCTGTCCACCAGGGCCAGGGAGACCACCAGCGGCTCTCCGCTTTCCTCCCTGGCGTACTGCAGGTTCATGATCCGCTCGATCTCCGCGAAATTGTAGACCTGCCCGTGGGCGATGTTCTGGGAGGTCAGGTAATTCCCCCAGGCCCGGATGGTGTAGTAGATGCTGATCTCCTGGATGTCGATTCCGGCGGTCAGGAGCCGTGCCCATTTGGGGACGATGAACTCCGGCAGCGTAGTCTGCCGCTCCAGGACAAGGTCGGCGTTGGTCTTCAGCTTTGTGTCCTCCCACGGCTCCGCCAGCCAGCTGTTGGTGAAGTTCTGGAAGAGGTCGGGGTCATCCTTGCTGGTGAGGAAAGCCTTGACCATCTCCGAAAATCGGACGAATGGGCTGTAGAGGGTATTGATCCAGAAGGCCACCTTGCGGGGGAACTGGGTCTTTTCCTCCACTGTGCGCCACTCCCCGTGGCGGAGCATCTCCGGCTTGTGCCGGTCGGTGATGATGCCGTGGCAGTTCTGGCATTCGTAAACTGCGAACTCCGCCCGGTCTGCGTAGGTCATGCCGTCTTCGTTTGGGAATTTGACCTGCTGCCAGACCAGTTCGATGTACTCCCCGCAATGGGGGCAGGGCACGAAATAATGCCGGATTTGGTCTGCGGCCTCCATGGCTTTCCAGATGTGACCGGTCTTCAGGGTGGGGGTGGATGTCTTGAAGATCTTCCGGTTGCGGAAGGTCTTCGTCCGCTCCGTGGCCAGTGAGATGGGGTCGGACTCCTTCTTCGATGCGCCTGGGTACTTGTCCACCTCGTCCAGGAAGAGGTTCCGAATGGGGCGGCTGGCCAGCTGCGATGGGCTGTTGGAGCCGACGATGACTAGGTACATCCCATCGAACTGAAGCTCTGAAACGGAGGAGTCGCTCTCGTGGTACCGGCGCTTCAGCTCCGGCGAGGCGTTGAGCATTGGGTCGATGCGGTTCTTTTTGATGCTCTCCCCCAGGGTGTCCGAAGGGTAGACCACCATGGTGGGCGATGGGTCTTGCTGGATGATCCGTCCGATGCTGTTCAGGATGGTCTCTGTTCCACCCACCTGCGTAGGCTTCACAAAGATGACTTCCTCCGTCTCGTAGTTGCATAGCTCATCCATGATGCCTACGAGGTAGGGGGTTTTATCATTCCGCCAGGGGCCGGGGCTTCCTGACGTCTTCGCGTCCAGGATGCGGTATCGCTCCGCCCATTCGGAGACGGTCAAATCCTCCGGCGGCTGCAGGGAAGCGAGGGCCTGCTTCTGGTAGGGGGTGACCGGGTATTTTCGGAAGCGGAGGCCTCTACTTCTTCGTCCCATCGACGGCACCTCCCGGCTCCGTCACGCCAGCCACCACGAATGCGGTTAGAATTCGCCGAATCTCCCCCTGGATCGCCTTTTCGATCCGGCGCACCTCCACGGGTTCCACGTAACCGTTGATCATGTCGGCCACCCTGGCCGGGATTGCCATGGTGAAATTCTTAAAGGTCACGAAGAAGCGGGTGTAGTCGAGGATGACTTCCTCCACCGAGATGTACTTCCCGGCGGCGATGTCCGTCCGCAGCCGGTGCAGTTCCCCCTGGCTCTCCTTGAGGGCAATCTCCGCCCTCATTTTCTGCTCCCGCAGTTCGTTCTCTTTTTCGGAGCGGTTCTTCCCGTATGCCTTGTCCGAGAGGTACTTGACGTAGCTCTGGATCGTGGGCACCAGGTCATATCTCCGCCCCTCCACGGTCTCCGTGGTGGGCAGCACTCCCTCCTGGGTCAGCTGCTGGATGCGGCGGACGGTGACGCCGAACAGCTGGGCGATGATCTCCACCCGGTAATATCCGCCGCCTGCTACTTTTCCGTTGTTATCCAAATAAAGCGCCCCCCCGCAATTCAAGGGTTAGTTCATCGGTGGTCATGTTGTGGCCCTCCCGCTGAAGCCCCGCTTCTCATCCATTGGCCAGCACCGCCTTTTCTCCGGTGAGTTGCTCCCACCGCTGGACGATGATGTCGGTGTTCCTGGGGTCGTACTCCATGAGGTAGGCAGTACGTCCCAGCTGCTCCGCTGCGATGAGGGTGGTGCCGCTGCCTCCGAAGAAGTCACCCACGGCCCAGCCAGGGCGGCTGGAGTTGTTCATCAACCGGCCCACCAGTGGGACGGGCTTCATGGTCGGGTGCAGAGCGTTGCGGGTGGGCTTGTTTTCGTAGTGGACGGTGGTCTGGTCTTTGTAGTCCCGGAAGACCTTCTCGATAAGGGCCAGCAGCTGCTGCTTGTTCATCTTCTTCAGCTCCAGTTCATCCTCCAGGAAGACCGTGTCCTGGGTGCGGTCGTTCACAAAGTAGTGCGCCGCTCCCTCTTTCCACCCGTAGAGGATTGATTCATGTCGCCACTGGTAGTCGCTCCGGCCCATGACAAAGGCGTTCTTCTCCCAGACCAGGCATTGCGATAGCTTCAGGCCTGCGTCGGCGTAGGCCTGCCGGAACTGCAGGCCGGTGCTTTCGGCGTGGAAGACGTAGATGGCGGCTCCGGGCCGCATGGCCTCATTGAAGTTCTGGAATGCCGCCAGCAGGAAGCTGTAAAAGCTGCCGGTGTCCATGTGGTCGTTTTCGATGGTGCTGTTCTTCCGGCTCCCTTCTTGTCCCAGGTAGGCTTCGAGGAACTCTGTCTTTGCGCCGTAGTCCACGTTGTAGGGTGGGTCGGTGATCACCAGGTCGAGCTTCTCCCCAGAGAGCAGCTGCGCCACGTCATCGGGGTCGGTGGCGTCACCGCACATGAGCCGGTGACGTCCAAGACGCCAGATGCTCCCGGCCCTGCTGACCGGCACGTCGATGGCCTCCGCCGCTGCGTCCGGGTCGAAGTCATCTTCCTGGGCCTCCGGCGGCACCTCGGTCAGCTGGATCAGGTCTTCCAGGTCGGTGCGCTGGAATCCGGTCACGCTGAAGTCGTAGCCCTCCAGGTCAAGCTCCACCAGGAGGTCTTTCAGCAGCTGGTTGTCCCACTTGCCGGTGATCTTATTGAGGGCGGTGTTCAGGGCTTTCTCTTTGGTCTTGTCCCG
>ULTA01007072.1_pt1 | contig 22228 bp, 19 predicted proteins | sample 1957181 | NCBI WGS metagenome assembly ULTA01 (sample SAMEA4835722, study PRJEB28245) | human gut metagenome | biome: gut microbiome; material: fecal sample | place: Denmark | collected 2008
CCCGCCGCCCGCAGCCCGTGCGACGCCATAACGCTCGCAGTAATCCGACGCCGGGCGGGGGCGGAACCCCGCCCCTACGAGGGGTCGGCGGAACGTGGCGAGGTGGGCGGCGGACGAACGTTCGGGTCGTCGAGGACGCCGACCCCTACGGGTCGCGGCAAGGCCGGGCCGCGTGCCGCGGGATTTACCGGGTGCGGGTCGCGGCGGGGGAAATGGTGAAAATGCCGCCACCGGCGGCGTTTTGGTTTTATCTGCGGGACGCCGAACCCTACGGGGCAGGCGCGTGGCGTTGGCTGGCTCGGTACACCAAACGTAAACAACGAAATACAACGTCCCCATCCAGGACGTGCGTATCCCGCCGGAGCCAGCGCGGAGAGGAAAACAAAAAATGCCGCCCCACAGGGCGGCATTTTGAGTTTATTGTTTCACGCGGCAGACGAGCTCACTGTTTTCGGCGTCCAGCACGAGGGTGGAGCCGGAGCCGAGGTCGCCGGAGAGCAGCTTCTTCGCGATGAGCGTCTCCGCGCCGGATTGCAGGCAGCGGCGCAGGGGGCGCGCGCCGTAGAGCGGGTCGTAGCCGCGCTCGATTATGAGGTCCTTGGCAGCGTCGGTGAGCTCCAGAGAGAGCGTCTTGTCCGCAAGGCGCTTTTTGAGGCCCTCGACCATGATGTCGATGATGCCGCCCAGGTTCTCGCGCGTCAGGGGCTTGAACATGATGACCTCGTCCAGCCTGTTGAGGAACTCCGGCCTGAACGCGCCCTTGAGCTCGCGCATGACCTCGGCCTGAGCCTCGGGCGAGATGCTCCCGTCCGGCCTGATGCCCTCCAGCAGATACGGGCTGCCCAGGTTGCTCGTCAGGATGATGATAGTGTTTTTGAAGTCCACCGTGCGGCCCTGGCTGTCCGTTATGCGGCCGTCGTCCAGGATCTGCAGCAGGATGTTGAACACGTCCGGATGCGCCTTCTCCACCTCGTCGAAGAGCACGACGGAGTAGGGCCTGCGGCGCACGGCCTCCGTGAGCTGGCCGCCCTCGTCGTAGCCGACGTAGCCGGGAGGCGCGCCGATGAGGCGCGAGACGGAGAACTTCTCCATGTACTCGGTCATGTCTATGCGGACCATGTTGCGCTCGTCGTCAAAGAGGCACTCAGCCAGCGACTTCGCCAGCTCCGTCTTGCCCACGCCCGTCGGGCCCAGGAAGAGGAAGCTGCCTATCGGCCTGTTAGGGTCGGAAATGCCGGCGCGCGAGCGCTGGATGGCCTCGGTCACGAGCCTCACGGCCTCTTCCTGGCCCACGACGCGCTTGTGAATGACCTCGTCCAGGTGCAGCAGCTTCTCGCGCTCGCCCTCGACGAGCTTCGAGACGGGGATGCCGGTCCATTTGGCGACGATGCCGGCTATCTCCTCCTCCGTCACGGTGTCGTGCACCAGCGTGTTCTCGCCGGAGCGCTTTTCGGCGTGCTGCTCGGCCTCGGCCAGCTGCTTTTCCAGCGCGGGCAGGTCGGAGTATTGCAGGCGCGCGGCCTTCTCGTATTCGAGCGCCATCTGCGCGGCCTCGATCTCGCCGTGGACGCGCTCTATGTCGCCCTTTATCTTCTTCACCTCGTCCACGCTGCCGCGCTCGGCCTCCCAGCGGGACTTCATGGCGTTGAATTTGTCTTTCAGCTCCGCCAGCTCCTGCGAGAGCTTCGCAAGGCGGTCCTTCGAGAGCTGGTCGTCCTCCTTCTTGAGCGCCATCTCCTCTATTTCAAGCTGCATGATCTTGCGCCGCAGGTCGTCCAGCTCCGAGGGCATGGAGTCTATCTCCGTGCGGATGAGTGCGCAGGCCTCGTCCACGAGGTCTATGGCCTTGTCGGGCAGGAAGCGGTCCGTTATATAGCGGTTCGAGAGCGTCGCGGCGGCCACCAGGGCGTTGTCGTGGATGCGCACGCCGTGGAAGATCTCGTAGCGCTCCTTCAGGCCGCGGAGGATGCTTATCGTGTCCTCGACGGTCGGTTCATTCACCATGACGGGCTGGAAGCGGCGCTCCAGTGCGGCGTCCTTTTCGATGTACTTGCGGTATTCGTCCAGGGTGGTCGCGCCGATGCAGTGCAGCTCGCCGCGCGCAAGCATGGGCTTTAAGAGGTTGCCCGCGTCCATGCTGCCCTCGGTCTTGCCCGCGCCGACTATGGTGTGCAGCTCGTCTATGAAGAGGATGATGCCGCCCTCGGAGCGGCGGATCTCCTCCAGCACGGCCTTGAGCCTCTCCTCAAACTCGCCGCGGTACTTCGCGCCCGCGATGAGCGCGCCCATGTCGAGGGAGAAGATGGTCTTGTCGCGCAGGCCCTCCGGCACGTCGCCGCGCACTATGCGCTGCGCCAGACCCTCCGCGATGGCGGTCTTGCCGACGCCCGGCTCGCCTATCAGCACGGGGTTGTTCTTAGTCTTGCGCGAGAGGATGCGGATGACGTTGCGTATCTCAGCGTCGCGGCCGATGACGGGGTCGAGCTTCTGCTCGCGGGCGCGCTGGACGAGGTCCGTGCCGTATTTCGTCAGGGCGTCGTAGCTGCCCTCGGGGTTGTCGCTCGTGACGGGGCCGGTCTTGACCTTGGCGAGGGCCGTGTTGAAGCCCTCGCGCGTGACGCCGTGGTCGGAGAGTATCTTCCGCACGGCCGGGCCGCCCTCGGAGAACATGCCGAGCATCAGATGCTCGACGGAGATATACTCGTCCCCCAGCTTCTCCGCCGCCTTCTCGGCAAAGCGCAGGAGCTTCGAGGTCTCGGGCGAGGCGTAAGTTTCGCCGCTCCCGCCGGAGACGCGGGGCAGCTTTGCTATCTCGGCGTCCAGCTCGCCCAGCATGGCGTCGCAGTCCGCGCCCATCTTCGTGAGCAGGGAGCCGATGAGGCCCCCGTCCTGGTCGATGAGGGCGTAGAGCAGGTGGGCCGGGGTCAGGTACTGGTTCCCGTTCTCCTGGGCCATGGCCTGAGCGGTGTTTATGGTCTCTATGGTTTTCTGAGTGAATTTTTCGGCGTTCATAAACGTTCACCTTCCTTTAGGTGAGAGTGTGTTCTCAGATGAGTATTTTGCGCCGGCCGAGGTCGGCGTAGTACTCGGCCTCGACCGTGCGCGAGTCGGCACGGCCGCTGAGATAGGCCTTCATGAGCCGGTCGAAGAGCTTGATGTACTCGGAGAGCGCTTCGGCCACGTCCTCCGCCGTGCAGTCCCGCCCGCGCGGGACGGCGATGCTGCGGACGAATTTGCCGTCGTAGAGCGCATAATCCAGGTTCTCCGCCAGCAGCGGGGCCAGGAGCTTGTCTTCGACGTATTTCCAGAGCCGGAAGAAGCCCGTCATCGCCTCGATGAGCGCCGCCGACTGCGTGCGGAAGACTACGCTCAGCTCGCCCAGCGAGCCCTCGCCGGAGCGGAAGAGCTGCACCTCGTACTTCACCGTGGGCCGGTATTTGTACTCCAGGCTGGACTTGAGCGACATCGTCAGCGCGTTCGGCGCGAAGAAGGGAACCAGCTCCCGCGAGGGCGCCAGCATCTGCTCCACGGCCTGGAATATATCGTTTATCCTCCGCTCCGGAGTCGTGACGGAGACGTAATCCGCCAGGATCTGATTTATGAGATTCGAGCGGTTCGTCCCCAGCCTGTGCGCCAGGGCGTCCACCTCGCGCACGACCTCCTCCGAGAGCATGAGGCTGTAAAGTGTCTTTTTCATGCATGCACCGCCTTTCCTTCCTTTACGCCGATATCATACACCCACACATGAAACTTGTCAAGAGTATTATATAAATAATATAGCAAATTATTTATTGGTCGACGCAAGTAATGCGCTGAGGGCAAAAAAATAACGCCCCCTCCGGGGCGCACGAATGGGCATAAAAAAAGCATCTGACCCCTGTTTTCCTTTGAGCCTTCCCCTCAAAACCTCTGACACTTTCAGACCGGTTTTTTGAATTTCAGGGGATTTCCTGCTCTCAGGATCCGCACAGGGGTCAGATGCCGTGGTTCTTGGTATCTAACATCAATTTAACCTCTCTTTCTGCAGATTTCGGAAAAATCCGAGCCTGTGATGTGCCGTAAGCCGCTTTTTCATTTCCTTCCGGTATGCCTCATTTGCCTGCATCAATTTCCGCGTTTTTATATTGTGTGCTGTGTAATGTTGCTTGAATTGATTTTCCGGCTGCTTTTAGCAAAGCTGCGTTGGCATTCTCGGCTTAGCAAAGTGTGGATATAACGATATATATCAAATGTGCGGCCCGGCTCACCGACGCGGTCGGCATTCCGATGGGGTAAGGCGTTGGCCTTTGGCCTTAGCTCTCATCCTTTGGCTATAATATACTACTACTGCGCCGAATTGTCAACTAAAAATATACTTGTTTCACAGTTTTGTCAATTTAACGAAATATAGTCACGGCGTGTTTTTGGGTTTGCAAAGCCGCGCGGGCCATGATATAATGTGAAACTGGGAGCGAAAAAAGGACCCGCCGGGAGGCGGGCCCTTTTTCATTTGCAGAAGCAATTTATATAGTTGTCTATGCAGTGCTCGATGATCTCCACCGCGGCGTCGCGGCCCTGGACCTCGTCCACGACGGTCTCCTTGACCTCCAGGGTCTTGTAGACGGAGAAGAAGTGGCGCATCTCCTCGAAGGTGTGGCTGGGCAGCTGGGCGATGTCGTCGTACATGTTGTAGTTGGGGTCGTCCTTGCAGACGGCGATTATCTTCTCGTCCATCTTGCCGCTGTCCTTCATCGCGATGACGCCTATCGGCCGGCAGCGCACGAGGGTCATGGGCTCTATGGGCTCGGAGCAGATGACCAGCACGTCCAGCGGGTCCCCGTCGTCGCCGTAGGTGCGGGGGATAAAGCCGTAGTTGGCGGGGTAATGCGTCGCCGTGTAGAGGATGCGGTCCAGGATGATGAGGCCGGTCTCCTTGTCGAGCTCGTATTTCTTCTTGCTGCCCTTCGTTATCTCGATGACGGCGATGAATTCCTCGGGGCGTATGCGCTTGGGGTCGATGTCGTGCCAGATGTTGGACATAATTTCACTCCTACATATTTCCTATGAGCTGTACTATGACGCCGCCGACGGCGTCGGCAAACTGTTCTATCGAGCGTATCCTGACGAGGTCCCGCCCGTAGATGCGGCGGGCGGCGGGCAGGTCCGCGTCCTCGCCGGTGAAGATGCACATGACCGAGATGCCCTCGCGCCGGAGCTTTTCCACCTCCTCGGCGGAGTCTATGACGCCGGCCTGCCCGCGGTAGAGCTCCTGCCGGCCCGTGTCCCTGTCCGTTATCTTCCTGTCGTCATTGGGGCTGGCGTCGGAGAGTATCATGAGCAGCCGCCGCTCACAGTGGCTGGAGCGCATGAGCCAGCCCGCGGCGCGGAAGGCCAGGCCGTCCCGGTTCCAGCCCGCGGCGCAGTAGTCGAAGATGTTCTCGTTTTTCCCCGGCTCCTCATAGTCGCGGTAGAGCCGGAGCACCGTGCAGCCGCTGAGCGTGCAGAAGGAATAGACCCGCGTGGGGATGCCGCAGCGGGTGAGGCTCTCGGCTATCATGTAGGCCTGGGTGGAGACGCTCTCCTGCCTTTCTATCTGCGAGGCCGAGGCGTCCAGCAGGATGTCCACGGAAAGCTCCGTGTCGTTCCCGCGCTCGGGCCTGGTGAAAACGCTCTCGTCGCCCAGGACGACGCCGCGCCAGACCTTCTCCGGGGCCAGCGCGCCCGCGCGGGACTTTATCCGCGCGTCGTCCAGGTGGACGAGCATGCAGTTGCGTATCTTCTCCGCAAGGCGGGAGATGGTGAGACGGTTGCGGACGATGTCGTCCGTGAAGTATTTGCGGTTTTGCCCCGACTGGCGCTTTGCGGAGCTGCGCTGGACTATCGCCTCGCGGTTGTTGCGCTCCAGGGGCGCCAGCTCGCCGCGCGTGAAGTGGAGGATGCTGTCCCAGTGCGCGCCGGAGCACAGCCGCTCTTCTATGCGCTTCAGCTCCCCCGGGGCGTACATAGACAGGCCGAAGCAGTCCGAGACATACTCGCGCATCTCGCCCTCGCTGCGCTCGCCAGCCAGGCGGTCCTTTATGCGCCGGGCATTTTTGGCGGCGGCACTGCCCTCCTCGCCGTTGCGCACGGCGGCGCCTATGCCGCCCCTGCGGCGGCGCAGGAAGTTTATGAGCGTCGGCAGGCCTCCGCCGCGCCCGGCGGAGGTCGTGGCCACGAACATGTAGTATTCCCGCAGCACGGCGCGGATGCGCTGCACGACCTCGTCCGTCGTGAGGCCGCCGGGCAGCTCCAGGGCCGCGAGGATCTTCCTGTCCCGCTCCGGCATCTCGGGTTCGAGGCCCAGGGCGCGCTCGTAGTGGAAGAGCTTTATGCGGTAGGCCTCGTCCAGCTCACGCGCGCCGCCCTTGCGCTTCGCCTCGGCCTCCACCCTCATGGCGTAGGCCAGGCGCAGTTCACGCAGGGCGGGCCGCTCCGCGGCTGCGCGCTCGAAGGCGCAGTTTTCAAGCGCTATCCAGGCGAGCTCCTCGAACTCGTCCCCCTTCGGCGTGCGCTCGAAGCTGTCGAGGACTTCCTTTATCTTCGGGAACTCGTAGAAGCTGTAGACCGCGCCTATGATGCTGTTCATATAGACGTCCGCAAAGCCCTCCGTGTCATAGGCGCGGACGACCGGGGCGAGGGAATAATCCCTCGCCGCGTTCCAGATGAGGTTGGTGGCCCGGCGCTCCTGGCGCTCGGCCTCGCGCTGGCTGAGCTGCATCACTCGTCAAAGAGCTTGTCCCGCCCGAGGTTCGAGGGGATGCGGGCGGTGATGACGTCCTCGACCAGCCTGCGCTCAAAGGGGTCAAAGGCCTTGTTCACTACGCCGAGCTTCAGCGCCTCGCCCGCCGTGAGGCCGCGGTGCATGAGCCGCACGGAGCTCATGAGCCCGCGCAGGTCCAGCGCCTTGGTCGAGATCTCCGCGCTGTCGCACTTCTTGCGGATGTCCTCGAAGAGGCCGGAAAGCTGGTCGGCCCACTCGTCCCGCAGGCTGGGGTACTCGCGCTTTAAGAGCTTCTTGAGGTTCTCCGCGCTGATGGGCGGCATGTCGATGACCGCAAAGCGGGAGACAAGGGCCTCGTTCAGCTCGCGCGTGCCGGCGTAGCCGTAGTTCATGGTGGCGATGAAGCGCGTCGCCTCGTCCATGACTATCCTGTCATAGCCAGGCACGTCTATGATGCGGCGGAAGTCCAGACTCGCGTGCAGGACGGCGAGGGACTCGTTCTTCGCCATGTTTATCTCGTCCAGGATGCCGAAGCCGCCGAGCCGGGCGCATTTCGTGATGGGGCCCTGGCGGAAGCTCACCTCGCCGCCCGTGAAGGTGTCCGTGCCGATGAGGGAGGCGGCGTCCGTGTTGATATAGAAGGAGACGTCCCAGCTCGGACGGCCGAAGGCGCAGGCCAGGCACTCGGCCAGGACGTTCTTGCCCGTGGCCTTGGGACCCACCAGCAGCAGGTTCTCCCCGCACAGCAGCGCCGTCGCCGCGGCCTCCCAGACCTCTTTTCCGTAATACTCGTACCTGGGTTTTTGTATGAGCCTGTGCTCCGCCTCGGGACTGACGCCGTGCGCCGCCCGGAAGGCCTCTATACCGGAGACTATCTCCTCGTTCACGCCCTCGCGCCTGAGAAAGCTCAGCAACTCCGATTACCCCTTTCAATATCCTTGTTACAAGGATTCTACCACGTTTTTTCCGCTTGTCAAAGAAGTTTTTCCCTGCTAACCCGCGCCTGCGCCGGGGAGCGAATTGAGGTTTGACTATGGGCCTGCGGTGTGTTAAACTGTAAACGAAAATACGTTCGGAAACGGACAACATCGGGCTGATAAGCTCAAAAATTTTGTACAAAACATCGAAAGGGGCAGAGTTATGCTCAGGACTATCGAGATAAAGCAGAGCGTCTTCGCGGACAACAACCGGGAGGCCGATTCCCTCCGTGCAGAGCTGAAAGGGAAGGGCCTCTTCCTCCTGAACCTCATGTCCTCCCCCGGCAGCGGGAAGACGACGACTCTGGTGCGCACGATAGAGGCTCTGCGCGACGAGCTGCGCATAGGCATCATGGAGGCGGACATCGACTCGGACGTGGACGCGCACACCGTCCAGAACGCGGGCGCGAAGGCCGTGCAGCTCCACACCGGCGGCATGTGCCACCTGACGGCGGACATGACCCGTCAGGGCCTTGAGGCCCTCGGCACCGAGGACGTCGATATCGCCATCCTGGAGAACGTCGGCAACCTCGTCTGCCCCGCGGAGTTCGACACCGGCGCCTCCAAGAGCGCCATGATACTCTCCGTCCCCGAGGGCGACGACAAGCCCCTCAAGTACCCCCTGATGTTCACGGTCTGCGACTGCCTCATCGTCAACAAGATAGACGTCCTGCCCTACTTCGACTTCGACTTCGACGCCATGTGCGAGCGGGCTAAGAAGCTCAATCCCAACATCGAGATAATCCCCATCTCCGCCAAGACCGGCGAGGGCGTGGAGAAGTGGGCCGACTGGCTGCGCGCCCAGGTGAAGGCCTGGAAGGGCGAATAAGCCCAGCGCATGGAGCTTGAAGAGCTGCTCCTCCGCCGCCTGGCGGGCCATCGCCTCCTCAAAGCGGCGGCGAGGCTGAGCACCGCGCGCGCCCTGTGCGGGGTGCAGGCGCAGTTCATGTCGAACGCCATGCACGCGCTGCGCATCCGCTGCACGGACTGGGCCGCGGGCGGCGCGGGCCTTGTGAAGAACTGGAGCCTGCGCGGCACGGTCCATGTCTTTCCCGAGAGCGACCTGCCCCTCTACATCCGCGCCGGGGACTATCGCAAAAACGAGTGGGACGCCCCGAACTGGTGGAACTCCCGTCCCGACTGGGCGCTTTCTCCGGAGCGGCAGCGGTATTTTTCGCAGGCCGTCCTGGAGGCGCTGGAAAATGGCCCGCGCACGCGCGAGGAGCTCCGGGAGCTCTGCCGGGCGGAGGGCATGACGCCGGAGGAGGAGCACAGCATGTTCCATCCCTGGGGCGGCGGCTTACGCCAGCTCTGTGAGCGCGGCTTCATGCACTACGCGGCGGAGGAGAAAAAGGAATTTCGCCCCTCGCCCGTATTCGAGCCCATGCCGGAGGACGAGGCGAGGCTGGAGCTCGCGAGGCGGTATTTTAGAAACTACGGCCCGGCTACGGTGAAGGACGCGGCGTATTTTTTCGGCACGACGCAGGCCGAAGTGAAGAAGCTCCTGCCGAGGCTGCCCGTGGAAACTGCCGTGTGCGAGGGCAGGACGTATTTCAGCCTCGGAGAGGCGGAGCCTGAGGGAGTGGTGCCGCGCTGCATATTTCTCGCGGGCTTCGACCCGCTCATGCTGGGCTACGAGAAGCGGGATAGCCTCTTCCTGCCGCCGGAGCACCTGCGCGCCATATTCAGCCTGGCTGGGATAGTCATGCCGGCTGTGCTGCTGCGCGGCCGCGTTGCCGGAAGGTGGAAGCGCAGGGGCCGCAGGCTTTCCATAGAGCTTTTCTCCCCGGCGGACAGGCAGGACACGGAGCTGCTCCGCGAGAGCGCAGCGGCGCTGTGGAGCGAGGTCACGGCCATAGAATTTGCGTAAGAGTTGTTGTTACACATAGCGAAAAACGAAAAAGAGGGGGAATTCCACAAGATGAGACCTATTATCCTGAAGCTTGCGACGAAAATAAGCCTCGAATGCGGCACCTACACCGGCGTCACGCCGAACGACCCCGAATACAAGATCCTCGACCCCGTGCTGACGGACGAGATGGCCGAGATCGCCATGGGCCTGCGCGTCCGCCACTACGTGACGCCCGAGGAGGTCGCCAAGAAGGTCAAAAAGCCTCTCGACAGGGTCACGGAGGTGCTCTACGAGCTGGCCCAGCTCGGCGTCTGCCGCTTCGCCAAAAAGGACGGCGTGGACAAGTTTAACATGCCCATCTGGGTGCCGGGCATCATGGAGATGATGGTCGGCAACAAGGAGATGTGCGAGAAGTACCCCGTCATAGCCGAGTGCTTCGAGGAGTACACGCGCAAGCGCATTGCCCCGCTGGCCCCCTTCGTCCCCGTCGGCCAGGGCATGATGCGCGTCATCCCCGTCGAGATGGCCATACACAACGACGCGCGCCGCGGCACCTACGAGGAGATCCACCGCATCGTGGACAACGCCTACGCCATCGCCGTCACGGACTGCTCCTGCCGCCGGACGCGCCGCCTCATGGGCGAGGGCTGCGGCCACCTGGAGACGGACGTCTGCCTCTTCTTCAACGAGTCCGCCGAGTACCACATCCGCACCGGCCACGGCCGCGAGATAGACCGTGAGGAGTGCTACGAGATACTCAAGCGCTGCGAGGAGAACGGCCTCGTGCACGAAATTTCGAACCTCGACCCGCCCGACGGAGCGGCGGCCATCTGCAACTGCTGCGGCTGCTCCTGCTTCTCCCTTCGCATAGCCCAGTACTTCAAGACCCCGGACGTCATCCGCTCCAACTACGTCGCCGAGGTGGACACGCAAAAGTGCGTCGCCTGCGGCCTGTGCGTTGAAAACTGCAACCTCGGCGCGCTGAAGCTCGGCCAGAAGCTCTGCGCCTCGCCCTCGCACCCGCCGAAGTACGAGACCCCGCACGAGAAGCTGCTCTGGTTCGGAGAGAAGAACTACAACGCCGACTACCGCACGGACCGCGGCTACACCGCCTCCGACGGCACCGCCCCCTGCAAGACCAAGTGTCCCGCCCACATCCCCGTCCAGGGCTACATAAAGCTCGCCTCCCAGGGCCGCTTCGACGAGGCGCTGGAGCTCATCCGCCGCGAGAACCCCTTCCCGGCCGTCTGCGGCCGCGTCTGCCCCCGCTTCTGCGAGGAGGCCTGCACCCGCGGCGACGTTGACGCCCCCGTCGCCATCGACGAGGTCAAGAAGTTCCTCGCCCAGCGCGAGCTCGATCCCGCCACCCGCGTGAAGCCCAAGATGCTCAACACCACCGGCAAGCCCTACAAAAACCAGATCGCCGTCATCGGCGCCGGCCCCGCGGGCCTTTCCTGCGCCTATTACCTCGCCCTCCAGGGCTACCCCGTCACCGTCTTCGAGAAGCAGAAGACCCTCGGCGGCATGCTCACCATGGGCATACCCTCCTTCCGCCTGGAGAAGGACGTCGTCGAGGCCGAGATCGAGATCCTCAAGGATTTGGGCGTCGAGTTCCGCACCGGCGTCGAGGTCGGCAAGGACGTGACGCTCGACGGGCTGCGAAAGGACGGCTACGAGGCCTTCTACATCGCCATCGGCGCCTGGAAGAGCACGCCCATCGGCGTGCCCGGCGAGAAGCTCAAGGGCGTGATGGCGGGCATAGACTTCCTGCGCCGCACGAACTCCTCCCGCAAGCCCGCGATAGGCGAGAACGTCGCCGTCATCGGCGGCGGCAACGTGGCCATAGACGTGGCCCGCTCCGCCGTCCGCCTGGGCGCGAAGAGCGTCACCGTGGTCTACCGCCGCACCGAGGCCGAGATGCCCGCGGACGCCGAGGAGGTCGCGGAGGCGAAGGCCGAGGGCGTGAAGTTCAAGTTCCTCGCCGCCCCCGCGCAGATAGAGGGCAAGGACGGCAAGGCCGCCGCCCTGAAGCTCCAGCTCATGGAGCTGGGCGAGCCGGACGCCTCCGGCCGCCGCAAGCCCGTCCCCGTTGAGGGCGAGTTCGAGACGCTGAAGGCCGAGACCGTCATCGCCGCCATCGGCCAGAGCGTCGAGTGGGGCGGCCTGCTGGAGGGCTCCAAGGTCGAGACCGGCCGCGGCGGCACCGCCATCGCGGACAGCACCACCTTCCAGACCGCGCAGCCCGACGTCTTCGTCGGCGGCGACGTCATGACCGGGCCGAAGTTCGTCATCGACGCCATCGCGGCCGGCAAGGAGGGCGCCATCTCCATCCACCGTTTCGTCCAGCCGGGCCAGAGCCTGACCCTGGGCCGCCGCAAGAAGGACTACGCCGAGTTCGACAAGGCCGGGGCGAGGATCTACAGCTACGACAACGCCCCCAGGCAGAAGGTCAAGACCCCCTCCGCCAAGGAGCAGAAGGAGACCTTCCGCGACCTGCGCGGCACCTTCACGGAAAAGCAGGTGCTCAAGGAGACGGAGCGCTGCCTCGGCTGCGGCGCGACGGTCGTGGACCAGGCCGCCTGCGTCGGCTGCGGCGTCTGCACCACCATGTGCAAGTTCGACGCCATCAAGCTCCGCCGCGTCACCGACGCCGCGGGCGAGAAATACGAGAAGCTCCTCATCGAGAGCGGCAAGAACGTTGCCAAGCGCGTGAAGAACATCGCCGTGCGCAAGATAAGCCGCCCCGCCGGGAAGTGATATGCACGAGATGACGCTGGCGATACAGGCGATAAAAAGCGTCGTCGAGTTCGCTGAGGAAAACGGGATAGAGGAGATTGACACCGTCGTGCTCGAAATCGGCGAGCTCTCGCTCGTCGTGCCGGAGTACATGGAGGAGGCCTGGTACGCCGCCGTGCCGCGCACCATGCTGGCAAACTCCAAGCTCCGTATAGACGCGGTGCCGGGCAATGGCATCTGCCTCGACTGCGGCGAGGTCTACAACATCGTGCAGGAGAAGGGCCGCTGCCCCAAGTGCGGCTCCGACAGGAAGGACGTCCTCTGCGGCGAGGAGTTCAACATAAAAGAGCTCCTCGTCCCCGAGGAGGTATAGCTGGAAAAGTTCCCCCGCCTGAGCCCAGGCGGGGGAATTTGCGTCTGTCGAAAAAGCCTCGCAGAGTTTCGCGGCCGCAGCCGCGAAATAGAATTTAATCATTTTCGGCGGCGGCGTGTACGTCGCCGAAAATACCGCTCGCGGAGCGGAGTGTCGAATTGTCCGCTTTTGGCGGACAACCGAGGCGCGCAGCGCAGCGCAATCCCTTTTGTCGAAGAAGGCAAGGCCTTCTTCGACAAGCTGAAGTTCCCCCGCCTGAGCCCAGGCGGGGGAACTCTGCGCGCCGGCGGATCTCTGCTTGACATCCGGCAAGAGCCGGGCTATAATGAACACCGTTCATGTTGAGGTGATTGAATGAACACCGTCGTGACTTCGAGGGAGGACATTTTGAAGGCCAGCCGCGAGCTCATACAGAGGCAGGGCTGGCAGGGGCTCAGCATCCGCGCCGTAGCCGCCGCCTGCGGCGTGTCCGTGGGCTCGATTTACAACTACTTCGATTCCAAAGCGGACCTGGTGGGGGCCGCGGTCGAGAGCGTCTGGCGCGAGATATTTCACCTGCCGGAGGACGGGACCGTGTTCCGGGACACGCAGGCCTGCGTCGCCTGGATGTATGAGCGGATGGAGCAGGGCTGCAGGCAGTACCCCGGCTTTTTCAACCTCCACTCCCTGGGCTTCATGCGGGAGGACAAGCCGGACGGGAAGCGGCGGATGCAGCAGACCTGGCGGCACATTCTCGACGGGCTCTGCTCCGTCCTGAAGCGGGACGCCGGGGTGCGGCCCGACGCCTTCACGGAAGAGTTTACGGCAGAGAAGTTTGCCGGGGTCCTGTTTTCCCTGATGCTGTCCGCCATGCTGCGCCAGGACTATGAGCCGGACGCCGTGCTGGAGATCGTCCGCCGCACACTGTATTAGAATTCCCACAGACCGTGGGAATTCTTTATCCTGCAAATTGAACAGCGTTCATAGGGGGGAAACCATGAAAGTTAAGCGGAACACCCTGTTGCTTCTGGCATGCCTGGTGTGGGGCGCGGCGGGCTTCAACATTCTCCGCATCGGCCTCGCGGCCTATCCCGCCTACCGCAGCGCGCTGAATTTCCTGCTGTCCATACTGGTATTCAGCGTGTTCCAAATTTTCATCTTCGGAAGACTGGTGAAAAAGCACAGCGCGAGGATCGGCGCCTATCTGGAAGAGCGGCATTTCTTTTGGAAGTTCTTTGACGGGAAGTCCTTTGCCATCATGGCGGTGATGATGACCGGAGGCATCGGCCTGCGGTCGAGCGGTCTCGCGCCGGAGAGGTTCATCGCGGTGTTCTACACCGGCCTGGGCGCCTCGCTGCTGCTGGCCGGGCTGCTGTTCGGCCGCAACTTCGGCAGAGCGCTCCATGCCGCCGCCGAGCTTCAAAATAAAACTGAGCACGAAGGAGAATGAACCATGCAAGCGATCGCGGAGACCCTGTTTGACGCAGTATACCTGATTTCCGTAGTTACCATCGGCATCCTGATGATAAGGGGGAGCGGGCAGGCGCAGCAGTTCCGGCTGTTCGGCTGGATGGCGGTAGTCCTGGGGGCGGGAGATTCCTTCCACCTCATCCCCCGCGCCCTGGCCCTGTGTACCACCGGCCTTGAAAGCTACACCGTCGCCCTGGGCCTTGGGAAGTGGATAGAGGAGGATACAAAATGAAGCGATATGTGAACGCGGCTTTCCTTTACGCCGTGCTCGCCATGGCAGGCGGGGTGTTTTACCGGGAGTTCACCAAATTCAACGGCTTCAGCGCCAAAACCACCCTGGGCGTGGTCCACACCCATTATTTCCTGCTGGGCATGGTGTTTTTCCTGCTGCTGCTCCTGCTGGAGCGGAGCTTTTCCTTCACCGGCGCAAAGACCGGGCGGGTGCTCGCCGTCTACCACTGCGGCCTGAACCTGACGGCCGCCATGCTTGTGGCGCGGGGCGTGACCCAGGTGCTGGGGACGGAGCTCTCCTCAGGCATGAGCGCGGCTGTCTCCGGCGTCGCCGGGATAGGGCATATCCTGCTGGGCGTCAGCCTGGTGCTTCTGCTGCTCCAGATCAGGCGCAGCGTATCCTGAGGCGGCCCAGACATGCAGCGCGCCCCCGGTCAGATGACCGGGGGCGCTTTTTTATTTCTCTGCGTTGTACTTGCCCAGGATCTTTTCTTTCCAGACGTCCTCGGGCTCGGCCTCGTAGCTCTCGACATAGTCGAGCAGGGCGGCGGCGTCCGTGAAGACGGCGTAGAGCGCGTGCCCGTCCTCGGGGAAGAAGCGCTCCTCCACGGCCCTCACGAGCATGGCCTCCATGGCGTCGTAGTAGCCGAGGGTGTTGAGGACGGCCATGGCCTTGGCGTGACGGCCCAGCTGCTTCAGCGTCAGGGCCTCGAAGAACTCCTCAAAGGTGCCGATGCCGCCCGGCAGGGTGACAAAGGCGTCCGACATGTCCTCCATGGCCTTCTTGCGCTCGGACATCGTCTCGGTGAAGACGAAGTCCGTGCAGCCCTCAAAGAGGATGCCGGGCTCGTCAAAGAAGCGGGGGGCCACGCCGGTGAGGCGGCCGCCCTCGCTCACGACGCCCCGGGCGGCGGCGCCCATGAGCCCGCTCGTCCCGCCGCCGAAAACCAGCTCGTGTCCGCGCCGGGCAAGCTGGGCGCCCAGCTCATAGGCCGCGTCGTAGTAGCCCTGCGCGAGCTCGCGGCTCGACGCGCCGAAAACGCAGATCTTCACGGTTCTAAATCACTCCTCAAAATCCAACACCCGGCGCATCCGCGCGAGGGTGAGGCGGTTTCTTATGGCGGCGGAGATGTCGAGGATCTCGGGCTCCAGCGCCTCGTCTATGCCTATGTCGGGCAGGCGGTATTTCCCGCCCAGGTCCTTGAAGAGGGCGGCCAGCTCTTCAGCAGGGGGAATGGCGGATACGATGTCCCGGATGGCCTGCCAGTTGTCCACGATGTTCTGCGGCTCGAAGGAGGCGAGGACGTCGTTTTTGTTTTCCTCTATGATGCCCTCGGCGAGATAGCCGAATTTTTCGCGTATCCAGCCCCCGGACAGGGGCTCGAAGGGCCTGGCCTTCGGGGTTTTGCGGGCCATGCGGCGGTACTCCGCGGCGCAGAGGACGGTTCCGACGCCGACGCACTCGCCGTGGATGCCATGCGCGTTTTCAAAGCGCGGGGGCTTCATCTCGACGAGGTGGGCGATGAGGTGCTCCGCGCCGGAGGCGGCGCGGGAGTTGCCCAGCAGCTGCATCGTCAGGCCGGAGAGCATCTGCGCCATGGTCATGGCCTCGAAGTCGGGCGCGCCGCCGCGGCGCAGCGTGTCGGCGCAGGAGATCATCATGTCCAGGGCCTCCTGGGCGAGGGCGGCCACGCGCTCGCAGTAGTATTCCCCGGCGACGAGACGGGCGATCTTCCAGTCCGCGAGGGAGATGTGCTTGGAGAGGATGTCCGCGATGCCGCTGACGGTGAGGAACATGGGCGCGCCGGAGATGATGTTGAGGTCCGCGACGACGAGGGCGGGGGCGGACATGGGGATGGAGCGCTTGTGCCCGTCGATGACGACGGAGCAGATATTGGCGGTGAAGCCGTCGGAGGAGGCGAGGGTGGGGATGGCGACGAAGGGCTTGCCGAGCTTAAAGGCGGGGTAGCGGGCGAAGTCCATGAGTGTGCCGCTGCCGACGGTGATGATGACATCGGGGTCGTCGAGCTGGGGGATGACGGCCTCGATGAGGCTCTTTTCGGAGTGGAGGCCCTTGGCTTCAAGGACGATCTCCTTGTCGGCGCGGACGTGGACCATGCCGGGAAGGTTGTAGGTGTTGGTGTCGTATAGGACGGTGCGCCTGCCGGTGAGGCCGCAGCGGGCCATGTACTCGTCGAAATCATTGAGCGCGCCGTACTCGACGGCGACCATTTTGGTTTCGAGGGGATGCTCCCGCCCGCAGGAGCAGGGGCCGGAGTATTTTGCGCAGTCAAGGATCATAAGTTTCCTCCCTTCAAAAAAGCAGGCGGCGTCCCGCGCCGCCTGCATCTCTCGATCCTTGCAGTTACTGTATCATATGTTCAGGGGAAAAGCAACGCTTATTGCGTTACCGGATTACTGTAAAAACACCGTGCTTGTGTTCGTGACAGTCATTATCGTAACTATTACGCCATTAACAATGCCTGCAATATACGGGTTCTTGGTGACTTTATACAGATATCGAGACATGAAGTTTGCTCCAAACAATATCAATATAATCGGGAATAGCCAAAGAACCTGCATCGCGGCGGTGGTCCAGACCATATGATCCTGAGAGAAGTATGTAATATACTGAATGGCGGGCAGGATTATTGCAGGGAACGCGGCGAACAGAGAAACGATGATGTTGTTAAAAAGCCCAGATTTTCCACCGATCGTGTTGTAGTTGAAGCTGTTGACAGATACGGATGCAGCTATGTAGTAAATGAGGAAAAGCCACATATACGTAAGCGTCAGCCACACCTTGTCCTTTTCAAAAGTCTTTATCGCAAGCGTCCACAAACGGAAGTCAGAGTTAAAGAAATAATCTACAACAAAAACACAGCCGTAAGCGACAACAACAATAATTAATGCAAGGAGGATACTCTTTAGTAAGTTTTTGCCCTTGATAATGACACCACGCTCAGTCAGGTTGAAACCATTTTTCTTGCCATAGGCAAAGTAATATATCGCCATTATCAAAATATTGAATATACCGCAGAGTGCACTCCAAAGGCCGAGACCCATGGTCTCGGTTTGGCTTGCCGACGTAGAAGAACCCCAGTAAACCACAGGTATATATACAACAGTAGCAAGGGTCGCCGACACAATTAGGCAGCCCCAGAACCACAGCTTGCCCTTGCTATCCTCTATTGCCGTGGGTGCCGCAGCTTCTTTGGCGCGCAAACTTGAGAACGCAGGAGTATATACCATCAAAATGCCAAAGCAAACAATGAATATAACAAGGCCTATTGCACCTATGAAGTTAAACGTTTCTTTCCACTGCCAGACTTGACTATTCGGGTCAATAGGATTGGGCGCGTCAAGGGTTTCAGTGAAAAATTCAATAACAGATGCAGTGGCAGTAGCACTGAAATGCGACCAGGGGTGGATGATATTGGGGTTGTAAATAACACGCGAAGCCTCTTCGCCGTCAATTGTGGCTGTGTATATCGTGTCCGCCTCGCGTACCTCAGCGTCTGGAGAACCGGGGTCAAGACCAAAATTCAGAAATGATTGCGCATCTCCACCCTCGATAAAATATGGCGCTGGAATTGTTTCTCCAGTTTCTTCATCAACCCTTGTATAACTGAATTCATCATGCTTTGGCGCGAGAACCGCTATGTCGCGGCTGCCATACAAATTTGCATAATTGCCGTTTTCATCAGTGTATATAGCGAATGCACTATTGAACAGTCCGGCTGCAATTAGATTCGTACCGTTTGATATGTCAAGAGCTACGGCGCTTTCACTTGACCCACCGCCCATTGAATGCCCTGTAACTCCGATTCTGTCTTTGTCAACATATGACATTCGCGACAGGAACAATACACCTTGATAGACGCCGCCCGCCTCGCTCGTTGCTACTTCGTTGGCAGCCAGCTGATTTGTTGAATCAGTGTATGTTATATTGTCGGAGTTGCCATGCCCAGGCTGGTCGATTGCCAGGACAACAAAGCCCCTGCGAGCTAATTCAACATAGTTGGCGTCCTGCATTTCTTTGTTATTGAGATAGCCATGGCTTGTTACTATTGCCGGCGCCGGAGTTTCGTCGGTAGCGCTGGATGGTATAAACAAATATGCGCTCATTGAATACTCTGCGTCAGTCTCAAGTTTGAGTTCCTTCATTACGACATTGCCGCCGTCTGTTTGAATGTAGTTTGACACCATTCCGCTAAGCAGCATAAGTATGATTGCCACACACAGCCATACCTTGGCTTTCTTCTTAATATTTCCCATATTGTCCCCTTCCTCTCTAAGTCTATTCTTCCATATCCGCCCAGGCGAGGGCGGTGGTCAGGGCGCGGTTCCAGCCTTTCAGGAGCTTGGCGCGGGTGGCGTCGCGCATCTCGGGCAGGAACACGCGGCCGGTTTGGCGGTTCTGCCTTATGTCCGCCGTGTCCTTCCAGTAGCCGACTGCGAGGCCCGCGAGATACGCCGCGCCCAGCGCCGTCGTCTCTATGCAGGCCGGGCGCAGTACCTCGGCGCCCAGCAGGTCGCTCTGGAACTGCATCAGCAAATCGTTCGCCGCCGCGCCGCCGTCCACGCGCAGGCGCGTCAGCTCCACGCCCGCGTCGCTCTCCATCGCGCGGCAGATGTCGCAGGTCTGGTAGGCTATGGACTCCAGCGTCGCCCTCACGAGCTGCGCGCGCGTGAAGCCGCGCGTGATGCCCGTTATCGTCCCCCGGGCGTACTGGTTCCAATACGGCGCGCCCAGACCCGTGAAGGCCGGGACCACGTACACCCCGCCCGTGTCCGCCACGGAGCGGGCCTCTGCCTCCGAGGCCGCCGCGTCCGGGATGAGCTTCAGCTCGTCCCTCAGCCACTGCACCGCCGCGCCCGCCGTGAACACGCTGCCCTCCAGGGCGTAGCGTATCCGGCCCGGCCCGGAGGCCGCGATGGTCGTGATGAGCCCGTTTTCCGAGAACACCGGCTCCGAGCCCGTGTGCATGAGCAAAAAGCAGCCCGTGCCGTAGGTGTTCTTCACGTCCCCGGCCTCAAAGCAGCACTGGCCGAAGAGCGCGCTCTGCTGGTCGCCCGCCGCGCCCGCGACGGGTATCTTCCCGCCGAAGAGCCCTGGCTCCGTTTCGCCGTAGATGCAGCTCGAGGGCTGCACGCGGGGCAGCATCTGCTCCGGTATGCCGAAGAGCTCCAGCAGCTCGGGGTCCCAGCGCAGGCGGCGGATGTCGAAGAGCATCGTGCGCGAGGCGTTGGTCACGTCCGTCACGTGCGCGCGGCCGCCGGTGAGCTTCCAGATGAGCCAGCTGTCGATGGTGCCGAAGAGCAGCCGCCCCTCCTCCGCGCCCTGCCGCGCGCCGGGCACCTTGTCCAGTATCCAGCGCAGCTTCGTGCCGGAGAAATAGGCGTCCGGCACGAGGCCGGTCTTTTGCCTTATCTTCTCCGCCCAGCCCGAGGCCGCGAGGGCGTCCGCCATGGGCGCCGTGCGGCGGCACTGCCAGACTATCGCGGGGCAGACGGGCTCGCCCGTCTCCCTGTCCCACACGACCGTCGTCTCCCGCTGGTTCGTGATGCCTATGGCCGCGATGTCCGCGGCCTCCAGGCCCGACTTTGCCATGGCCCCCCGGGCCACCTCCAGGGTCGTCTCCCAGATCTCCGCGGCGTCGTGCTCCACCCAGCCGGGCTTGGGGTAGTGCTGGGCGAACTCCCTCTGCGCCGAGGCGAGCATCGCGCCCGAGTGGTCGAAGATGATGCACCGGGAACTGGTGGTGCCCTGGTCGAGGGCCATAATGTACTTCACCGTCTCACATCCCTTCCTTTCTGATTTGCCCCTGCGCCGGCGGGTGGGCCGAGTCCAGCTCCTGCCAGGCCTCCTCGCAGGAGGTGCTGATGCTCACCGCCCCGGCCGAGAGCGCGCTCACCGTGTCTTCCTTGTCGCGGATGAGGCCCCCGGCTATGAGAGGCGTCCTGTGCAGGGAGTGTACCTGCCTGATTATCTTCGGCATCAGGCCCGGCACAAGCTCGATGAGGTCCGGATTGCAGGCCGCGCGCAGTTTCTCTATATTATCCAGCGCCAGCGAGTCCAGCACGAAGACCCGCAGCACCGTTATGAGACCTATCTCCTTCGCGTGCCTCAGTATGGGCGGCTTGGTGCTGAGCACGCCGTCCGCCCGCGTGAAGCTGCGGATATAGTCCGCCGCTATCTCTTTGGCCGCCAGCCCGTTTATGAGGTCAAGGTGTACGAAGGCGTATTTGCCCCGCTCCTTCACGCTTTCCACGAGCTTCGGAATGTTGCAGATGTTGCCGAAAAGGAAAAATATGATGTTGCTCCCTGAAGTCAGGGCGCGCTCAAGCTGCTCCTCCGTTTTGACCGCGGCTATTATCGGCTCGGTCTCAAAAAATTGAAGCCGTTTGTTCATGTTCTTCCTCTCCTGTGCAGATATAAAAAAACGGTGCGAAATAACGGGCGGAACGCCCGCGATTTCGCACCTCTATCTCTTGTGCAGTATTTATCTGCTTTTATCTTATCCTGATAAAGCTATAAATGCAATGCATAAACTTAATGAATTTCGTCCAATAAAAACGTCAAATTACACAAAATAAACGCATATTTATGGCGATATTGTTGCAATTTTAACGAACTGCCAATTTAAACGCTCAGGGCTTGAGCTCCAGGGCGGCGCGGGCGGTCTCGACGATGCCGGCGGGGGTAAGGCCGTAGGCCTCGAGCACCTGCTCGGCCTTGCCGGAGCGGCCAAACACGTCGCGCACGCCGTGGCGCAGGACGGGGACGGGGCAGCGCTCGGCGAGGAAGGAGGCGACGGCGGCGCCGAGGCCGCCGACGATGCTGTGCTCCTCTGTGGTGACTATGCAGCCGGTCTCGCGCGCGGCGGCGAGCAGGGCCTCGCCGTCCAGGGGCTTTATGGTGTGGAAGTCGAGCACGCGGGCGCTGACGCCCTCGCCGGCGAGCAGCTCCGCGGCGGCCAGCGCGCGCTGGACCATCAGGCCCGTGGCGCAGATGGTGAGGTCGGAGCCCTCACGCAGCGCGGCGGCGCGGCCCAGCTCGAACTTGTAGCCGGGGACGGAGCCAGTGACCGTCTCGACTGCCATGCGGCCGAGGCGCAGGTAGGCGGGGCCCTTGTATTCGATGAGGGCCTGCACGGCCTGGCGCATCTCGTGGGCGTCGCAGGGGTTCAGCACCAGCATGCCGGGGATGGCGCTCATGAGGGCGAGATCCTCTATGCACTGGTGGGTGGCGCCGTCCTCGCCGACGGAGATGCCGCCGTGGGAGCCGACGCACTTGACGTTGAGGCCGGGGTAAGCCACGGAGTTGCGCACCTGCTCATAGGCACGGCCGGCCGTGAACATGGCGAAGGAGTTGGCAAAGGGCTTCTTCCCGCAGGCGGCCAGGCCCGCGGCGACGCCTATCATGTTGGCTTCGGCTATGCCCATGTCGAAGAACCTGTCGGGGCAGGCCTGGGCGAAGCCCTTGGTCATCGTGGCGCCGGCCAGGTCGGCGTCCAGGACGACGAGTTCGGGGTACTTGTCCGCCAGCTCCACGAGCATCTCGCCGTAGGCCGCGCGGGTCGCCTTCTTCTCAGACATTTACTCCACCTCCAGTCTTGCGATGGCGGCGTCCAGCTCCGCCACAGCGCGCTCATACTGCTCTGCGTTCGGGGCCTTGCCGTGCCAGCCGGCCTCGTTTTCCATGAAAGAGACGCCCTTGCCCTTGACGGTTTTGGCGAGGATGACGCTGGGGCGGTCCTTCTCGGCACGCGCGGCGGCAAAGGCGGCGCGCAGGGAGTCGAAGTCGTGACCGTCAGCCTTTATCACGTTCCAGCCGAAAGCGGCGAACTTGGCGTCCAGCGGCTCCG
>ULTA01047435.1_pt1 | contig 21745 bp, 14 predicted proteins | sample 1957181 | NCBI WGS metagenome assembly ULTA01 (sample SAMEA4835722, study PRJEB28245) | human gut metagenome | biome: gut microbiome; material: fecal sample | place: Denmark | collected 2008
AGACCGCGTACCGCCGCGATGGCCGGAACGCTTTCTTTGGCATCAATCAACGTGTTTGTCAGGCGCTGGCCCAGTTGATTCGCGCGTTCACAGAGTGATTCTTTGTCGATAATGTTGAGCACAGCGTGCGCGGCAGCCACCGCCAGCGGGTTCCCGGCGTAAGTACCACCCAACCCGCCCGGCGCGGGCGCGTCCATAATATTCGCGTTACCGACCACGCCCGAAAGCGGCATCCCGCCTGCGAGGCTTTTCGCCATCGTCATTAAGTCCGGCTTATCGGCGTAGTGATCCATGGCAAACAGCTTACCGGTACGCGCAAAGCCGCTTTGCACTTCATCGGCAATCATCACAATGCCGTGCTCATCGCACAGGCGGCGAATGGCGGCAACCAGCTCTTTTGGCGCAACGTTGAAACCGCCCTCGCCCTGCACCGGTTCGAAAATAATGGCCGCGACCTGCTTCGCTTCGATGTCTGATTTAAACAAGCGTTCGATGGCGTCGAGGGAGTCCTGTGTTGAAATGCCGTGTAAATCTGACGGATAAGGTACGTGATATACCGAACCGGGGAACGGGCCGAAGCCGATTTTGTACGGCGCGACCTTTCCGGTCAGCGCCATGGTCATATATGTACGACCGTGGAAGCCGCCGCTAAACGCAATCACGCCAGGGCGTCCGGTATGGGCGCGGGCGATTTTCACCGCGTTCTCCACCGCTTCCGCACCGGTGGTGAAGAACGCAGTTTTAGCCTGCCCGCTCACCGGGGCAAGGGCGTTGATTTTCTCCGCCAGGGTGACGTAGCTTTCGTACGGCACAATCTGATACGCCGTGTGGGTAAACTGTTGCAATTGCTGCTCCACCGCCGCGACCAGATCAGGGTGGCGATGCCCGGTATTCAGCACCGCAATGCCTGCGGCGAAATCGATATATTCGTTGCCCTCTACATCCTTCAGCGTGGCGTTTTCTGCCGACTGGGCGAAGAAGTTACACATCACGCCAACCCCGCGTGGGGTAGCAGAAAGACGACGCTGATGGAATTCATTGTTGCTCATGTTTCACACCTTTTGACTCTTCACTGTTAATCGGAAATTAAACGCCCAGACGATCGCGCAGGCTGTAATAAGCCGCGCCCATCGCGGTAAACGGAACGCGCAGCGTGCGCCCGCCGGGGAACGGGTAATGCGGCAGATTGGCGAAGGCGTCGAAACGCTCGGCGTCACCGCGCAGCAGTTCAGCAATCAAACGCCCGGCGAGGTGGGTACAGGTGACGCCGTGGCCGCTGTAGCCCTGCATGTAATAGATGTTGGTATCGAGGCGACCGAACTGCGGCATCCGTGAAAGGGTCAGCAGGAAGTTGCCCGTCCAGCGATAGTCGATTTTGACGCCCTTCAGCTGCGGGAAGGTTTTCAGCAGTTTCGGCACCACAAGACGCTCAACGTCATCCGGGTCGCGCGCGCCGTAGACCACGCCGCCGCCGTACAACAGGCGGTTATCGGCGGTAAGACGGTAGTAATCAAGCAGATAGTTACAGTCTTCCACGCAGTAGTTTTTCGGGATCAGCGAACGGGCTAAATCTTCCGACAGCCGTTCGGTGGTGATCACCTGCGTGCCGCACGGCATGCTGCGTTTCGCTAGTTCCGGCTCTACTTTATCGCCCAGATACGCATTCCCGGCGACAATCACATACTTCGCCGTCACCTGACCATTGGCAGTCCGCACCACGGCTGGCGTGGTGTGCTGGATCTGCGTCACGGCGGAAAGCTCATACACGCGCCCTCCGTTCAGGCGGATGGCATCGGCTTCACCAATGGCGAGGTTTAGCGGGTGAATATGCCCACCGCTGTGATCCAGCAGCGCACCAGTGTAGCGATCGCTGGCGACCTCGCGGCGAATGGCGTTGGCGTCCAGCAATTCCAGCTGTTTATTGCCGTAGCGTTCCCAGTTCTCTTTCTGCTCTTCCAGAGTCGCGAGCTGTTTATCATTCATCGCCACAAACAGGCCGCCGGGGCGGTAGTCGCAGTCAATCTGATAACGTTTGATACGTTCGCGGATGATCTCGCCGCCTTCGAACATCATGCTGCCGAGCATACGGGCGGTGTCCATGCCGTAGCTTTTTTCAATGACGTCGATGTCGCGGCTGTAGGAGTTCACAAGCTGCCCGCCGTTGCGTCCGCTTGCGCCGAAGCCGATACGTGAGGCTTCAAGAACCACCACGTCAAAGCCCGCCTCTGCCAGATGCAGCGCGGAGGAAAGCCCGGTATAGCCGCCGCCGACCACGCAAACATCGCAGGAAATCGACTCATTCAGCGTGTCGAATGGTGCGTATTTATTCGCACTGGCGGCGTAATAACTGCTGGTATGTTCGGTCATTTCAGGCCTCCAGGCTTATCCAGATAGTTTTCAGTTCGGTGAATTTTTCAAGGGCGTGCAGGGATTTGTCGCGACCGTTGCCGCTCTGCTTATAGCCGCCAAACGGCACGGTCATATCGCCGTCGTTGTAGTTATTGACAAAGACGGAACCGGCTTTCAGGCGACGGCTCATGCGGTGCGCGCGGGAGAGGTCGCGCGTCCATACTGCCGCGCCGAGGCCGTACTGGCTGTCGTTAGCAAGCTGTAGCGCCTGTTCTTCTGATGTGAAACGCGTGACCATCAGCACTGGACCGAAAATCTCTTCGCGGCTTAAGGACGCATTCGGGTCTACATCCACAAAGATCGTCGGGCCGATGGCGGCAGCCAGCTCGGCGTTACGGCCATCCAGCAGCAGTTGCCCTTTGCTTTCGCCTTCCCGAATAAAGCTATGGACCGAGTCGGCGTGGGCGCAGTCGATTAAGGTGCCCATGGTGGTTGCGGGATCAAGTGGATGGCCCGGCTGCCAGTTTTGCGCCTGCTGTTTTAACAGGTCTAAGAATTCATCGGCGATGCTCTCTTCCAGCAACAGGCGCGTTCCGGCGATACACACCTGCCCCTGGTTGTAGAAGATGCCTGCTGCGGTGGCGCTTGCTGCCTGTTGTAAATCCGGACAGTCGGCGAAAACGATGTTGGCGCTTTTGCCGCCCGCTTCCAGCCAGACGCGTTTCATGTTGCTGTCGCCTGCATCTTTCAGCAGCTGTTTCCCGGTACGGGTTGAGCCAGTAAAGGCAATGGCATCGATATCGTTATGGCGCGAAAGCGCCTGCCCGGCTTCATGACCAAAACCCGTCACCACGTTCAACACGCCATCCGGCAGACCTGCTTCTTTCGCCAGCCCCGCGAGACGAATCGCACTGAGCGGTGATTTTTCAGACGGTTTTAGAATCACGCTGTTTCCCGCCGCCAGCGCCGGGCCGAGTTTCCAGCAAGTCAGCAGCAGCGGGAAGTTCCACGGCACGATGGCGGCAATCACGCCGACCGGTTCACGCACGATCATCGCCAGCTCATGGCTACTGGTGGGCGCCACTTCGCCATACACTTTGTCGATCGCTTCGGCGTACCAGCGAATGGCGCGCGCCGCGCCGGGAATATCATCACGCAGACTGTGACGAATCGGTTTGCCGGTGTCGAGAGTTTCCAGCAGTGCCAGCTCTTCGGCGTTGGCTTCCATTAAATCGGCGAGTTTATTCAGTACCGCTTTACGTTTAGCCGGAGAAGAGAGTGACCAGTCGCCGCGTTCAAATACGCCGCGTGCTGCGCTCACCGCACGGTCGATATCGACGCTCTTGCCGCGAGCAATTTTCGCCAGCGGTGCCTGGGTGACCGGATCAACGGTTTCAAAAGTTTCATTTTCCGCCGCAGCAGTATATTCACCGTTAATAAATAAGCGGGTTTCAATGGCGAGACTTAACGCTTTATCCTGCCAGTAAGCCAGATGATGAAAATTCATTATGACTCCTGTTTCACGTCTATCAGATATATGCAGTTTGTGAACGTCAGGGCGCAGAGATCCCCGGGCCGTATGCCCGTTTATTTCTGGCGACATTCTTTATGGATTGCCGGGCGCATTGCGCTTACCCGGCTTACAGAACAAAAAGATTAAAACGTGGTGGGCGTATGGGCGCTGATAATTCGGCAAATACCTGCCGACGTATTACTGAAACTGTGCGGGATGCCGGTATTAATGGCATAACTTTGCCCCGCGACGAGGTGGTAATCCTGACCATTAATCGTCAGAACAATTTCACCTTCCAGTACAGTGCCTATTTCCTCACCCTGATGCTTAATTCTTTCCCCAGTGGTTGTGCCCGGCTGGTACGTTTCAAAGATCATCGCCAGCGTGCGATTCGGGTTACCGTTATGAACCAGCTTCATTGACACACCCTGACTGCCCATCTCAATTAAGTCGTCCTGATTAATGACGACCTGCGGCTCATCAGGTTTTTCCGGCTCGGAAAAGAATTCCGAGAGTGACAGACCATACACCTTCAGCAGCTTTTGCAGCGTACTGATGGCAGGGCTGACTTTATCTTGTTCTATCGTACTGATAGCACTGTGAGTCAGCCCGGAGAGTTCGGCGGCACGACGTTGTGAAAGCCCCTGCTGCTGGCGGATTTCCGACAAGCGTTTTCCTGGCGCCAGTCCCTCATCACTCATATTTGCATTTCCTTAAACTGTAGTGGTCAGAGTCGCTGTTTTTCAGCGATATGGTGCTGACAAGCGGTGATAAAGCCCTCGAACAATATACGCGAAAGCGCGTACTCGCTACTGTTCCATTCCGGGTGCCACTGTACGCCCAGCGCAAAAGGATGATTGATGACGCTAACCGCCTCAACTAAGCCATCCGGCGAGCGAGCTTCAACACGCAACCGTGGGCTAACGACCTTCGCCCCTTGTCCATGCAGAGAGTTTACCCAAAAGTTGCTACATTCAGGTAACAACGCAGACAGTAATCCCCCCTCTTCAACCAGAACTTCATGCGACGGCGCATATTGCTGCTCCACCGGCAGTTCGGGATCTTCCCGATGTTCCAGCAATTCAGGCTGTTCGCACAGCTTGCGATGCAACGAACCACCGGTTGCCACCACCAGTTCCTGTAAACCCCGGCAGATGGCGAAAATGGGGATGCGCCTTTCGAGTGCGGCATTAATTAACGCCATGCTCAGAAGATCACGCCCGGGATCGGCGTCAGGCTCATCGCCGTTTTCACCATATAGGTGCGGCTGCACATTGCTGGGACTACCAGGAAGATAAATACCATCGAGTTTCGGCAAAAGTTGTTCAAGTAATGACGGTTCCGCCAGCGCATGTGGCAGCGCAATTGGCAAGCCGCCTGCGTGGATGATGGCATTCAGGTACTTTTCTTGCAGAGTCTGGGTCGCATGACCCTTAAGCCTGTTCCTGCACATTACGACACCGATAACCGGATTGTTCATTATATTTTCCATGCTCAATCTCACAAAGTGGACTAAATTATCGCCATTACTGCGCTTTAAATGACCTTTATGTTCAATATTTTTTCAATCTAGCAGTGGGTTTTCATTTTTGCAAACTCAATTTAACATTTGACAAACATTTAGTTTGCATACAGATTCGAATGGTGGTCATTATATTTTACGCTTTGATAACGAGCGGAAAACAAACCAAAGGCGAAGAATCATGGAAACCAATATCGTTGAAGTAGAGAACTTTGTTCAGCAGTCAGAAGAGAGGCGGGGTAGCGCCTTTACGCAGGAAGTGAAACGCTACCTGGAGCGCTACCCGAATACACAATATGTTGATGTTTTACTTACCGATTTGAATGGTTGCTTCCGTGGAAAACGTATTCCTGTTTCAAGCCTTAAGAAGCTCGAGAAAGGGTGTTATTTCCCGGCCTCGGTATTTGCAATGGATATTCTGGGTAATGTAGTAGAAGAAGCGGGCCTGGGTCAGGAAATGGGCGAGCCGGATCGTACCTGTGTTCCTGTTCTCGGTTCCTTAACCCCTTCTGCCGCCGATCCAGAGTTTATAGGTCAGATGCTCCTGACCATGGTCGATGAAGATGGCGCTCCCTTTGACGTTGAGCCGCGGAACGTTCTTAACCGCCTGTGGCAGCAGCTGCGCCAGCGCGGATTGTTCCCGGTCGTAGCGGTAGAGCTGGAGTTCTATTTACTGGATCGCCAGCGCGACGCTGAAGGGTATCTGCAACCGCCCTGCGCGCCCGGCACCGATGACCGCAATACACAAAGCCAGGTTTACTCCGTTGATAACCTCAACCACTTCGCCGACGTGCTCAATGATATTGATGAGCTGGCGCAGTTACAGCTGATTCCGGCAGATGGCGCGGTCGCCGAGGCCTCGCCAGGTCAGTTTGAAATCAATCTTTACCATACCGATAACGTGCTGGAAGCTTGCGATGATGCGCTGGCACTAAAACGCCTGGTGCGTCTGATGGCAGAAAAGCATAAGATGCACGCCACTTTTATGGCGAAGCCGTATGAAGAGCACGCGGGCAGCGGGATGCATATCCATATCAGTATGCAAAATAACCGTGGCGAGAACGTGCTTTCTGACGCGGAAGGCGAAGATTCGCCGCTGCTGAAAAAGATGCTCGCCGGGATGATTGACCTGATGCCGTCATCAATGGCGTTGCTGGCACCAAACGTGAACTCGTATCGCCGCTTCCAGCCGGGAATGTATGTGCCGACGCAGGCGTCGTGGGGCCATAACAACCGCACCGTCGCCCTGCGTATTCCCTGCGGCGATCGCCATAATCACCGCGTGGAATATCGCGTGGCGGGTGCCGATGCCAACCCGTATCTGGTGATGGCGGCGATTTTTGCCGGTATTTTGCATGGCCTTGATAACGAACTGCCATTACAGGAAGAAGTCGAAGGCAACGGGCTGGAACAGGAAGGCTTACCCTTCCCGATTCGCCAGAGCGATGCCCTGGGTGAGTTTATCGAGAATGATCACCTGCGCCGCTATTTAGGCGAACGCTTCTGCCATGTCTATCACGCCTGTAAAAATGATGAGCTGTTGCAGTTTGAGCGCCTCATCACAGAAACAGAAATTGAGTGGATGTTGAAAAACGCGTAATACCCCTTGCGGGGTTGTTTCATCGGCCTGAGCGGAGCCAGGCCTGACATTTGCTGGTAATCCAGACATTTCCCGGATGTCGCGTTATGGAGCGCAGGCGGCAACGGGCTTCCGTTAACGATTAAGACTGTGACGAGGAAATGAGATGATGCCGATGATTAAATCCCCGCATGGCGAGGGAGGCTGCGTATGCGCCCCTCCTGCGACTGACTGGACTCCGCCCCCTTTGCTTCCCTTGCTAAACAGGTTTGATTTCAGGTCGACACGACCGCAAACCTTATTACGCAGGGGAGGCAGCAACTATGGCTATTAATTCACCACTGACTATTGCTGCGCAATCTGGCAAAACCCGTCTGCGAAAATCACTGAAATTGTGGCAGGTGGTGATGATGGGTCTGGCCTATCTCACGCCGATGACCGTATTTGATACTTTTGGTATTGTCTCCGGCATTAGCGACGGTCACGTTCCGGCGTCCTATTTGCTGGCGCTGGCGAGCGTGCTGTTTACCGCTATCAGCTACGGCAAACTGGTTCGCCAGTTTCCGGAGGCCGGTTCGGCCTATACCTACGCGCAAAAGTCGATTAACCCGCACGTCGGATTTATGGTCGGCTGGTCATCACTGCTGGATTATCTCTTTTTGCCAATGATCAACGTTTTGTTGGCGAAAATCTATCTCTCCGCCCTCTTCCCGGAAGTGCCGCCGTGGGTGTGGGTGGTAACCTTCGTCGCCATTTTAACCGCCGCGAATCTGAAGAGCGTCAACCTGGTCGCTAACTTCAATACCCTGTTTGTACTGGTGCAAATCTCCATCATGGTGGTGTTTATCTTCCTGGTGGTTCAGGGACTGCATAAAGGAGAAGGCGTTGGCACCGTCTGGTCACTTCAGCCGTTTATCAGCGAGAACGCGCACCTGATCCCGATTATTACCGGGGCGACGATTGTCTGTTTCTCCTTCCTCGGTTTCGATGCGGTGACCACGCTTTCGGAAGAGACGCCGGACGCCGCACTGCCTGAAATTGCGCTATACGTCGGCGGCAAGCTCTTCCAGTCGATTTTCCTCTGTACCACGTTTGTGAACACGTTAGCGTCTGGCCTGGCGTCGCACGCCAGCGTGTCGCGTCTGCTGTATGTGATGGGGCGTGACAATGTGTTTCCGGAGCGCGTGTTTGGCTATGTGCACCCGAAATGGCGGACTCCGGCACTGAACGTCATTATGGTCGGGATTGTCGCGTTGTCAGCGCTGTTCTTTGATTTAGTCACCGCGACAGCATTGATTAACTTCGGTGCTCTGGTGGCATTTACCTTCGTAAATCTGTCGGTGTTTAATCATTTCTGGCGGCGTAAAGGAATGAATAAAAGCTGGAAGGATCACTTCCACTATTTGCTGATGCCGCTGGTTGGCGCGCTGACGGTGGGTGTGCTGTGGGTTAATCTCGAGTCAACGTCACTGACACTCGGTCTGGTATGGGCTTCGTTAGGCGGCGCATATTTGTGGTATCTGATCCGCCGCTATCGCAAAGTGCCGTTGTATGATGGTGACAGAGCGCCGGTGAGCGAAACGTAATAGTCGGATGCGCGGCGCATTATCCTGCCTGAGGGTAATGCACCGCGCCATTAACTATAAAAAGATGTATGACCCGGATCACGAGTGCTATCATCCGCCCTTATGCTTAGCGCATTAACCCCAGGGGGAAATAATGAACCACGATATCCCGCTAAAATATTTTGATATTGCCGATGAGTACGCGACCGAATGCGCAGAGCCTGTCGCAGACGCTGAACGCACACCGCTGGCCCTCTACTTCCAGTTACTGCTCACCCGTTTGATGAACAATGAAGAGATCAGCGAAGAAGCCCAACATGAAATGGCTGCTGAAGCGGGGATTAATCCCGTACGCATTGATGAGATCGCAGAGTTTTTGAATCAATGGGGTAATGAGTAATTATTTCATTGCAGACGCTCGGTCAGTATCGTTGCCCGGATAAAGCGTTCACGCCGCATCCGGCTAACAATGACGCGCACTGCAGCGTGCTTTAATGGGTTTCTCACGATCGTACCGCTCTGCTCCTCGCTAAGTTGTTCTGTGAGTTATAGTTATAGAGAAATCACGGGTACGAATGTTGAACAGATGGCGACGTCACCTGTTCAACGACCAACCACACGGCCCTCATTACGACCCCTGAACACAAACGGTAATGGCAAATGTCATTAAATATTAGTAAGATAGCCTCTTTACATAAAATCCCTTAATATTATGCGCCAGGTATTATCGTCTCTTTTGGTGATTGCTGGACTTGTGAGTGGTCAGGCAATCGCCGCGCCTGAATCCCCCCCGCATGCTGATATCCGCGACAGCGGTTTTGTCTATTGCGTCAGCGGGCAAGTCAACACCTTTAACCCATCCAAAGCGAGCAGTGGGTTAATTGTCGATACCCTTGCCGCCCAGTTTTATGATCGACTGCTGGATGTCGATCCCTATACCTATCGCCTGATGCCGGAACTTGCCGAAAGCTGGGAAGTTCTCGATAACGGCGCGACCTATCGCTTCCACCTGCGTCGCGATGTTCCGTTTCAAAAAACCGACTGGTTTACTCCCACTCGTAAAATGAATGCCGACGATGTGGTGTTTACCTTCCAGCGAATTTTTGACCGCAACAACCCGTGGCATAACGTCAACGGCAGCAACTTCCCCTACTTCGACAGCCTGCAATTTGCCGATAACGTGAAAAGCGTCCGCAAACTGGATAATCATACGGTTGAGTTCCGACTCGCCCAGCCGGATGCTTCTTTTTTGTGGCACCTGGCGACCCATTATGCATCGGTCATGTCGGCAGAATATGCCCGGAAGTTAGAGAAAGAAGATCGTCAGGAACAACTCGACCGTCAGCCGGTCGGCACTGGACCGTATCAGTTGTCGGAATACCGCGCCGGGCAATTTATTCGCCTACAACGTCATGATGACTTCTGGCGCGGCAAACCGTTAATGCCGCAGGTGGTGGTGGATTTAGGCTCCGGCGGCACCGGACGTCTGTCGAAACTCCTGACTGGTGAATGCGACGTTCTGGCCTGGCCTGCTGCCAGCCAGCTATCCATTTTGCGTGACGACCCACGCTTGCGTTTAACGCTGCGTCCAGGGATGAATGTCGCCTATCTGGCATTTAACACCGCTAAACCGCCGCTAAATAATCCCGCTGTCCGCCATGCGCTGGCACTGGCGATCAATAACCAGCGTCTGATGCAATCCATCTATTATGGTACGGCTGAAACGGCAGCCTCTATTTTACCGCGCGCCTCGTGGGCCTATGACAACGAGGCTAAAATTACTGAATATAATCCGGCGAAATCGCGCGAACGGTTGAAGGCGTTGGGGCTGGAAAACTTAACGCTGAAACTGTGGGTACCAACACGTTCGCAGGCGTGGAACCCCAGTCCACTGAAAACTGCCGAATTGATTCAGGCGGATATGGCACAGGTTGGCGTAAAAGTGGTGATTGTGCCGGTAGAAGGTCGTTTTCAGGAGGCGCGGTTGATGGATATGAGCCATGATCTGACGTTATCCGGTTGGGCGACGGACAGTAACGACCCGGACAGTTTCTTCCGTCCGTTACTGAGCTGCGCAGCAATTCATTCGCAGACCAACCTCGCCCACTGGTGCGATCCGAAATTCGACAGCGTATTGCGTAAGGCGCTCTCTTCGCAGCAGCTGGCGGCGCGTATTGAAGCCTATGACGAAGCGCAAAGTATTCTGGCGCAGGAATTACCTATTCTGCCGCTGGCGTCGTCATTGCGCTTGCAGGCCTATCGGTACGATATCAAAGGTCTGGTACTTAGTCCGTTTGGTAACGCCTCCTTTGCTGGGGTGTATCGCGAGAAACCGGATGAGGTGAAAAAACCATGATTATCTTCACCTTACGCCGCATTTTGTTATTGATTGTCACCTTGTTCCTGCTGACCTTCGTTGGCTTCAGCTTGAGCTATTTCACCCCACATGCGCCGTTACAAGGCGCGTCACTGTGGAATGCCTGGGTGTTCTGGTTTAATGGCCTGATCCACTGGGATTTTGGTGTTTCCAGCATTAACGGTCAACCGATTGCCGAACAGTTAAAAGAGGTCTTCCCGGCGACGATGGAACTGTGCATCCTCGCCTTCGGTTTTGCGCTGATTGTTGGCATCCCCGTGGGGATGATTGCCGGGATTACGCGCCATAAGTGGCAGGATAACTTGATCAACGCCATCGCCTTACTGGGCTTTTCCATCCCGGTGTTCTGGCTGGCGCTTCTGTTGACGCTGTTTTGTTCACTCACGCTAGGTTGGTTGCCCGTTTCAGGGCGTTTCGATCTGCTCTACGAAGTGAAACCGATTACCGGTTTTGCGTTGATTGATGCCTGGCTTTCGGACTCACCATGGCGGGATGAAATGGTCATGAGCGCAATCCGCCATATGATATTGCCCGTGATCACCCTGTCGGTTGCGCCAACAACTGAAGTGATCCGACTGATGCGTATTAGCACTATCGAAGTGTATGACCAGAACTATGTTAAAGCAGCGGCGACCCGCGGTTTGTCGCGCTTTACTATTTTGCGTCGCCACGTTCTGCATAACGCGTTACCTCCGGTTATTCCTCGCCTGGGCTTACAGTTTTCTACCATGCTGACGCTGGCGATGATCACCGAAATGGTTTTTAGCTGGCCGGGTTTAGGCCGCTGGTTAATTAACGCTATCCGCCAGCAGGATTACGCAGCCATTTCCGCCGGAGTGATGGTGTGTGGCTCACTGGTCATTATTGTTAACGTGATTTCTGATATTTTGGGTGCCATGGCTAACCCTCTGAAACATAAGGAATGGTATGCCTTACGATAGCGTATACAGCGAAAAGCGCCCGCCGGGCACGCTGCGTACCGCCTGGCGCAAATTTTATAGTGACGCCTCTGCGATGGTCGGCCTGTACGGCTGCGCGGGGCTGGCTGTACTGTGTATTTTTGGCGGCTGGTTTGCGCCTTACGGCATCGATCAGCAATTTCTCGGTTATCAATTATTGCCGCCGTCATGGTCGCGCTATGGCGAAGTTTCTTTCTTCCTTGGGACTGACGACCTCGGACGCGATGTTTTAAGCCGTTTACTGAGCGGAGCTGCGCCAACCGTAGGCGGCGCATTTGTGGTGACGCTTGCCGCGACGATCTGTGGCCTGGTACTGGGCACCTTCGCCGGGGCGACGCACGGCCTACGCTCAGCGGTGCTTAACCATATTCTGGATACCTTACTGGCGATCCCTTCCCTACTGCTGGCAATTATCGTTGTAGCGTTTGCCGGACCGAGTTTGTCTCACGCCATGTTTGCCGTCTGGCTGGCGCTGCTGCCTCGTATGGTACGTTCGATTTACAGCATGGTGCATGACGAACTGGAAAAAGAGTACGTTATCGCCGCCCGTCTGGATGGCGCATCAACGCTGAATATTCTCTGGTTTGCTGTGATGCCAAACATCACCGCCGGGCTGGTCACCGAGATCACCCGCGCACTGTCGATGGCAATTCTCGATATCGCCGCGCTGGGCTTTCTCGATCTCGGCGCACAACTCCCCTCGCCTGAATGGGGAGCGATGCTCGGTGATGCGCTGGAACTGATTTATGTCGCCCCGTGGACTGTCATGCTGCCAGGTGCGGCAATTATGATTAGCGTGCTGTTGGTTAACCTCCTTGGCGACGGTGTCCGTCGTGCAATTATTGCGGGGGTGGAATAATGCCATTACTCGATATTCGTAACCTGACCATTGAATTTAAAACCGGTGATGAGTGGGTTAAAGCCGTCGACCGCGTAAGTATGACCTTAACCGAAGGTGAAATCCGCGGTCTTGTTGGCGAATCAGGTTCCGGCAAAAGTTTGATTGCGAAAGCAATTTGTGGGGTGAATAAAGATAACTGGCGTGTTACAGCTGATCGTATGCGTTTTGATGATATCGATTTGCTGCGTCTCTCCGCACGAGAACGGCGCAAGCTGGTTGGTCACAACGTGTCGATGATTTTCCAGGAACCGCAGTCGTGTCTTGATCCTTCAGAACGAGTGGGTCGCCAGTTGATGCAAAACATCCCAGCCTGGACCTATAAAGGCCGTTGGTGGCAGCGTTTTGGCTGGCGCAAACGCCGTGCCATTGAACTGCTGCACCGCGTGGGGATTAAAGATCACAAAGATGCGATGCGCAGTTTTCCCTATGAGTTGACCGAAGGCGAATGTCAGAAAGTGATGATAGCCATTGCACTGGCGAATCAACCGCGTCTGCTGATTGCTGACGAACCGACAAACTCAATGGAGCCAACAACCCAGGCGCAAATCTTTCGCCTCCTGACGCGTCTCAACCAAAACAGCAATACCACTATTTTGCTTATCAGCCATGACTTACAAATGCTTAGCCAATGGGCGGATAAAATTAACGTGCTTTACTGCGGTCAAACGGTGGAAACCGCGCCAAGTAAGGAGTTGGTGACAATGCCACATCATCCTTATACCCAGGCGCTGATCCGCGCGATACCAGACTTCGGCAGCGCGATGCCGCATAAAAGTCGCCTCAATACGCTGCCCGGCGCTATCCCACTGCTGGAACAGTTACCGATTGGGTGTCGTCTGGGGCCGCGTTGCCCGTATGCACAACGAGAATGCATTGTGACGCCACGTTTGACGGGGGCGAAAAATCATCTCTATGCCTGTCATTTCCCGCTGAACATGGAGAAAGAGTGAGATGATCGAAACGCTGCTTGAAGTGCGTAATTTAAGTAAAACGTTCCGCTACCGGACCGGCTGGTTTCGTCGTCAGACCGTAGAAGCGGTAAAACCCTTGAGCTTTACGCTACGTGAAGGCCAGACACTGGCGATTATTGGCGAGAATGGTTCGGGTAAATCCACGCTGGCAAAAATGCTGGCGGGAATGATAGAACCTACCAGCGGCGAGTTATTAATTGACGATCATCCGCTGCATTTTGGCGATTATTCCTTCCGTAGTCAGCGTATTCGCATGATTTTTCAGGATCCTTCGACCTCGTTGAATCCCCGTCAACGTATCTCGCAAATCCTGGATTTTCCACTGCGTCTGAACACCGACCTGGAACCGGAACAGCGTCGCAAACAGATTATTGAAACGATGCGTATGGTTGGGCTGCTACCGGATCACGTCAGTTACTATCCGCATATGTTGGCACCCGGGCAAAAACAGCGTCTGGGGCTGGCGCGCGCGCTGATATTGCGCCCAAAAGTCATTATTGCCGATGAAGCCCTCGCCTCACTGGATATGTCGATGCGTTCGCAGTTGATTAATCTGATGCTGGAGTTACAGGAAAAACAGGGCATTTCGTATATTTATGTTACCCAGCATATCGGAATGATGAAGCACATTAGCGACCAGGTGCTGGTGATGCATCAGGGCGAGGTTGTCGAGCGAGGCAGCACCGCAGATGTGCTGGCATCGCCGCTGCATGAACTCACCAAACGGCTGATTGCCGGTCATTTTGGCGAGGCATTGACGGCGGATGCGTGGCGTAAGGACCGTTAGTGTTTTGCACCTCATCCTGACAGGGCCCCCCTCAGGATGAGGTGTTCATTACTTTTGATTGTCGATTCTGGTGAGAGCAACCAGCAATGCCAGCGTATAACACACCGTAATTGCCAGACTCATTTTTAACAGTGTTTCTCCGCCAATTCCCGACAATGGCGCGGCTATACCGCCGAAGACAAACATGCTCATCCCCATCAACGCAGACGCCGTTCCAGATTCCTGCGTCCCTACTGCACTCATAGCCTCTGCCCCGCCAACAGTGCCGATGCCGCTACAAAATGCGATGGTGAAAAATAATGCCACCAGTGCCGGAATGGGCAATTGTATCCATGCGCATAAGACCGTGAGCAATGCACACAAAATTGCCGCTATCAGGCCACCTCGCAACAATGTCATCGCGTTAATCCGTCGCGCCAGGCGCGAGAAGATCCATGAAGCAATGATAAGTCCGATGCCGTTAAGGCCAAACACCAGGCTAAATTGCATTGGACTAAAGCCAAATTCCTTCTGCAACACGAACGACGAAGAGCCGATATATGCAAACAAACCGGCCAGCATAAAACTTTGAATCAGGCAAAAGCGCATAAAACGGCGGTTCTGCACCACGCTTCGTCCGGTTAATAGCAATGATGAGCCCCTTTTATTTTCTGGCAAGGTCTCATTAATAAATAACAGGCAGCCCAGCAACAGTACGGTGCTAATTTCAGCCATTACCCAGAATAAAGTGCGCCAGTCAAAAGTGCTGACAATGTACCCGCCCAGCACTGGCGACAACACCGGTGCCAGGCCATTCACCGTCATTAACAGCGCAAAAAACTGGGTCAACGTTACTCCCTGATATTTGTCACGAGCAATAGAACGAGAGAGCACCGAACCACCCGCCCCCGCGATCCCTTGAATAAAACGCCAGACCACCAGCCAGTAAATATTGTTCGTTGTCGCGCACAAAATGGAAGAAACAATAAACAATAGCAACGACAAGATTAACGGACGTTTACGCCCTATTTTGTCGCTCAGAGGGCCAAATAACAGTTGTCCGACGCCAAGACCGATCAGCGATGCGGTCAGGGTTAATTGCGTTATGGTCGTGGTTGCCGCCAGTTGCTCAGACATCTCCGGCAAAGCCGGCAAATAAAGATCGGTACACATCGGGCCGATACCGGCTAAAAGACCAAGAATCAATGCCCATGAAAGAGAGACTCTAGCCATATTATTCCTTACTTGAGTGATGACATGCCGCCGCCCAGCGACTGCCAGAGCGTGATTCGGTTTGTAAAATCAGTCAGTTGCAGTGCCAGCAGCTCCTGCTGTGCGCTCCACAAGCTGCGCTGCGCCGTCAACACGGTCAGGTAATCACCAACACCCGCCTGATAGCGACGCAAGCCAACATCGACCGTTTGTTGCTCAGCTTTAACATACTGGCGCTGTGCATCCAGTTGCTCTTCAAGCGTGGTCCGCCGCGCCAGTGCGTTAGCGACATCTTTAAATGCGCTCTGAACGGTTTTTTCATAGGTGGCAATGAGTCCACGCTTTTGTGCTTCTGCGTAACGAAGCTGCGCCAAATTACTTCCGCCAGTGAACAGCGGTAATGTGACCGATGGCGTAAATGACCAGATCTGCATTCCGTAGCTGAACAACGACGACAATGCGTCACTGCCAACACCAGCGCTGGCAGTCAGCGAAATCGTCGGAAAAAAGTTAGCCCGCGCCGCGCCAATATCGGCATTGGCGCTCTTCAAATTATGTTCCGCTTCCTGGATATCCGGGCGACGCAGCAGAACGTCAGATGACACTCCCGCAGGAACCAGACTTATCATCTGTTCCGGCAGGCTTTCCAGTGTTCCCGGTAGCAAATTTTCCTCAAGCGTTGTACCTGCCAGTAAGTTCAGCGCATTTTTATCCTGCATCACTTGTGTCTGATAGCTGGCAACGCTGGCGCGCGCTTGCTGATAAACACTCATCGCCTCACTGACATCTGTCGCTGCCGCCGTGCCAACCTGTTGCTGGCGCTGGATAATTTTCAATGAGTTTTCTGCACTGGCCATCGTTTCTTTTGCCAGGGCCAGGTTGCTGTTATCAGCCGCCAGTGTCAGCCAGGCGGTGCTGATTTCAGCAATCAGCGTTAAACGAGTGTTCTGGGCTGTAAATTCACTGGCAAGCCAGGTTTCCCGCGCCGCCCGAGATAAACTCTGATTACGACCAAACAGATCTAACGTATAACTGGACACCGTGCCGTCAGCCTCGGCAGTTGTTCCCGTACCATTCGCCAGCGAACGACTGCGAGTCGAACTTAAGGCCGCATTCACCGTCGGGAATAACGACGCATTAGTTTGCCCATAGAGCGCCCGTGCTGAGTCAATATCAGCAATCGCTTTTTGCACATCGCGGTTACTGTTCAGTGCAATGGTTACTACCTGCTGCAATCGGGGATCGTGGATCACCTGCTGCCAGTCATGGCTGATTGCCTTCCCCTGGCCCTGTGCTCCCGGCAAGGTCGCCGGGATTGGGGATTCAGGCGTACTGTAGTGGGGATCGAGCGAGACACATCCCGCACTCAACAGCACCAGAAAAATAAGAGAACGACGCAACATAACTTACTCCTGACGGCGCGGTTTACCGGCAAACAAACGTTTCACCAGTACAAAAAACAGAGGAACAAAGAAAATAGCCAGCAACGTAGCGGTCAGCGTACCGCCAATAATGCCCGTACCAATGGCGATGCGGCTGTTCGCCCCTGCGCCGGTTGCTATCGCCAGCGGCATTACCCCCGCAATAAACGCCAGCGAGGTCATGATGATTGGGCGTAAACGAGTCTGCGCCGCGCGTAATGCCGCACGACTCAAGGAATAGCCCTCTGCAACCGCCGCTTCAGCAAATTCCACAATCAGAATGGCGTTTTTCGACGACAAGCCGATAGTGGTTAATAGCGCCACCTGGAAGTAAACATCGTTGTTTAAATCACGCATCCAGGCCGCCAGCGCCGCGCCAAGAAGCCCCAGAGGGATCACCAGAATGACCGAGAACGGGACTGACCAGCTTTCGTACAGTGCTGCAAGGCAGAGGAAAACCACCAGAATAGAAACTGCATACAGACTTAATGCCTGACCGCTGGCCAGTTTCTCCTGCAATGACAAACCACTCCAGGCCCAGGTTGTTCCCGCAGGAAGACTGTTTGCCAGTTCCTCCATTTTTGTCATTGCATCGCCGGAACTAAAGCCAGTCGCATTTTCCCCCTGAATTTCATAGGCTGCAGAACCGTTGTAGCGCACCAGTCTTTCCGGTCCATACAGCCAGCGGGTGGTCGCAAAAGCAGAGAATGGTGTCATGGCGTTATCGCTACCGCGCACAAACCATTTACCTAAGTCTGACGGCGCGGAACGAAATTCACTGTCGCCCTGAATGTAGACTTTTTTCACACGACCACGGTCAATAAAGTCATTCACATAAGTACCGCCCCACGCACTGGACAGGGTGTCGGTGACATCATTCAAACTCAACCCTAATGACACCGCTTTATTACTATCAATATCTACCTGCAATTGCGGCATTTGTGGCAAATCATTAGCACGCACAGAATGTAACTCCGGACTTTGATTCGCTTTTTCTATCAACTGATTACGCATTTGCAGTAGTGTTTCGCGATCGGTTCCACCGTTAGCTAACAATTCAAACGTAAAACCATTGCTTTGCCCCAGCCCATCAACGGCTGGCGGCGTCATCGCAAATACCGTGGCATCACGAATTGTGCCCAGCTCTTTGGTTGCCCGTAGGGCGATAGCCTGGGCGGTGTTTTCTGCCCCTTTACGTTGAGACCAGTTTTTCAACGAAACAAACGCCATCCCGGTGTTCTGTCCGCTGCCGCTAAAACTGAAACCATCAACGGTAAAAATAACATCGGTATTTGCTTTCTCATTAATCAGGAACCAGTCAACAATCTGGCGATTCACTTCTGCTGTACGGGCAGCGGTCGCCCCGGCCGGCAGCGTGTACTGCACCATGATTTCGCCCTGGTCTTCAGTGGGTAAGAAACTGCCCGGCAGTTTCCACATCATCAGGGCCATTCCACCACCCAGTACGACATAAAGCCCCATCGTTCGAGCAGCACGGCGCAGGACATAAATTACGCCTCGCTGATATTTATCTTCAGTACGGCGGTAAAAGCGGTTAAATGCGCCGAAAAAGCCTTTTTTATGTGGCGGAACATGCTGGAGGACGGAACCGCACAGGGCGGGAGTCAAGGTCAATGCCACTACCACGGAAAGCAGCATTGCGGAGATAATGGTTATCGAAAACTGACGATAAATTACCCCCGTAGATCCCCCAAAGAAGGCCATAGGCAGGAATACGGCTGATAACACCAGCGCAATGGCAACCAGTGCGCCAGAAATCTCGCCCATTGATTTTTCCGTGGCTTCACGCGCGGGCAACCCTTCGTCACGCATAATGCGTTCGACGTTCTCCACCACCACAATGGCATCGTCCACCAGCAAGCCGATCGCCAGGACCATTGCAAACAACGTCAGGGTATTAATCGAATAGCCAAACAACGCAAGAACGCCGAATGTGCCCAGCAAAACGACGGGGACAGCTAACGCCGGAATCAGTGTGGCACGCAGGTTTTGCAGGAATAAATACATCACGCAAACCACCAATACGATGGCTTCAAACAGCGTCTGAATTACGTCCTCTACAGAGATTTTAATAAATTCAGTGCTGTCTTTCGGGTATGCGATGTCGTATCCCTGCGGCATGTTCCGCTGGAATTCGGCAATCTTATCCTTGACCAGCGTCGCCGTATTCAGCGCATTCGCACCGGGCGAAAGCATTACAGCAACCCCGGCAGACGGGTGACCGTTAAGTTTGCCGATAGCGGTATAATCTTCACTGCCCATCTCAACGCGAGCCACATCTTTTATACGAACAACTGCGCCGTCTGACTGGCTTTTCACGATAATATTTTTGAACTGATCCACCGTCTGCAAGCGAGACTGCGCACGTACCGTTGCGGTCAGTTGCTGAGTATTCGGTGAAGGCAATGCCCCTATTTTCCCGGCAGTAACCTGCACGTTTTGCGCTTCAATAGCACTTTGCACGTCTGAAGGCATTAGCGAGTAAGACGCCAGTTTGGCCGGGTCAAGCCAGATGCGCATAGCGTATTCCGCGCCAAAGACTTGCAGACTCCCCACACCTTCAACACGCGCCAGCGGGTCCTGAACGTTACTAACCAACCAGTCGGCGATATCCGAACTGGAGGCTTTATCAGTGGTGTCATACACGGCAGCAATCAGCAAAAAGTTGCTTTGTGATTTCTCCACCGTAACACCCGTTTGCTGCACTTCGCTGGGTAGGCGCGACTCCGCCTGCTGAATTTTATTCTGCACCTGAACCTGTGCAGTATCTGGATCGGTACCTTGTTCAAAGGTCACATTAATACTGACCGAACCATCAGAGCTACTGGTTGAGCTGAAATAGAGTAAATTATCAAGCCCAGTGAGTTGTTGCTCGATAACCTGAGTCACGCTGTTCTCCAGCGTTTCGGCAGAAGCACCAGTATAAGTGGCTGAAATTTTAATGGTCGGCGGTGCAACGTCAGGATATTGCGCGACGGGTAATGTGCGAATAGCCAGAATCCCCGCCAACATAATCAAAATGGCGATAACCCAGGCAAAGACCGGGCGGCGAACAAAAAAGCGCGAAAACATCAGGCGTTGCCTCCATTAGCCTGAACTTCAACAGCCTTGACGGTCTGCCCTGAAGTGACTTTGGCAGAACCTTCAACAATCAGTCGGTCGCCGTTGTGCAGGCCGTTCAGCACCAGCCATTTATCACCATACGTTTCTCCCGTTTCGAGCGTTCGCTGCTCTACTTTATTGTCTTTATTCACCACCAGCGCAGTTGCATTGCCTTTAGCATCGCGCGTGACGCCCTGTTGCGGCGCGAGAATAGCGTCTTCCATCACGCCTTCATCGACACGAGCGCGAACAAACATTCCCGGTAATAACTGCTGTTGTGGATTGGGGAAAATCGCCCGTAATGTCACCGAACCGGTAGACTCATCTACAGCGACTTCGGTGAGTTCCAGACGCCCTTTTTCGCTGTAGGTTGTGCCATCTTCCAGAATAAGTGAGACGCTCATGGTGTCACTGTTGGTCGCCAGTGACTGTTTACGCAGACGTAATAAATCGACACTGGAGCGAGTGAGGTCGACATACATTGTATCCAGACCACGAATAGTCGTTAACGCTGTATCTTGCGACACGGTCACCAGTGCGCCAGGGGTTACCGACGAAATGCCAATGCGCCCTGAAATCGGTGCGGTTACCGTGGTCCAGTCAAGATTAATGCGCGCAGTTTCCAGCGCGGCTTTTTTCGCCTCTACACTGGCTTTATCTTGTGCACAGGTAGACTGAGCATCATCAGCATCCTGTTGTGAAACACCGTTCTCTTTCACCAGTCGGGCATAACGCTGCGCTTTCTGGCAATCGGCTTTTACCAGTGCCTGTGCTTGTTGTAATGCTGCCCGAGCTTCATTCCATGCAGCCTGATAACTGGCCGCATCAATCTGGTAGAGAGGCTGTCCAGCCTTGACCAGATCACCTTCCTTAAATAAGCGTTTCTGGATAATTCCCCCAACCTGCGGACGTACTTCAGCACTGAGCGCAGCACTGGTGCGTCCGGTTAATTCACTGACTACCGAAACAGGTTGAGATTTGAGCGTAACAACGCCGACTTCTGTTTCTGACGGGGATGAATTGTTACTTTGCGTATTATCACAACCCGATAAGAGCAGCATTGCCACTACAGATGTTGCTATATACTTCATTATTTTCTCCAGGGTGAGAAATACCCTCCTCATTGAAATTAATGAGGATATGTCAGGGATATTCAGTTATAACGAACCCGCATCGCGAAATGAATTTCGCAATGAAATAAGGGGGATTAATATCCCCCGCTATTGGTTAATTCTGTTCTTATTTATTTATCAACATACTAACAATATCCTGATATATTTCCTGCAGATGTTGTGGATCGCTTTTTTGCGGTGTTAAACGACGATAAACCGTACCTTCCATCATGGTAGCAAACACTTCAACGCAGCAACGAATGTGCTCGTCGCTAAGATGGGGATGCATTCTTTTCATATGTGCACAACCGTTAGCGAACATTCTGGCGTCAGCTTCTTCAAGCATTGCCATAACCCGCGGGTTGCGTGTGGCTT
>ULTA01032725.1_pt1 | contig 21252 bp, 19 predicted proteins | sample 1957181 | NCBI WGS metagenome assembly ULTA01 (sample SAMEA4835722, study PRJEB28245) | human gut metagenome | biome: gut microbiome; material: fecal sample | place: Denmark | collected 2008
GCTCTGACGCAGTTATTCGCAAAATAGCGCCGTTCAGCGGATTACGTCGGTCTGCGCGTAATACTTCAAATCACTCATACTCTTTTCCGCATCCACTCTGACGGCTTTCTGCGGTCCGATGTAAGTGTTGAGGTTGCGGACGAGTTTGTAATGATAGTCGCCGGCTTCGCCTTCGATGGAGAAAGAGCCTGCGAGAACGTGCTTCTTGAAACGCTTGATTGCGTCGAGGCAGTACTGCTTGCTTGCGTAGTTGTCGCTGGCATAGAGCAGGTCGCCTTTGTTGGAATAGAGCGTGAAGAAATACTCTTCTCCTTCGTTGCCCACGACGTACTGCCCGTAAATCTTCGCGATGTCGAAGCCGTCTTTCTGGACGAGTTCGGGGCGCTGCGCCTTGGGTTTGGAAGTGATGGGGGCGCAGGGGGGCATAACGCGTTTCACGACGGGGGGAGGAGGTGCGGGAAGATAAGTCTTCTGCACATAAACGGGAGCGTTGCCCTTGAAATAGCAGCCTTCCAGCGGGTCGTAATAATAGCCGACGTATTCGCCGTCATAGTTGTCCCAGTTGCCCTGTCTTTCGTTGAGAGGACGGGTGTTGGCGGGGATGGGATTTTCCTCGGAGAGGACGAACTTGGTCTGGTCGGAATAAGTTTCGGGCTGCGACCTGTCGGGCTCTTCCCTGTCGTCCGTAAGCGCGGGCACGGGATAATAGGGGCGTGCGGGCGCGGCAGCGGCGACGCTCTGCACCGCATTTGCGGAAGCGGCGGCAGGAGCGGGCTGTGCTTCTACGGAATAACCCGCCAGCGGGTCGACATCGGGGTCACGGTGTCTTTTGGCAAAAACCGCGCTGATGATGAGCATAACAATCGCAAATACCGCTATGACTGCAAGAGCGGCGTAGATAATGATTTCGAGTAAAGAAAGTCCCATAATTTCCACTCCCTGAAATCCCGAAATATATTTCGGGTCACGGCTATTTTAGCATACGGGGCGCGCATTAGCAAGATATTTTTATAACAAAACTCTATATTAATCGCGTCCGTCCGCTCTCATATGTATGCGCCCTCTTTCGGATGTACGCTTCCCGCGGCGTGCGAAAACGATTAATCAGGCGGAAACGAGCGCGAAAACGGACACGGCAACAAGCCATAGCGTCGCGATGACGAGGACGGATATAATCCTCTCCGCCCTTTTCAGGAACACAAAACGGCTGAGCGCAAGTTCCGCCGCGAGCACGCAGACCACGCCCGTCGCCGAAAGCGCCGCCGGCACGGAAGCGAAAGAAATCCCTCCCACCGCACGCACGAACGCGGTGAACGGCATAATCAGCCAATCCGCCGCGCCGACCAGCCCGTGCAGACCCGTAATCAACGAAATCGGCGTGATAATCAGCAAAAACAGATAGATAAACATCGTGTACGGCAATATGATGACGTTTGAGAGAATGAACAGCGTCTGCACTTTGCCGAAGAAATACGCCGCAAAAGGCATAGACGTAAGGTTGGCGGCGATTGCCACGGCGGAAGACTCCGACACACCCGAAAGCGTCCTGCGCAACAGACTTTCCCTGCCCTTCGCGCGCCCTTTCCCGTGTTTGCCTCCGGCGGCTTCCTCTTCGTTCTCTTTTTCGGCGACGAACGCTTCGAGCACATCCGTCTCGGGCACTCTGCCGGCTTTGACTGCTGACAGACCTCTTGCGGGAGTGACCGTCGCCGACGCGTACGCGAACTTCTGCGGCGCGATTTTGTCCACGCCTTTCATAAAGAATTTCTTTATCGGGTCGGCAAACGCCATTATGCCCAGGAGCGAGAACACCGAAAGCAGAAAACCGACGTGCATAAGCGAAAAGGGGCTGAAAATCATTATCGCCGCCGCGGCAAAGCCGAGTGCGGAAAGCCCGTCGCGCTTATAACCGAACGCCGAGCCGAAATTGAACACCGCCGTCATCACGAATGCGCGCACCGCAGGCGGCACGAAATCGCACAGCGCTATGTAAAACAAAGATATCGCGAGCACGACGACGAGCACGATTTTCGGATTTATGCCCAATTTGCGGAAAAGCCAATACACGGCGCTTGCCAGCGCGGTGATGTGCAGACCGCTGACGGCAAGGACGTGCGCAAGACCGCTCGCCTGCACGTCGCCGTAAAGCAGGTCGTCTATGCCTCTCTTGTCGCCTATCACGAGAGCGCGGGCGATGACGGACGCGTCCTCGTCCATATGTTCGTAAAACAGGCGGCTGATTTCGAGCTGAATGCCGAGTATGAAATCCGGCTCTCCCGCGGCGAGGAATTCCGCGCTGTCCGCCCATATCGTAAAATAAGTCCCGTTCAGCACATTCGACGAAAAATAGCTGTCGAACGCTTCGTGACGGGACGCGACCAGTTCGCCTTGGATTGCGATTACGTCGCCGACGCCGAAATCGGGAGCGGTCATCGGGACATACACGCGGCATTCGCCTTCGAGCACCTCTCCGTTCACCGCCAGGTCTTCGACATAGAACTCCGCCGTGCCGTCCTCGACGATTATCTCGCCCGAAACCCTTGCCGTAAACGTCCCGCTCACATCGTCGACAAGGCGGGAGTCGTAGACGTCGGCAGCGCCCGAACAGGAAACAAAGCCCGTTAAAAAGGCGACCGCAAGACAGAGAAAGCCGCGCAGTTTCGGTTTCGCCGCAAAGATAACGCAAACCGCTGCCGTAAGGAGCAGCGGTATGAGCCTGTACAGGTGCGGCAGGGCGTAAAACCCTTCCGCGACGATGATGCCGAAAGCGAGAAAGAGTGCAAAGAAGCAGACGGGTCTGCGGTTGAAAAGCCGTCTGCCGCGCACTTCCATTTTATTGCACGGGAGCGGGTCTGCCCGTCACCACGATGTCAGCGCCGAGTCCCAGCGTGTCGTGCTCCGCGATGTAGCCGATTTCGCAGTCGGCGGGCACTACAATGCCGCGCATACGTTCGAGCACGTCGAACATACGGTTTTTGGGCACGGGGACGGAAGTCTTGACGGGGACCACCCTGCCGTCCGAAGTGCGCACAAGCGTCGTGACGGTGCGGACGGGCGCGGTGTATTCCGACACGCCGTATTCCAGTCCGCGCTTGCAGGTGTATCCCCTGACGACGATTTTGCCGTCCTCTTCCGTGATTTCCAGCGGGCAGCCCATCGGGCAGTTTATGCAGATTGTGTTCATACTTCCAGCCTCACCGTGACGTCGCCGTCAATGTCCTTTTTGTCCAGCGCGATTTTCTCCATCTCGCCGGGCGCGACTATCATCCTCTTCTTTGAGTAAAGGACGCGTCCGCCGCATTCGGCGACGACTTTGCAGTTTTTGTAAATGTTGTCCGTGCGGAAGAATATCTCCACGCCGCCCTCTCCGCCGTTTATGCGCTGAGGCAGGGCGTAACGCACGCCCTTGCCCGTGCCGACCGCATACACTTTGCCGTCCGACGCCGGCGCGCCTTCCAGCGCATACTTTGCGGCGGCAGCCCCCGCAATCTCCGCCTCGTGGGAAACGTTGTCCACGAGGTCGTGAACGTGCAGGACGTTGCCGCAGGAGAACACGCCGGGGACGGTGGTCATCCTGTTTTCGTCCACTTCCGCGCCCGACGTTATGCGGCTGAGCTTCACGGAAGTGTCCGTGAGAATGTCGTTTTCGGGAATGAGCCCCACGGAAAGCAGCAGACAATCGCAGGGAATGAACTTTTCTTCCGACAATACGGGACGGCGGTTTTCGTCGACGGGAGCGTAATAAAGCCCTTCCATACGCGGCTTGCCGACCACTCTCGTCACGGTGTGGCTGTAATCGATGGGGATGCCGAAGTCTTCGAGGCATTGCACTATGTTGCGCTTCAAACCGCCCGAATAAGGCATAAGCTCGATGACACGTTCGACGTGCGCGCCTTCCAGCGTCATACGGCGCGCCATAATCAGCCCTATGTCGCCGCTGCCGAGAATGACTATGCGCCTGCCCACGAGATAGCCCTCGATGTTGCACATCTTCTGCGCCATACCCGCGGTATAAATGCCCGCGGGACGCGTGCCCGCAAGCGCGATTGCCCCCGCGGTACGCTCGCGGCAGCCCATTGCGAGCACCGTCGCGCCCGCCTTGATGTGCACAAGCCCCTCTTCTGGCGAAAGCACCGTGACGTCGCCGTCCGCGCCTATGGAGAGCGCCATTGCGTTCAGCATTACTTTCACGTCAGTCTGCGCGAGTTTCTTTTCGAAACGGTCGGCGTATTCGGGCCCTGTCAGTTCCTCGCCGAAATAATGCAGACCGAAGCCCGCGTGTATGCACTGGTTGAGTATTCCGCCGAGCCGCACGTCGCGCTCGATGAGCAGCACCTTCGCGCCCTTCCCGCTCGCCGCAACCGCAGCCGCCATACCTGCGGGTCCGCCGCCTATGACCAGAACGTCAAACTTCGTCATAATCGGCCTCCTTCACCGCAAGCACCGCGATTTCCGAATGTCCCGCGCCCTTTCTTATCTCGCGCATCGGTATGCCAAGCTCGGAAGAAATGATTTCCATCACGCGCGTGGAACAGAATCCGCCCTGACATCTTCCCATACCCGCCCTGACGCGGCGTTTGACCGCATCCACGGTGCGCGCGGGAACGGGAGAATTCACGGCGGCGACGATTTCCGCCTCCGTGACCTTCTCGCAGCGGCAGACGATTTTGCCCCAGCGCGGGTCGCGGCGGACAAGCGCGTTGAGTTCCTCTTCCGAAAGTTCCGCAAGCCGCGGCTGCGCGGGCGGCACCGTGACGAAGTTCGCTTTGGGAACGAGTTCAATCCTTTCTCCCACCAGCTCTTCCACATATTCCGCAATTGCGGGCGCGGAAGTCAGCCCGGGGGAACATATGCCGGCGGTGATAATGAGATTTTCGACTTCATCCGACGCTTTAACGACGAAATCGTGACCGACGACCGTGCGCACGCCGCAGTACACCCTGATGCACTTCCCGAAAGCGGGACGCGCGTATGTCAGAGGCACGCAGCGCCTGATTTCGTCCAGCCCCTCCGCCGAAACGGAAGTGTCGCCCTCCTGCGTCGGCGTGGAAGTCGGGCCGTAAATCACGTTTCCGTCCGCGGTAGGCGCGACGAGTATGCCCTTGCCCGCCGCGGTGGGCAGCGGGAAAATGACCGTCGACACGTTTGTGCGTTCCGTATGGTCGAGCACGAAGTATTCGCCCTTTCTGAATTCCGTATCGAAAGTTTCCGCCCCGACCATAGCGTCCACGGCGGACGCACCCGCGCCCGCACAGTTGACGACGACCTTCGCGCGGAATTCTCCCTTCGGGGTTGTCAGGACGAATTCGTCATTCTCTTTGCGCATCGACTGCACTTCCGCCTCCGTCACGACTTCCGCCCCGTTGAGCACCGCTCTGTCGGCAAGCGCTATCGCAAGCTGATAAGGCGACACCACGCCGCCGTCGGGAGCGTACAGCGCGGCCGTGACGTGCTCGGAAAGCATCGGCTCTTTTTCGAGCGCCTGTTCTCTCGTCAGCACTTCCGCACGCACGCCGTTGAGGTCGGCGCGGCGTTTGAGTTCCGCAAGCCCGTCCTCTCCGCCCGCAGGCGCGGCGACCAGACTGCCGCATTTGAGATGAGGCACGCGAAGCTCTTCGGCAAGAGCCCAAATCATCGCGTTGCCGCGCACGTTGAAGCGCGCTTTGAGCGACCCCGGCTCGCAGTCGTAACCCGCGTGCACTATGCCGCTGTTGGCGCGCGTCGCACCCGACGCAACGTCGTCGCAGCCCTCCAAAAGGCAGGCGGAAACGGAGAAGCGCGCCAGCCTGTCCAGCACGGCGCACCCTACGATACCTCCCCCTATAACTATCACATCTTTTGTCACAATCCACCCTTAACGCGACAAAAACGCCGCGTAAACTGTCATTTTACGAATTTTTTCTTGTACATCTTGATATTGTCGCGGATGATGAGTTCCGCAAACGCTCTGTCCTTGACCTGAAAGACCGTGGTGTCCTTCCCTTCCAGCTGTTTGTAGACGCGGAAGAAGTGGGAGATTTCGTCCATAATGTGCGGCGGAAGTTCGTCCACCTCTTTATAGATGTTCCAGTTCGGGTCCTTGAAAGGAATGGCGATGATTTTGTAGTCCATCTCTCCGCCGTCCTGCATCATCACGACGCCTATCGGATAGCACCTGACCGTCGCAAGCGGAACTATCGTTTCGGAGCAAAGCACCAGCACGTCGAGAGGGTCGTTGTCCTCCGAGAACGTGCGCGGGATAAACCCGTAGTTTGCGGGATAGTGCGTGGAAGTGTAAAGCACGCGGTCGAGGATGAGCAGTCCCGTGTCCTTATCCAGCTCATACTTGTTCTTGCTCCCCTTGGGGATTTCTATGACCGCCACGAAGTCCGTCGGTGTGATACGCGACGGGTCGATGTCATGCCAGATGCTCATTGTTATCTCTCCTTGTCTTCGGTAAAACCGAAACTTTCCGCCAAAAGGCGGAAAGGTGTGTCTGTCGCCTGTTTCTCTCCGCTGTGCGGAATTTATTTGTACCCTTTCAGATATGTCTTGAAGAACGCAACGCCTCCGACCAGCGAAGAGATGTCGATGTTCTCGTTCGCCGCGTGCATCGAAGCCAGCTGTTCCGCGCTGAGTTTGCAGGGAGTGCAACGCAGCGCGCAGGGGGTGATGGTCTGCATAGTCCTGCAATCCGTGCCGCCGAAAATGAGATAAGGCGCTGCGCCGCAGTCGGGGAACACACGCGCGACGGTATCGACGAAATACTTGTAATCCGCGCTGTTCACGTCGACCATGGGAGTCGCGTCGCGGCATTCCATCACTTCCGTTTCGATGTCGTAGCGTTCAGCTATGCGGCGGAGTTTCTCAATGCACTCCTTGCTGTCGTCGCCGGGCGCAAAGCGCAGGTTCGCCACCACGCTCGCCGCCTGCGGAATAACGTTGGGCGCGGCAGAGCCCTGCGCCATCGTGAACGTCATCGTAGTGCCGAGCAGCGCGGACCCGAAAGGCGTGAGCTTCGGCAGCACCGCCACGATGAGCGGCTTGAAGAAATCGACGTGTCTGGTGACGAACGCCAGCGCACCCGTAAGCCCCGATGACAGCCCTTTCAGCATATCGCGCGCGGCGGTGGTCATACGCGGCTTGAAAACGGTGTGCGTTTCGCAGTAATTTATGAACTCCGCAAGCCTTGCGAACGGAGTATGTTTGGGAGGAGAAGAAGAGTGCCCGCCCTTGCTTCTCGCCACGAATTTCACGTCGCAGTATCCCTTTTCGATTATGCCGACCATAGCGAAAGGCTTCGTCATTCCGGGGAAGGCCTCTTCGACTATCGCGCCGCCCTCGTCGATTGCGACTGCGGGTTTGACGCCGTGAGCGGTCAGCCAGTCGCGGCAGTACGCTGCGCCGTGACCCGAAGTTTCCTCGTTGTCGGAATAGCAAAGATAGACGTCCTGCGCGGGGGTGAAGCCCTCTTCTATGAGCTCGTTTACGCTGCGGATGGTGCAGAACAGCGTGTTCTTGCAATCCATCGTGCCGCGCCCCCATATCTTTCCGTCGGCAACCGTCGCGGAATAAGGCGGATATTTCCAGTCGCCGTCGACAGCGGGGACCACGTCCTGGTGCGCCATCAGCACAACGGGACGGTCGGAAGACCTGCCCTTCCACTTGAACATAAGGGCGTCGCTGCCCTCTCCGCCGGGCATAATGACCTCGCACGCCGAATAGACGGCGGGGAATTCCTCCGCCAGCACCTTACGGAAAGCGGCGAAATTCTTTCTGTCGCTGTTCGTAACCGTGGGGACTTTAATCAGCTTTGCGAAACTTTCCGCATAGACCTGAGCTTTGTCAGCCATAAGAACCTCCGAACAACCGCGCGCATTTAACGCACAAATTCGTATAGATATATTATCCCACGCGCGCGATAAAGTCAAATGTGTGAACGGTACAGCCTCCGAAAATCTTTGTCCGCGCCGCTTTCCGAGCACGCTCCGCTGCCGAATTTGCCGCGCGCACTTGCTCCGAAGTCCTGCCGCCGCGGCGAAACCCAACGCTCCCGACGCCCCGAAAACGCGCGCATACGCCGCCGCGGAAACTCACATTTGCGCGCCCGTCCGACGTGTCCGTACCGGGATATGCCCGTAAGTCAAACGCCCCGAAATACTCTTGCCGCGAACACTGCCGTCCGTCGCTTTTCGCATAAAATCAAGCAAGGCATTATGCAAAAAGCGCGGGATAACCCGCGCTTTTTTATGATATAAAACCGCTTTTGCGTCAATCAAGCAATGCTGCGACGGCCTTTACGATGTCTTCGTCGGCGTCCTCCACCATACCCTTGTCCACAACCGCCGCAAGGTCGGGACGTATGGGCAGACGCACGGATTTCGGGATGCCGAATTCCTTTGCGACTTCCTCCGCGCGGCTCTTGCCGAAGATTTCCTCCACTCTGCCGCAGTCGGGGCACTTGTAATAGGACATATTCTCCGCCAGACCTATGACGGGAATGTCCATCATCTTCGCCATATTCACCGCTTTTGCGACTATCATACTGACAAGCTCTTGCGGCGACGTCACGACGATTATGCCGTCAAGCGGCAGGGACTGGAACACCGTCAGCGGCACGTCGCCCGTTCCGGGAGGCATATCCACGAACATACAGTCCACATCCCCCCACACCACGTCGCTCCAAAACTGTTTCACCGTGCCTGCAAGTATCGGTCCGCGCCAGATGACGGGCTTGGTTTCGTCGTCGATGAGGAGATTGAGGGACATCACTTTTATGCCCGTGCGCGTGACGACGGGAAGAATGTGCTGTCCGTCCATAGACTCCGCCCTCTCGCGGTTCACGCCGAAAGAGCGGGGAATAGAAGGTCCCGTTATGTCCGCGTCGAGCACCGCGACTTTCTTGCCGCTGCGTGCCGCGCCGACCGCAAGCAGAGCCGTGACGAGGGATTTCCCCACTCCGCCCTTTCCGCTGACAACGCCGATTACGCGTTTTACGTTGCTGAGTTCGTTCTGCTTGACTAGAAAACTTTCCTTGCCGCACTTGGACGAGCAGCTGTCGCAGTCATGATTGCAGCCTGCCATAATAAGCCTCCGAAAAAAACGCTACGGTTATTATGTCCCCCGCGCGCGCGAAAGTCAACCGCAGAAAGGCAAAATTCTTCCGCAACGTACATATTCAACCTCTCATCCGCCTCTCCGTCCCGAACCCGCGGGCGGAAAAGCAAAAGACGCAGCGGTGCTGCGCCTTCTGCCGTTGTAAGGAGAGAAATACGGTTTTGCCGTTTAAGGCTAATCAACCGATGGTTGGATGATGTTACCCCACATAAAAATCAGAGATTTTTCTGCGGGGACCCCGGATTTATACCCCACCATAAAATCGGAGATTTTCCGGCGGGGACCCCGGATTATAATGCGCAGAGCCGCCGATGCGATTTGACGGGTGCTGCTTTTTGATAACATTCTGCGGCGCCGCACAAACGGCGGGGACGCCGCGGTATGTCCGAAATCAGTCCTTCCGTCCCTTTGCACCGTCACGGTCTGCGTCACGATGCGCGTGGTGACAGGAAGTGCATCCGTCGCATCCGTGACCGCAGGAATGCGCACGCACGGCGGCGTAGATTTCCTCGTCCGTCGGGGGACGGCGGTTTGCGTTCCTGTCCGCGTTTTGCGCATCGCGGGCGGCGGGACGGGAAGCACAATCGGAGGCGCATTGCGAGCAATCGGAACAACATCCCGACGGCTTGCCCTTCACCTTGCGGACTATGCTGCCGACTGCGACCGCCGCCACGACGAGAACGCAAAGCACGATTACAAGTATGTCAACAGAGGTCATTGTCAGTCCTTGTCTTCCTCATCGGAAGAGTTTTCCCCGCTGTCCGCCGCGACATCGCCCGCCACAGCGCCGTCGGCGGTAATATCCGCGCCGCCTGCGAGGGCGAGTTTCGCCTTTGCGTCGCGCTTGCGGTTGAACATTATTATGCCGTACACCGCTGCCGCCGCAACCGCGAGGAAGATGAACACCGTCCACCACCAGCTGCCGACGAGGTACACCACCGTACCCACGATATAGGACGTCACCAGCCAGAAGACGAGAGTGTTGTTGAACGCTTTTTTGCTGCCGAGTTCCGCCTTTGCGGTGGCGACCGCCGCGAAACAGGGTATCGTGGTCATATTGAACGCGATGAAGGAGATGAGTGCGGGGATGGTTATGCCCGTCTGCTCTATCATAATCGCCGCCGCGGTGATGCCTTCCGCATCCGCTTCCGCGTCGTACGCGCCGCCCGTCGCCGCCATTATGACCGCCGCCATAGTGCCGAAGCCCGCGATGACGTTCTCTTTGGCGATAAGTCCCATGACCGCCGCCACGACGAACACCCATCCGTATGCGCCGAGCTGCGAGCCGAAGCCGAGGGGCGTGAACAGGGGCTGTATGAGCTGCCCTATACCCGCAAGGATGCTGCTGCCCATTTCCTCGTCGGGGAGATAGCTCCAATTCCACGCGAAGTGAAGCAGGAACCAGATGAGTATCGTGGAGGCGAGGATGATGGTGAACGCTTTCTTGATGAAATGTTTCGCCTTGTCCCACAGGTGTATGGCGAGCGCTTTTGCCTGGGGCGCGTGATAAGCGGGCAGCTCCATAATGAAGGGAGGAGTGTCTCCGCGCATCGTGGTGTTGCGCATCACGATGACCGCGATTATTGCGACGGCGATGCCGAGGATGTACATCCCGTAAGTTATCGCGTCCGAATTCCCCACGCCGAAGAACTGCACTATGCCGCCGGCTATTGCCACGAGTATCGGCAGTTTCGCGCCGCAGGAGAAGAATGGAATGACCCTGATTGTCGCCATCCTTTCCTTGTCGTCGGCAAGCGTACGGGTGTTTATCATTGCGGGGATGGAGCATCCGAAGCCCATTATCATAGGCATAAACGCTCTGCCCGAAAGCCCGAATTTGCGGAATATTCTGTCCAGAATGAACGCCACGCGCGCCATATAGCCGCTGTCTTCCAGAATGGAGAAGAACATAAAGAGCACGAGTATCTGCGGCAGGAATGAAAGCACCGCGAACAGACCGCCGAATATGCCGTCAACGACGAGCCCCTGCGCCCACGCCGACGTCGTGCCTTCCATTGCGCCCGCTATCGCGTCGGAAATGGAACTCGTTATGGCGTCCAGCAGGTTGAAGAGAATCACACCGGGCGACGAGATGCCGTCGGAGGAACCGAATATGCCCTCTCCCCAGGTGCCAGCCAGCGTGACCCAGTTTTCGGGAAGCGCGCCGCCCGCGCCGAGATACAGGAAGTCCTCAGAGAAGGTGAGGTGGAACACAAGGAAGAGAATGACCGCGAATATCGGTATACCCCATATCCTGTGCGTCAGCACTCTGTCCGCTTTGTCGGACTTGGAGAGCTTGACAGCCTCGCCGTTTCTGCGCACGAACGCCTTTGCGAAATGCTTGGAGATGTATTTGTACCTTTCGTCCGCGACGATTGCTTCGAAGTCGTCACCGAAGACGTCGTCCTTTATCTGCGACTTGTATTCCTCGACCAGCTTATACGCATCGGGATGCGCCTTGACTTCGAGTTCGTCGCTTTCGACGAGTTTGATTGCGTGGAAGAGCGGGTCCTTGACCCCGTTGCCGTAAAGCAGCGCCTTGACCTCGCTTATCGCGCCCGCAAGTTTGGAGCCGCCGAGCACGCTCACCGCTTCGCGTCTGCGCTTGCTTGCGCCGTACGCCTTGTCCATCAGCTCCTTGATGCCCTTGCCTTTGAGCGCGGAAATCTCCACGACGGGGATGCCGAGCTCGTCTTCCAGCGTCTGCGCGTTGACCTTGTCGCCCGACTTTTCCACCGCGTCCATCATATTGAGCGCGACCACCATCGGAACTTCTATCTCCATCAGCTGAGTGGTGAGATAAAGGTTGCGTTCCAGGTTCGTCGCGTCGACGATGTTGATGACGAGGTCGGGCTTTTCGTCCAATATGTAATTGCGCGCGATGACCTCTTCGGGAGTGTAAGGCGAAAGAGAATAAATGCCGGGCAGGTCGAGGATTTCGATGGGCTCGGCGCTCTTTTTGTAGACGCCCTCCTTTTTGTCAACGGTGACGCCGGGCCAGTTGCCGACGTGCGCCGTCGACCCCGTCAGCGCGTTGAACAGCGTTGTCTTGCCGCAGTTGGGGTTGCCCGCGAGTGCGAATTTAATCATTCCGCCACCTCCGTGAGCACCGCCGCCGCCTCCGTCTTGCGCAGAGTCAGCTCATAGCCGCGGAGCGTGACTTCAATAGGGTCGCCGAGAGGCGCCCTCTTGCGCAGAGTCACTTCCGCGCCGGGAGTCACGCCCATATCGAAGAGCCTGCGGCGTATTCTCCCTTCGCCGCTCACGCTCTTGATGACGCCGCTCTCCCCGATGTCGAATTTGTCGAGAGTTTTGACCATTCAAGCCTCCTTTACGGCAACGAATATCCTCGTCGCCATATCCCTGTCGAGCGCAAGTCTGCCGTCCTTGATGCGGCAAATCACGCTGCCGCCGCTCTGTGACAGAACCTCCAACTCGGAATTTACGCTGATACCCAGATTTTCCAGGTGTCGTTTGAGTTTCTCGTCAACGTGCATCTTTACAACTCTCAGAAGCACGTTGACAGGTGCGAATACCAACGGCATTTTTATCTCTCTCCTCCGCGCCTCCGTATAGGCGCGCAATCCTTTGAACCGTATCAGTGCTCATCGCCCCGAGCGCCGCGAGCGCCTCTTTCTCCGCCCTCGCCTCTCCGAGTCCGAGCTTTTCCGTCAGCGCGCCTTTCAAGAGGTCCCGCGCCGGCGAATATATGCCGACCGCTTCCTTTCCCTTGGCGGTCAGCCTCACGTTGCCGCCCTCTCCGCGCACCGCATAGCCGTTTTCGGACAGCCTGTCCAGCGCCTTGCATACGCTTGCCCGTGCCACTCCGAGGCTCCCCGCAAGGTCCACCGACCTCACGCGCGCCCCTTTTTTGTCCAGAGCGTCAATCGCCATAATGTATCCGAGCAACGAGGACGTCATATTCCGTTTACCGCAGTTCGCATAAGCGAACCTTTCTCCTCAAAATCAAGCGGCCTCAGCCGCTTTCACTGGCTTCGGAGTGCCGTTTTCGTCGGTTCGCAACTGCGAACGCCGCGACCGAGAAAAAAGCGTCTTCCGCTTTACGTTTGAAATTATATGCAACGGTGCGGGCTTTGTCAACACGTTAGCGCAAGCTGACAAAATTTTCCCTGCACAAAATATCGCCCTCTTCGGGCGCGGAATGCCCGATTTTGCGACCGCCTCGCCGACTTCCTCTTCGTTGAAATAGGACTGCGCAGTGTCAATGTGACGATATCCGACTTCCAGCGCCTCGGAAACGCACCTTTCGCATTCGTCCTTCGTGACCTGATACACGCCGTAGCCGAGTATGGGCATTTCGACGCCGTTTGCGAGTTTGACATATTCCATAGCGTTACCTCCGTTTTGTTTTCTTGACTTGTCGCCTTGATTTTAATCCCCGCTTCCGCTTTACGCAAATACCGCTTTGTCATAGAGCTATAATGCGAAGTTATACCCCCGCATCCTCACTCCCCCCCCCTGTCCGTTCGGTGGGAATGCCCTGCGGGCATTGCCCCCTACTTTCACTCGCAAAAGCGCCCTGCGCTCCCGCGCCCGCCTTTTTCTTATGCCCGCGCTTGTGCAAGCACGGAGCGGGCATAAGAAAAACGCCCGCACTCCTAACGGAGCGGGGCGCTTTTGCTCGTTGGTGCCGGTGGTCGGACTCGAACCGACACGGATTTTACTCCACAGGATTTTGAGTCCAGCGCGTCTGCCAGTTTCACCACACCGGCGCACGAAATAATATAGCACAACGCCGCAAAGTACGCAAGCGTTTTGTTCAGACGCGTTTCGCCCTCCTCAACGCGCGCGGGCGACATATGAAACAAATTGCACATTGACAAAAGTTGCCTCTCATCATATACTTTTCGTATGGTAAGGGGGTAGATTTATGTCTGTTTCGGAGAGTAAGGTGAGGACTACTCCGCTCGGCGGCAAGGTCTGGTTCTGTCTGCTGTTTTTCGGTCTTATCGGGCAAATTGCCTGGATAGTCGAAAATATGTATTTCGCCAAATTTATGCAGGACGAGTTTGTGGACGAGGCGTGGGCGACCACGCTTATGGTTGCGCTCTCGGCGATTTTTGCCACCGCCGCCACCGTCGTGACGGGCGCAATATGCGACAAGACGGGCAAGCGCTCCGTATTCGTGTCGTGGGGGTTTATCGTGTGGGGGCTGACGATTATGGTGTTTGCCCTCTTCCCGATAAACTACTCTCCCGACCAACTCCGCGGGCTGGTCGCGGGCATCATAATAATGGACTGCGTGATGTCCTGGGTGGGGTCGTCGGCAAACGACGCGGCGTTCAACACCTGGCTCACCGATATGACGGACACCACCAACCGCGGCAAAGCGGACACGATACTTTCGATGATGCCCGTCTTTGCAATGGTCATAGTCTTCATAGGTCTTGACAGCCTGACCGCAAAGGGCACGGAACAGTGGTGGCTGTTCTTCGTCATTCTGGGTGCCATCCCCATAGTCAGCGGCATACTCGGACTTTTCGTGCTGCGCGACAAGCCGAACCTTCCCAAAAACACCAACCCCGATTTCGGCAAGGAACTGATTTACGGCTTCCGTCCCTCGGTAATCAGAAAAAACAAAATGATATACATCGCTCTCGCAGGCTCTGGAATAGCGGGCGCAAGTATGCAGGTGTATATGTCCTATCTCATCAATTTCGTGGAAAGGACGCTGGGTATGACGGACTACGTTATGCCACTTGCCGTCATCATAGTCTGCTCCGCCGTGCTGGCGGGTCTTTTGGGCTTCCTGATGGACAAGTTCGGCAGGAAACATTTCTTCATCCCTCTCGTGCTCGCCGCCGTGATAGGCACGCTCGGAATTTATCTGCTCAAATTCGTGGGGACGGGCGACACGGCCGCCCTGCTCGGAATGCTCATCCCCGTTGGCATAGTCACGATGACGGCGGAACTTTCCGTCAGCGGGCTCTTCGTGTCCTCTTTCCGCGACTATATCCCCAAAGGCAAAGAGGGCTGCTTCCAGGGCATAAGAATGTTCCTTTTCGTGCTGCTGCCGATGATAATAGGCCCCGCGATAGGCAACGCAATCATAGACGCATACGGGTGGTATTCCGTTTCGGAAATCACGGGTGAGGAAATCCTCAACTACCCCTACGAAATGTTCCTCGGCGCGGCGATAGTCGCGGTGTTTACGCTCATTCCCGCAGTCATCGTGCGCAGCAGGGACGCCGACACACGCGCCCGCTTGCTTGCCGAACGCGACGCCGCGGCAAACGGCGACGAAACGGCAGAAACCGACGCATTATGTGACGAAACGGTACAATAAAACGCCGTTTTGTGCAAAATAAACAATCTGCCGCAAAGAAATTCCCGCGGAATTCCGCTGCGGCAAGAGGTGAAATATGGAGAAAACCGTACAGACGCCCGCGGCAAAATCCACTCCGCTGGGCAAAAAAATCTGGGCTTGCGCGATAGTGTTCGGGCTTATCGGACAAATTGCGTGGGTGGTGGAGAATATGTTTTTCGCCAAGTTCGGACAGGACCTGTTCGACACGCGCGGAAACCTCTATTTCACAGTCACCACTCTGATGGTCATACTCTCCGCGGTCACCGCCACGGTGACGACGATTTTTGCGGGCGGGCTCATCGACAAGACGGGCAAACGCAAGCCTTTCATTACGGTGGGTTACGTCCTCTGGGGTGTGACGATAATGCTCTTCGCCGCCATCCCCATCGACTTTTCCGACGACCGCAGCTGGGGCATCATAACCGTGCTCGTCGTGCTGGACTGCGTGATGACTTTCTTCGGTTCCACCGCCAACGACGCCGCGTTCAACACCTGGGTTGCGGACGTCACGGACGTGAGCAACCGCGGCAAAGTGAACACCATACTTTCCGTGATGCCCGTCATCGCGACCGTCCTCGTGTTCGGCATAGGGATGTTCACATACGACAGCGGCGCGACAGTCACGAACGAACTCGGCGAAGTGATAAAGGTGCCTATCTTCGAGCGCGACCCGCTGAACATCAAGCTCTTCTTCATCATAATGGGCATTTTCCCGATGATTGGCGGCCTGCTCTCTTTCTTTATGATGAAAGACGCGCCGGGCATAGTCAAAAATTCCAACCCCAACTATCTCAAAGAAACTTTCTACGGTTTCCGTCCCTCCGTCGTCAAGGAAAACAAGATGATGTATGTGACGCTGGGCACGGTATGTCTGCTCGGAATAGCCCAGCAGATATTTATGTCCTACCTCATCAACTTCATCGAAAAAACCCTCGGCATAACCAACTATATCCTGCCGCTTGCCGTCATCATAGTCGTGGGCGCGGTGATTACTGGCGTGCTGGGCGTGTTCTTCGACAAATGCGGAAGAAAACATTTCTACTATCCCCTGCTCGCAATACTCGTCGTGGGCGCGATAGTGGTGTATTGTATGAAATTTATGGACTCGTCCGCATACCTGCCCATACTCATAGTGGGCGGCTCCGTGCTTCTCGGCGCGATACTCTCCGTTTCGGGTGCGCTTACGGCGTCCTTCCAGGACTATATCCCGAAGGGTGCGGAAGGTAGATTCCAGGGCGTGCGTATGTGCTTCACGGTGCTCATCCCCATGGCACTCGGCATAGGCATAGCGCAGGCGGTGGGCGTAAACTCCCTCGACGCGCACAGCGCGGGACAGATGCAGCCGCCTTTCGAGCTCTTCCTCGCCGCCGCGATAGTGGTCGCGTGCGCGGCAATCCCGCTCTTCTGGGTGCGCAAGGACTCCGACAGACTGCGCTCCGAACTGATGAGCCGCAAAGCCGCCGCGGAAGAAGACGCGGCAGCCGAAGAGAAACTTCCCTCGGAAAGCACGGCAGACTGACCGCCGCACACTATGCGGCATCAAACAAAAAAACGAAAGGCGTCCTCGAAGGACGCCTTTTTCGGTTTGAGAGAAGATGTCGTTGTGCCGCCGTATGCCCTATTTCAGCCTGCCGAGCCCGACGGAATAGGGCTGCGAACGTCCTATCTCCCTCCGCGTCATTCCGTCAAGCAGCTCGACGCAACGGACAAAGGTGTGCATCTGCTCGTACATAAGGTCGGGATTGAATTTGTCCATATGGCTGTTGCCCGTGCGGTCGAACGAACACAGATAGTCGGGAGCGGTGACAAGCGCGATTTCGGGGATATGCTTCCGTGACAGCGGCTGCCCTTCTCCGAAGTGCATCGTATTGTGCCCGCGGAGCGTCATTGTCCGCAAAAGAGTCCTGTCTTTCACCGCTTCGTAATACACCGCGTCGACTTTCCTGTTGCCCGTATACACCAGCTCCGTGTCTATATCGTTTGTTCGGGTATACTTTCCGTCCCTGTCTTTCCATTCCGTGCAACCGAGATGCTCCACCGAACATCCCGCCACGGCCTTGTATTTCTTCCCGTTCCACATCTCCTTGTTGTCCGCCAGCCATCTGCCCGTAGCCTGATTGGACGTCATAATGCCGACGCGGAACACGGGCAGACGGAAATGTCCCGTGACAAACACGAAAATCAATGTCCGTCTTGTCGGATGCACCTTGAACCAACGCATCATTTCCAGCATAGCGACTCCTCCGTTTTCCTCCGAGAAATTGCAGCCGTCCGTATGCGTATTGACTATGATTGCCTCTCCGTTTTTCTCCGTGCCCTCAATCACGGCGTGGAAGGACTCCGTCTTCGCTCCCTTTTCGATGCCGCCGACCAACCGAAGGGTCGCGCTCTTTCCCGCCTTTGCGGCGGCGAGCACCTTTTTCCCTTCCGTTTCGTTGACCCACAGCACGGGGACGCCGAGATAACCCAGAATGAAATTCAGGCATTGTCCGTCCACCATATCGTCGGACATATCCTCCCATATGCAGACCATCCCCTTGACGCCCGCGAGTTTCAGCGACCGGAACGTGAGCAACGTCTTTACGAAAGACGTGCTGACGGGTCCGCGGTAACTCTTTTCCACCGCAAGGTCGGCAGGCAGAGAGTTGCGTTTGTTGAAAGCCACGCGGCTGCTGATTGCGGAGAGATTGCGGATGTGGCACACCGCGATTTTACCCCGCGCAAGCTGAAAGCCCAAAGGATTGTTGCACACGGTGCAAAGGCGCGCCGTCACGCCGTCCTCCCCCGTCAGCCCGCTGTAATGGAAAGGCGACGACACCCCGATGTTTTCTCCGTCCACGGTCAGCGAAAAGTCCCTCGCCTCCCAGCGGTCGAAGGTGTACTCCCTGGATGTCACCGGTATTCCCATGGCTTCGATTTCGCTTTTCAGCCAGGCGCAGAATTCCCTCTGACCGCGCGTCCCCGTAAGACGGTCGCCTCCGCCGAAGGAATTCATCTTGTCCATATTTTCGGACACACGTTGCTTTGACGTGACTTCGTCGAGAAAAAGTTTCATACAATCCCCCCGAAAAGTAATTACGGTTACAGTATATCCCCCGCGAACCGCTTTGTCAAAATTCGGTTTCCGCCGCGTGTGCGAAAACACATACGGAAAACGAAAAGCGTCCGATATACGGACGCTTTTTCCGTCTTTGCGCGTCAGTCCCGCGCCACGCTTTCGCCGACTTCGTCTATGGAGTACGGCGTCACCTGATAGACATAATAGTTGAGCCAGTTATAGAACAGCAGATTTGCCGTCGACCGCCATTTCATATCCACTATGCCGAGGTCGTTGTTGACGAAATAGTTTTTCGGCGGGTCGATGTCCAAGCCCTTTTCGAGGTCGCGGACGTACTCGTTCTTCAAGGTGAAACGGTCGTATTCCGCGTGTCCCGTGAAAAAGAACATACGGTTGTCGTGCGTCTTGGCGACGGATATGCCCGCCTCTGGCGAGGACGCGAGTATCTTGATGTCGGGACACGCCCTCACCGCGTCTTCGTCCACGCGCGTATGGCGGGAATGGGGGATGTAGAAGGTGTCGTCCATCCCTTTGAGCAGCATATCGTTCTCCTGCATGGCGTGGGTGGCGAACACTCCGAACAGCTTTTTGTCCAGAAGCTGCTTGCCTATCCCCCAGAAGTGGTAAAGCGCAGCCTGCGCGCCCCAGCAGATGTAAATGGTGCTGGTGACGTTTTCGCGCGCGAATTCCATAATCTCCACCAGCTCTTTCCAATACTTGACGTCCTCGAAAGGTATGGTTTCCACGGGTGCGCCCGTGACTATCATACCGTCGAACTTCATCTTTTTCACCTCGGTGAGCGTGCGGTAGAACTTCTGCATATGCGCCTCGGAAACGTGCGTGCTCTTGTAGCTCGCCGTCCCGATGAGGTGTATGTTGACCTGCAAAGGAGTGTTGCCCAGAAGCCGCATAAGCTGTGTTTCCGTGACCTCTTTCGTCGGCATCAGGTTGACTATTGCGACTTCGAGCGGACGTATGTCCTGCGTCACGGCGCGCACGGAATCCATAACGAAAATCTTTTCGCCTCTGAGGTTTGCGTATGCGGGTATGTCTTTCGGTATGATGATGGGCACTTTCGTCCTCCTTCCGCACCGCAGACGCGCGGCGCGCAGTTTCGTTTAAGCCTGTTCCAGAGCCTGTTTCACGTCGGCGATGAGGTCGCCGATGTCCTCTATGCCGACGGAAAGACGCACCAGGTCGGGAGATACTCCCGCCGCGTGCAGTTCTTCGTCGGTCATCTGGCGGTGCGTCGCGCTGGCGGGATGCAGACAGCAGGAGCGTGCATCCGCAACGTGCGTTTCTATCGCAATGAGTTTGAGATGTTTCATAAAGTTCTCCGCCGCCTTTCTGCCGCCCTTGACGCCGAAGCTGACGACGCCGCAGGAACCGTTGGGGAGATATTTCTTTGCAAGCTCGTGATACTTGTCGCCGGGCAGGTCGCAGTAGGTCACCCACGCGACGTGCTCGTCGGATTGCAGGAATTTTGCCATGGCAAGCCCGTTTTCGCAGTGCCTCTTCATACGCACGTGCAGGCTTTCAAGACCGAGGTTGAGCAGATACGCGTTCTGCGGCGACTGAATGCAGCCGAAATCTCTCATAAGCTGCGCGGTTGCTTTTGTGATGTACGCTCCGCCGAGCCCGAACTTTTCGGTGTAGGTTATGCCGTGATAGCTTTCGTCGGGAGTGCAAAGCCCCGGATACTTGTCGGCGTACGCAGTCCAGTCGAATTTGCCGCTGTCGACGATACAGCCGCCCACCGCCGCGCCGTGTCCGTCCATATACTTCGTCGTGGAATGCGTCACGATGTCCGCGCCCCACTCGAAGGGACGGCAGCCCACGGGAGTGGCGAAAGTGTTGTCGACAATGAGGGGCACGCCGTGCGCGTGCGCGACTTTCGCGAATTTTTCGATGTCAAGCACCGTGAGAGCGGGGTTCGCTATCGTTTCGCCGAACATCGCCTTGGTGTTGGGACGGAATGCCGCGTTCAGTTCCTCTTCCGTCGCGTCGGGCGAAACGAAAGTGAAATCGATGCCCATACGCTTCATCGTGACGGCAAAGAGATTGAACGTCCCGCCGTATATGGTGGAGCTTGCCACTATGTGGTCGCCGTTGCCCGCAATGTTGAACACGGCGAAGAAATTGGCAGCCTGTCCCGACGACGTGAGCATCGCCGCAGTGCCGCCTTCCATCTGACAAATCTTTGCCGCGACATAGTCGTTGGTGGGATTTTGAAGCCTTGTATAAAAATATCCCGACGCTTCGAGGTCAAAGAGCTTCGCCATCGCCTCGCTGGTTTCGTAACGGAAGGTCGTGCTCTGCACGATGGGTATCTGTCTGGGCTCGCCGTTGCCGGGCGTATAGCCGCCTTGCACACATAAAGTGTCTATTTTGCTCATATAAAACTCCTTTTCCGTCGATTTCGCCGCGCGGACAAAATCATCTGGCGTTGAATTCCTTTTTTATCCTGTCGAGCTTCCGCGCCTCTTCGCGGCGCTTTATGCTTTCGCGTTTGTCGTAAAGGTCCTTGCCGCGGCACAGCCCCAGCTCCACCTTGACCAGACTGTCCTTGAAATAGACTTTCAGGGGCACGATGGTGTACCCTTTCTGCTCCGTGCGCGCTTTCAGACGGCGTATCTCCGCCTTGTTGAGCAGCAGCTTTCGCGGGCGCAAAGGGTCGACGTTGAAATAGCTCCCCTTTTCGTAAGGCGAAATGTGCGCGCCCGTGAGAAAAACCTCGCCGTTTTTTATGGCGGCGTAACTGTCGCGGAGA
>ULTA01032609.1_pt1 | contig 20959 bp, 16 predicted proteins | sample 1957181 | NCBI WGS metagenome assembly ULTA01 (sample SAMEA4835722, study PRJEB28245) | human gut metagenome | biome: gut microbiome; material: fecal sample | place: Denmark | collected 2008
GGAACGCGAGCAATAGGGCCTTTTTTATGCGATTTCAGCGGTTTTCCATTCCAATACCGCTTCCGCCCGCAGTTCATCTCCGTGCATGAGGTGGTGGGTGGTGAGGGAGTCCCGGAAGAACAGCAGGGATTTCATGGAATCTCCCGCATGGGTTTCTTTTCTGAAATGCAGGTGAATTCCCGTCAGTTGGTGGTTCTTTAGCCAGGAGTCCGGAAGGGAGTCCAGAGCCCAGACCAGGTAGGCGGCATTGTTGATGTGGCGGTTGAAATCCGTATCCCGGCGTTCCGCCGTCCATTCCCTGATCATCGGCAGAAGTCCCGAAATGTCCATGGATACCGGAGCCACCGTTTCTTTGCATGGGGTATCCGGGAAAGAGCTGATATGCCTGTTTAATGGCACAGGACGCCTGCGGCGTATGTCAATGACAGCCCACAGACAGCTTGCTGCAACGATGCAGTTGCCTTGGGCATCCCTGATTTCCAGGTTGCGGCGCGCCAGCAGAGGCGTTTCCTGGGCCGTCCAGGTTCGGAGTTCCACCGTTTCCTTCCACCGGGGAAGGCGGCTGACAGCCGCATCCATGCGCACTTCCACCCAAGCCAGGTTGCGGGACGTTACGAAATCATAGCCGAAACCCAGGCAGGAGGCATGGGCTTCCGCTATTTCCTGAAACCAGTGCAGAACCGTTTCCGGTTTCATCAGGCCATTCGCACCGCTTTCGTAAGTGCGGACGGTTGCCTGAACGGAATAGATTTCCTTGTTGCTGGCATGTTCCATAACATCTTATGCTAGCGGAGCCGTTCTTTCGGAGCCAGTCAAAAACGGGTAATATCCGGCTGTTTGGCATGCCGCACCCCCGGTAAATGAATGGCCCCGTAATTTCCGGGCTGTCGGCATGCAATAGAAATTTTGTCAGCAGCCGCTGAGATTGACTTACCTTATTTCTAGAGAATGCTCCGGAAATAGGCGATGGTCTTTTCCAACCCTTTTTCCAGCGTAATATGAGGCTTCCAACCCAGCTTTTCTTTTGCCAGCCGAATATCCGGTTTGCGTTGGGTCGGGTCGTCCAAGGGCAGAGGGCGGAATACTGTTTTGGAAGAAGAGCCTGTCATTTCAATGACTTTTTCCGCCAGTTCCAGCATGGTGAATTCCTCTGGATTACCCAGGTTGACCGGGCCGGAAAAACCTTCCGTATCCATCATGCGCACCATCCCCTCCACCAGGTCGTCCACGTACTGGAAACTCCGGGTCTGTTTGCCCGTTCCGTAAATGGTGATGTCTTCCCCCTTCAGCGCCTGGACGATGAAGTTGGAGACTACTCTTCCGTCGTTAGGGTTCATTCGCGGTCCGTAAGTGTTGAAGATGCGGATGATGCGAACGTCCACCCCGTTCATGCGGCGGTAGTCCATGAACAGGGTCTCCGCGCATCTTTTGCCTTCGTCATAGCAGGAGCGGACACCCACGGGGTTGACGTTTCCCCAGTAGGTTTCCGGTTGGGGATGGACCATGGGATCTCCGTATACTTCGCTGGTGGAGGCCTGGAGGATTCTGGCCTTGCACCGTTTGGCAAGGCCCAGCATATTCAGAGCGCCCAGCACGGAGGTCTTCATTGTGTGGATGGGGTCAAACTGATAATGGGGAGGAGAGGCGGGGCAGGCCAGGTTGTAGATTTGGTCAACTTCCATGACATAGGGAACGGTAACGTCATGGCGTATTACTTCAAATCCGGGATAATCCTTCAGGTGGAGGATGTTTTGTTTGCTGCCCGTGAAGAAATTGTCCATGCATATAACTTCATGGCCTTCCCTGAGAAGCCGTTCGCTGAGATGGGAGCCGATGAAGCCGGCGCCTCCGGTAATCAAAATCCTTTTGCTCATGATGGCATGTCCATGCGTTTGTTCGTTCCGCCGCGCCGGAAGGGAAGCAAGCGGAAAGTTTTCCCCTGTCCGTGCGTTGCAGTTCAATGTCACATATCCGTCACGGGAAGGCAAGCGCATAGCATCCCGGATGGGATATTACAGGGATGTCCGGGAAAGGCAGGGGAGGAAGCAGGAAGGTTTTTCCGTACGGACCGGGAGGCGAATTCCGGTTGGTTCCCGGCTGTCCCGCTGGCAGGTTCAGGATTTGGGAATCGTCAGCAGAAAGCTGGCTCCCCCCAGGGTGCCGAATTCCAGTTTCAGGTCTCCCCCCAGGGAACGTGCCGTGTCCCTTGCCAGCGCCAGCCCCAGGCCTACGCCGGGTTTCCGGCTGTTGGTAGCGTCTTTTGTGCGCCGGAAGGGCTTGAAGACAAGCTTGCGGTTTTTCGGAGAAATTCCTGGGCCGTTGTCGCGGAAGCGGATGACGATGTTGTGGCGGTCCGCCTGGACGGTGAGCTGGACTTTGGCGTTTTCCCCCTTGGCGTATTTAATGGCGTTGGAAGTCAGGTTGTCCATAATCTGCTCTACGGAAACGGCATCCGTATGAATAGGAAGGATGCGGATGGGCTGGGCCAGGGCAAAGGAGAAGCTGATGTCCGCCTCCCGGAGGCGGCGTTCTATTTTTTCCGCAATGGGTTCAAAAAGCTCCTGACAGGTGAGCGTGTCCCGCGCGCGGCGAATAGCGTTCCGCTGAAGCCGGGAGTAGGAGAGTACGTTTTCAATCAGGTGTTCCAGACGACGGCATTCCCGCTGCATGTTGGCATAGTATTCCGGCTTTTTCTGTTCCGGCACCATGCCGTCTTCCAGCATTTCCGTGTACAGGGAAAAGGACGTGAGGGGCGTCCGTAGTTCATGGGTGACGGCGGAGACGAAGTCCCCGCGGCGCTGTTCCAGGCGGAAGGTTCCCAGCATGAGCCAGATGACCCCAGCCGCACCCAGGAGCACCATGCTCCAGATGAGGGTGAGCGTCCAGGTCAGCATTTTTTTGTGGTCCTGAAGAGGAACGGCTCCGGTGTCTCCCGGAAGGAAAATCAGGGGGGCGTTGGCAAAGGGGAGTGCGCCCGCCTGCCGGGTTTCCTCCGGGGGCGGGGAGGACGGGTCGAAGGTTGCCAGGCGGCTGTGGGGAAGCAGCATCTTTACCTGGCCGGGCAGGCGTCTGTTCAGGTTGTCCATGTTCATCAGGGCCCCCTGCAAATAAATGCCGCGGCTGGTGTGCACCTGGCGCAGGATGTAAAGGTTCCCTCCGTCTTCCACGGGAACGAAGGAAGTGACAGTTTCCACTTGTGCCGGAGAGCCGGATACCGTTGGCTCCGGTTCCGGAGATTCATGCAGAATTTCATTCCGAATATCCGTCCAGAGGTTTCCGCTGGACGGAACGGAGGTAAGGGAGGAGACCTTGCCGTTCAGCCGCTGGTAAAGGTCCTTCTGTTCATTCAGCCGCCCGGCAAGCTCCGGGGGAAGAGCGGGGCCGGTTACGCGCCCGGCAGGGGAAATCTGAATGAAGGCTGTAACGTAGTCCGGCAGGTAGGCGGCGAGATTGGAACCACGGGTTGCTTCTCCGGGGGCCGGGGCGCCCATCCTCAGGTCATAGGGGCGTTTGTAGGCGTAAACGGGCTGGTATTCAAAATAGCCGCGGGCCTGTTCGAATGTGATGAAGGAGGTCAGAAGGCGGTCCATTTCCAGCTTGGCTTCATGGGCCAGGGCTTCCACCCTGATACGCTGTTCGGAATGGCCTGTTTCTTCCGCCTGCACCAGCAGAACATGGGTGAGCCATCCGAGCGTGCCGATGACCAGCAGCAGGCTGATTGCCAGCAGAATGATGCGTATGCGCCGGTTCACGGATCAGGAAACGAAGGATGAATTCCAGCGGTAGCCCTGGCTTCTAAGCGTCTCCAGGGGGGAGGCGGAGGCGGCCCCGAGCTTGTCCCGGAGACGCATGACGGTCATTTCCACGGAGCGCGTATCCGTCAGGCGCGGGTCCACGTCCCATACGCGCCGGAGCAGTTCGTCCCTCGTGATAACGCGGTTGGGGTGGGTGGCCATATAGGTGAGGAATTCGAATTCCCGCGCGGTCAGGGAGGTTTCCCTCCCGTCTTTAAAGGTGATCAGGCGGTTGGCGCTGTCCAGGGTGGCGCCGGGGATCCTGATTTCCCGGAGCTGGCGCGGCCGTTCCGGAGACCTGCGCAGAACGGCCTCGATGCGGGCGAGCAGTTCCCGGATGCTGAACGGCTTGACAATATAGTCGTCCGCCCCCAGCTTGAGCCCCTGCACGCGGTCTTCCTCCTCTCCACGGGCCGTGAGCATGATGACAGGCGTTCCGGGGCGTTCCTCAGACATGACCTGCAGCACCTGGAATCCGTCCGCGCCCGGCATGGCCACATCCAGCAGGGCGAGGTCGAAATTGCGTTCCCGCACGGCATGGATGGCGGCCAGGCCTTCTTCCAGAGCCAGCACTTCGTAGCCGGATGCGGTCAGAACGTCCGTCAGGGCATGCCTGATGCTGTCGTCGTCCTCCGCAATCAGAATGGTATAGGCTGAATCACTCATCGTTTGATGCTATAAAACCACAATATTTCCCCTGTTGTATAGAGAAACCTGCGCCCTTTCAGTAACAATGCCATAACAGGCCGTCTTCCCGGGGGGGCTTAGTGATGCCGGAGTTCCCGGAAGGGGGGAGGAAGGCTGCCGGAGGGAATTTCAATGGCCTCCATGGGACCGGGGACAATTCCTTCAAAGAACGGCGTACCTTTGTAGGAAAGGATGATTTTGGAATGCACCATGCCGCCCGTAGTCTGGCGCAGGAAATTCGCATCCCGGAAGACCAGGAGCGTCTTTCCGTTTTCCCCGGGTACAGGACGGCACTGGAAGTCGCCAAGCGGTGTTCCGTCAGCCGCCGTCATCTGGACGGGCAGTATATAGGCTTCCGAAAAGGAAGGAGCGTAAACACCCCAGAAGGAAGTGAGCGCCATAACGACGACGATCACGATGCCGACAATGATTTTCGTGGAGGTGGACATGCGGAGGGCGGTGTTCTGACCCGTACGTCCACCTCCGGTACGGTGGCCGTGCGGCGTCAGCGTTGTTGAAGCCATTCGGCGGCCTGGGGGGCGTAATACGTAAGGATCATATCGGCCCCGGCGCGCCGGATGGATATTAGAGTCTCCAGAACTGTTTCCCGTTCATCCAGCCAGCCGGAAGCTGCGGCGGACTTGATCATCAGGTACTCCCCGCTGACATGGTAGGCGGCTATGGGAAGGGTCACCTGCTTCCGCATGGCGGCCATAACGTCCAGATACAATGTGGCGGGTTTCACCATCAGGATGTCCGCACCCTCAGCTTCATCCAGCTGCGCTTCCCTAAGGGCTTCCCGGATGTTGCCGGGATCCATCTGGTAGGTTTTTTTATCCCCTTCCTTGGGCGCGCTCTCCAGAGCTCCGCGGAACGGCCCGTACAGAGCGCTGGCGTACTTGGCGGTATAGGCCATGATGGAGACATCGTCCAGGGCTTCGGAATCCAGGGTGGCGCGGATGGCGGCCACGCGGCCGTCCATCATGTCGCTGGGGGAGACGATATCCGCCCCGGCATCCGCGTGGCACAATGCCTGGCGGCAGAGAACCTCCACGGAATCGTCGTTAAGGATTTCCATCGTTCCGTCGGAGCGGAATTCCACCAGGCCGTCATGGCCGTCGGAATTGTAGGGATCCAGGGCTACGTCCGTCATGACGGTGATGCCCGGCACTTCGCTTTTGAGCGCGTAAATGGTGCGCGGGATGAGGCCGTCAGGGTTGCAGGCTTCGCAGGCGTCCGGCGTTTTTTTCTCATCCGGAATGGCTGGAAAAAGATCCAGCGTCCGGATGCCCAGATCCATCAGGCGCTTAGCTTCCTCCACCAGTCCCTTGACGCTCCAGCGCGTGCAGCCCGGCAGGGAGGGGATGGGCTGGTTCCCGGTCCCTTCATGGACGAAGACGGGATAGATGAGGTGTTCCGGGGAAAGGGAGGTTTCCCGGATAAGACCCCGGATGTTGGCGGATTTTCTGTTGCGGCGAGGCCGTATCGGTAGATTCATCATGGTGTGGTAATGAAAAGGTTTTTAGGAAGGCATGGCGTTCCGGGACGGATATGATCAGGGAGCCTTGGGGGCCTCCAGTTCCAGCGGCTGTTCCGCATCGGCCCCGGCGAGCATCCAGCCGCCGTCTGTTTGGATGAAGTGCAGGTTGTTGACGGAGAATTCATTTCCAACTGCTGTACGCACGCCGATGGTGGCCTTGATTCCGGCGCAGCCGTCTCTGGCGGCGGGAATATACGCCGCTTTGACTTCGGGAACGTCTTTTTCCCTTACCCTGGTGTGCGGGATGGGAATCCTTCCCATGACTGTTTTCAATTGGGAGAGCGCGTCTTCAAATTCCTTCACGGAGGCGAAGTTGGACGGGGCCAGCATGCGCATCATGGCCAGGCTGTCCCGGTTCGCCAGGGCGCGGCCGGCGGCGGTTACGGCCTCTTCCGGCGTGGGAAAGGACAGCGGAGGATACGTCCGATGGAAATCCGCCATGATGCGGGCGGTGGTGGATTCGTCCGGTTTCAGATTCCAGGAAGCGAAAGCGTCCGTCAGGTTCATCTTGAAGACGGGAAGGCCGTCTGTGGGATCCTTGGTTTTTTCCAGCGCATAGCGGTAAATGAGAGCGGGTTTGTCTATGTCCGGCATGCTCATGCGCGGCGGCAGGATGGTCATGGCTCCGATGCTGTGGATGTCCTTGCCGTTCTTCTTCGCGTTGTTTTTATTGGCTTCCTCCTGCTGGTCTTCTTCACGGCTGTTCGGGGCCATCTGGTCGTCCGGATGGGGGCTCAGGGGAACCAGGATGGTATTCGGAAAGGTCATGAAGCTGAGGTGGGTAGGCTGGATATAGCGGTTTTCCTCCCTTCTGTCCTGGAGGCGCATGGCCTTGACCACGGGAATGAGGCGTGCGCTCTGGGTAATGGCGGATTCCGTATAATACGGGGAAACGAGCAGGGCGGCGATGAGGGCCGGGTCATCCCCCTTCACGGCCCGGATGAGCAGGTTCTTGAGTTCGTCGTCCGTTGTTCCCCTGACGTTTTCCTGGCGGAAACGCTTGATATGTTCCAGGGCGGCTTTAACGGCGGCTACGGAGTACTGGTGGGCGAGGCCGAAAATTTTCTTCTTGGCCTCCGAGGATATTTTTTTCGCTTTCTCACGGATGCCGTCCTCAAAGGGAAGAAATGTGTTGTCAAAGCTTCCGGGAGTCAGGGAGGCCTTCCATTGGCCTTCTTTCTTCACCAGGGCCACGGCGGTGGCCGCATAAACGTACGGGTTGGCCTTGTCCGGCAGCAGGATGTAGGCCATCGCCAGGTCGCCTTCGGCAATGATGGAGTCTTCATCCACAAAGGGCGGACGTTCCGGGGCCGCTCCGGTGACATACCCCTGGACCGCCTCCATGCGGGAAAGGATGCTTTTCAGTCTGAGTTGGCTTACAAAGGGGGAAGTGGCGGGCAATGACTTGTACGGCTCGTTTTTCCAGTCCGTTTTTTCCTGAAGGGCGCTGAGCAGCAGTTTGGCCGCGTTCAACGGCGTGCTCTGGTCCGGAACGGGGCCCGTGGACGGAGCCTTGTTTCCCGCAGCCTGATCCATATTGATCCGGAAACGGACAGGAGCGCCCTCTGGCGGCTGGCCGCCCCGGGAAAACCCGCAGCAGAGGCAGAGGCAGAAAAGGGAGAGGGGGAGGATGTTCATGACCGCTGGCCGCCACTATGGCATAAACGGCTGCGGGTGTAAATCATTCGTTGGGAATGTTGACGCGGCCGTTGCCGCAGGGCAGACAACCCTGGACTCCGGGGAAAAGCGAACAAAAAGGGGGGGAAAGGATGCGTTCCGGAAGAAGAATCCGGAAGCCGGAGGAAAGGGCTTTCCCGCAGCGTTCATGCCTTGAATTTTCGGGAAGAAGGTCTTTTTGCATTTGCCAACAGCGTTTAAGAGAGGTTTACTGATGCGCGTATGTCCGAACACAAGGAAAGAAAGACTCTTGAAGAACGCCAACAGATGTCTGATCTGGAACGGCTGCGCCACTCCTGCGCGCACGTTCTGGCTACGGCCATTTGCCGCCTCTGGCCGGATGCCCAGCTGGCCGGCGGGCCTGCCGTGGATAACGGTTTTTATTACGACGTGGAGCTGAACCACCGCATCAGCACAGAGGATTTTGAACGCATTGAGGAGGAGATGAAAAAAGTGGTGAAGGAAAACCAGGTTTTCCAGAAGGAAGTCATTTCCCGCGCGGATGCCATGAAGATGGCGGAATCCGGGGAGCTGGGCGCCCTGGGCCCCCGCAGCGAGCCTTCCCGCTTCAAGATTGACCTGTTGAACGACATCCCGGAAGACGAGGAGATTTCCCTCTACCGCAACGGGGATTTTACGGACTTGTGCGCCGGTCCCCACGTGGGCCGCACGGGCAACTGCAAGGCATTCAAAATCATGAGCGTGGCGAGCGCCTTCTACAAGGGGGACAAAAACCGCCCCATGCTCCAGCGCATTTACGGCACCTGCTTCCCGAACCGCACTCTGCTTGACGAACACCTGGAACGGCTGGAAGAGGCGCGGCGCCGCGACCACCGCAAACTGGGCCGCGAACTGGGCCTGTTCTGCATTGACGAATCCGTGGGGCAGGGGCTCATCCTCTGGAAGCCCAAGGGGGCTCTCATCCGCCGTTCCCTGCAGGACTTCATCACGGAAGAGCTGGACAAGCTGGGCTACTCCCAGGTGTACACGCCCAATATCGGCAAGCTGGATCTGTATCGCACGTCCGGACACTTCCCGTATTACCAGGAAAGCCAGTACGCGCCCATCCCGGAACGGGACGCCATGGAAAAACTCAGCCAGGAGGGGGCTTCCTGCGCGGAATTGTTCAACGGCCTGGCCACCGGCACCATTGAGGGCTATATGCTCAAGCCGATGAACTGCCCCCACCACATCAAGATTTACGCGAATGATGCCCACTCCTACCGGGACCTTCCCGTGCGGCTGGCGGAATTCGGCACGGTGTACCGCTGGGAACAGAGCGGAGAGCTGGGCGGCATGACGCGCGTACGCGGTTTCACGCAGGATGACGCCCATATCTTCTGCACGCCGGATCAGCTTGCCGGGGAAATCCGCCAGTGCCTGGGCATCGTGAAAACTATTTTCGGCACGCTGGGCATGACGGACTACCGCGTGCGCCTTTCCATGCGTGACCCGGAAAGCGACAAATACGTGGGTTCTCCGGAAAACTGGGACAAAGCGGAACAGGCCCTGCGGGAAGCTGCGGAATGGCTGGGGGCGGACTACAGCGAGGAAGCTGGGGAAGCCGCCTTCTACGGCCCCAAGATCGACTTCATCGTGCGCGACGCCATCGGCCGCGAATGGCAGCTGGGCACCGTGCAGGTGGACTACAACCTGCCGGAACGCTTTGACCTCCATTACACCGGAGCGGACAACAAACCGCACCGGCCCGTGATGGTGCACCGCGCCCCCTTCGGCTCCATGGAACGCTTTACGGGGCTTCTGATTGAACACTTTGAAGGCAAATTCCCCACCTGGCTTTCCCCGGAACAGGTGCGCGTGCTTCCCATCTCCGACAAGGTGACGGATGTGGCCGCCGCGCATCGAACCGCCCTGGCCGCCAGAGGCGTGCGCGTCACGGTGGATGAAACGCCGGACAAAATAGGCGCCAAAATCCGCAATGCCCGTCTGGACCGCGTTCCCTACATGCTGGTGCTCGGCCAGCGGGAGGCGGAAGACGGCACCGTCTCCGTCCGCCACCGGGACAAGGGGGACCTGGGCGCGATGCCCTTTGAGCAATTCGCGGACCTCGTAGCCCGGGAAATCGCGGAGCGTCATATTTCTCCCGTGATTTGAGTTGCCAAGTTATTCCTTTTAGTTTAGTAGTATCCGGACGTGCCAACCAAGCCAACGAAGAATAATGACGGAAATCGCCGCCGTGACCGCGGCGATCAGACTCGGATCAATGAACGGATTCGCGCGCCCCGCGTGCGGGTAGTGACTGCCAACGGCGACCAGCTGGGCGTCATGAACACGCGCGACGCGCTGGAAAAAGCCAAGGCTCTGGGTCTGGACCTGGTGGAAGTGGCCGGCAATGCCGATCCGCCCGTATGCCGCGTGGTTGATTACGGCAAGTACAAATACCAGCAGGCCAAGCTCCAGAAAAACAACAAGAGCCGAACCGTCAAGCTCAAGGAAATCAAGCTCCGCATCGGTACGGATACCAATGACTATAATGTGAAAATGGCCCGTACGGAAAGCTTCCTGGACCATGGCCACAAGGTCCGCTTCCAGCTCCGTTTCCGCGGTCGTGAGAACGCCCACCAGGAGCTTGGCTACGACGTCTTCAACAAAGTCATCGCGGACATGAAGACCATGGCGCAGGTGGACCAGGCCCCGCGCCTGGCCGGCAACACCATGCACATGGTGCTCTCCCCGCTCCCCGCCCAGCAGCGCGTGAAGAAATTCACCGCCCACCTGGATAAGGATTTTGATTCCGAAGACTCCGCCTTTGACGTGGAGGATGACGAGTAAAGAGCCTCCCCGGCACACTCCACACATTTCAACAAGCCTTTCGCCTCTGCAGCATGGGGCGGGAGGTTTTTTATGAAATCCCTGTTTTGTGATGGAATATGGGGAGCGGCATTAGCGATTAAGCTGTTTTTAAAGGTATTTTTTATTCGTTTTTCCTGATTTTTAAACAAGCCTTTTGACAGTTCTTTCATAAAGTGATAGGACTCCCGCTGAAGTATTTTTGCGTTTTTGGCGTGAAAGGCATTGAATAGCCGGAAGAAAATTTTTTCAAACAATGATTACCGGAGAATTAAAGAATAAGGTTGATTCCATTTGGGATACTATCTGGACAGGGGGTATTACCAGCCCGATCACGGTGCTGGAACAGATTACCTATCTGATGTTCATGAAGTTGCTGGATGATAATCAGCTGAGGGCTGAGGCAAATGCTAACATTCTCGGCGTGACATTAACCAATAAGGTGTTTCATGATGGTATCTGCGTTATCAGCGAAACGCCTCGCATCGAAACGGAATACCTTAACCTACGCTGGAGTGTTTTCCACAACTTTGAGCCTATCGCTATGCTGGAAAACATTCGCAACTATGTGTTCCCTTTCATTAAATCGATTGGTAAAGGCATGGATACGGCATTCAGCCGATACATGAAAGACACGGTGTTTCTCATTCCCACGGGCAATGTGCTGGCCAAGGTGGTGGATGGCATCGATGCCCTGGACATGAACAACAAAGATCTCATGGGAGATGTCTATGAATACCTGCTCAGCAAGATTGCCGCTTCCGGCGAAAACGGCCAATTCCGCACCCCTCGCCACATTATCGACATGATGGTGCAGCTCATGAAGCCTACTCTCAAAGACAAGATTCTCGACCCTGCCATGGGGAGCGCCGGCTTCTTGCAACAAAGTTGTGCCTACATCATCACGCACCAGCGAACAGAGCTGATGAAGTCGCAGAATGCGGCTTACTTTAAGTCCGGTCTTTTCTCCGGCTATGATACAGACCAATCCATGCTTCGCATTGGTGCGATGAATATGATGCTGCATGGCGTCGAGGATCCCAACATCCAATACCGAGACTCTCTTTCCAAGGAGAATTCCGAGCGTGATGGATACTCGCTCATCATGGCCAACCCTCCCTTCAAGGGGAGCGTGTTTAAGGAAAATATCAGCAGGGATTTAACGGCGCTTTGCTCTACGAGCAAGACGGAGGTGCTTTTCATGGCTCTCTTCACCAAAATGCTCACCATCGGCGGGCGTTGTGCCTCCATCGTGCCGGATGGCGTTTTGTTCGGTAGCTCCAAAGCTCATAAGGCTTTACGACAGGAGCTGGTGGAACATCAGCTCCTACGCGCCGTCATCTCCATGCCATCCGGCGTATTCAAACCCTACGCCGGAGTATCGACCGCTATTCTCATCTTCACCCGCACCGATGCCGGTGGTACCGAGAATGTCTGGTTCTACGACATGAAAGCAGATGGTTACAGTCTCGATGATAAGCGTACGCCTATCGAACAGAACGATATACCTGACATCATCGCCCGCTTTGCTGATTTAGAGTCTGAATCTGGCCGTGAACGCACCGAGCAAAGCTTCTTAGTCCCCAAACAGGAAATTGTAGAGAACGACTACGACCTGAGCATCAATAAATACAAGAAAACCGTATATATCCCGATAGAATATCCTCCGTCATCGGAAATCATGGATAGTATTGAGGCGTTGGAGGCGCAGATTCAGACTGAAATGTCTGAGTTGCGTCAATTACTGGAACGACAAATCTAACTTTGTAGGGGTGAGGTATGAAGTATTTAACTCTTGATGATGTATGCCTCCTAAATATGGGTCAATCACCAGACTCGTCAACATACAATGAAGTGGGTGAAGGTTTACCCTTTTATCAAGGTAATGCAGATTTCGGTGAGAGATATCCTCAGTGTAGGATTTGGTGCTCAGAACCAACGAAAATAGCAGAAAAAGAAGATGTTTTGATTTCTGTGCGTGCACCCATAGGTGCATTAAACGAAGCAAGAGAAAAATGCTGTATAGGCCGAGGACTTGCAGCTATTCGACCTAAAGGTGGGTTAAATAAGGATTTTTTATATTACTTTCTTCTTTCAAAGAAATCATATTTGATATCTAAAGGAACAGGAAGTACATTCAAAGCCATATCGAAAAATGTCTTGCGAGAACTTACTATTCCTGTACCTACATTGCAGGAACAGGAAAAACAATCGGGAATATTAAATACTCTTTGGCGAGTAATTTGTAAGCGTCGCACCCAACAGGCAAAGCTAGACGAGCTCATCAAATGCCGATTTGTCGAACTGTTTGGCGATCAGAAAATGAACCCCTACGGATGGCCACAGACAACCGTAGGTAACTGCTGCATACTAAAAAGCGGAACATCGTTGCCTGCTGACAAGGAAAATGAAGGTGGCACAATTCCGTATGTCAAGGTCAGTGATATGAATTACCCCGGCAACGAACACTATATTACAACATCATCCAGATTTGTTACAGAGCAGACCGCAGGCGTTGGAGTATTTCCTGTTGGGACGGTTATATTTCCCAAGAGAGGCGGTGCGATTGGGACAAATAAGAAGCGACTCACAAAGCTACCTATATGTGCGGATTTAAATGTCATGGGTGTCATAGCGGGAAGTAATTTGGCCTCGCAATATTTGATGGCTTATTTTGACATGATCGATCTCGGCGCGTTGGATAATGGATCATCTGTCCCACAGATTAACAACAAGGACATTGCTCCACTGCCGATTTGCACGCCTCCAATCGAACTGCAGGAGCAATTCGCCGCCTTTGTTGAAAAGGCCGACAAATTCAAATTTGTCATCCAGCAGTCCTTGGATGAAACGCAAAAGCTGTTTGACAGTTTCATGCAGAAATATTTCGATTCATGGTAAAGTAACGGCAGGGTATGACGCAAAGTAAAGGATATGAGAATGTTTTTTATTGATTTACAAAAAGTTGATTCTAAAACCGTCAGGTGAGACTGACGGCTGGAGATTATTCTAACTTAAACGCACCTATGAATCGGGAACAGGTAAAGACAAAGCTCGCAGAAATAGACTCGGCTCAAACAAGCGGAGACAAAGCTCAGTTGTGCCGGGAAATGCTGAAAGAGCTCGTGGAGGGCATCTACCGGCATCTTCAAGTCAAGCTTCCCGAAAAGGCAACTTTGCTGGAGCTGATAGACAATTTGGCAGTAGTCGACTGGGTCAACGATGCCGATATGATACAAGCCATGCACTATGTGCGCATTCTGGGTATGAATGCAGAGCATGGGGCGCCTATACGCCGGGCCGAGGCAAAGCTTGCTGTTGAGAATATTTCTGCAGTGGCAGAACTTATTGACCATAGAGAGCATACGCCTGATGTCCCCTATAAGAAGCCTCCCTACATGAGCGAGGCTAATACTCGCAAGCTCTACATCGATTTGTATCTGAGAGAGGCCGGATGGGAAGTGATGGAAACGGAAAATGTGCCGATGCCGAGCAAGGCCGGGATTGAGATTGAGGTAGAGGGAATGCCCTATGATTCAGGGTTAGGATATTGTGACTATGTTCTCTACGGGCGAGACGGTAAACCCCTTGCCATTGTCGAAGCCAAACGCACCTCTATCTCCCCCGAGAAAGGCCGCCACCAGGTAGATTTGTATGGTGATTGCATGAAGAAACGCTATGGCTACAAGCCTGTGCTCTATTACACCAATGGCTATACCACCAAGGTGATGGACGGGATGTACCCGGATAGGCAAGTGCTGGCATTTCACACGCAAGAGGAGCTGGAGCTGATGCTTCAACAACGAGGGCGAGGAGATATAACGGATCTCCGTATCAATGATGGAATCACCAATCGCCCCTATCAGAAGACGGCCATCACGCGACTTTGTGAGAAATTGAATAAGAACTATCGGCGCGGCTTGCTGGTTATGGCGACAGGAACAGGTAAAACGCGAGTATCCATCTCATTGGTCGATATTCTGACGCGCAATAACTGGGTGAAGAATGTGCTTTTCTTGGCTGACCGCACCAGTCTTGTACGTCAGGCCAAGCAGAATTACGCCAAGCTCATGCCGAACACCAGCATCTGTGAATTGTCCGGCAAGGATAAGCCTGACTACAATGCTCGCCTGATGTTCAGCACCTACCAAACGATGATTAACTACATTGACGCGGAGGACAAACAGTTCAAATCGGGACGGTTTGACCTTATCATCATTGATGAGGCACATCGTAGCATTTTTAATCGCTATGGTTCCATTTTCAAATATTTCGATTCTCTGCTCGTGGGGCTGACAGCTACCCCCAAGAACGAGGTGGATGCCAACACCTACAGTCTGTTCGGCTGTGAATCCGGTATGCCTGACTCAGATTATTCTCTGGAGGAAGCCATCGATGATCATTATCTTGTTGGATACAAAGTCATTAATCGGACTTCGCTTCTGATTAATGAGGGGATTGACCCGAGCAAATTGACACCGGAAGAACGGGAACAGTTGGATGATTATTTTGCCGAGAGATGTATGCCCACGCCGGATTTCAATGTGCCGGGCAATGAATTGTTCCGCTTTTTGTTCAACAAAGATACCTGTCGCCAAGTCATTGAGGAATTGGTATCGCAAGGGTTGAGAGTCAATAACGGAGAGACGCTGGGTAAAAGTATCATCTTTGCCTACAACCACAAGCATGCACAGATGATAGTGGATTGCTTCCATGAGTTGTACCCGGACTATCCGGCCAACACCTGCCAACTTGTCGATAACTATGTACAAAATGCCAACAGCCTGATAGAACAATTTGATACAAATCCGGAGTTCCGCATTGCCGTGTCGGTGGATATGCTGGATACAGGAGTGGATATTCCCGCTGTATTGAATCTGGTGTTTTTTAAGAAGGTGCGTTCCAAGATAAAATTTGTTCAGATGATTGGACGCGGTACCCGTTTGTGTGAAAATATCTATGGTCCCGGTCGAGACAAGAGTGGGTTCTGCGTTTTTGATTATTGCGGTAACTTTGAATTTTTCGGTAATTTGCCCAAGGGTAAACCGTCGCAGGGAAATCAGTGGAGCCTGACACAGCGGTTATTTGCTCTGCAAGCCGATATGTTATATGGCTTGCAGGATATTCAATATCAGGAAGATGAATGGTTCAAGGGCTATTACGAAGAACTCAAAAAATCACTACACAGCCAGATAGGAGTGATTAAATCACACAGCACACGCATTCAGGTGCGAGCCGAAATGCAATTTGTTGACAAATTTAACGATTGGGGGAACTGGACAGCTCTCACTCCTGTAGTTTTGCAGGAACTGAGAAATCACATTGTCCCCTTGCTGGATTCCGGAATTCAAGGACAACCCCTTTCTATCGCTTTTGATTGCCGTATGTTGCATGTTGCGTTGTCACTTGTATGCAATGGCAATTTGAACGAAGCTGCCAAGGATGTGAAGAAAATACGCGAGGTGGCAAACTATTTGCTCGAAGAAAAGGCTTCCATTCCGCAAGTGCTCGCAAAAGCCGATGATTTGAAGCAGATTAGGGATGATAATTTTTGGCAAGCATCGCCCTCGGTGCGAGAGCTGGAGCGTTTGCGTCAGAGTTTGCGTGATTTAATGCAGTTCCTCCAGGGAGAGGGACGCGCACAATACGATATTGATATTATGGATACGATCAATGACGGAGCCGGGGTTGATCCAACGGCTATCGATATCCGTACCTATCGTCAGAAAGTGATTGATTATCTAACGGAAAATATCAATAGTTCCGTCATTCAAAAAATTCATCATCTCGAGCCTATTAATGAGGAGGATCTGTTGGAACTGGAACGCATCCTGTGGCATGAACTGGGCAGTAAAGAAGACTACAATAAAACAACGGATATCAACAACCTTGCAGCATTTGTGCGTAGTCTTGTGGGCTTAAGTCAGGAAACCGTGAATGAAAAGTTCAGCGAATACTTGAATGATAATACATTCAATGCTATGCAGCAGGAGTATATTCGTAACATCATTAACTATGTGAGAGTTAATGGCGACATGGATAGAAGTGACATAGTGAATACGGCTCCGTTCAATAACTATGACCTTAAGGAGCTTTTTGATTCTCGCTATCAAGCGGTCATCCAGATTGTCAGTAAACTGCACGACCCCATAACGGTTTCGGCAGCTTGAGATTTGATTTCCATAGTATATTACTCTCTCAATGTTCGGGAGATATACCATGGAAGAATCATTAGTTAACATTATCAACGAGATGGCGGAGTACTTGTCTATTCCGCAAATAAAAAAACTGCAAGAAGTGTTGGTGAAGCACCTTGCCCATGGCGAGTCTGCTCATCCGTGCAACACATCAAACGAGGAATATTTTACAATGTTTCTCAATGCTAAAAAGTTGGAAGGTTGTTCAGAAAGAACTGTCAGCTATTATCGTTTGACAATAAAACATTTCTTGAGCGCAATTTCTACACCGATTCGGAAAATCAACACTGATGAGATAAGGCGATATCTTGTCGATTATCAGGCTCGTAACAACTGCAGTAAAATCACGGTCGATAATGTGAGGCGTAATTTGTCCAGCTTCTTTTCTTGGCTCGAAGAAGAGGATTACATTCTGAAAAGTCCGATGCGCCGAATCCATAAGGTGAAAACAAAAGTTGAGGTGAAGGAAACGATATCTGATGAAAATATTGAAAAAATACGTGACTCGTGTACGGAACTGCGAGATGTTGCCATCATAGATTTGCTTTATTCTACTGGTATGCGTGTTGGAGAGTTGGTTAATCTCAACATTCAGGACTTAAATCTGGAACAGCGAGAGTGCGTGGTTTATGGCAAGGGCGACAAGGAGAGGCGTGTTTACTTTGATGCCAAAGCAAAGTTACATTTGTGTGAATACATAAATAGTCGCACAGACGGAGGTGATGCTTTATTTGTTTCGCTATCTTCTCCTCACAATAGACTTAAGATAAGCGGTGTCGAAATACGCTTGCGCACATTAGGGCGTAGACTGAATCTGCCACGAATCCACCCCCATAAGTTTCGGCGCACCATGGCAACTCGGGCCATAGATAAAGGAATGCCGATTGAGCAAGTGCAGAAAATCCTAGGTCATTCACAGGTTGATACTACCTTGCGTTATGCCATTGTTAACCAGACAAATGTAAAAACTGCACACCAAAAATTCATGGGCTGACAAATCTAACTTTGTAGGGGGAGCATGAAAGATAGGCTTGGAAATCATATCCAACAGGTTCGTGGCGTATCATATAAGCCGAGTGATTTGTCGGAAAACTTGTCTGATGGGTATACTGTCTTACTGAGAGCAAATAATATTAGCGAGGGTCGTATCAATTTTGACAGTGTACAGTTTGTTCGTAACAACAAAATATCACAGGAACAAATTCTTAAAACGAATGATATTCTCGTTTGTAGCTCCAGCGGTAGCATTTCTTTAGTCGGTAAATCAGCACTTTATAAAAAGTCAGGTGAACATACTTTCGGTGCATTTTGCAAGGTTGTTAGAGCTACAGGGAAGCTACATCCTCAATTCATCGCTTTCTATATGTGCTCTCAAGCATACAGAAAGCATATAGAGCATATAGCAAATGGGGCTAACATTAACAATCTTAGAAACGAGCATCTTGATGAAATCCAATTGGATATTCCGACCGATGATCAACAGAAAGTTATTGTCTCGAAATTAGAAAAGATTCAGTCAATAATCACTCACCGTCGCACCCAGCTCTTCAAGCTAGACGAGCTCATCAAATGCCGATTTGTCGAGATGTTCGGGACATATCCAGCTAATGAAAAAGGCTGGAAAACAGGAACAATTAGGGATGTTATTCAAGAAGCTCGGTATGGAGCAAGTAGACCAGCGGTTGAGGGTGGGCAGTATCCATATCTCCGTATGAATAATATCACATATGGCGGTGATTTGGATCTGTCTGATACAAAGAGGATAAATGTCCCAGAAGCTGAGTTGCCAAAATGTACTGTGCGCCGTGGAGATGTACTATTTAATCGGACCAACAGCAAGGAGCTTGTTGGTAAAACATGTGTTTATAACCGAGATGAAATGATGGTTTTAGCCGGATTTGTCATTCGTGTAAGAGTAAATGACAGCGTTCTTCCAGAATTTCTTGCGGCATTTCTTAATGCTGGCTTTTCTAAGCATATGCTTCTAAATATGTGCAAGTCAGCGATCGGGCAAGCAAATATTAATGCACAGGAAATGCAAGATATTGAAATTTACATTCCGCCTATTTCATCGCAGCAAGAGTATGTTTCATTTAAGAATCAGATCGACAAATTCAAATTTGCTTGTTTCTTCTTTCAGCTTATTACCGTTCTACAAAAAATTATTATATTCTTCCGGAATTTTTTAATCTGTTTTTTATTTTAGATTTAATTCGTTTTAAATATGCTATGAGAATGAATGATTTTACATCATTTTTCGTATCTGTGATACAATGATATTTAGGGATAAGGAAAAGGATATGAAAATCATGGAACTTTTATCATTTCTTTTATAAGGGAAGAAGGATTTATTGTTCTTTTCACGGCTTTTTGAAAGGCTGCATGCGGCACATGGTGGCGGTGCGCCAGAGCCATTCCAGGGGGCCGTACAGGAAATGGCTTAGCCAGAGGCGGCAGGCCCAGGCCTGGAGGAGGAAGGCGGCAACAGCCGCGCACAGGCATGGCCACGGCCCCATGTCCTGGGCCAGGCCCAGCCCCCACCCGAAGAAGAGGAAGGTGAAGACCAGCGTCTGGGTGACGTAGCAGGTCAGCGTGCATTTGCCGGCGCTGCTGAGCAGTCTGGCAGGCAGGGGAATGCCGGGATGGGTGAACAGCAGGACGGCGGCGGAGACGAAAGCCGCGGTATAGGCCAGGTTTTCCCATTGGTGCAGAAGGTGTCCTGCGTCCACTCCCAGCGCGGAGTCCAGCCGGGAGGGGAGTAACAGGCGCGCCGCCAGCAGAGCCAGGAACAGGGTTCCGGAGATTCCCAGCATCCGCAGGAACAGGCGGCGTTTGTCGGGCGCGTCTTCAAAGGTGCGCCATCTGCCCGCCAGCATGCCCAGGATGAAGAGGCCCAGCGTTTGCCAGAGGCGGCCGCTGAGCAGGAAGAAATGCCATTTGCCCGTCTGTCCCTGCGTCAGGTTCCACAGGGCCGCCTGGCCCCAGCTGCCGTGGGCGTACAGGAATTCCCGCGTGGGGCCCGCAGCCGGGGAGGTCGTATGGAACCAGCCGGAGGAGTGGGGCCACCAGTCCGCCAGACCGGCATGGTTCAGCAGATCCATGAGTATGACCGGCTGGAGCAGGCACAGGGCGCAGAGGGTGATGAGCAGGGGAGTCCCGCATTTGTAGAGCATGACCAGGGCAAAGCCCAGGATGCCGAAGAGGGTGAGGATGTCCCCGTCATAGAACAGGGTATGCGCCAGCCCCAGCAGGAACAGGAGCGTCAGGCGCCACATGAAGCGTTTCCGGAAGTCGATTCCCTGCTGCTCCCGCCTGTCCAGCTGGATGAAGAAGCTGAGGCCAAACAGGAAGGAGAAGAGCAGGAAGGATTTGCTGACAAAGAGATGTTCATAGGCCCAGTCCGCCGCACTGTTGGCCGCAGCCTGCCATCCTTCCGCCGGGGGCATGGGAAGATAGAGGTTGAAGTGGTCGTGCGTGTGGACGATGACGATGCCCAGCAGGGCCAGGGCCCGGAGGATATCCAGAATGGTGATGCGCGCGGCCGGGGGCGGCGTTCCGGCGGGAGTCCGGGCGGTCATGGCGTCAGCAGGGGCGGGAAAAGGATGGGAGCAGCTCCGCCGCGCGCCTCCTGGCCCATTGGTCCGCTTCCAGAATGGGGGCCAGTTCCCCACGGGGATCCGTCGGGGTGTGGTCGTCCATGACGGCCTCCACCAGTTTCCAGATGCCGGGGAAAGAGATTTGGCCGTGGATGAAGGCATTCACCGCCGCTTCATTGGCGGCGTTGTAAACGGCTGCCAGGGTGCTGTTGCCGGCTCCGGCCCTGCGCGCCAGGTTCAGGGCGGGGAAGACGTCCGTGCGGGGGGCCTCGAACACCAGACGGCCGATTTCCGAGAAATTGAGCTGTTTCAGGGAGTTGGGAACGCGGTCCGGCCACGTGACGGCGTACTGGATGGGAAAGCACATGTCCGAGCTGCTCATCTGGGCCAGCACCGTGCCGTCCCGGTATTCCACCATGGAGTGCACGATGCTCTGCGGGTGGACGATGACGTCCACTTTTTCCATGGGGACGCCAAAGAGCCAGCGGGCCTCAATCATTTCCAGCCCTTTATTGAACAGGGTGGCGGAGTCTATGGTGATTTTGCGGCCCATGTTCCAGGTGGGGTGCTTGAGGGCCTGTTCCAGCGTGACGTGTTCCAGATCTTCCCTGTTCCAGGTGCGGAAGGGGCCGCCGGATGCCGTCAGAATCAGGCGGG
>ULTA01045850.1_pt1 | contig 20138 bp, 18 predicted proteins | sample 1957181 | NCBI WGS metagenome assembly ULTA01 (sample SAMEA4835722, study PRJEB28245) | human gut metagenome | biome: gut microbiome; material: fecal sample | place: Denmark | collected 2008
CACCAAATGGGGTGGTGGAATTTAAAATTTCATTTTTGGTTACAAAAACAGCATCCCTTCATATTAAATGAATATGGGATGCTGTTCATCTGCTTATATATTTTTATCAGATATACTCACTTGTGTTTACAATCACGCCGTCATATACTGACTGCTTTTTGATAAACTCCGCAGCCTTGTCCACATCTCTGCCGTTTTTGTTCCAGTCCTTTGTGAACTCAACTTTGTCAGCTGCAAGCTCCTTCTCCTGCTTTTGGCTGATGAGCAGAAGTACGAGTATTCCGGCATGGCTTAGGTGCTTGACTACATTTACAAAGTCCTCACCCTCCTTTGGTGCGTAGAGATAAGTATGGCGTCCGTCTATATTTAAGGCTTTCTCGACATCCTCCACAAAGCCGCGGTTTACACCATCCACTCCGTCTACGAATACGGCGGTGATTGCCTTCTGGCCCTTGATTGCAGCTCTTACGTTTCTGTCTACTCTGCCCTCGTAGAGACCGCTTTCCTCTGTGTGTACCTCTTCAACCACACCACAGGCAGATGTCATATCGGTCACACGGTCGATTAAGATCAACTCACCGAGTGTCTTGTGGTTTTTGAACTTATCGCAGACTATCTTGTCGGAGAATGCAATCTTTACAACTGCTATCTCGTTCTTTTTAAGCTTGTCGGCAGGCTTTTCCTCACCTGTGTTTACATCGATAGTATGCTCTATCTCTGTTACGATGCCCGGTATTGACTTGGTACCTAGCTTGAAGAAGAAATTCTTTCCCTTAAAGAGCTCATCATCATCCATCCAGAGTATTGTAGCTGTGATGGATGACGCAACCTTTGCTCCTGAACCGATTGTGAGCACGCAGCCTCTTGATACGTCCACCTCTCTGTCGAGCTGGATTGTAACCGGCTTGCCTGTAAATGCGCTATCGCTTAGCTTATCACCCACATGGATGCTCTTTACATGGGCTGTCTCATTGCTTGGCAGTGTGGTGATTTCATCGCCCACCTTTACCTCTCCGGCCTCTATCTGGCCCTGAAATCCACGGAAGGTGTGGTCAGGACGGCAGACTCTCTGTACAGGCATGTAAAAGCCCTCTTCCTCGTTCTCATCCTTTATGTCAACATCCTCAAGGTATGATAAAAGAGCAGGTCCCTTGTACCATGGGATATTCTCAGACTTTGTTGTGACATTATCACCCTCTGTTGCAGAGACAGGAATTATTACTACATTTTTGAGTTCAAGCTCCTTTGTAAGCTCAATAATCTGCTTTGTGATTTCATCGAAACGCTTCTCGTCGTAGCCTACAAGATCCATCTTGTTTACAGCAAATACAAAGTAGTTGATTCCCATGAGCGCGCAGATTCTTGCGTGTCTTCTTGTCTGAACCAATACGCCCTGCTTTGCATCTATTAAAATTACCGCAAGGTCTGCAAATGATGCACCTACAGCCATGTTTCTTGTGTACTCCTCATGGCCCGGTGTATCTGCCACGATAAAGCTTCTCTTATCTGTTGTGAAGTAACGATAAGCCACATCGATTGTGATTCCCTGCTCTCTTTCTGCCATCAGTCCGTCGAGGAGGAGTGAATAGTCGATGGCGCCGCCACGGCTTCCGACCTTACTGTCAAGCTCCAATGCCTTTTCCTGATCTGCATAGAGCAGCTTTGAATCGTATAATATATGTCCGATCAGAGTTGATTTTCCGTCGTCCACGCTTCCGCATGTAATAAATTTAAGTAATCCGCTCATTTTAGAAATATCCCTCCCTCTTTCTTCTTTCCATGCTGCCTGCCGCCTCGTTGTCTATGACACGGGTGGTTCTCTCTGAGGAAACAGCACTGAGTGTCTCATCAATAATCTCATCAAGTGTATCCGCTGTCGACTCCACACCACCTGTCAGTGGATAGCAGCCGAGTGTTCTGAAACGTACACTCTTCATCTGGATTTTCTCACCCGGACGAAGCTTCATTCTGTCGTCATCTACCATGATGATGTTGCCGTCTCTGTATACAACAGGTCTTTCCTTTGCAAAGTAAAGTGAAGGAATCTCGATATTCTCTCTCTTTATATACTGCCAGATATCCTTCTCTGTCCAGTTTGACAGTGGGAAAACTCGCACCTCTTGGCCCTTTTTGATTCTGGAGTTGTAGAGCTTCCACATCTCCGGGCGCTGGTTCTTTGGATCCCATGCGTGGTTTTCATTTCTGAAGGAGAAGATTCGCTCCTTGGCTCTTGATTTCTCCTCGTCTCTTCGGCCGCCGCCAAACGCTGCCGTAAAGCCGTATTTGTCGAGCGCCTGCTTGAGCGCATGTGTCTTCATGATATCTGTGTATGCTGAGCCGTGATCAAATGGATTGATGCCCTGCTTTACGCCATCCTGATTTATATATTCAAGCATCTCGATGCCCTTTTCCTTAGCAATGCGATCTCTGAATTCTATCATCTCATGGAATTTCCAGGTTGTATTTACATGTAAAAACGGAAATGGCGGCTTCTCCGGATAAAATGCCTTCATTGCAAGATGAAGCATTACCGAGCTGTCCTTTCCAATTGAGTACAACATAACCGGCTTCTCGCACTCTGCGGCTACTTCACGTATTATGTATATTGCCTCTGCTTCGAGTTCGTCAAGATGTGATAATTCACCCATGTCTGTTACCATCCTTTTCTTTAATATTTATTGGATTCCTTCTTGTTGATAAGAATCTCTTCCTTGCTTCCGTCGCGCTTTTTGATATCCCAGGTCAGCGTGTCCGGTATGCTTTTTACTGTCATGAGACTTCCCATGCCTCCTATGTCTGCCCCAAGATAAAGAGCAATAGCGCCAAAATGACATTCCTTGATGCATGAGGCACAGCCCCAGCAGTCCTTAGGATATTTGATAAAGGCTTTTTTCTCTGAGTCCTGATATATCAGGCTTCCGGGGCATACACTTGTACACATGCCACAGCCCTTACACTTTGCTTTATCAATCATTATGCTCATAACGCGCCTCCCTTCCGACAAGCTCTCTGTAAATCATGTGAAGCTGCCCGTTTTCGTATCTGGAATTGACGTATTTCATCCAGTCATCACTCTTGCCCGGATAATCCAGATTCTCGGCAAAGCTGTGCCATCTGGTCTCCTTTCTTGCACCAAGATGTGCTATGACCGAAAGACATACCGTAAGCCTCTCCTTAAGCTCATATATGAACATAAGCTCATGCATATCCGATGCATATAAATCACCGGTCAGCTCTATCAGATGATTTATCTTTTCCTTTGCCAGCGCAAGCTGCTTGCCGTTGAACTGATAATGTGTGGAAATACCGCCTGCGTAGTTGTCCATGACCTTCTGCATGGCTTCCTCGATAGCCTCTGTTGTAAACATCTGAGACCTTTCAGTGAGGAAATGGTCGTACTCTGAAGCTTTTGCGTCAAGCGCCTTTTTCTCATCAAATGCCGATGTGTCAGGACTTCCACCAGAGGTATCTGCATCAAGCTTTGAAACCATATCTATCGCAGCAATTTCACCCTCTACCATAGCTCCTGTAACGTATTTCTGTGGACATCCTCCTGCCACATCTCCTGCGGCATAGAGTCCGTGGATTGTAGTCTCACGCTCGGTATTTACCCAGTAGCCGCTCGCTGTGTGCCCACCTACGATATACGGCTCGGTGCCCTCTATCTCCACATTCTGCTCACTTGGATTCTTACCTGCCTCCACCCACTTGAGTGTCTGGCTTGGTGCCATGTTGAGATATGCCTTTCTTAATGACTCATCCTGCTGTGGAGAGATGCCCTCTGTCCTTAAGTAGCAAGGACCTCTTCCCTCGAGATTTTCCATGACCGTTCCGTATACACGCTCTGATGTGGTGATGCCGTATTTTGTCTCGTAAACCTCTCCAAGTGAATTGACCTGCTTTGCCCCGACTCCCTGTGCAATTGTTCCTGTCGGTGCGATTGTGTCCTTGCATCTGAGTGCGATAAATCTCATCTCAAAAGTGGTCATCTCAGCTCCGCTTCTTATGCCCATCGCATATCCTGCGCCTGTGTTGAAAGGTGGATACCACATCTTGTGCCTTGAAAATCCCGGATTGTTTGGTCTGTATAAACCGGCCGCTCCGCCTGTTGCACAGAGCACCTTTTTAGCCCTGATTTCATAGGCTGTAGCATCCTCGATTGAAAATCCGTATGCACCCTTTATGGTGTTGTTCTCAACTATATAGTCCGTGATATTGATTCTGTTTATCACTGTACAGTCCGTAAGCTTTGATACAGCTTCTGCCAAAATCGGCTTCATGTTCTCGCCATTTATTTTGATATTTCGGTTTCCTCTTGCTACATACTCACCGTTTTCATCCTTTAATATGACAAGTCCAAGCTTTTCCATCTTGTCCGTCACACGGTTTAAGCCCTCGGACATAGTCATGAGTAAGTCTTCCCTTACTATGCCGTCAGCATCCTTTTTTGCGTAGTCTACATAGTCCTCAGGCTTTCTGCCCTTTACTATGTATGCATTTATCGCATTGACACCTGCTGCAAGGCATCCGCTTCGCTTTATGTTCGCTTTCTCTGCAATTATAATCGAATAATCCGATTTCTCACGGATGGTGAGCGCTGCATAACAGCCCGCCGTGCCACCTCCTATTATGAGGATGTCCGTGTGTAGGATTTTTTTGTTTTCTATCTTCATTTATCTCCCTCTGCTTCCTCTTTCAATCACAAGCTTTAGACTATTCTTATATCTAAATGTAGAATACATCCTGCTCCTGCATCTCGCTGTTTTCCATCAGGTATGTTTTCTCTTCATCAAATATATACAGCCTGTAAATCAGCACATGTACTTTCTCTCCGACTGCTATCAGGTCCTTTTCAAGTGAGCGCTCGCCAACCACCTCGATGCCGTTTATGCTTACTGTGATATCCATCCTGTTTCCTCTGAATACCACATCTGTAACGATGCCCTCCTCTGCCGCTGACTGATAGCGGTCTAAGTTGCCACTCTTTGATATCTTGATAAACTCAGGTCTGATTACCGCCTTGTCGGCATTTTCTATCCTGTCAAAGCCCTTTAGCCTGTCATAATTTTCAACGACTGTGGTATGTCCTATAAACTGCGCCACAAAAGGTGTATAAGGCGACTTGTATATCTCAAGAGGTGTACCCATCTGCTCTATCGTGCCGTGGTTTGTGATAATGATTTCATCTGCCACCTCAACAGCCTCATCCTGGTCATGTGTGACGAAAATGCTTGTGATTCCAAGCTTTTCGACCAGCTCCTTCAGCCAGGTACGAAGCTCACCTCGCACCTTTGCATCTATCGCGGCAAATGGCTCATCCAGTAAAAGCACCTGTGGATTCGGCGCCAGCGCCCTTGCAAATGCCACTCTCTGACGCTGTCCTCCGGAAAGCTGATTCGGATATCTCTTTTCAAGCCCCGATAAGCCTGTCATCTCAAGAAGCTTGGTAACACGCTCCTTTATGAGCTTTTTCGGCATCTTCTGAAGCTCCAGCCCAAATGCCACATTGTCGTATATTGTCATGTATCGAAACAGCGCATAGTTCTGAAATACAAAGCCTATGCCTCTCTTCGAGGCCGGAATATCATTCACCCGCTTTCCATCTATATATATGTCACCTGAATTTGGCGTCTCAAGCCCTGCTATCATACGAAGAAGTGTTGTCTTGCCACTGCCGGACGGACCAAGCAGCGCCACAAGCTTTCCCTTTTCCACTCCAAAGCTCACATTATCGGATGCCAGGAAGTCTCCGTATTTTTTGTATATATTTTTCATCTCAACGTACATATACGTTATCTCCTTCCTGCTTTTCCCTTGCAGCAGATTTTATTAGTGTAAATCATATTTTCCAAGCATATCTCAGTGTAATTTCTTAAATTTATGCTCAACTATATTTCTTGCAAAAAGAATGATTAATGCAATAATTAACAGTATCGACGATACAGCAAATGCCGATGTTATCGAGCTGTCTGTGCCCGACATATACAAGGCATCAATCTCAAGCGGCAGTGTAAATGTCTCGCCTCTTGTCTTCGAGAGCGCATTTACCGCGCCGAACTCGCCGAGGGCTCTCGCCGTACAGAGTATGATTCCATAAATCAGGCTCCACTTCATCTGCGGAAGTGTTATTTTCCGAAATATCGTAAAGCCGGATGCTCCCATCAGCGCTGCGGCTTCTTCCTCATCCTTTCCCTCTGCATTGAGCACCGGTATAATTTCCCTTGACACATACGGAAACGTGACAAATATCGTAGCAAGCACAACTCCCGGTATTGCAAAGGTGATTCTCACATTCGTGCCGAATATCTCATTGAACCATCTGATAACCGGATAAAACCACCCAAGCCGTCCGAAGGTCATAAGATACGCAAGTCCTACGATGACCGGAGAAATAGAAAACGGTATATCAATAAGTGTTGCAAGCACCTGTTTTCCTTTAAACGAAAACCTGGTCAACAGCCACGCTGTCCATATTCCAAAGAATGTGTTGATAACTACCGCAAAAACTGTTGCTATCAAAGTCACCTTGAGTGCTGAAAGCACGTAGCTTGTGGAGATAGCTTTCAGATAGAATCCAAGCCCCTCCTTTAAAGCACTTGCCATCACAGAAAAAAGCGGAACTACAAGCATGACAAATATGAAGAGCACCGTGACAGTGACGAGTATTATCTTTATGATCTTTTTTCTTCTTTCAAGCTTTACCTGTTCGGTCATCGCATTGTGCTCCTTTCCTGTTTGTGTGCATCGCATTTGATTTATATGCAGCCTTCTACAACAAATTAGTGCGCTGTGACTGTTTAACCTGCACTATGTTTACAAATAGCAGCAGTAAAAATGATATGACAAGCATCACAAGTGCTATGGCAGTTGCGCTAGCATAATCTATATAGCTAAGCTTCTGCATGATGACGTAGGATACCACCTGCGTCCTGTGCCTTGCACTGTTGCCTGATATGTAGATGACGCTTCCGTACTCTCCTATGCCTCTGGCAAAGGCAAGACCAAAGCCTGTTAAGAGTGCCGGGCGAAGCTCCGGAAGTATTACCTTAAAAAATGTCTTAGAGGGTGTGGCGCCAAGCATATATGCGGCCTCCTCATATGTATTATCCATCTTTTCAAGCACCGGCTGTACAGCTCTTATTACAAAGGGAATGCCTACAAAAACAAGTGCCACAACTATTCCTGCCTGTGTGTAAGCTACATCTATTCCAAGCTTGCCAAGGCCTTTACCCAAAAAGCCTGTGCCTGAGTACAGCTTTGAGAGCGTGATGCCCGCAACCGCTGTCGGCAGTGCAAACGGAAGCTCTATAAGTCCGTCAAGCAGCCATTTCCCTGGAAAATCGTACTTCACAAGCGTCCATGCCACGATGAGTCCAAATACCACATTTACGATTGCTGCGATAAATGATGAGGTGATGCTTGTGATAAAGGCATTCCTCACATTCTCCTTCATGATAAGTGCCACAAAATCGCCCGGCGATATCTTTAGCGAATACACAAGCACTGATGCTAACGGAATGAGAACGATGACTGAAAGCATCGTAACCACTATTCCAAGCGAAAGATGGTAGCCCGGTATGACTCTGGTCTTTATGTTCTTTGATTTAGTTTTCTCTTTTGCTGTTTTATCAGTTGCCGTATATTTCATCGAACATTGCTCCATCATCGAAATATGTCTTGTAGGCTTCATTCCATCCGCCGTAATCCTCTATGCTCCAAAGCCTGATATTTAAATCAAACTTGTCGGAAAACCGGTTTAATATATCCTGATTGGTTGGTCTGTAGCCGCTTTCGCCAATCAGCTGCTGTGCCTCATCACTGTAGAGATACTGTAGGTATTCTTTGCTTACCTCTTGTGTTCCGTTGCTCTTTGCATTGTCATCCACAATAGCAACAGAGGGCTGTGCTAAGATGCTGACGGACGGATTCACTATCTCATACTTACCCGGATATGAATCCATGGTCGTAAGTGCCTCGTTTTCCCACGCTATGAGCACATCTCCCTGACCGTTTTCCACAAATGTGGTTGTTGAGCCTCTCGCACCCGAATCCATAATTGTGACATTTTCATACAGCTTCTTCATAAACGATTTCTGTTCCTTTAGGCTGTCATAATTTGTCTTCGCATAGCTTAGCGCTGCAAGAAAATTCCAGCAGGCTCCGCCACTACTCTTTGGATCAGGCGTAATCACATCCACATTCTTTCTCACCAGGTCATCCCAGTCACTTATATGCTTTGGATTGCCCTTTCTTACAAGTAAAACGATTGTTGATGTGTATGGTGCCGAGCTGTCAGAAAACTCATCAATCCAGCCCTTATCAATTAAGCCGGTATTTTGTATCAGGTCTATGTCATGCTCAAGTGCCAGTGTGACAACATCTGCATTACATCCCTCCACAACCGAGCGCGCCTGTTCTCCCGAGCCGCCATGTGACTGAATCACATTTATCTTTTTGCCGTGCTCGCTCTCATAGTAAGACTCGAATATTTTGTTGTATTTCTCGTAAAACTCTCGTGTCGGATCATACGACACATTGGTTATGGTGACTGTGCCGTCATCCTTCCTGCCTGAGCAGCCTGTCAGAAGAAGTGACAGAATCATCACTGTCGACAGCAGGGCTGCCGTATATTTTTGTATGTTTCTCATGTATGTTTCTCATTTTTCATGTTACAGTTTCCGGCAAAGCAAGCTTATGCCGTCAGTTTATATGCCATTAGTTTACTGTAAAAAGCGGTGTGGACAGGTATCTTTCTCCTGTATCCGGAAGCAGCACCACGATATTCTTTCCCTTGTTCTCAGGTCTTTTCGCAAGCTCTGTTGCCGCATATATTGCTGCTCCTGAGGATATGCCAACGAGAAGTCCGTCGCTCTTTGCAACCTCTCTTGCCTTGTCAAAAGCGGCCTCATTCTCCACCGGAATCACCTCATCCACTATATCCATGCGCATGACCTTTGGAATAAAGCCTGCACCGATTCCCTGTATCTTGTGAGGCCCCGGTCTTCCGCCTGAGAGTACCGGTGAGCTCTTTGGTTCAACAGCTACTATCCTTACATCAGGATTATGGTCTCTTAATCCAAGCCCGGTGCCTGTACAGGTGCCGCCTGTTCCGACAGATGATACAAAGATATCTACCTTTCCATCTGTATCCTCCCAGATTTCCTGAGCGGTTGTAGCTCTGTGGATATCCGGATTGGCCTGATTCTCAAACTGCTGTGGAATAAAGGCATTGCCATAATGCTCTTTAAGTCTCTGCGCCTCATCGATTGCACCCTTCATGCCCTCACGCCCCGGTGTGAGCTTTATCTCTGCGCCAAGCGCTGTCACGATTTTTCTTCTCTCAACGCTCATGGTATCAGGCATTATAAGTATCAGGTGAAGTCCCTTTGAGGCTGCCACAAATGCAAGTCCGATTCCGGTATTGCCACTTGTCGGCTCTATGATTATTGTGTCCTGATTTATCTTTCCATCCTTTATGCCCTGTTCTATCATAGCTGCCGCCACCCTGTCCTTTACACTTCCAAGTGGATTGAAATACTCCAGCTTTGCTACGATTTTTGCTTCAAGCCCAAGGGCTTTTTCATAATTGGTCAGCTCCAGAAGCGGAGTGTGACCTATCAGCTCAGTGAGCTGCTTTGCAATTTTTGCCATTGATATTACCTCTTTTTTATTAATGTTTGTTTTGAGTATGTTATGAGTTTGTGCTTAGTTTGTATGGCCGGGATTTCCTACCATTCAAATATGATTTCTAAGTTATTGATATGTTACCACTAATTGATATTTTTGTAAATGTAATTAGGGTTATTAATATTTGTTAGCGAGCTATAAATTTTATTGATAACAGAAAGACGACTGCGCAGCGTGGGAAGACACGCCGATAGTGCACAGTCTCATATTTCCTCGCCTAGTATGAGTAAATGCTGCCACAGACAGAGTTTATAAGGCACGGAAAATCAAACGCGCTTTTTACCTTTATAGCATTCTTTATGCTGTGTTGCTTGAACGAGTATTTTCCGTGCCACCTTTTGTCTGTGGCGCATATAACTCATACACGGCTCGTCAAAAATCGACCGTGCACTATCGGCGTGTCTTCCCACGCAGCGCAGTCGTCCGTCCGGTATAGAATTTACTATAAAAAAAGAGTTCTATCATTCGCAGACACAAGGTCTGTGAAAAATAGAACTCCTTTGAGTTGTGCTTTAGCTACTCCTCCTGTTCATTTACCTTATCGGTTCTCGTGATATACTTGATTCCGACAAAGGTTCCAATCAGGATAAGCATTCCTATTATAAACGGTACTACCGGATTTCTGACAAAGCCTGCTATGATGTAGGTCAGGCATGATATGCCTGCCACAAGCACAGCGTACGGAAGCTGTGTGGATACATGATTCATGTGGTTGCACTGAGCTCCTGCCGATGCCATGATGGTGGTATCGGATATCGGTGAGCAGTGGTCTCCGCATACTGCACCTGCCATACACGCTGAGATTGAGATGATCATCATCGTATGGTTTGTGCCCGAGAAGATATTTACTACTATCGGTATGAGTATACCGAAAGTGCCCCATGAGGTTCCTGTTGCAAAGGCAAGGAAAGCTCCCACCAGGAATATGATTGCCGGGAACAGTCCAAGCAGTGGTCCCGATACTCCTCCAACTAAGCCTGCGACAAATTCCTTGGCGCCAAGGCTCTCTGTCATGGTCTTTAGTGTCCATGCAAAGGTCAGTATAAGTATTGCAGGTACCATTGCCTTAAAGCCCTCAGGGATTGAATTACAGCAATCCGTAAAGCTTAGTACCCTTCTGATTGAGTAAAAGCATATGGTGATTATCAACGCAAAAAAGCTTCCAAGCATAAGACCGATTGAAGCATCGCTGCCTGCAAACGCATCAACGAAGCCTGTTCCGTCAAAAAAGCCTCCTGTGTATATCATTCCGATGATACAGCTTATTATGAGCACAAGAATAGGAAATACAAGGTCTATAACCTTCCCCTTGCCCTTTATAACATCCTGCTTTGCCTCCGCATACGGCCTGTCTCCTGTGGTAAACAAATCACCCTTTTTGGCATTGGCTTCATGCTTTGCCATCGGACCGAAATCTACCTGTAAAACAACAAGTGTCACCATAGCGATAATAGTAAAGAGTGCATAATAATTGTATGGAATGGCCTTTATGAAAATAGAAAAGCCATCCTCTCCCTTTACAAAGCCGGTAACCGCGGCTGCCCACGATGATATAGGTGCAATGATGCATACAGGCGCTGCTGTGGCATCTATCAGATATGCAAGCTTTGCTCTTGAAACCTGATGCTTGTCGGTGACAGGGCGCATCACACTTCCTACTGTCAGACAGTTGAAGTAATCATCTATAAATATGAGTACTCCAAGTATTATAGCAGAAAGCTGGGCACCAATCCTTGTCTTTATGTGCTCACTCGCCCACTCTCCAAAGGCCGCCGAGCCGCCTGCCTTGTTCATCATGCTCACCATAACACCGAGCACAACTAAGAATATCAGTATTCCCACATTGTACGAATCCGATAGCACTCCAACAAGTCCGTCCTCGAATATGTGAAGCACTGATCTCTCAGCCGAAAACCCCGGCTGAAATGCATTTCCATAAAACAGTCCGCCAATCACTATTCCAACGAATAATGAGCTGTAGACCTCTTTTGTGATAAGTGCCAGAACTATAGCCACAACAGGTGGAACAAGTGCCCAGACTGTGGCATACATAGAAGGCACGTATTCTGCTGCCAGAATCATTATTTTATCCTCCGTCTATCCTTTATGCTCTATCTGTCAACCGCGCCGACAAGCTCTGAAATATCATTTACTCCATACCTGTCCATATACTCTGCGATGCCATCCACTATCTGCTCTGTGGTCTTTGGATTTACAAAGTTTGCTGTGCCGACTGAAACAGCCGTAGCTCCGGCAAGTATCATCTCTATAGCATCGGCAGCATTTGTGATACCGCCCATTCCGATAATCGGAATATTGACTGCATGTGCTGTCTCGTAAACCATGCGCACTGCAACCGGATGAACCGCCGGACCGCTCATGCCGCCTGTCTTGTTTGCTAACACAAAGCTTCTTCTGTTTATATCAATCTTCATGCCTGTAATTGTATTGATGAGCGAAACCGCATCAGCTCCACCGGCCTCTGCCGCCCTTGCTATCTCTGCAATACTTGTGACATTTGGAGAAAGCTTCATGATAACAGGCTGCTTTGCATATTTTTTAATCTCGCTTGTGATTGTCTCAACACCCTTTGGGTCTGTTCCGAAAGCAATTCCGCCCTCCTTAACATTAGGGCATGAGATATTTATTTCCATCATATCAATAGGCTCATCCGCAAGACGCTTTACCACATCAAGATACTCGTCAAGCGAATGACCGCAGACATTTACCACAATCCTTGTATCAAACTGCTTTAAAAAAGGAATATCCCTCTTGCAGAAAAGCTCGATGCCGGGATTTTGAAGTCCGACTGCATTGAGCATGCCGCCGTACACCTCTGCTACTCTAGGTGTAGGATTACCCTCCCACGGCTTATTGGCAACACCCTTTGTAGTGACTGCACCAAGTCTGTTTAAATCAACAAACTCGCTGTACTCTGCACCGGAACCGAATGTGCCGGATGCAACTGTAACAGGATTTTTCCACTCAACACCGGCCACATTTACTGACATATTACTCATTACAGCTCCACCTCCTTCGCATCAAAAACAGGTCCCTCTTTGCATATACGCTTGTTGTTTACATTGCTGTGGGCATCCTTGTCCTTTGTTTTGCATACGCACGCAAGGCATGCGCCGATTCCACATGCCATGCGCTCCTCCATTGATATAAAGCAGTCCATATCATGCTCTGCAGCGTAAGCCTTGAGTGCACGAAGCATAGGCATAGGTCCACATGCATAAATCACGTCTGCCTCAAGAGCATTCTCCTTTATTGCATCAATGACATTGCCCTTTGTGCCGACACTGCCGTCCTCTGTAGCTACAAAGGAAGCTGCCTGTTCCTTAAACTCATCGAGCAGGAAGGTATTCTCATCGCGATAGCCAATGACGATGTTCATATCGCATACTGCTGTTTTAATTTCTGCACCTTCCATTGCTGCCTGTCCCGAATTTTTTTCTTCACCTGATGTCTGCACAATGCCTGCATTTATATCCTTGGCAAGCTGCAGCATAGGCGGCACTCCGATTCCTCCGCCGATAAGAAATGCCTTCTTTCCCGGCTGTACTGTAAAGCCGTTTCCAAGAGGTCCTAAAATCCTTACCTTATCGCCCCTGACAAGCTTTGAAAATTCCTCTGTTCCCGTGCCTTCACCTGTCACACGGTACACAAGACGAATGGTGTCATCATCTCTGTTTATGCCGCAAAGGCTTATCGGACGTGGAAGCAGCTTACTCTTGTCGTTTGAGTAAACCGATACAAACTGTCCCGCCTTTGCTGCCTTTGCAATTTTGTCTGTCTTAAGTGTGAGGTCGTAGATGCCATTGCCGAGTGAGCTCTGGTCAACTACAACTGCAATCTCCTCAAATTTCTCTGCCATTTTATCTCCCTGGTTTCGTTTGTTAATATATTTAAGCTTTCTGAATAACTTATTAACGATTTGCAAGTGCTCCTGAGATATCCTCAATCATATCCTCAACAGCCTTGCGTGATGCATCTGCAAAATTCTCAGCTGTGATGCCCATATCCTTGTACTTATCCTGCTTGTATGCGCAGATGATTCCACGTGATGAATTGACAATTGCACCAAGTCCGTCCTCATTGAAGAAATGAACAAGGTCTGCGCCCTTGCCTCCCTGTGCGCCGTAGCCCGGTACGAGGATGAAGCTCTTTGGCATTACCTTACGAAGAATCTTACCCTGCTCAGGGTATGTTGCACCGACAACCGCACCTACATAGCTGTATGAATCACCCATGCAGTCAGCTCCCCACTCTGCAACCTTCTCGCCTACCCACTCATATAATGGGCGTCCGTCAATCATACGGTCCTGGAACTCTCCACTTGATGGATTAGATGTCTTTACAAGAATGAAAATACCCTTCTTCTCCTCCTTGCATACATCTACGAATGGCTTGATACCGTCTGTTCCAAGGTATGGATTGACAGTGGCAAAATCCTCATCAAAGGTAGAATAGCTCTTGCTGCCGATCTGTACCTTTCCGAGATGTCCTGTGGCGTATGCAGCCGATGTTGAGCCGATATCTCCACGCTTTACATCTCCGATAACCACGAGATCCTTCTCGTGACAGTAATCCACTGTCTTCTGGAATGCCTTAAGTCCCTCCACTCCAAACTGCTCATACATGGCAATCTGTGGCTTTACAGCCGGAATCAGATCATATGTGGCATCCACAATAGCCTTGTTGTACTGCCAGATAGCCTCCGCTGCACCGGCCGGTGTCTCTCCAAGCTCATCAAATGCCTTCTTTGTGATGTGCTCAGGCACATATGAAAGCATCGGGTCGAGACCTATTACGATAGGTGCGTTTGTTTTCTTGATTTTGTCTACTAATTTGTTGATCATTCTTTCGTCCTCTTTATGCGTATTTTATTATACAGACAGATATTGTGATTATTAAATATCTGCATACAGTTATAAATATTTTATAGCATAAACTAAATTCTTGCAACCCAAAATATAGTAGCAGGGAGTATAGCATTAATTGTTGCTATACTCCCTGCTACTATGCTTATTATACCTTTTCAGATTCACACACATTCACAAAAAGCACGTCACATGCGCAATTCTACACTCCCACAACCTCATCAATCATCCTAAGCTCTTCCTCAGAGAAGCCTGCGCCCTCCATAACCTTTAAGTTTTCAAGAATCTGCTGTGGCTTTGAGGCGCCGACAAGCACACTTGTCACGTCATCATCCTTTACCACCCACTTGAGTGCCATCTGTGCAAGTGTCTCACCACGTTTTGTGGCTATATCGTTTAGCTTCTTAATCTGCTCGATGTGTGGAGCGAGCTTTTCCTGATTTAAAAAGCGTCCGTCTGTCTTTATACGACTATCCTCCGGAATACCGTTTAGGTAACGGTCCGTGAGCATGCCCTGTGCGAGCGGACTGAATGAGATAATGCCCTTTTGGCACTCTTTTGCAGCCTGCTTCAAACCATTTTGCTCTATTGTACGGTTGAATATATTGTATGAATTCTGATTGATGATAAACGGACATTTCAAATCAGTAAGAATCTCGCAGGCTCTCTTCATGGTCTCGCCATCATAATTTGACAGTCCGACATAGAGTGCTTTTCCGCTTCTTACTATCTGGTCGAGTGCTCCCATTGTCTCCTCAAGCGGTGTCTCAGGGTCCATTCTGTGATGATAGAAGATATCCACGTAGTCGAGTCCCATTCTCTTAAGACTCTGGTCAAGGCTTGCAATCAGATACTTGCGGCTGCCCCAGTTGCCGTATGGTCCCTTCCACATATCATAGCCTGCCTTTGAGCTGATAATGAGCTCGTCGCGGTATGCCGACAGATGCTCCTTAAGGATAAGCCCGAAGTGCTTCTCTGCGCTGCCGTATTCAGGGCCATAGTTGTTTGCCAGATCAAAGTGGGTGATACCGTGGTCAAAGGCTGTGAAGCACATCTGCTTCATGTTGTCGTATGATGAAAAATCCCCGAAATTGTGCCATAAGCCAAGCGATACAACAGGAAGCTTCAGTCCGCTCCTGCCGCATCTGTTATATCTCATTGTGTCGTATCTCTTTTCGTCTGCTGTGTACATATTTACCTCCCGCATAAATACATGATATGATAATGAGGGTCAAAAAGTATTTTGCCCCTCATTTATGATAAATTATTATACTACAGCAGACTTGATTTTTCTATTGTTTACTAACGAAACTTTTCTATATTCCTAATGCTGTGTTGCTGTTCAGAAATCAAATAAAATCTTCCGTTAATTTTCCGTGCTTCTCATAATTTGTCACACGCGCTATCTTGTTTTCATCATCCACAAACACTACCTTCGGATGATGCTCCTTTGCTTCCTCCGGTGTCATCTGTGCATAGCACATGAGTATCACATGGTCACCGACTGCAACCTGTCTGGCTGCTGCGCCGTTTAAGCATATCATGCCTGATCCCGGCTCTCCTGCGATGGTGTAGGTCTCGAATCTGTTTCCGTTTTCCACATCGACAATCTGGACCATCTCATACTCTAATATGCCCGCTGCCTCAAGCAGCTTTGTATCTACAGTGATGCTTCCCACGTAGTTTAAGTCAGCCTGCTTGACCACAGCTCTGTGTATTTTGCCTTTAAGCATTGTATAATTCATTTTTTGTACCTCTTTTCAATAATCGTTTCTGTCCGTCTACGCGATAAAATTATCAATCAGCCTTGTCTTTCCGATATATACAGCGATTGCCACGAGTGTTGTTCCCTTAATCTCGTCAACCGGTGTGATTGTGTCAAAATCAACCACATCAACATAATCAATTTTCGCAAGCGGCTCCTTGTTTATCTCTGCTGTGATTGCATCCTTTACCGCTTTTGCACTCTTCTCGCCTGCGTCTACGAGCTGCTTTCCGATTTTTAAGCTTCTGCTAAGTACAAGCGCTGCCTGTCTTTCATCTGCGCTCAGATATGTGTTTCTTGAGCTCTTTGCCAGTCCATCCTCCTCACGGATGATTGGGCAGCCGATGATTTCGGTGTCAACATTCAAATCCTTTACCATACGCTTTATGACTGCAAGCTGCTGTGCATCCTTTTGTCCAAAGTATGCGCGGTCAGGTGTCACAATGTGAAACAGCTTCAGGACAACCGTCTGCACACCTCTGAAATGAATCGGTCTTGTTTTTCCACAAAGCTCTGTGGTGAGGCCATTCATATCCACATATGAGCAGAAGCCGTCTGCATACATCTCATCAGCCTCCGGATGGAAAATAATGTCAACTCCCGCATCCTCACAAAGCTTTGCATCCCTGTTTAAATCACGTGGATAGCTGTCTAAATCCTCTGTAGGGCCAAACTGCATTGGATTTACAAAAATGCTCACTACAACCTTGTCGTTTTCACGTCTTGCCGCATCGATTAAGCTCTTGTGTCCCTCGTGGAGGTAGCCCATTGTAGGTACAAAGCCTACACTTTTGCCTTCTCTCTTCCATTCCTTTACTGCTTCTCTAACCTGTTTGATTTGTCCGTATATTAACATTTTATGTCTCCTTATTCTTCTATGCTTCGTAACTATTCTTCGATATTAGTACAGTTTGTCAATTATTGTCTCATCCATCTTAAAGGTATGCTCCTCACCCGGGAAGCTTCCCTCCTCAACAGCCTTTTTGTAAGCTGTAAAGGCCTCATTCATCTCTTTTCCTACCTGTGCAAACTGCTTTACAAATTTCGGCTTCATATTTGCATACATGGCAAGCATATCCTGATATACGAGCACCTGTCCGTCGCAGTCTGCTCCCGCTCCGATACCAATTGTCGGTATACTTATGCTCTCAGTGATTTTTTTTGCAAGTGCCTTTGGCACACACTCGAGCACCACTGCAAATGCTCCTGCCTCCTCGACTGCGCGGGCCTCGTCAAGGAGCTTCTGTGCTGCTTCTTCACCCTTGCCCTGCACCTTAAAGCCGCCAAATGCGTTTACTGACTGTGGTGTAAGCCCTAAATGTGCACATACCGGAATTGACGCATCCACGATAGCCTTTATCTGTGGACATACCTCCCTGCCACCCTCAAGCTTTACAGCCTGCGCATGGCCTTCCTTCACGAGTCGTCCTGCATTGACCACTGCATCATAAACCGATGTCTGATATGACATAAAAGGCATATCTGTAATAAGCAGTGTGTCCTTTATTCCTCTTGAAACAGCCGCGCTGTGATGAATCATATCCTCCATAGTCACTGAAAGTGTATCCTCATAGCCAAGCACCACCATGCCGAGAGAATCTCCCACTAAAATCGCATTGATTCCGGCCTCGTCTATGAGCTTTGCTGTAGAATAATCATATGCTGTGAGCATCGTGAGCTTCTCGCCCTTTTCCTTTGCCTGTTTAAAAGTTATTACTGTATTTTTCATTGTCCAATCCCTCTGTCTTTCTGCAACAATCCGTTTTTTTAATATTCACGGTATTGTCAGCCTCTTAGCAATTCCATCATCTGAGTATAATCCTTATCAGGATTCTTCTTTTCAGCAATATTTGCCAGTTTTGTACCAAGCATTTTGTACAAGCTGACATCGTCACTATCGTCATTTTGCATACATGCGATATGTTTTTTCACTGTTTCAATATCGTTTCTCTCGATTGGCCCGGTCAGTGCGCCGTCACAGCCTGCTTCAAGTACATTTTCGATATTGCGCATCACAAGCTGACCTGTGGCTCTTACCGCCTCAGCCCTTGTAAAGCCGCAGTCCTCCAAAAGAGTGTAACCCATGTCAAGAACAGCAATCACCTGATTGCTCAGAATGCTCGCCGCTGCATGGTATTTTGCCTTTTTAGCACCATCGATGCGACATACCTCATTTCCAATAGAACAAAACAGCCCGGATATTGCTTCAACCGCAGCATCCTGCCCTTCCACTGTGAAAAATGCTTTATTTAATTGCTCATATGATGAAAATCTGTTACTGAACGGTAACATTGGATGAATTGAACAGCATGATACACTCATGCTCTCCCTTCCGGAAAATGAATCGGATGATAATGCGCCACTGCAATGACATATAATCTGATTCCTTAGAGACAGCTCTTTTAATTGTTCCCAAACCGGTATAATAAATGAATCCGGTGTGGTGATAAATATAATCTGTGATTGATCCGCCAGTTGCTTTAGCGAATCAAAGCTCTCTGTCCTTGTAAACTCCGCAGCCTCCTTAGCTGCCGCAGAATCCACGTCATAATAGCCTGCAAGCTCTATGTCCTTTGTCCTTAGGTATTTACCTATAGAACAGCCCACTCTGCCTGCGCCGATTATGCCTATTTTCATGCTACCACCTTCTTTCCAAGCCGGTCAGACCATTTCCTTATATCGCAGCTGATATCATCTCCGCCATATGCCGTATGGCAGCGGTCGATTTATCCTGTGCGCGCCTGTCACTTTGCTGTCTGCTTCATATTCTGATGCAGCAATGTGCTTTTGGCTTTCTTGTGTCTGCCGGATATGCTCTGTCATAAGGTGACAACACATCCTCCATGATACAGTTTCCTTCGAATACCGTTCGAAGAAAACTATACCACATTGACTATTATTTAACAATCCCAAATTGATTAACTTTTAGTAACAATTAAGGCTTTTATAATATAACGTTTCTGTATTAGTCTTAAACTATCTCTACAGATTCCCCTTAAATGCTGCCAGTGCGCCATTTTTCTTAAGAATCAGCATGACAATTGCTGCAACTATGCTTCCGGCCACTGTAGAGATAAGGAATGGCACTATGTATATAAACATGCCTTCCGGCTGAATGAGCATCACATATTTTGCAAGAGGATACGCTGCAAGACCTCCGAGTATGCCTGTACCAAGCGCCTCTGCGACACATGTCGGTATGATTTTTTTGCTGAATCTGTACATCAGTCCACAGCACAGTGCACCTACCATGCTTCCCGGGAATGCCATGAGGCTTCCAAGCCCTGTCAGGTTTCTGATGACACTCGCACAAAATGCCACACCGACACCCCATACTGGTCCTAAAAATACTGCTGCGCATATATTTACCATGTGCTGTATGGGTGCACATTTGCTGCCGGCAACAGGAAAGCTTATTAAGCTTCCTGCTACGGCAACTGCCACAAGCACTCCTGCCATGGCAAGCTTTCTGATTGAAATAGTTGATTTTTTAATGTTCTTTTTACTTTCCATTACTTACTGCCTCACCTTAAAGTATATCGTAACTGTTCAGTACCTTCACTGTTGCTCCTACATAATATACGTTTTCTTACGAAATATGCGGTACCGCATTTTCTGTACTGAATAGTTATAGTATATCAATATACTCTCCTGCAAGTGCCTTGTTCATGCTTCGCACTGCACAGAACTTACCGCACATACTGCATGCCTCGCTGTGGTCATCCTCCGGAAGACGGTCATCCCTGATAGCCTTAGCTGTCTCAGGATCAAGTGCACACGCAAACTGTGCATCCCAGTCG
>ULTA01027919.1_pt1 | contig 20076 bp, 18 predicted proteins | sample 1957181 | NCBI WGS metagenome assembly ULTA01 (sample SAMEA4835722, study PRJEB28245) | human gut metagenome | biome: gut microbiome; material: fecal sample | place: Denmark | collected 2008
CCTGCGGCGGTATAGAGGGCGCGGAGGATGTCCTCCTCCCTCTCGCCACGCCTGTACAGCGGCACGAGCACCGCGGGCAGGACGCCGCAGGCGCCAGCCGTCGGCGCAGCGACTATCTTGCGCATGCAGGCGTTGCTCTCGCCCACGCACAGGGCGGTGGCTATCACCTCGGAAATATAACCGCCCCCCAGCGCGGACCCTCCGGCGGCATAGCGGCGCATCAGCTCCCCGTCCCCGCCCGAAAGGCCGCTCACAGAGCGCAGGCCGCCGTCATAGCTTTCGGCTGAGTCCAGCATGGCGCGCCAGGTGGCGCGCATCTTCTCAAAGGAGGCCCCGGCGCTCACCTGCCGCTCCTCCACGTCCGCCTCCAGAACCACCTGCCAGAAGGCCAGGTTCCGCTCCGAACAGGAGGCCAGTATTTCGGCTATCGAATCCAGCGGCATATCAGTCCTCCTCCCTCTCGTAATACGTCAGGCTTACGACGCCCGGAATGGCGCGCAGGCTCTCGCGCAGCGCGGGCGGCACCTTCTCATCCGTTTCGATGACAGTCAGGGCGTTTCCTCCCCGGCGCGAGCGGCACAGGCTCATATTGGCAATATTCACCCCTGCGCGCGAGAGCGCGCCCGTCACATCCGCCAGGCGGCCTGCCGTATCCCTGTTGCGGATTACGAGTGTGTTGAAGTCGCCGGTGAAGTTCACCTCTACGCCCTGGAGCCTGTCCACGCGGATTCGACCGCCTCCGGTCGAGGCGGCCTGCATCTCCAACTCCCGGCCTGAGGGGGCTCTCAGCGTCAGCAGGGCTGTGTTCGGGTGTGCGCCGCGCAGGCTGTCAAGCTCGCAGAACTCCCAGGCAAGGCCCGCCTCGCGCGCAAGCTCGAAACTGCGCGGAATATTCATGTCATCCGGTCTCATGCCAAGCAGGCCCGCCACGAGGGCCATATCCGTGCCGTGGCCGCGCCCGGTCTCCGCAAAAGAGCCGAAAAGGCCTATGTGCGCCCTCTCAGGCATGCCGCCCAGCAGAGTGCGCCCCATGCGGCCTATGCGCACAGCGCCCGCCGTGTGCGAGCTCGACGGGCCGACCATCACCGGCCCGAGGATATCAAAAATGTCCGTCACAGCCTTCCACCTCCAAAAGCTATCCCATGTCAGTATATCAGATACTTTTCCCCGCGAAAAGCAGAAAATGCCCCGCCGTCTAGGACGGCGGGGCGTGTCATTCCCGGCTTCAGCTCTGTTTCGAGGGAGAGGGGGACTTATGAGCCTTCTTTTCCATAACCATGAGAATCATCGTGACTATGAAGCCGAGGACGAGCATACCAAGCAGCAGGCCGAAGACTATCTTATACGCGGCGACGGCCTCGTATTTGTCGAGGATGACGCCGATGATGGGGTGCAGCGCAACGTCGGGCAGATTGAAGCCCACGAGCGTGGCGACGGCGATAGCCATGCCGTTCACCTTAGGGTCCACGCCCATCTCGTCGATGACGGAGAACTGGACGCCCTTCATGCTGACGTTCACGAGCGCCAGGGCAAACATGAGCACCATGATGGGAATTAGCGCGGAGTTGCTGGCAGGCATGAGCATGAAAGCCACCATCAGGACGATGGTTACGATGAAGCCGAAGAAGATGAACTTCAGGCGGCCGATCTTGTCGCAGATGGCGCCGGCAACGGGTGCGCCGACCAGACGGGTGCCGTAGTTTTTAAGAGTGGCCAGCGAGCCGGAGAACACAACGCTGACACCCAGGACCGTGGAGAAATAAGGGGTCAGGTAGCTGCTGCCCACGTAGAAGCCGTAGACGCCGAAGATGAGCAGGCTGAACAGCCATATCTTGGGCATCTTCAAAACGGCGAGTATCTCGCGGGTGGTGGCCTTCTGCTTCTTCTCAACAGAACCGGAGGCGGCAACGGCCTCGTCGTCTGGCTTGTAGAGCCAAGCGACCAGGAACGTGGAGACAACGGACATGGCCGCGTAGAAGATGACGACGCCCTTGAGCGCGGCTACGCTGCCGTCTGTGATGATGGAGAACACCCAGAGCGCGCCAAAGTTGAAGACCATGCTGCCGATGCCGTTAAAAGCCTCGAACCAGCCGTAGAGCTTGCCCTGGTCCTCCGCCTTGCCCGCCAGGCTGACCGCCTTGAACACAGGCGACCAGAACAGCAGGACGCTTGTGATGCCCATGCAGAAGAAGATGACGAGAGTTATCGCATAGTTCTGGATAAAGAAGAGATACAGGAAGCTGAGCACCGAGTGGCCCACGCCGGAGATAATGAGCAGCTTCTTGGGCGAATACTTGTCCGAAAAATAACCGCTGGGGAGAGTGCTTATGATGCTGGCCACGATATACACGCTCAGACACAGGCCTATCTGCGTGTTATTGAAACCGCTGGCCTCGGCTACCGCGTCATAAAAGATGTACTTTATGTACGGCAGAAGGTACATGGAGGAATACAGAAAGCCGCAGGCCAGTATTCCGATGATTCTCCTTGTATTTTTCATTGTCTGCCTCTCTTTCAAATGAATTTGCGCCTACTTTGCGGCGCCGCTCTCTCTCATCTGGGCAATGTCCGCCTCCGAATAGCCAAGTCCCCCCAGGACCTCGGCGGTATCCTCCCCTATCGCGCCGCAGGGGGCGTAGGGCCTGCGCCCGTACTCGGAGAAATGCACCGGCGGGCAGGGCATCATGACCTTCAGGCCGTCGGCAAACTCCAGCTCCTCCACGTAGCCGTTGGCGAGAGCCTGTTCATCGGTGCTGACATCACGTATGCAATGCATTACCTCGCAGGAAACGCTGTTCTCCGTGAGGTAGGCCCTCCACTCCGCACTGGTGCGCGTGAGGAAGAGTTTGTTTATCTTTTCCACTATCTCGACAACGGCGTCCGTGCGCGCAAGCTCTTCAAGGGAGGCACAGCGCGGGTCCTCGACGAGCTCCGGCAGGTCGAAGAGCTTGGCAAATTTCTCCCGCTCACGCTTGTAGTCGTTGTCAAAAACGCCTATCCACTTGCCGTCTGCACACCTGTAGAACTGGCTCAGGGGGTCCGCAGGGCGCAGAGGGTCAAGGTCGCGCTTGCCGCCGAACTGCGGCTGGTGCGAGACGACACCCACGGAGTTGCACCAGATGCCGCTGGCGAAGAGCGAGGTGTTCACAAGTGTACCCTTCCCCGTCCGCTCCCGGCCCATGAGAGCCATGAGTATGCCGGAAAAGAGCACGGAGCTCGTCGCCATGTCGCCAAAGGCATAGGTCGGATTGAAGGGGAATGAGCCCGGCACCTGCCAATCGGCCATGGGCCCGGAGCGCAGCCAGAATGCCGTGCTGTCGAAGCCCGGGTCCGCCGCTGAGGGTCCCTTCGGCCCGAAGCCGGAGAAGTGGGCGTAGATGAGGCCCGGGTAGGCCGCGCTCAGCGTCTCGTAATCCAGCCCCAGCCGCGCGAGCGAGGCGGCGCGCACGTTTGAAAGGAACACGTCCGCGTCCTCCAGCAGCTTCAGCATGGCGCGCTTGCCCTCCTCGCTCTTGAGGTTCAGGGCCACCAGCTTCTTGCCGCTGTTCTGTATGGTGAAAATGGGGTTTTTGTAGTCCTCGCAGACCACGCGCTCGAACTCCCCGGCACGCCGCAGGTCGTCGCCTATGAGGTTCTCGACCTTTATGACCTCGGCGCCGTAGGCGCAGAGCATCCGGCCGGCTGTAGGCGCCGCGACAACTGTCGCCAGCTCCACGACCTTTATGCCTTCAAGGGGCAGCATCTTATCAGTGTTCATGGTTCACGCTCCTTATCGCTCGTGTGGACTTCCGCGGGGGCCTTGCGGCCCCCCGGCTTGCAGCTCAGTGCTTGACGTTGTTGCGGAGAACCTTGACCTTGTCGTAGTCGCCATTAAAATAGTATATGCCGTTTTCCATGGACAGCTTGGAAACGAGGTAATCCGAGGTATCCGAGAAATATCCGCAGTGAGGCATGAGCAGCACATCGTCACGGCCCAGCAGCTTGCACTCCGAGAGGTCCGGGTTCTCGGACTCAAGCATATCGAGGCCGGCTGCGCGCACCAGGCCCTCGTTGAGCGCCCAGAGCAGGTCCTCTTCGCAGATCATGGGGCCGCGGCCCTCGTTGATGATTATAGGACGCTTCTTCATCTTTTTGAAGACTTCCTTGTTGAACATGTGGTAGTTGTCCTTGGTGAGGTTCATGTGGATGGAGACAACGTCCGACTCGGCCAGCAGGGTGTCGAGGTCCACGAGCTGCACGCCTATGCCCTCAGCTATCTCCGGCGGCAGGAAGGGGTCGTAGGCGATGACGCGCATGTCGAAGCCGTGCGCCTTGCGCGCCACGGACTGCCCTATGCGGCCCAGGCCGACGATGCCCATGGTCTGGCCCTCTATCCTCTGCAGGTGCTGGGCGGCAAGGTAGTTCCACTCCTTGTCCACCTGGACGCTGCGGTCGTAGATGCGGATGGCCCTCTGGAGGCAGAGCATCATGGCAAAGGCGTTCTCCGCCGTCTCCTGCGTGCAGTAATCCAGGATGGAGACGACCGCCACGCCCTTCTCCTCGGCGTACTCAAGGTCAACTTCGTTGTAGCCCGTGGACTGGAAGGATATTACCTTGCACTTCTTGAGGGCGTCTATCTCCTTCTTGCCGAAGTAGACGTAGCTGTTCACTATGACGTCAGCGTCGGCTATGGCCTCATAAAAGGCGTCGTTATTGTCGCTGTGCTCGTCGTATACGGCGACTACGAGCTCGGAGCCCTCGGGGCATACTTCGCGCTCGACGTGCATGTCGCGGTCCTTTGTGAACGGGACTTCGGTAAGTACGATTTTCATGTACTGCATCTCCTTTTGATATAATTGCGGCGCTCGGCGCCTTTAGTACGGGTTTTCAAACGTCTTCCGCTGAGTGTGCGCAGAAGTTTTCCGCGCGCTCCACATCCAGCGCTGTCGGCTTGCCGAACAGGGTCATGAGCACGAACACTATGCCCGAAGAGGCAAGGCCCGGCCAGAGCGCGTCGTTAGCGAATATCGCGCCCCAACCCATGCCGTCGCCTATGAGCCAGACAAGCACGACCACCAGCGAGACTACCATGCTTACGTAGGCCGCCTTCGCAGTCGGCTTCTTCCAGAACATGCCCAGCACCGTCGGGAAAAACAGCGAGGAGGCCTGGAAGGTGAAAGCAAGCAGCAGCAGGTCCACAATGTCATATTTCCACCAGGCCAGCAGCGCGCCCACTACGCCAACGGCAAGAGAGCTTACCATGCCGAGGAGCTTCACGCGCCTGTCGGGGGCCTTGGGGTTTATGCGGGCCTTGTAGACGTCCACGCTGATGTTGGCCGCACAGCAGTTGATGCACACGACGCCCGTGGACATTATAGCTGCAAACACACCGACGAGCACAAGCCCGGATATGCCCTTCGGGAAATACGACACGACCATTGCGGCGTAAGCAGAGCTGCCGGCCGGGAGCTCCGGCATCAGCACGCGGGCCGCCATGCCCATGTAAGTCGCGCCGAAGGCTATGAACAGCACGCCCAGCGCCGCCCAGAGGGCGCCGTTCCGGGCGACCTTGGCGCTCTTGGCCGCAAAGCAGCGCGTATAGCTGTCCATGCTGGTATAAAACGAGAATATCGAGCTCACAGCCAGCGCGATTATGGTCGGCCAGCCGTATCTGCCTATGTCAAACCATTCCGCAGGCAGCGTTGCCACCTCGTTGAAGCCGCCGATGGCGTGCGCGGAGAGCGGAACTCCGAGAATCACCGTGCCAATGATTATGAGTATGAACTGCACCCAGGTGGTGTAGGTTATCGCCAAGAGGCCGCCGATAGCGGAATATGCTATCGTGATGGCAGTGCTGATTATAAAGCAGGTCGAGGTCTCCCAGCCGGTTATCGTGCTGAGCATGCTGCCCATCGCGACGAGCTGGCTTGAGAGAAAGCCGATATTGGCCAGAAAACAGCACACGATGACAACGGCTCCGGCGCGGTTGTCGTATCTGCTCGAAATGAGCGCCGGATATGTGATATCGTGCAGCCTCTCCCCGAGGCGCTTTGTCAGCTTGGAGAAGGTCATGCCGAAAATGAATGTGCCTATGCCCAGTATGCCGACGTACCAAACTCCCGAAACGCCGTAGTCGTATCCGTTCGTGGACGTGCCCACGATGGACGCACCGCCTATCCAGGAGGACAGCCACATCGCTGCGAGCGAGAAGGTGCCGAGAGATTTGCCCGCCACGAAATAGTCCTCGCTGGTCTTGTTGCGTTTCCATGCCACTACTCCCAAAATGGCCATGATGGCAAAGTAGACAACTATTATGACGATGTCAACAAGACATATTTGTCCCATTACTTCTCCTCCCACTGTTGTCGTTTGCCTAAATCCTTATTTCCCATATCCATACCCCACGCGCCGTGTCCCTCCACAGGCGGCGCGTGGGGCCGCCGCGCCTTGTCAGCCCTTCTTGAGCTGCTCCGCGGCTATCTCCGCGCCGCGGTCAAAGCAGACGGCGTTCTTCGCGTTGACTTTACCCTTCTTGGCAAAATAGTGGTCTATCGCCCCGCGCATGTAATCCTTATCAAAGTAGGGCGAGGCCTCGGACATCGCGCCGAGCATGACAATATTCGTGCCGCGCGTGTTGCCTATCTCCGCGGCCGTCTCGTTGGCCGGGACCTTGACGACAACGATGTCGTCGCGGTACACTCTGTCGGGACGGGCGAGGTCGCTGTTGACCAACAGCAGCCCGCCGGGGCGCAGCTGGCTCTCAAACTTGTCGATCGCCGCGTCGTTGAGCGTGAAGAGGATGTCCAGCTGGTCGCAGTAGGGGCTCGCTATCTCCTCGTCGCTTATCTTGACGTTGCAGTTGGCGGTGCCGCCGCGCATCTCGGAGCCGTAAGAGGGATACCAGGTCACGTTCTTTCCCTGCTCCATGCCCGCGTCCGCTATTATCGTGCCCGCTACGAGCACGCCCTGGCCGCCGAAGCCCGAGCAAATTATCTCAACCATCAGCCGTTGCCTCCTTTATCAATGAACTCACCAAGGGGATAATACTCGACCATCTTCTCGCGGATGTGCTTCATCGCGCCCACCGGGTCGAGGCCCCAGTTGGTGGGACAGGGGCTGAGCACTTCGACCAGGCAGAAGCCCTCGCCGTTCATCTGCTTTTGCAGGGCCTTCTTTATCATCGCCCCAGTGCGCATGACCTCCTTCGGGCTGTCCACGGAGCCTCTGGCAAGATACGCTATGTCGTACTGGCCCAGGGTCTTTACAACGTCGAAGGGGCGGCCGTTTTTCTGAATATCCCTGCCCTTGGGGGACGAGGTCGTCTTCTGCCCCGGCAGGGACTCGGGCGACATCTGGCCGCCGGTCATGCCGAACACGCCGTTATTTACGACGAGGGCCAGTATGTTCTCATTGCGCAGGGCGCAATGGATGGTGCTCTCGGTGCCTATGCTGTAGGCCGAGCCGTCGCCAGCATGTGCCACCACTATCTCGTCCGGGCGGGCGCGCTTCACGCCGGCCGCCGTGATGATGGGCCGCCCGTGGGCGGTGCCGATGTTGTTGAACTCTATGCAGTTGACAGCCAGCGAGCCGCAGGCCACGTCAACGACGAGGACGAGCCTCTCCTCGATGCCGAGCGACTCCACCGCTTCGGCCAGCAGACGCACGATTATGCCGTGTCCGCAGCCCGGGCACCAGCCCGCGGTGCTGTCTGCAAATATTGTGCTTGGCGCCTTCAGTTTCATGCTGCATCCCTCCCTCAATACTTCTTGAGCATTTCGCCGGCCATTTCAAGGATAACGTCCACGGAGGGGACGTTGGCGAACTCGCCGTAGTCCTCAACAGGGCGGCGGTTGCCGCAGGCCAGCACAACGTCGTCACGCATCTGGCCGAGTATGCTCATCTCGACGCAGAGGAAGCCCTTGACCTGCTCGCCCAGAGCGTCGAAGGCCTTCTTCGGAAACGGCCAGAGGGTTATGGGCCGGATGAGGCCGAGCTTCATGCCGCGCCGCCGCGCGACCTTCACGGCCTCCTTGCTGACGCGGGAACTGATGCCATAGGCCACCAGGACTATTTCCGCGTCCTCTGTGCAGACGCTCTCCCAGCGCTGCTCGTTGGCCTCAATCTGCGCGTACTTCTCACGCAGGTAGGTCATGTAGTTGTCCGCGCCCATCTGGTAATAGACGTTGGTAATGACGCGCTGCTTTTCGCCCTTGCGGCGACCGTGAACGGCCCAGTCAAACTCGTCGATGTTGTGCTCACGCATCTCGTGCAGCTCGACAGGCTCGGCCATCTGGCCTATTGCGGCGTCGGAGCCTATTATTACCGGGTGACGGTACTTTTCAGCGAGGTCGAAGGCGAGATATGCGAGGTCGGCGTTCTCCTGAACGGAGGCGGGGGCGAGGACGATGGTCCTGTAATCGCCGTGGCCGCCGCCGCGGGTGAGCTGCCAGTAGTCGCCCTGGCCCTGGAAGATGTCGCCCAGGGCGGAGCCTATGCGCATGACGTCAGCGATGACCGCCGGCACGTCGCTGCCGCACAGATAGGAGATGCCCTCCTGCTTCAGCGAGAAGCCGGGGCCGGCGGAGGTCGTCAGAGCCCTCGCGCCAGCGCTGGCCGCGCCGAAGGCCATATTCACGCCCGCAAGCTCAGATTCCGTCTGGATGAACGCGCCGCCTACCTCTTCCATGCGCCAGGACATGTATTCGAGTATCTCAGTCTGCGGGGTTATGGGGTAGCCGCTGAAAAACCGGCATCCGGCCCTGATGCAGGACTCGGCGAAGGCCTCGTTGCCCTTCATTAGCACCTTGCTCATTTTCTTCACCTTCCCTCCTCAGTCAGTTATTTCAATCACGCAGTCCGGACACATCCTGTAGCACATTCCGCATCCGATGCACTTCTCTTCGTCGGCCTTTACAACTTCGTAGCCCTTCTCACCGAGCTCGCCCGAGGGCGCCAGCGCCTTGACCGGGCAAACGCTGACACATAGGAAGCAGCCCTTGCACTTTTTGGTGTTCAGTTTGACCTTGCCCATAGTCCATCGTTCCTCCTGTCCCAAGAATTCGTAATTACAGAACATCGTTCTTTATCGCAGTACATTTTTTCGTCCCAGCCGTTTTTGGCGGGACGAATAAAGATTCTGTATTACAGAACGCCGTTCTTTATATTGCTATTATAAAACCGGCATCTTCATCAGTCAAGACAAAAAACGCCGGTTTTCGAAAGATTTTATTGTTAAATTTTACACTCAATTTCTCTGACAGTGGCTTTGAGCATGTCTGCTATCTGGTGCAAGCGCTCCTCATAAAAACGTGGCGAGGGTCCCGACACGCTCATGGCTCCTACGACGTCGCCCTTCCTGTCGCGAATCGCGACGCCGACGCAATTAATTCCCACGTCCATTTCCATGTTGTCAGTTGCGTAACCACGGCGGCGAACTTCTTCTATTTCGGCGGCCAGCTGTTCCGGCTCCGTTATAGTCATGTCCGTGCTCTTCTCCAACGGGTGACGCAAGTACTCTTTCAGCGCCTCCTCCGGCATGCTTGCCAACATGGCCTTTCCGCTGCTCGTGGCGTGCATATAGCCCGTGGCATAGCGTATGCTGCCAACGAAGAGTGTACTTGAGGTACCGGGATACGCCGCGTCCAGGTAGTACACACAGCGTCCCATGGGGACGGTTATATACACCGTCTCATTTGTCCTATCCGCGAGTTGCTGCATGAGCGGGCGGGCCACGGCGTGGAAGCTGAACCTGTCCTCCACCGAGCGTGCCAGGCGTATGACGCCCATGCCCAGGTAGTATTTCCCGGTATCTTTGTCCTTTTCGACATAGCCCATGGCCTCAAAGGTGCTGAGAATGTTGTGTACATTGCTCTTATAAAGTCCCATGCGCTCGCTCAGCTCCGTCACGCCAAGGGGCTGCTTTTCCTCGAAACAGTTCAATATTTCAAGCGCTTTCTTCAGGCTTTTTACCTTGATTTTGTCGTCATCCATACATTCTCCCCTGCGAATCTCAACGAAATGCGCACCCAAGATTGATTATCTGCCTATTAACGATATCACGCGCGCGCCGCTTTGGCAACAGCAATTTCCACCTAAAATCAAAATAGGGCCTTCCCGTTTTCCGGGAGGGCCCTGTCATATCTCGGGTGCTCAGATGAGTTTTTTGCCGCGCAGCTCGGCTATCTTGGCCTCGTCGTAGCCGAGGATGGTCTTGAGTATGTTGTCCGTATCCTGTCCCATACTGGGGGCGCCGCGCCAGATCTGGCCCGGGGTCTCGCTCATCTTCGGGGCGATGCCGAAGGCCTCGATCTCGCTGCCGCAGGTCTGGTCCACGTACTTGACCCAGTCGCCACGGGAACGGAAATGCTCGTTTTCATAGGCGGACTTGGCGGTATTGACGGTGGCGCACGGCACGCGCGCCGCCTCCATGATACTCTCTATCTCCTGGGCATCGTGGTTGGCGCACCACTCTATGACCTTGGCGTTCAGCTCCTGGCCCTTTTCGGAGGCCACGGCGGCGGGACCGGAGGAGCAGTCCTTGTAGTTGAAATACTCCAAATCAAGGCCCATGGCCGGGATGCAGCGGTTATACACTCCCGGGCCGAAGGCGCCGACGGCGACGAGGAAGCCGTCCTTGCTCTTGAAGAGGTTATAGGGCTGGAAAGCCGGGTTGAAGTTGCCGGTGCGCTCACCAACTATGCCGGCCATGGTGTAGGCCGTATAGGTTCCGCACATGTACTGCGCCATGGCCTCGAACTGCGCGACGTCGATGACCTGGCCCTTGCCGGTCTTTTCGGCGTAGATATAGCCCGAGAGCGCCGCAAACACGGTGGCAAAGGCGGAGACATAGTCGTTCGTATAGGGCTTGGCGATGGCCGGGTCGCGGTCGGCGTCGCCCTGGAGGTAGAGCCAGCCGGAGAAGGCCTGGCCTATCATGTCATAGCTCGCGCGGTTGCACACGCTGGGGATACCGCCGAACTCCTTGTGGCCCATGCCGCTGACGTGGACGATGACCAGCTTTGGGTTCACCTTCAGCAGCTCCTCGTCATAGATGCCCAGTTTCTCCAGCCAGACCATGTTCTCCATGAAGATGTCGGCTTCCTTGATGAGACCGTAGAATATCTCCTTTACCTCGTCGAACTTGAGGTTCAGCTCCAGGGCCATGGCCAGCTTGTTGCGGGCGTTCTGCGCCCAGGCTGTGGAAACCTTTTTGCCGTTGACCTCGGCGAAAGGCGCCAGCATACGGAGCGTGTCGCCCACGCCGGGGCGTTCTATCTGGATGACCTCGGCGCCGAAATCGGCCAGCATGGTGGCGGCAAAGGGCATTGCTACCAGAGAGCCGGAGCACACTACGCGCATGCCGGCAAAGGGACCGTACTCGGGGATTATAAACTTGCGTTCACTCATTATTGGCACTCCTTTTTGCTTTATTTCGCTTTCCTGCGCCCTATCTCCGCTATTATCTCGGGGATAAGCCTGCGGTAATCCGCCACGGCGCCGTAGTGCGAGACATCGTATATGGGCGCGGAGGCGGTGTGGTTTATGCTCATTATGCAGCCGGCGTTCTGCATGCCGGCAAGGTACTGGACGGAGCCGGAAATGGCGACGTTGAGGATAAACTTCGGCTTCACCGTGGTACCGGACTGGCCTATCTGCTCCTCGTGCGGCATCCAGCCGCAGTCGCACAGGGGCCTGGAGCAGGCCAGCTCCCCGCCCAGCAGCTCGGCCAGGCGGCGCAGCTGCGCGAGTTCCTCCTCGCTCTTTATGCCGCGTCCGCCAGCGACCAGGACGTCGCAATCGTCGATGGGCTTACCGTCGCTCTGCTTTTTCCGGCTCTCGACGACTACATAGTCGGCATCGGGCTCGACCTCCACGCTCTCGCGGATAAGCTCTCCCTGCGCGCCGGGCTTCGGCTCCAGAGGCTCAAACACGCGCGGGTGGACCGTGACCATCTGCGGGCGCTTTTCCGGGATGGCGATGTGACTGAGGATGTTTCCGCCGAAGTTAGGCGTGGTCTGGACGAAGGTGCCCTCTTCGTCAACGTCGAGGTCGATTGCGTCCGCCGTCAGGCCCGTGCGCAGGGAGCACATGACGCGCGGCGCGACATCGCGGCCCTGGGCCGAGGCGGCGAAGAGGAAGACGGAGGGCTTATGCTTCTCGCAAAGCTGCACCAGCGCCTTTTCGTAGGGGCGGGCGCTGTACTGGGCGAGGGCCTCGTGCTCGGCCAGGATGACCTTCTCAGCGCCGTAGGCGAAGAGCTCCGCGGCCAGGGACTCCACCCCGCTGCCCAGCAGCACGGCAACGACGGCGTCCTCGCCGCCGAGCTTCTGCTTCAGGTCGTGGGATTTGGCCAGCAGCTCAAAAGTCGTAGAGGAGAGCCTGCCGCCCTCCTGCTCAGCAAACACCCAGATGTCCTTATACGCTTCTTTTCCCATGTTGCCGCCTCCCCTCATATCAGGCGTTCGGCTTCGAGGGTGTCCACGATGGCCTTGGCCATCTCCTCGACCGAGCCGGTGTAATACTTCGTGTCCGTGTTGCGCTTCGGGGGCGCGAACACGCGCTTGTTGATGGAGGGCGAGCCGGGGATGCATTTCCACCGCGCAACTTGAGGCGGTTGTTTTCAGTGGAAAAATCCCCGAAACGCCTGTGTTTTCAGGCATTTTGGGGACTTGAAGAAGCTAATTTATTATTCCCACTCGCCGAGTTAAATCCATTTCTAAACTTTTTTGTATAGAGGATTTGATTCGTCGTGGTTTTATTTGATGCAGATTATCCTTATCCTAAGGTCTATTCGGACTTTTGCTATCAAAAATCTATCCGGGCCATCCTATCAAGGGTTTTGCTTGAGACGGACGATTGGGTGGCTTAGGAGTATTATAGCACTGTTCGACGTTTTCTTCAAATTATTTCTTGCCACTTCAGCAGTCACATCTATTCCTCACCGTTGTTTACGACCCAGATCTTTTTGAGAGGGATCAGCTCTTTAATTTTATCGTCCATCTGATCGCAGAACTCCTCAATAATTTTTTTGTGGGTCTAAAGGCGGATTTTAAAGAACTGTTTAGCCGTCTCATTGATGGCCGAAGATATAAACCCACTCCACGACCAGAACATGCGATATTCGGCACCAACGTTTTTCATCACGCCGCCCAAGCGCTCCAAAACAATCCGTTCCGTTGGTGTATCCGTGGACTTAACTCGAATACAGGTATAGGCATCCCAAAACGAAGTGTGCCCGCAGAGGACAAAAGCTTCATCACAGGAGAAAAGCAACATCCGTTAATGGGACGCTTTAATCATCGCAGCCTCCTGCCGCCCCTTGGCGGCCTCCAGGTCGTCAAAATCCCCCAGCGCCCGCAGATCCACATGGGAGGCGTCCACTCCGGCGCTGGGATGCTCCGCCTGCTGGGACAGGGTACTGGGATAGCGCCCCTCCAGCTGTCCCCGGATGCTCTCCGCGCGCAGGCGGCACACCTCCAGCAGGGTGTCCACCGCCAGCAGGTGGTCCTCATAGGAGCAGAAGGCGGTGGGGTCCGCCTCCACATAGGGGGCGATCATGGCCTGGGTCTGCCGGATGACTGTCTCATACCGGCCACTTTCGAAATACTCCGAAAGCAGTTGATCAAAATAGGCGTGGTAGCGGGCAAAATAGTCGTCATTTTTCATCAGGTTGTGATACAGGGGCCGCTCCAGCATGACCTCCCCCCGTGCGGGGGTGTTCACCGGCCAGTTGAGGAGCACATTGGGGTCCCGGATGGGATCGGTCATCCCCAGGGCATAGGTGCCGAAGGCCAGGTTGTAGTCCCAGGGCAGGATGGAGAGGATCCCATCCTCCTCGTAGAGAAAGTAGTTGTGCCCGGTGTGGCCCAGATAGCTGTCCCAGTTCATGACAAACACCTGGACGGTAAAATACCGCAGCACCTGGTCCACATTCACCGCCGTCTCCAGGTTTTCTCCCGTGGACAGCACCCGCAGGGCCTCAATGAGCCGCGCCTGGTCCGCCTCATCCACGTCAAACTTGGCGTTGTCAAAAAGGTTGGGGTAGCTGGCAGGGTCGTCATTGATGTACCGCAGGGCCACGTCGGCGTTTTCCGCCCGGAGGGAGCGGTAGTCCGGCTTGTAGAGCTGGCCGTGGTCCGGCCCGAAGTTCCGCCGGGCAAAGGCCTCCTCCGGCTCCTCAATGGCCAGAAACAGCCCCCAGGGCTGGCCGTTCACCGTCACCCAGGTATAGCTGCACAACGGCGCGGGCACCTCCATGAAGGCCATCATGTCGTAGACCAGGCAGGTCTTGAGATAGCTGTTGTCCTGAAAGGAGGCGTCCAGGGAAAATTTGTCCAGGCCGTGGTAATTGCCGCCGTCCACATAGTGGTCGAATTCCAGCTTCAGGCTGTACCGGGACAGGCCGTACTCCTCCGTCAGCCGGAGGGAGTTGTTGCCTTTGGCCCGCAGGCCCACCTGGTAAAATTCCTCCCCGTCGATGACCGCGGTGCAGGGGACATAGGCCTCCGCCGGTGCCTCCGCCACAAACTGCCCCCAGTCCTCCACCCGGAGGTCCACTGTGTGGACACGGCCGCGGTCAAAGAGACGATAGGCGTACCCCGGCGCGGAGCTGGCAGACGGAAGGCCCAGAGCCTCCCCGAAGCAGAGCAGGCCGGTGAGGGCCAGGGCCAGCAGGGCCGCCGCGGCGCAGATAAAATTGATGTACCGGTGGCGGATCATGGCATCACCCCATGTAGTCCCCGTTGTAGGAGACCAGCACCACGTTTCCCACGCCCTCCATGGTCCCCAGCTCATTGACAAACGCCGTGTCGGCCTCCCGCAGGCGCACCTCATAGTTCAGCTCGATCTGGCCGGGCGCGACGCTTTTGCTCTTCAGATTCAGCCGCCGCACCCGGGCCTCCACCAGGGCCCGCACCTGTCCCTCCACATCCTGATCGGTGCAGTGGACCACCAGGATGTAGGGGGATTCCCCGTTCTTCTGCCGGGAGAACACCAGCAGCACCATGCCCACAAAGAGACTGCCCAGCACCGCCAGGGGGATGAGCCCCGCCGCCAGCACAATGCCCGCCGCGATGGACCAGAACAGGAAGGCGATGTCCATGGGCTCTTTGATGGCGGTGCGGAAGCGGACAATGGACAGGGCGCCCACCATGCCCAGGGAGAGGACGATGTTGCTGGTCACCGCCAGGATCAGCAGGGTGGTGATCAGGGTGAGGGCAATGAGGGTCACCCCAAAGCTGGGGGCGTACATGATGCCGGCATAACAGGTTTTATAGACCAGGAAGATAAACAGGCCCTGGCAGAGGGCCAGCGCCAGGGCGATGGCGGCGTCCAGCAGGGACACTGCGTCCAGCCGCTCCAGAAAGCTGGATTTGAAGATATCCTGAAAGGTGTTCATGGGCAGGCCGCTCCTTTTCTGTGATTGATTCAGTCAAACCGCCGGCACAGGGCGTATTTTGAACAGGCCCCTGCCTGCCGGTCCGGCGTCTGGACCGCCAGGCGCACCAGGTCGGGAAGAAACGCGTCGTACTTGACCTCCAGCACGGTCACCCCGTCCAGCGGCTTGAGGGGAAACCCGGCGGGGGAGAGGAAGCCGGCGCTGTCCCCGCAGGTGCGCAGGTTCCGGTCCAGGGTCACCCGGACATTTCCGGGGGCGTACAGGAAGGCCTCCCGGTCGTAGCACACCACTGTCCTGGGCCGCAGCATTGTCCCCCGCAGCTTGTGGTACAGCTCAGCCAGCAGCGGGTCCCCCCGCTCCAGAAGGAAGGCGTCCTCTCCGGCCAGCAGCCGCTCCGCCTCCTGCAGGGTCAGACGGGCGGAACGCTTGCCGCACAGTCCGTTTACCTTGTACTTTTTTTCCAGCTTGAGAAATGCGGGGCTGGCTCCGTAGTACCGCAGGCGGAATTTCTCCCGCCGGTCCACCCCGTCCAGCTTTTCCCGGAGGGCGGTGTCGTAGGGCGTGTCGAAATACAGGCTGGTCACCCGGTAGGAGCCGTCCGCCCCGGCGTGGCTGTCCCGGGGAAAGAGCTTTCTCAGCCGGTGGGTAAGCACCAGATCCTCCTGGGGAGCGATCTGGTGCTTGAGCTCGTGGCGCAGGCGGAGGGGCTCAGTCGTCCCAGCCGTCATCATCGTCGTCATCATCGTCCCGGTCGTCATCGTAGTCGGTGATGCCGTCGGCGTTGGGGCCGTAGTCGGTGTCGTCGTAATCGGTGACGCCGTCGGCGTTGGGGCCGTAGTCGGTATCGTCGTAGTCAGTGACACCGTCATTGTTGGGGCCGTAGTCGGTATCATCGTAATCGGTGACGCCGTCGGCGTTGGGGCCGTAGTCGGTATCGTCGTAATCCGTCACGCCGTAATCGGTGATCCCATCGCTGCTGGGACCGTAGTCGGTGTCATCGTAGTCCTGGAATTCAGCGTCCATTTCCGTGACCTTGCCGGTGTAGGCGTTAACCTCGTACTCGTACTCCACGCCGTCCAGGATAAACTCCACCTCGTACTCCCCGTCATCCAGGTCGTATTCCTTCTCCACAAACTGGATGTCATCCCGGCCCAGCTGGGTGGAGAGGATGCTCTGGGCGGCGGAGGCATTGATATAGCCCTTGTCGCCGTACGCGTCGTCGTAGTCGTCCTGGTCCAGGGTCACCGCCTGGGAGCCGATCTGGTCGGTCTCCACCACCAGCCGGACCGCCTCGGCCAGCTGGTTGAGGAACTGGTCGTTGGGGTAGGCGGAGCCCCGCTCCAGCTTCAGGACGATGTTCTTCTCATGGCCGCCCACGGTGGCGTCAAAGTAGCCGCCGTCGTGGATCTGGTCCACCAGCTCCCCCACCACGGTGGTGCAGGGCTTCCCCTCATAGCCGGTGTAGCCGGCCAGCACTGCCCGACCGTCATCGTTCAGGGCGTTCAGAGCAACCACGTTGCCGTCATCGTCATAGTCCATCTCGATCTCCGGGTTCACGCTCAGAAGTACGGTGCCGATGCTGCCGCTGTTCTCCTCCTGAAGAGAGGCGGTCTGATTGGGGGACTCTGGGAGGGAAGATACTCCGACGCTGTTCCCGCAGGCAGTCAGAGTGGTCAGAGCCAGGGCGGCAGTCAGCGTCAGGCCAAACAGTTTGGTGTGGAAGTTCTTTTTCATCTCTTTCATCTCCTTGAAAAATAGTAGTTGTGGTTTGTGTTCTGATATTAGATTACGAAGCTGCTGTTGAAAAACTGGGGTCACTAAAATACTTTTTTCATTTTCTTTTTGGTTTACACAGGGAGGATACGGTGGTCGGCCTTGAAAACCGGGGCCGCGGTGGAAATTTTTTCTTGATTTAATCGTCCTCATCCTGGTCGTCGTCGTCCACGTCATCTTCCAGGTGATCATCGTCGTCCGGAGCATCGTCAGCCTGATCGTCGTCCCGGTCCTCGTAGTCGGTGACGCCGTCACTGTAAGAGCTGTCGTTGGGAGGCGCATCGTTGGGGATGTCGTCCGCGTCCGGGCCATAATCGGTATCCTGATAGCCGGTCACCACATCGCTGCCGGGATCGTAGTCCGTGTCATTTGTGACGATAGGCGGAACCGTCTGCTCCTGAGAGGGCTCCGGTACAGGCTCCGGCGTTGGCTCCTGGGTGGATTCCGGCGGCGTCACAGGAATCACCACCTCAGTGGCCGGCGGTTCCTTTGGCGCAGAGCCGATCTGGATCACGATGGTCTCCCCGTACCGCTGCTCCAGAGCATCCCGGGCCTCCTGCTCCTCCCGGACCTGCCAGTCGGTGTCGGCGCTGGAGACGGTGATGGACACCGTCTCCCCGTCGGAGAGGTAGCCCAGATCAATGGCCCGCTCCACCAGCTCTTCGGTCACGTCCTCCCGGTCCTTGCCGCCATAGTCGTAGCCTTCAATCAGGACCTGACCGTCCTCGTTGAGCCCCTCCAGCTCCAGCACCCGGTCGGTGCGGCTGAGGGTGAGCTCCACATCCGGGTTGATCTGGATGCGCAGCGCGCCGTAGGGCGTAAAATTGGGCTGGTAATAGCCAAAGAACACCAGGCAGAGGCAGGCAGCCAGTCCGGCCAAGCCGGACAGGGGCTTCCACAGGGCGGGACGCTTCTCCTGCGGCCTGCGCAGCTCCACGACATCCTGCACCGTATCCCCCACCTGATAGTGGAGGTTGGCGGTTTTCAGGAAGCGCCCCTCCTCGTCCAGTACCACCGCATAGGCCGGGTGCACCTCCATCACCAGATAGTTCATTTCATGCTCCCTCCCTTCGCCGGGGCGATCTGGCACAGGTGTCCCCGGATGATCTCATAGCCGTTGGTGAAGGCCAGCAGGATGGCCGCCAGGTACTTCCGGTGCCGCTCCATGGTCTTTCGGTCCGTGCCGGAGCCGGAGGCCAGCTCGTTTATGGGCAGCTTGCCGGTGTCCTCCACCCGCTTCAGCAGCTCCGGCCGGGAGCGGGCAAAGTCCAGCACACGGCGGCAGGCGGCGAAGGTGCGCTCCTGCCGGGGGCAGTTGTCCGCCACGTCGGAAAAGGTCAGGCCAAACCGGGCCAGCTTCTCCGAGAACTCCTGGATCTCCCACTGGCTGGCGGTGCGGGATGCATAGTCCTCCGCATGGTCCGCCGTATCCGGGATGGTGTCCAGCAGTTCGCCGCCGTCCTCCTCTCCGCCCAGGGGCGTGTGGAGGGAAATCACATTTCCATGGCGCTTCTCCGTCCGGTAGTGGTCGATGAGCCGGTTCCGGATCGCCCGGGCGGCGTAGGGCAGGAAGGCGCCCCGGCTCTTTTCATAGGCCAGCACGGCCTCGTAAAAGGCCAGCATGGCGATGCTCAGCTCGTCCTCGTGTCCGTTTTCCGGGGCGGTGTGGATAAACTTTACCGTCTCCGAGCGGATAAATCCCATGTACTGACGGATCAGGGCGTCCGCCGCCTCCGAATCTGTCTTGGCCGCCTGTACCTGGGCCGCGATGTCGTGCTCTGTGCGCACCATTGCTATCCCTCCATCCCCCTCCGGCAGAAGGATACGGAGCCGCCGCCGGATTTTCGGGGTCGCATCAAATTTTTCCAGAGAAAAATATTATCATGATATTTTAGCAACTGTGCGACGTGCGTGCGACCGTCCGGATGTGAAATCTCTGTCAAATGTATGTAAAGTTCATTTCTAATTTCGCTTATTTTGTTGCGCAAATACCCGGATTGCTCCGACGCTTAACCTGTATTAACCGGATTGAAATATGATAGATGCGGCTAATCGTCTTTCAAATGAGCATGGTTACCTTGAGCAATACCATTCTGGATGCCAAACATATTGCAGCAAGCAATGCGTGTGGATAGCCACACACAAATCCGGCAAGCAATGCGAGTGTTAATACACACTCACATTTCCTGCCGTCTGCTTGTTGAGGGCAGTGCCCCCAAGCCCCCTTTTGAACACAGAATTTCATTCTGTGGCTGCACGTTCTGCGAACGCTTTTTTGTCTGCACACGGTGCCCCGTTTCGGAGCGAGCATATGGGGGGCGTGAATCGCTCACCCCTTTTGCTAATATGATATGCCCTAAAATAGGGCTTCCCTTGGAATCTGGGGTAGCAAAATACTACCCCGATTTTTCCTTTCCGCGACGGTGGCGACGGTCGCAACGGTGCTGGGAGTACCCCTCAAAACACCGTCGCGACCGTTGCGAGCGTCGCACTTTACTCGATTACTTCAAACGCGGATGCTTCCACCACCATGTAAGTCAACTGGATGCGCCGCCCGGCGTGCTTGGTTTTGTTCTCGTACTTTACCTGATGTTCTTCCAACAGACGGCTGGCATTCACATTCAGATGTTTTGTCAGTCGGTTTACCGCCATATCAGTCTGAATCGCCTGGGCCAGCTCTGTAGGACTCCCTTCCCATTCGCGGTTCTCGGAGGATACGATCTTTGCCACGGCTTCCAGTACCGGATCTGGAGGCTGCTTCCAAAGCTCATTCTCTGCATGGTCGAGCCCCCAAACCAGGCTCTCTTGGTCCTTGCTCAGATACAGCCGCTGATCCGGCTGGTCTCTGCCTACGACCTCAAGGTTGCCTTACTATTCGTCCGCTTTTCCTTCTGCATCAGGAGCGCCCCATCTGCACACCCCAGCAA